>Ga0209808_1001109_pt1 | contig 13784 bp, 11 predicted proteins | sample GraSoiAngelo_157_FD_186171 | JGI IMG/M metagenome (GOLD analysis project Ga0209808, IMG submission 186171) | Grasslands soil microbial communities from the Angelo Coastal Reserve, California, USA - 14_1009_16_20cm (SPAdes) (version 2) | ecosystem: Environmental > Terrestrial > Soil > Grasslands ...
CCAGGACGAGGTGGGCAATGTCGCCGTCTTCCTCGCTTCGGAGTGGTCTCGCTCGGTGACGGGCGACACGATCTTCGCGGACAACGGCTTCAACATCCTCGGCGTCACCGAATAGCGAGCTCGTAACCGCCCCAGCTGGCAACGATGGCGTATCCGAGGGCCGTGTTGAGGGCGACGACCGCGGGATTCGCCGTGCTCGTGTGGATCTCGCGATAACGGTTCGCGCGCGCCCAGTTCTCGTGTGGATCTCGCGATAACGGTTCGCGCGCGCCCAGGCATGTACGCGAAGCTTCAACAACCGCGCGATCCCGCGCCGCCGGTACTCTGGCAGGACACCCGTGATCAGGATGCGCAGCACGTCCTCGCCCGCCGCGTGCACCGCTGAGCAGCCCACAAGCCGATCGTCATCGCTCGCGAGGAAGTACGCGTCCGGCAGACCATGCAGCTCGTCAAACACCTCGCGGCGCCAGTCCTCGAACGGACGGGCCGTGACCGCGCCGAGCGTGGGCTGACCCGCGCGAGACGACGTGTAGAGCTCGTGGATTAGTGCCAACGTATCGCGCCCCCGCCGAGCAAGGAGCTCCGACATCGTCTCGATGCGAATCCCCTGCGCCGTGACAGCCTCCTCCGCCGCAGCGATCGGCTGTTGCGCTCTCGCCAGAGCGAGGACCTGCTCGAACGAGCGGACCACTTCGACGAAGCCGCGCTCGACGATGAACTCGCGGCACGCCGTGCCGTCGTCGGCCCAGAGGCACGCGACCTTCGCCGACCGTTCGTCGAGCTCGGCACGGAGGCCGGTCCAGAGCGCCGCGCCGATGCCCCGCCGGCGGAGACGTGGATCGACGGCGAGGCGGATGAAGTAGCGGCGCGGGTCGAACCGGCTCGGCTCGTGGTAGATCTCGCCGTACCCGACCGGGGCATCCTCCTCGTCCACGGCGACCACACGAACCCGCTCGTAGCGCGAATGATCCCAGCGGCCATCCTGCTCGCGCGCTTCCGCGACCGAGATGTCGCGCTGCTCGGCCAGTCTCTTGATACGCACGTAGGCGGGGTAGTCGCGGTCGGCGAACAGCCGGACGCGTGTCACACGCGAAGACCGGGGAGGACACCCGCCTCGCGCATCCGCCTGAGGTTCGACCGCTCCGCGCCGATCGTGGTCCAAGGGCCGTGGCCCGGGTAGATCTTCGTGTTCGCGGGCAGGCCCATCACGCGTTCGAGGCTTCGCTCCATTTGATCGCGGTCGCCTCCCGGGAGATCCCAGCGGCCGGTGCTGCCCTTGAAGATGACGTCACCGGAGAAGAGCAGGCCCTCGCTCTCGAAGTAGAAACAGGTCGAGCCCTCGGTGTGTCCGGGCGTGTGAAGGGCGTTCAACGAGAGATCGGCGACATAGGTCAACGCTCCTTCGTCGAAGAGATCGTCGGCGTCGCACGGCGGGATCGACATAGAGATCGAGCTCGGCGGGCGCTTCGACCCGAGTCGATATTCGTCGAGCCGGTGGATCGCGAGGCGCGCTCGCGTTGCCTCCTTGACCGCGGCGTTGCCGTAGATGTGATCGGGATGGCCGTGCGTGTTGAGGATCTCGACGAGGCGGAGGCCGTGCTCTCTCGCGGCGTCGATGACCACCCGCTCGCCCATCGCCGGATCGATCACGAGCGCATTGCGACGGTCGTCGATCACGATGTAGGTACCGTTGTCGTACGGCGGAACGCGCCAGTCGAGGATCCGCATCGATCGAGCCTAGCCAGTAAAGTTGGTGCGTGCGCGAGATCCCGATCGAGAACACGGCACCGCCGATCGCCGTGACCCAGGGCCGGCCCGCGCTCCTCGCGTCGCGCCACATGGTGAGCACGTGTCACTACCTGGCGACCTTCGCCGGTGCGCGCATGTTCGAGCTCGGCGGCAATGCGATCGACGCCGGGGTCGCGGCCGGCATCGCGCTCAACGTCCTCGAGCGGCATCTCACCGACTTCGGTGGCGTCGCTCCGATCATCGTGTTTCGGCCGGGGATGGCGGCGCCTGAGACGATCGACGGGCTCGGACACTGGCCGGCGTCACTCGACCTCGAGACATATCGCGCGTCGCACGGCGACGACATGCCGATCGGCGTCGCGCGCTCCGTGACTCCTGCGGCGGCCGACGCGTGGCTGACGGCGCTCGCGCGTCATGGCCGGCTGTCGCTGGCGGAGGTCCTCGCGCCGTCGATCGAGCTCTGCGACGGTTTTCCGGTGTACCCGCGGCTTGCCCTCGCGATCGAGCGGCTCGCGGAACGTCTGCGGCAATGGCCGACGAGCGCGGCGGTATTCCTTCCGAACGGGCGCCCGCCGCGCGTGGGCGAGCTCTTCGTGCAGCGCGACCTCGGCGCGCTCTTCCGGCGCCTTGCGAGGATCGAGAGCGCGAATGCCGCCGCCGGCAGGGCTCAGGCGATCATGTCAGCGCGCGACGCCATATACCACGGTGACATCGCCGATCAGATCGCCGCGTTCATGCACGAGACCGGCGGCGCGATCACAAAGGAGGATCTGCGCGGACAGCACGCGCGTATCGAAGCCCCGGTGCACTCGTCCTACCGTGGCATCGACGTCTATGCATGCGGTCCGTGGTCGCAGGGCCCGCTCGTGCCGATGACGCTCAACATCCTCGAGGGGTACGACGTCGCCGCGCTCGGGCCGGGCTCGCTCGAGTTTCTCCATCGCTTCGTCGAGGCGTTCAAGCTCGCCGCCGCGGACCGCGAAGGTTTCTTCGGCGATCCCGAGCAGGTCGACGTCCCGATGGGAGGCTTGCTGCAGAAGGAGTACGCGGAGCAGCGCCGAGCGCTGATCGACGCTGATCGTGCCGACCCCGAGCTTCCGGCGCCCGGTGACCCGTGGCGCTTCGAGGGACGGTCGGGCCATGCCGGCTATCGCCCGCGGATCGCCGAGGGCGTCGGAGCGCCGGACACCTCCTTCGCGTGCGCGATGGATGCCGAAGGGAACGCCTTCGCCGCGACGCCATCGGACCCGGCACTTGGGGCGCCGCTCGTCCGCGGTTTGGGCATGATCGTCTCCACGCGCGGCGCGCAGCTCTGGACCACACCGGGGCATCCCTCGGCGATCGCGCCGGGCAAACGGCCGCGTCTCACCCCGAACCCGGCGCTCCTCATGAGGGACGGCAAGGCGCTCATGCCCTTCGGATGCCCCGGAGAGGACGCGCAGTGCCAGGCGATGGTGCAGGTCGTCTGCAACATCGTCGACTTCGGGATGAACACGCAGGCCGCCATCGAAGCGCCGCGCGTCATCTCGCGCTCGTTCCCCTGGACGTTTCACCCCCACGCCTACGAGCCCGGCGTGCTTACAGTCGAAGGCCGCGTCTCACCCGACGTGCGGCAGGGTCTGGCGCGCCGCGGGCATGTCGTCCGCACGCTGCCCGACTTCTCGCCGGCCGCCGCGGGCGTGTGCGCAGTCCGGCGCCTCGATACGGGCACTCTCGAGGGCGGCGCCGATCCGCGGCGCGAGAGCTACGTGGCGGGCTGGTGATGGAACAGACCGAGAAGGCCTGGCGTGCGGAGTTCCCGATCACCGAGCGCCTCAACTATCTGAACAACTGCTCGCTCACGCCGCTGCACCGGCGCGGTCGCGCGCGCGTCGAGCGGTTCCTGACCGAATGGACCAAGCAGGGCGGGCGCGCGTGGTACGACCACTGGATCGGCGAATACGAGGCGTTCCGCGAGGAGCTCGCCGGCGTGCTCGGGGCATCTGTCGACGAGATCGCGATCGAGCCGAACGTCTCGGCCGGGCTCGTCGGCATCGCGAGCACATTCGACTACGCCAAGCGACCGAAGGTCCTCGTCTCCGATCTCGACTTCCCGACCGATGGTCACGCGTTCCTCGCGGTCGCCGATCGCGGCGCACGCGTCGAGTTCGTGCGCAGCCCGGACCGTGTCCGCGTGCCGCTCGAGCTCTTCGAGCGTGCTGTGGACGAGACCACCGCGGCCGTCTGCACCGGGCACGTGTACTTCACGACCGGCTGGATCCAGGACGTCCGCGCGCTCGCACAGATCTGCCATCGCAAGGGCGCCGTCCTCGTCGTCGACGCGTACCAGTCGATCGGCGCGATCCCCTTCGACGTGACGGCGAGCGGAGTCGATTACCTCGTCGGCGGCACGCTGAAGTGGCTCATGGGCGGGCCCGGGATCGCGTTCCTCTACGCGCGCGCCGCTGTCGCCGAGCGCGCACGCCCGAGCGCGGTGGGCTGGTGGGGCGTGAAGGAGCCGTTTGCGTTCGACGTGGAGCACCTCGATTACGGGACAGGCGCGCGGCGCTTCGAGTACGGCACGCCGGCCGTCGCCGCGATCTATGCAGCGCGGGCCGGCCTCGAGCTCCTCGCCGAGGTCGGGATCGCGAAAGTGCGCGAGCGGCACAAGCTCTTGTCACAGCGCCTGGTCGATGGCGCCCTCGATCAGGGCTGGACCATTCGCTGCCCGCGCGACGCCGACGAGCGCACACCGGTCGTCACGCTCGAGCATCCCGATCCGCGATCGGCTGTAAGCGCGCTCCTCTCGCGCGGAGTCGTCTGCGACACCCGTCCCGGTCTGATACGTCTATCGCCCCACTACTTCAATACGCTCGAGGAGATGGACCGCGCGCTTGCGCTGCTCGAACCACTCCGCGTCGCGCACGCCGTCGCCTGAGGAGTCCACCGCACACCGTCCGGATCGTCGTCTGGACGGCCCTCATCCTTTTCCTCGCCCTTCCGAGCTATGCGCTACGGCTGAGCGGTTTCGTCGGCCTGGCGCCCGATTTCTTCTTCATGTACTCGAGCGCCATCCTCGCGATCTCGTTCGACGCCGTCCTGCTGGTCGTCGTCCTGCTGATCGCACGCGGGCTCCCATTCCGCGAGACGTTCGCGCTGCGCGCGCCCGCATCGTGGAGCCGCGCTCTGCTCATCGGCGTGGCCACACTTGTCGCCGCGTACGCGATTTCATATATCGAGGCGAGCCTCGTCTCGGGCACCGGCCGCGAGCAGGGCGTCCCGGAGTTCTGGGATCCCACGCGCATCGGCCAATGGGCCGCGAATCTGTTCGCGATCGCCGTCTTCGTACCGATCTTCGAGGAGTTGCTCTGCCGCGGCCTCGGTTTCTCCCTCTTCGAACCGTTCGGCGCACCGATCGCCGTCCTCATCACGGCCGTCGCGTTCACGCTGGCGCATGGCGTGATCCTGGACATCCCGGTGATCCTGACGACGGGCATCGGTCTCGGCTACATGCGCTCGGCGACGCGGAGCATCTATCCGTGCATCGCGCTTCACGGCTTCTTCAATGGATTCGGTCTGGTCGTCGCCGCCCTCGTCGCGCGGGGCTAACCCCGGCGCAGCGCCGTCACCGCGGCGATGAGATCTCCGCCCGGATCGACGAAGTCCATCCTGCGCGCGGCCGCTCGTTCGCCGGCGAGGACATGCGCGCGCAATCGTTCTTCGGGAAGGAGTGGATCGGCGAGATTGGCGGGGTCGTGGTCGATCCCGTACTCCACTTTGATGCGCCTGCGCGTCTCCGCCCACCGCACGATCGCATCGCGATCGGGCTCATCGAGAGCGGCATACGCCTCGAGGTCGTTGAGCGCGTCACGGTAGGCGAGGAGTCGCCGGCGCTCCGTACCACGCGGATGTTCGCGTGCGAGCGCGACCTCTTTCGTACCGATCACCGAAACCATCGTACGGCCCGGGATCAGGTCAGCCCCGTAGCCCGCTTGGGTGACATGACGCGCGGCAGTCGGCTGTTACCGTGGGGCCATGGCAGTCGCGGCGGCCGGCATCTACCTCGCGTTCGACGGAGGACCCGACGGGTCGAAGGCCGAGGATGCCGGGATCGGTCCGTATGACGAGATCGTCCTCCGCGGCGCCCGGGCCATCGGAGAACGAGGGGGGCTTGGCAAGGTCATCGCCTTGCGGAGCGCGGCAGGAAGCTGGCGTGACGCCGAATCCTCATCGAGTGAGTCGGACCACAAGGGCGCGATCGGCCGCGGCGACCTGCGTCTCAGCGCGGGGGGCGCCCTCCTCATAGTCCGCTTCGCCGACGACGAGGTCGCCGGTCAGATGGCCGTTCCGGACCTTGGGCCATTCGCAGGCGTCCTCGTCGGAACGCACGAGGTCCGCGGGGACGACCAGACCTTGGCCGTTCGCGTGTCGCGAATCTCGCCGTGGCAGCTCACCGACCTGGCCGGCGCCTCATTCCAGGGTGCGATCCGAGAGGCGCTCGTTTTCGTGACGACCGGCCATTCGGCGGCGAGCCATCCACGACAGGGCGCGATGACCGCCGAGCTTCCGCGCTCGCGGCCCGAGCCGTCGGCGGCGGATGCCTCCAAAACGCCCACCACTTTTGCCCCCGACGAAGACGCGCCGCCGTCGGTATGGGTCGAACGCGAGCGGCGCGCGCCGAATATCTACATCTCGCGTCCCGATCCGAAGCGCTAGCCCCGCCTACGGGCCGACGGTGAAGATCGCCGTCAGCTTGGGCACCGCCGGGCCGAGAATGACCACGAAGAGCGCGGGGAAGATCAGCAGCACCATCGGGAACATCATCTTGACCGGCGCGATGCGCGCCTGCTCTTCGGCGCGTTGGCGCCGTTTGGTACGAAGCTCGAGCGCCTGATCCGCCAGGACTTTCGCGAGCCCGACCCCGAGCGTGTCGGCCTGGATGACGGCGTTGACGAATTTCATGAGGTCCGGAAGACCGGTACGCCGCGCGAGCCCACGGAGCGCCTGCTTCCGCTCGCGTCCCATCTGGAACTCGAGCAGGAGACGGCGCAGCTCGTCAGAGAGTGGGTTCCTCCAGCGCAGAACGACCTGAGCGATCGCTCCGTCGAACGCGAGCCCAGCCTCGGCCGACAGCGCGAGCATGTCGAGCGAAGGGATCAGCGCGCGCTGCATCGCGCTCCTTCGACCTCGAGTGATCATGGTGAGCGCGATGCCCGGTGTGACGAATCCGGCTGCAGCACCGATCACCAGCGCGACGGCGATCGCTCCCGGACTGCGATTCACCACAACGACGATCGTGGTGATCACGGCGCACGAAAGGATCGTCGCCGCGAACCGAAGGCCCAGAAACTCGGTCACGCCGATCGGGTCGCCCGCGCGCTCAAGCCGTTCGCGGGTCTGCTCCACGTACTTCGTGCCAAGCACGCGAACGACTACACGGCCGATCGAACGGAGCGGTCCGGCGAGATGGCCGATGAGTCGGCGCCCCTCCCGACCCTGTGCGGACGGGTCGGTGCCGCTGATGAGAGCGCGCAACCGCCTGCGGGAATGCGAGCCCATGTGCAGAGTCAGCTCGTTCAGCCACAGCACCAGCACGAGGGACGTCATCGCTCCCAGAAGCCCGACGATCCAGTTGTTCTGCGGCCGGACCGCGAGCGGTGCCACGACGGCGGCTGCGGGCGCTGGAGCGGTCGTCGGCACGGGTGGCCGCGCCTGCCCGGTACCCGCGGGAACGGTGAAGCTGCCGGTCGTACGGGCGAGGATCGCGCCGGCCCGGCCAAGGGTGATCTCGAACGGTACGGTGCTGCCCCCCGGCAGATCGGTCGCGCCGGACCGGTATTCGACCGAATACTCCGTGAGCAGCTGCTCGCTCAGCTTGCCATAGATGGCCGCAAGATCCGAGGAGTTTGGCGCGAGATATGTGGCTCCGCCGCCGGCCGCACCTGAGAGGGCGTCGAGCGTCCCGCGATCGATGCCGTTCCCGAGACCGATCGCGTAGAGCGGAAAGCCGCTTGTCGCGAGACGCTTGACCGCTGACAGGCGTGAGTTGTGGCTCGCCGTGTCGAGACCATCGGTGAGCAGGACGATCGCGCGTCGCGCTTTCGGATCGGCGGCCTCGAGCAGGTCCGCGGCGTTTTGGGCGGCGTCGTAGATCGCGGTGTCGCCACCGGCGACCATCGAACCCACGCCCGCGAGTGCTCGCGATTTCTCCGAGGTGAGCGGCTGGACCACACGCACCGCCGAGTTGAACGACAGGATCGCCACCTGGTCGATCGCGCCGAGCGATCCCACCATCGAGCTGACCGCCGCTTTGGCGTCGGCGAGGGGCTGTCCGGCCATGCTCCCGCTTGTGTCGATGACCAGCGCGAGCGCGACCGGTGAGACCATCGACGCGAGGGTCACGTTCGCCTGAGGCGCGACGGTCCCCTCGCGGACCTCGAGGTCCTGCGGCCGGAGACCGGGGACGGCTTTGCCGTTCGCGTCGACGACCGCGGCAACGAGGCGCACGGTGGGGAAGTCACTCGGGTCGACGCGGCTGACCACGATGCGATACGGATCGTCAGCGCGCGCGATCCCGGCGCCGAGCAGCAGCATCGCGGCCACCGTAAGAACGAACGTTGCGCGTCTAAACATCGATCTTGGTCATCGCGCGCATGACCAGGAATCCAAGGATGACGAGCGAGATGGCGGAGAACAGCGCGTACCGCAGGGGGCCGGGCTGGAAGAGAGGTCCGATGTAGTCGGGACCGATGAGTAGGAGCCCAAGCGTGACGAAGACCGGAAGCCCGCACAACACGTAAGCACTCACGCGCTGCGGCGCCGTGAGTGCCTTGATGTCACCCTCGATGCGTATCCGCTCGCGGATCGTCTCCGAGATGCTGTCCAGGATCTTGGCGAGGCTGCCGCCGATCTGGTGCTGCACGTTGATCGCCGCGACGATGAGCTTCAGGTCGTCCGAGGGATAGCGGGCGGCGAGGCGCTCGAGCGCATCCTCCTGTGACGCGCCGACGGCGATCTCACGACCGACGAGAAGGAGCGCACCCTTCGTCGGCTCGGCCGCGTCGCCCGCGACATGCTCGAGCGCCTGGGGGAGGCTGTGGCCGGAACGCACCGAGCTCGCGAGGAGTCCGACGGTATCGGGAAGCTGCGACTTGAAGCGCGACAGCTTGCGCTTGTGGCCGCGGCGGATCCACCACATCGGGAGGAACGCGCCGATGAGTCCGATCGGCATCCCGAGGATCGGCTCGCGGAGAACGAACATGCCCGCAGCCAACGCGATGAGACCGACGATGAGCATCGCCGCGAGGAGCTGGCCGGCCGACACGCTGCTCTCGGCTTCCACGAGGATCCGCTCGAGGAATCGCAGAGGCGAGGATCCACGCGGGACCGGATGGATAGGCTGGCCGCGCGGTCGGGCGAGCACGAGATGCGCGTCGCCCGCAGCGATGGGCGCCTGGACGAAACCCCGGAGGCGCCGTGCGATGCGGCGCTCGGCGTCGACCAGCGGAAGCCAGAGGCCGAGAACGAAACACACGACCGCCGCCGCGCCGAGAACGCTGACCACGATCGCCTGGGGAAGCATCAGCTGCGCTCGGCCCCGAACGCTCCGTCGCCGTCGTAGCCGAACCAGTTCAGCGGGAGGTCGAGCCCGCGTGAGATCAGCTGCTCGCTGAAGGCGGGACGGATGCCCGTCGGCCGCAGCGAGCCGAGCACGCGCTGGCCGTCGAAGCCCTCGCGCTGGAAAACGAAGATGTCCTGCATCGTGATGAGATCTCCCTCGTAGCCACGGACCTCGCTGATCTGGGTGATCTTTCGCGTTCCGTCTTGCATCCGCTCGACGTAGACGACGAGGTCGATGGCGGCGGCGACCTGTTCGCGGATCGCCCGTAACGGGAGGTCAGCTCCGGACATGAGGACCATCGTCTCGATTCGGGCGAGCGCGTCACGCGGGCCGTTGGAGTGGATCGTCGTGAGCGAGCCGTCGTGGCCCGTGTTCATCGCCTGAAGCATGTCGAGCGCTTCGGGACCGCGGCATTCGCCAACGACGATCCGGTCGGGCCGCATCCGGAGCGCGTTCCGGAGCAAGTCGCGGATGCTGACCTCGCCGTGACCCTCGACGTTCGCCGGCCGCGCCTCGAGGGTGATGACGTGGATCTGCTGCAGTCGGAGCTCCGCGGCGTCTTCGATGGTGACGATCCTCTCGCGTGTCGAGATGTACGACGAGAGCGCGTTCATGAGCGTCGTCTTTCCGGCGCCGCTCCCGCCCGACACGATGACGTTGAGCCGGCCCCGCACGCAGGCGCGAAGGAATTGCAGCGCCTCGGGCGTGATGGACGAGTGACGGAGAAGCTCGTCAGGTGAGAGGGGCTCACGGCGGAACTTCCGCACGGTCAGGACCGGACCGACCAGGGAGAGCGGCGGGATGATCGCGTTTACGCGCGATCCGTCAGGAAGGCGCGCGTCGACCATCGGTGACGCCTCGTCGCAGCGCCGCCCGAGCGGCGCGATGATCCGCTGGATGACCCGGATGACATGGTCGGTGTCGGCGAAAGTTATGTCCGTCAGGTAGAGCTTGCCCTCGCGTTCGATCCAGACCTGATGCGCGCCGTTCACCATGATCTCGGAGATGCCGTCGTCGTGGAGCAGGTCCTGAATCGGTCCGTACCCGACGATCTCGGAGAAGACGGCATCCTGCAGGCGCAGGCGATCGGTGCGGTTGACGGCGACGTGCTCGTCGTCCAATGCGGTCGAGAAGTGCTCCGCAACCATCGCGCGCATCTGCTCGGGGCTAGCCGCTTCGACGTTCCGACCGAGGAGCGCGGCCACGCGGGCGTGAATGCGGTTCACGAGCTGTACTTCGGCGTCGTCGCGGAACCGGCTGAGCTTCAAGATGTCCGGGCGCCAGTCGGCCTCGGGAACGATCGATGGTGCGGCGTGCTTGACCATCTTGAGCTCGGGAGGCTGAACGCTGGTGATGGCGGGTCGGAGGATGGTCATCCGATCAGCTCGTGGCCGGGACGGCCCGGCGTGCCCGGCTGACGGCCGCAGGCTCAAGACCGACCGCGACCAGATCGGCGAGCTTCCGGTAGCTGCCGCCGGCCTTCGCCCGGGCGCGCTCGTCGAGGATCGACATGCCGCGATTGATCGCCTCGGTTATCCCGACCCCTTCGCTCGGGATGGTCGCCGCGATGGATCGACCAAGACCCTTCTCGATCTCGCTCAGGCTGATCCCGGCCTTACCGGGCACGCGATTGGCGACGAGGATGGTCCGGTCGTCCTGGAGCAGAAGGCCGGTCGCGCTCATGACGCGGCGCAAGTTGCGAAGGGCCGGCAGCTCGGGCGTCGTCACGAGGATCACGCGATCGGCCATGCGAAGCGTCGCGAGGGTGAGGTCCTCGAGACTCGACCAGAGGTCGCACACGATGTATTGGAAATGCGGCCGGAGCTGGTCGACAACGCGCGCGACGCGGTCCGGATCGATCCCCGGGACGCTCGCGAGATTGTCGGGAGCGAGAAGCGCGCGGACGCCCGACGTGTGTCTCACGAACACTTCGTCGACGAGCGGCTGGTCGATCGAGTCAACATGATTCAGAAGGTCGGCGATGCTGTTCGCGCTTTTCAGATCGAGCGCGATTCCGATATCGCCGAACTGCAGGTCGAGGTCGACGAGGGCCACGGTGGACTTCCCGCTGCGTCGCGCGAGCGCAACCGCGAGATTCGTCGCGATCGTGGTGCAGCCAACGCCGCCCTTCGGGCTGTACACGGCTATGACCGCACCCGGCCGCGACGTCGTTCCGGGCACGCGTTCGATCCGCTGCAGGCGGCGGAGATCCTGGAAGTTCACGTACGCGTCGCGGATCGTGCTCACGAAATCCTCTGGCTGATAAGGCTTGAGGAGAAAGCCGCGGGCGCCGGCGGTCACCGCGCGCGAGACGACGCCGGGTGCGACGTTCGAGCCTGTCACGATGACGCAGCACTCGGGCGCGTGTGCGAGGATCTCGTGGACCGCAGGTCCGACATCGCCGCGCAGTCCGGCAATGTCAATGACCGCTACGTGCGCATACGTGCTGCCGAGCTTGTCCAGAAGCGAGGTCTGGTCGCTCACCGTCCCGACAAGGACCAACCGGTTGTCGCCTTCGAGCGCGGCGCGAGCGTTCGCGAGGATCTGGGCCTCGGTCTCGAGCACGAGGACGCGGATCGGGCCGATGGAATCCATCATCGTGCGATCCCGAACGACTGCACCAGGTACGTGATGTCGACGCTGCGGGTGATCACGTCCTGGGTCTCCGCGCGAGAGCGGACCGCGAGGTCGATCGTCGCCTGGCTGTCACGAAGATATTTGAGTACCAGCGCGGTCTGGTGGTCGACGACGAAGGTCAGCGACGTGGCGCGCTGTGGCTGCTGCTGTGTCGGTCCGATCACTTGGAGCACCTCGAGGTTCTGGATCGTGGTCTGTGTTCGCTTGGGACTCTCGCCCCCGCCTGCCGTGACGGTCGCGAGGATGTCGACGTGATCGCCGACCTCCACGAAGCCCCCGGCGGTCAACGGATCATTCGTCGGAAACGAGATGAGCACTTTGCCGGGGTCGATCGTCAGTGATGAGCCGGTCTTTCCATTCGCGGCGAGGATCTGTCCGCGAAGCACCGCCGCTCCGCTGGGGATCGCCGCGAGGGTGGTTTGTCCGACGGCGTCCGCCTCGTCACCGAGCGCGCCATTCGGGACGAGCTCCTTCGGATAGTCGCGATGCGAAAGCATCGCCGCGGTCAGGACCGCTCGGGCCGGCACATCGGATTTGGCAACGAGGATGCTGATCGTCTGCGGAGGCGCGGCGGCGACTCGGTCGGCGTTCTGCTGGGCGACCCCGTTCAAGGCCACCCCCGTGATGACGGCCAAGACGATGCCGAGCGAGAGGAAGAACCACGAACGTAGTCGCATACCCATCGCCTCCTAGTTGTCCGGAACCATGACCGCGGTGTTGGCGAGGCCGTTCAGAGCACATGACTGACAGGAATCGGGATCACCGAAAAGGCCACCCCAGTACCCACTGACCGTGTTGTTCCCGCCGTTGAAACCGATCGTCCCCTCGTAGACCGTGAACGGGGCCACCGTGAAGAGATGCACTCGCCCGGGGGCTCTGTTCAGCTGGGAGCAGTCGGTACTCTGCCCGTTCGGAGGGATGAGCGACCACTGCGATCCCACCGCGGCGTTCTTGTTGAATTCCTCGGCGCAGTCCCACAAGAAGACCAGGATCACGAGACCCTTCCCGAACTTCGTCGTCGTCCCCGGCACGAACCGATCCGAATACGGCATCGACGCGCTTCCGCGATCGGCCAGCGCGCGCCGGAGCACAGGCGACATGTCCGCGACCTGACCGCCGGCCGTCTCGACCCAATCACCCCAGGTCGGATGCGCACAAGACGGAGCCGGATTCGGTGGCGGCGTGCAGATCGAGCGGGTCGTCAAGGTCGAGGGCGACTCCTGCTGTGACCCCGGAGGCAGGGAGGCCCACTGGCTGTCCAATGAAAGCGTCCCTCGGAATCCGTAGTAGACCCAGTTCGGGATGCTGCACTGCTTGTCCTGTTGTGTATCCGCCTGCCCCCAGGAGTCCCACAGCCCGGCCCCGAAGGTGTTTCCACAACTGGCGCTTTGATCGGTCGTCAACGCGTTCGGCGCATGGGCCCACGAGTCGGGCTGCGTGATGAGCTGGGGCGTCTGGACGCCGGCCGTGACGAAGCTCGGAGAGTTCCGCGAGAAATCGATCAGGCCGTGGAAGCTCCCGTACGCGACGTCGGGCGCGTTCGGATCCCAGAACGTTTTCGGTTGCACCTGCGTAGGGTCGGTCGGGTCACAGGGTGCGACCGTGCAGGTGTTATTGAAATCGGTGGGGTTGTAATGCCGCACCATGGCCCACATCGGGCCACCCCCGATCGGGACCGGGGTTCCGGAAAGCCGGACGCGGGCCGAGGCCCCTGCGGTGCTGTTCGCATGATTCGCGATCGACGCGAACAGCGACCCGAACGTTATCGTCGTTGCGACCCGCACGAAGATCGTGTCCC
>Ga0209808_1001111_pt1 | contig 13781 bp, 15 predicted proteins | sample GraSoiAngelo_157_FD_186171 | JGI IMG/M metagenome (GOLD analysis project Ga0209808, IMG submission 186171) | Grasslands soil microbial communities from the Angelo Coastal Reserve, California, USA - 14_1009_16_20cm (SPAdes) (version 2) | ecosystem: Environmental > Terrestrial > Soil > Grasslands ...
GGGGCATCGCGTCGTGGTCGATGCGACGAATCTCATCGCGAGAAACCGCGCGGGGACGGTCGCGGCCGCGCGGAGTCGAGGGATCCCGGTGCTCTTCGTGCGCATCACGGCAACCGACGAAGACGCTCGCGGTCGGCTCGCGTCGCGCCGCGCCGGCCGCGCCGCCGGAGATCACTCGGAAGCGGACGAGCCCATCTACGAGCGCATGCGCCGGCAACCATTCGAGCCGCCGGCGGAGGGCTTCCTCGAGCTCGTCAACGGGCCTGACCTCGCGAAGGAGATCGATCGCGTCGTCGCGGCGGTCGAGGCGATCTCGTAGTGGGACGGTCGCGGGAGCTCGTCTTCGCCGGCGTCGCGGCCGTGCTCCTCGTGCTCTATCTCGGCGTCGGGGTGCGGGTCGGTCCGGCGTTCTTCCCGCCGTCGAGTCCCACGCCGACACCGACGAAGCCGGTCTCGCTGGTCACGCTCCCGCCGGGGGCGGACGCGAGCGTGAGCGGGACGATCGCCTTCGCGCTTCGTGGTGACGTCTACGTGCTATCGGGAAAGGGCTACGCGCCGCTCACATCGGATGGCCGCTCGCATGAACCGGGTATTTCGAGCGACGGACAGACGGTGTTCTTCGCGCGCGTCGAGGAGATCGACGGCAAACGGATGGTCGATGGCCAGGTGGTCCCGGCTCACCTGCGTTTCTCGAACGTCGTCTCCGCGAAGGCCAGCGGCGGTGCCCAGACCGTGCTCATCGATGGTCTGGTCAAGGCCGACAGTGGCTTTCATGTGGTGACCTGGTTCGACAGCCCTGCGCTATCGCCGGACGGGAAGCGCATCGCCGTGGTCGCCGACGGCGGCGAGGGGTACTCCGACCTGGCGCTGTACGACGCGCAGACCGGCAAGCAGATGGTGGCGCTCTCTAAGGGCTCGAACTTGGCCGATCCGGCATGGTCGCCCGACGGGAAGACGATCGCGGTCACCTCGTACACGGTCGGCAGTCCGCGGTTGCTGCTCGTCCCCATCGATGGCCGCGCCTCGGTCTCGCTCGTGACCCCGGACGGCGAACCGTACCGGGCCTCGTACTCACCCGATGGCGCTTGGCTCGTGTACACGCTTCGTCACGAGGGAAAGAACGACCTGCACGCGATCCAGATGAGCGGAGCTCACAAGGACGTCGAACTGACCAGCGACGGCAGGAGCTGGAACGGAGTCTTCTCCCCGGATGGAAGACAGATCGCGTTCCTCCGGGAGAAGGATGGAGTCATCGATCTCTACTCGATGGATCTGGCCAATGCGCTCACGGGCGGTTTTGCAAAGACGGCGATAAAGCTCACGCGCGGCGAAGGCATCGACGGCGCGAGCCGGCCCGCTTGGGGCGCCTGACCGGCTACGGCGAACGGGTCGGCTTCGCGTCCAGTCGAGCTTGCAGCTGGTTGAGGTCCTTCACCCGCGTTCCCCAGCGGGCAGCGAGGGAGTCGAACGAACCCTGGTTCGATGCGCTGGTCAGTTTCGAATACAGCGTCGCGATATCGACAGCTTCACGGTAGTTGCGCACCAGCCCGTCGCGGTACCAGGCGTATTCGACTGGTGCCGGCGACGCCGCGAGTGCGTCGGCGGCCTGGCCATACAACGAAGCCACCATGCGCATGTCCGCCGAGTCCTGGTCGCTCCAGGCGTCGGTTCGCTTCATCACGTCCCGGAAGAGCGTGGCGCCCTGGATCTGGTATTCCCCGGCTGATGTCAGCGCGCTGTCGAGCTGATTCGCCTCCGTTTGGGTCGTCACCTCGCTGGTCACGACCCATCCGCCGGCGAAGAGACCCGCACCGACGATCGCGACGAGCAGCAGCGCGTGTTCCATCCTGCGGTGCTCCGCCGGCGCGCTGATGTACGCGCGAACGCCGCGGACAAGCCGGATCAGCCCGTAGATGGCGGCGCCCCACGCGATGAGATACCTCCCTGGCAGCAGGGCGTAGCTTCCGGCGGTGACGATGCATCCGACAAGAAAGGCGAACGCGCCGTTTCGCGCGTCGCGGAACGCCACACTGGCCGCGACCGCGGGATCGGCCGGGATCGCCGTCGGCCCAAGGGTGGGGAGCGTGCCGCCGCTCATGGCCGGTGCATCCGGCAACGACGCGAGGAACGGCTCGCCGGCGCCCTTGAGCCAGATGTGCGTATCGGTGATCTGGCTCGCGCGGGCGAGACGGGTGCCGACCGCCGCGTAGATGAGTCCGATGACTCCGCCGATGAGACCGACGGTCGCGAGTAGCGGAAGGACCACGTCCGTCGCCTGAACCTGAGTGAAGACGAAGATCGATAGGCCTAGCACCGCGAGAGAGAAAAGTGCGACGTTGATCGCCCGGGAGCGACGATGCCGCTCGCACAGCCCCACGTCGACCCTCGCTTGTTTCGCGAAGGCATAGGCGATGGCGCCAACCATCATCTCGGTGCCGAGCGGAACGTGGGTCAGCTTGACGGTTCGCCGGTAGCCATCCGCCGGCTCGTTGCACTTGAAGCAGCGGTCGGGCAGGGCCGCGTTACGGTCCATCGCGACACGCTTGCCGTCGCGCCAATAGCCGGCGAACTGACCCGCAAACACGCCACGATCCTAAAAGTCGCGTCGGCCGAATCCGTATCAGGCCCGTGCTAACCGCTAGAGCAGCCGCCTTCTTATCTGAGCTGAGGCGAAGTCCATTGCGGCCACAGTGATCACGATCATGAAGATGATCAGCCCGGCGGCGCCGTACTGGAGAAGGTTGATCGACTGGAAGAGCAGGATGCCGATGCCGCCGCCCCCGACGAGGCCGAGGATCGGAGCGAGCCGCACGTTCGCGTCTAGCCGGTAGATCGTGAACGAGATGTAGGGGTTCACGATCTGCGGGATCACCGCAGTCCAGACGACCTGCAGTCGGTTCGCTCCTGTTGCGGTGATGGCCTCGAGCGGCCCCGGGTCGATCCCTTCGATCGCCTCGGAGTACAGCTTGCCGAGCACGCCGATGTTGTGGAAGGCGAGCCCGACGACCCCCGCAGCGCTGCCGATGCCGAGAAGAACGCTCGAGATGATCACGACGATCAGGACGTCGATGGATCGCACGATGGTGAAGACAAGACGCACGACTACATAGACGGCCGCGGTGATGGGGTTCCCGGCCATGACGTTCCGCGCGCCCAAGAACGAGAGAGGAAGCGCGATGATGATCGCGAATGCCGTGGCGATAACACCGAGGAGAATCGTCACAACCATTTGCCCCTCGGCCGTATCCCACCACGTCTCGAAGTCGTTCTGTGGCGTCAGGATCCTGAAGTCCCAGTTGAAGAGCTCGCGTATGACCGCAGCCGCGTGCTCGGGATTCGCGCGCGAGAAATCAAGATTCGTGACCGACAAACCGAAATAGACGACAGCGATGCTCACGCCTATGACGAGTAGGCGGCGCCACTGCAAGAGCGGGTTCCGTGTGAGCTCGGGGGGGACCGGGAGACCGCGAGCGGTGAAGTATTCCGCCATCAGCGATCCGGCCGTCCGATATCCGTGTCATCAGCAAGTGCGACAAGCGCCGCCTCGGTCGCACTCATCGGCTGGGGTGTCGATCGCTCCGGTCCGATCTCCACCTCCACCGCATCTTCGCCGTAGATCTCCTTGAACCGGCGCTCGTCGATATCGGCGGGCTTGCCGTCGAACGCCACCTTGCCGCCCTTGAGTGCGATCACGCGCGTCCCGTAACGACGCGCGAGCGAGAGAAAGTGCAGCGAGCAGATGACGGTGATCCCGTCCTTCTTGTTGATCTCCTCGAGGTACTTCATGACCGAGTGGCTCGTGGCCGGGTCAAGGCTCGCGACCGGCTCGTCCGCGAGCATCAGCTCAGGGTGCTGCATGAGCGCCCGCGCGATCCCGACACGCTGTTGCTGCCCGCCGGAAAGCGCGTCCGCGCGCGCATAAGCCTTGTCGGCGATCCCGACGCGTCCCAGATTCTCGAATGCCGCGATGACATCTTGCGGCGACGGGCGACCGGCGATCGTCCGCCACGTCGTCCGATATCCGAGGCGGCCGGCGAGCGTGTTGCTCAAGACCGAGGTGCGACGGACGAGGTTGAACTGCTGGAAGATCATCCCGATGCGCCGGCGGATCCTCCGAAGCTGCGGGCCGTTCGCCCCGGTGACGTCCGCCCCATCGAAGACGATGCGTCCGCTCGTTGGCTCGACGAGCCTGTTGATGCAGCGCAGCAGCGAGGACTTGCCTGAGCCGGAAAGCCCGATGAGCACGACGAATTCGCCGTGCTGGATGTCGAGAGAGACGCCGTCGATCGCGCGCGTGCCGCTCGGATAGACCTTCACGAGGTCCTTTATCTGGAGCACCGTCCCCACTGACGCGGAGTCTATGGAAAGAAAAGGCCGCCGGAGCGTCCGGCGGCCTTCAGGTCTCTTCGAGAGGAGCGGTTACGGGCTCTTCGATGGAGACGGCGCCGCCGTCGTTGGAGCCGGCTTGGGTGTCGCGTTCGCAAGTCCTTGCACGTCGACCCCCGCGAGCGCCGCGGCGGTCTTCATGTCGTCGTAGAAGCTTGCGCTGATCTCCTGGATGCCGTCCCACGAGAAGAGCGCGCTGAAGACTTTCTTCCCGTCGTCGGCCTTGCTGTAAGTGATCAGCGCGTCCTTGACCTGCTTGGCGATGTCGTCAGGGAAATTCTTGGCCAGAGCCACCCCATCGTTCGGGATCGGACCCGCCGTGTCGATCACGATTGTCTTCGTTTTGATGTCGGGGGTCGTCGCCACGAGGCTGTCGCGCGCGTCGATAAATGTGGCCGCCCCGTCGACTGTCCCCTGGTAGACGGCGAGTGCCGCCTGCGGGTGACCGCCGGCGAAAATCGTACTCGAGAAGAACGTCTTCGGGTCCTGGCCGGTCTTGTTCTTCACGACGAGCGTCGGGTATACGTACCCCGATGCCGAGAGCGGATCGACGAACGCGAACTTCTTGCCCTTGAGGCCGTTGATGTCCTTGATACCGCTGTCGGCCTTCACGAGGATCTGCGACTTGTACGTGGTCGCGAGCTGCCCGGTGTCATCCTTGCGGAGCGCGCCGAGGACCGGCGTACCGCAGCCCTTGCTAAGCAAGAGCGTCATCTGTAGCGGTGCGAAGAAGCCCATGTCGATGCTGCCGGAGCACATGGCTTCGACCTGCGCCGCATAGCTCGTCATCACCGTGACGTTGATTCGCAGGCCGGTCGACTTTTCGAGCGCGGCCTTGATCGCGTTGCCGTTCGTGGTGATCGTCGCTGCCTGTGTGGACGGCGTGAAGGCCAGCTGAATCGGTCGATCGAGGCCGCCGATCCGCGGCGTCTTGCTCGGGCTCGCGCCCGGCGTGCCGACACTGTTGCAAGCGGCGAACACGAGACTCGCGGCCAGCGCCCACCCCAACGGGCCGCGCAGCGTGCTACGCATGGTCCCCTCCTCTTTGTGGAAGCGTCCCTATCATATTCGGCTGAGTTGACCTTCCTCGCAAAGCTCAGTGCCGCGCAGCGCGCGCACGACAGCATCCTCTGTGTCGGTCTCGATCCCGAACCCGCCTCGATCCCCGAGTCGCTCGGTCGTGGACCGCAGGCCGCCGTTCGGTTTCTTCGCCGCATCGTGCGCGCGACCGCAGCGCACGTCTGTGCGTACAAGCCGAATCTCGCGTTCTATGAGCGCTACGGGAGCGCGGCGATGGACGTGCTCGCGCTGACGCTGCAGGCGATCCCCGCTGACATTCCGGTGATCCTCGATGCCAAGCGTGGGGACGTCCCGAACACCTCGACTGCGTATGCGGACGCGCTCTTCGACGCGTTCCACGCCGATGCGGCGACTGTCGCCCCGTACGTCGGTCTCGACTCGATCGAACCGTTCACGACCGGAGCGCGCTATGCGCTTGTGCTCGCGCGCACGAGCAATCCCGGCGCGGGAGATTTCCAGGACCTCGAGGTTGCCGGGCGCCCCCTCTACGAGCGCGTCGTTGAGCGCTGTGTCGAGCGCTTTGCGGCCGACCGTTGCGGATTCGTGGTCGGCGCGACGTATCCGGATGAGGCGCGGCGCCTACGCGCGCTGGCACCCGACCGCCTGTTCCTCATGCCCGGCATCGGTTCGCAGGGCGGCGACATCGGTCTCGCGCTCCGCGCGGGCCTGGATGCGAGTGGCGGCGGCGTCCTCCCGTCGGCGTCGCGGTCGGTCCTGTATGCGAGCCGCGGCGACGACTTCGAGAAGGCCGCGGGCGAAGCAGCGCGGACGCTGCGCGAAACGGCAAACGCCGCGCGCGCCGCGGCGACGGCGCGAGGCCGCTGATGTTCGGCGTCGGACCGGAGGAGCTCGTCCTCATCCTCATCATCGCCCTCATCGTTCTCGGTCCTGAGCGCATGCCTAAGGTCGCGCGCGACCTCGGCCGAGTGGTGGGCGACCTCCGGCGGACTTCCGACCAGCTACGCGAGGAGTTCCTCAACGCGGACAAGCTGCTGGACAAGGCTGCGGATGCCGCCGGGCCACCATCGACCGTGCCGTCGATCCCCGCGACACTGCAAACGAACGGGAGCACGCCTTCGATCGAAGGTGAGACGCCGTTCGATCGCGAGATGCGCGAGGCACGCGAGCGGCTCAAAGCCCAGCGCGACGCGTGATCAACCCTTAGACTTTCAGTTGTGAATCGCGCGTTCCCATGGGTCGTCTTCGCGGTGTTCGTGCTGTCGGTCTTCATCGACATCCCGAAGCACCGCTTCTCGTTCCCCTTCCCGGAGAGCTGCCCCGGCGTCTGCTTGAACCTCGGCCCGATCCAGGTGAACCAGGAGATCAAGACCCACCTCGGCCTTGACCTCCAGGGCGGGACGCAGCTCCTTCTCCAGATGAACACCGGCGAGATCCCGGCCGGGCAGAGCATCGCCGACTACAACGACCGTGCGCGCCGCGTTATCGACCGACGCATCAACGGGCTCGGCGTCTCGGAGCCCGTGATCCAGGCGGTCGGCGACGACAAGATCCTGCTCCAGCTTCCGGGTATCGACGACCTGCAGAAAGCGAACGACATCGCCACGCAGCAGGCGAAGCTCGAGATCAAAGTGCCCGACAAGGACAACCCCGGGCCGCCACAACAGTTCAAGTCGCTGACTCCACCGCTGACCGGCGAGCACCTGAACCAGACGGACGTCCGCTTCGACAACGCCAACCAGCCGGTCGTGCATTTCGAGTTCACCGGAGACGACGCCAACCGCTGGATACAGCTATCCAAGGATTTCCTGAACCAGCCTGTTCAGATCACCCTCGACGGTAAGCAGATTTCGGCGCCGGTCATCCAGAACGTGTTCACCTCGGGAGCCGGCCAGATCTCCGGGAACTTCACCGTGGCGTCGGCGAAGGAGCTCTCGAGCCTCATCAACTCCGGTGCGCTGCCCGTTTCTCTCACGGTGATTCAGTCGTCGCGGGTCGAGCCGACCCTCGGCGCGCAATCGGTGGATCGAAGCCTCATCGCCGGCGCGATGGGACTCCTGCTCGTGGCCTTCTTCATGATCGCCTACTACCGCGTGCCGGGAGTCCTCGCCGTTATGGCGTTGGCGTTTTACACGACGCTGACCTACGCGATCTTCCGCCTCATTCCCGTGACACTCACGCTCGCGGGCATCGCCGGATTCATCCTGTCGATCGGTATGGCCGTCGACGCGAACGTGCTCACGTTCGAGCGGCTCAAAGAAGAGCTGCGTTCCGGCAAATCGCTCCGCGTCGCCGTCGAGGAGGGCCGCAAGCGCGCGTTCCCCTCAATCTTTTACTCGAACCTGGCGACCGTGTTGACGGCGGCGATCCTCTTCGAGTTCGGAACGGGAACGGTCAAGGGCTTCGCGCTCACGCTCGGGATTGGTGTCGCGGTCAGCTTCTTCACCGCGGTCGTCGTGACGCAGATGCTCCTCCACGGCGCCATCGAGTTCTCCGCACTTCGGCGGCGCTGGCTGTACGGAGTCGAAGAGCGCACGACGGAGCCCCCGGCGGACCGTCACGCCCCGCGCCCCGCACCCGCGCTCTAGCTCCGATCTAGTTCGTCTACCGGCCCCCAATACGGTCTGTGGCCATGAGTGCACCGTGACGAGGTTGCCACTGGCGGGCCTGCTCGCGCTTGCGGTCGTTGCGACCGAGTGTCGTGGACAACCGGTCCCGTCGGAGTCTCGAGCGGTGGTTTCGTAAACACAGCCAGGGCAACGGAGCACACAACCTTGCACACCAGTACTCCGTCTGAGTCGGCAAGCCTGTGGCTCTAAGAACCGGTCACCGCACGCTCGCGTGCCGGTGAACCCCTGTCGACCAGAATGCAAAGCCCGCCGGGCGTCTGCCCGGCGGGCTTTCTGCCTGAGGTTCGGCTACTTGACGACGAAGGCAGTGTGCATCCCGAGGAGGTAGTGCGCCGGCTGGTTGCAGATGAGGACGTAGTTACCAGGCAGGAGATCGAGTGTGAACGTCTTCGCCTGGGTCGGGTCGAGGTCGCCGCTCTCGCCCTGGCTGCCATCCTCGGACATCTTTCCGGGCTCGTCCGGGTTCGGCGCGATCTTGTCCGCGGGTACGTCTGTCTTGAGCACCACCACCTCGTGGACCATGGTGCCGCCGTTCTTCACGTTGAAGGTGATCTTGCCGCTCGGCACCGTTGATTGGTCGAGGACGATCTTGCTGTCGGTGAGCGTGGCGTTGACCGTCCTCGCGTTCAAGTTGACCGCCGGAGCGCTGTTCGCGTTGACCGTCGTCGCGCCCGTTCCCCCCGCGGTACCGCACGCGGCGAGGAGCAGGACTGAGACCGCTGCTGTTGCCAGAAGAGCCTTCATGTGTCCTACCTCTTGCCGGAGCACCCGTTCGAACGGATGGCGGCGTTCGTCGAACCGTAGGGTGAGCAGACGACTGCGGCGGGTGCCGTTCGGACCAACCTGCCGCGCCGTTCGACCCGTTTCATCAGGACCTCACGGGGAGACATCGTGGCGAGCAGTTGCGCGCGAATGGCCGTCGTTCAGACGTTGGCTCACGTGCGAGGAGGGTGACAGTCATGCCGCCGCACCGCCCCCGTACGGGCCGGACGTTTGGTCAGCGTCGCTTCGGCAATCGAGGGATGGGGCTTCAAGCTTGCCGAGGGAATCCGAGAACTAAGGACGGGCTATGCGACAGCCTGACGGAAGAGCGGGTACAGCGACGTGTAGAAGGTTCGTAGCTCGCGGGCCAGACGCAGTGGAGACAGCTTGCGTTTCGTCGGATCGGCGTGCTCGAACATCGCGTACTCCGTGTACGTCGCGCCGGCCCGCGGCGAGAGTTCCACGGCGAGACGGCGCGACTCGCCCACGGGGATCACGAGATCGTCGCGGTCGTGACCGATCATGATCAGCGGCGCCCTGATCTCGCCGAGGTGTTGCAAGGGTGACATCGCGTCGAGGCGCTCACGCAAGGCCTGTGGAACCTGTCGCAAGGCCAGTTCCGCCGAGTCCCGATCTGGAGCTGCGAGAAGGCGTTGCACTGCTTGGCCCTCGACGCTCAGTCCCGAGAGGGCGGTCGGAGGGCCGGCGGAGTACGCGTCTCGCAGTGCGTCGCCCTCGCGAGGCGGAAGCGTTTCTGTGACGGAGCGAACGAACACCTCGTGCGTGAGCGGATCGACCGTCCATGGCAAGACTGCGCCGCCATTTGCGCGAGTGCGACTGGCGATGTCGCGGACGAAGGTCCAGAGCGAGGAGTAGGGCGCGAACGCGCCGACGAAAGCAACGCGATCGCGGATGACCGGCTCGGCTGCTGCGAGCAACGCGAAGGACCCGCCGACGCAGGTCCCGAACAGCCCGCTCCTTGTCGCGTCTACGTCGGGTCGCCGCACCAGATAGTCGTACGCGGCGGCGACACGGGCCGTGTCCTCCGGCACTAACCGGCGATCGCGCATGGCAGGCGACCAGTGGATCAGCGCGACGAAGCCGAAGCGCGCGAGCGCTACCTTGAGGCGGGGAATCTGAGGATGGTCGACGCCGAACGGAACCACTCCGAGGCACAAGACCACGGCGGGGTGCGGTCCACGTCCTGGCGGTCGGTACAGCTCCGTCGTCACCGGGCCCTCCTTCGTTTCGTATCGCACGGTCTCGACAACGGGCGCTCGTGTAAGCCAATCGATCGGCCTCGACGGAAATATCGGCATGAGCCTGATTGCAAATCCGATCGTTCGGACGTGTGCGTGCGCGGCTGCCGCGGCGAGGCGAAGGCCTCCGTCCCGGCGCGTGCCAGTGCGAACGACCTCGGGCGTCGCCGCGGATGACGCGCTCGTCGACCCCATCAGAGGCCTTTCGTTCCGTCGTGGGGGCCGCGCGCGGCCGACATGAAGAGGCGCGCACTGAGCGTTCCTAGGCCGACGGCCAGGATGATCAGTACGGCGAGGCCGATGAGGAGCTGGGCGGCATCGTTGGGCATGTGGCGAGCCTGCGCCTCGCGTTTTGACGAAGACAGTGCCGAACGGCTCTATCCAGCGGGGACAGCCCAGGCCTCAAGACGGGCCGCGCGGCCCTGTCGACGGCCTTGCCGCTGACGGACAGTGACACCGAAGAAGGAGGTGCATCGTGAAAGCACCATCGATCGTCAACCGTCACACCGTCATCGCAGACCCGCCCCTCGCACGGTTCCTTTTCTCGGACACTCGCATGGCCATCGTCTGGCTGGTCCTCCGTGTCTATGTTGGATACAGCTGGCTCGATGCCGGCTGGCACAAGATCCTCGACACCGGTGCGAAGACCAACTACATCATCGACGGCTCAGGCCTCCTCGCCTTCTGGCAGCGCATCGCAGCCGTGCCGGCCGCACCGGCGAAGCCGGTGATCATCTTCGACTGGTACAGGGGCTTCATCCAGTTCCTGATCGACGCCCACGCTGAGGCCTTCATGGGAAAGGTCGTCGCCTTCGGCGAGACCGCCGTCGGGATCGGCCTCATTCTCGGAGCGTTCGTCGGCGTTGCGGCAGTCGCCGGTGGGTTCATGAACATGAACTTCATGCTGGCCGGTAGCGCGAGCAGCAACCCGGTTCTGCTCATCCTCGCCATCGTTCTCATCCTCGCCTGGAAGACTGCCGGGTATATCGGACTCGACCGCTTCCTACTTCCACTTCTCGGCACGCCTTGGAAGGCACCAAAGATCGAGAAGGCTCCCGCCGAGCGCGCGGGCGTTCCACAGCTCGCATGACGATTCCTTCTTCATCGCGCGGCACGAGGAGCGGAGCGATCCGCTCCTCTACCGCGTCCAGCTCACTGACCGTCCTCGTGATGAGCAGCGACGGCGAGCGGAGGAGCGATTGGGCGGAGTACTTCGAAGGTCTCGGGCTACGGACGATGCGCTGTGCCGGCCCCCAAGCGACGACGTGCGCGCTCAGCCTTGAAAGGCGCTGCCCCCTGCACGACGAGGCCGACTTCATCTTCTACGACCAAGAGAGCCTCACGCCCGAGCTCGACTCGCAGGTGCGGCACCTTCCGCCCGAAGCGCCCATCGCCTACGCGCGCAGCGAGCGTAACGCTCGGGGTCGTCAGTTCCCCGTCGCGACCGATATCTTTTCCGGACGGCGCCCGGAGCGCTGAAGCTCTGCGGATAATCAGACGCTTGAGGAACTCTGCGGCGGCGTTTGCCTCGTTGCCCACACGCCTGCGCATCGCCGGTTTCGTGCTCCCGTCTCTGCTCATCGCGAGCTTGGTCGGCCTCGACTACTTCGTCCTCGCGCCGTTACTGCCATCGGGCGTCTCGCATCTGGTGATGCTCGTCGTGGGGATCGCCGGTGTGCTCGCGTTTTCAACCGTTCTGTTCGGACGCTTGAGCGCCCTGCAGCAGCGCGATCGTGAGCAGACTGCCCGGTTGGCAGCGCTCAACGCCGCCGGGATGTGGATGACTTCCGAGCTCGGCACCGCCGCTGTGCTGCAGCGCGTGGTCGACCAGGCCCGCGAGATCGCGAGCGCGAAGTACGCCGCGCTCGGCGTGTTCGACCCGACCGGCACCGTGGAGCAGTTCATCACCTCGGGCATCACGCCCGAGGAACGCGCGCTGATCGGACCGTTGCCGCACGGTCTCGGCCTCCTCGGACTCCTCCAGCGCGAGCCACACGCCCTACGTCTGCGCGACATCAAGGAGCACCCGGCCTCGGTCGGCTTTCCGCCCAATCATCCGCCGATGCGTAGCTTTCTCGGTACGCCCATCCTCTGGCGCGGAAAGGCACTGGGCAACCTCTATCTGACCGAGAAGCAGGGCGTCGCCGAGTTCACGAGCGAGGACGAGCAGGCCGTGGCGACGCTCGCAGCCCAGGCCGCGATCGCGATCGAGAACGCGCGGCTCTACGGGCAGGCGGAGCGCGTGTCCGTCCTGGAGGAGCGCCATCGCATCGGCATGGACCTGCACGACGGGGCGATCCAGTCGCTCTACGGGCTCGGCTTGTTGCTCGAGGACGCCGCCGCGCGGATCGAACGCGAGCCGGTTCCCGCACGCGAGGTGATCCTGCACGCGGTGGACCGCCTGAACGTGGCGATCGCCGACCTGCGCAGCTATGTCCTGGGCCTGCGGCCGGTCCGCGGCAGCGATCGCCCGCTGACCGAGTCGCTGGCCACACTCGCCGAGCAGACGCGCAGCAACGCCCTCCTCGACGTCGACGTGGCGGTCTCGGAGGTTGCGGCCGCGGCCCTCGACGGCGTCGGTCGCGAGGCCGCGTTCTATATCGCTGCAGATGCCCTAGGCAACATCGCGCGTCATGCGCGCGCGCAGCGGGCCTCACTTCGGCTTTCCCTCGAGGATTCCAATGTCACCCTGGAGATCGTCGACAACGGCGTTGGTTTCGACTACGCCCGCGCGACCGAGGGTCACGGCCTGCGGAACATGCGCGAGCGAGCCTTTGCCGTGGGAGGCCAACTGCATGTTGACAGCGCCCCCGGCCAGGGCTCGCGGCTACGCTTTCAAGTCCCAATTCGTTCGGAGGTGCGATGACGACCGAGAAGACCCGCATCCTGATCTGCGACGACCACGAGGTAGTGCGCGAGGGCCTGCGCGGACTCATCAGTCGTCAGGAAAGCATGACCGTGGTCGGCGAGGCCGGGACTGTGGCCGAAGCGATCGAGGCGGCGGCCCGCTCGAAGCCTGATGTGGTCATCATGGATGTGCGTCTTCCCGATGGTTCCGGTGTGGAAGCCTGTCGGGCGATACGCGACGCACGTTCAGAGACCAAAGTGATCATGCTGACGTCGTACGCTGACGACGAGGCGCTCTTCGCCTCGATCATCGCCGGCGCGTCGGGGTACCTCCTCAAGCAGACGCGGGGTCAGGCAGTAGTCGACGCGATCACGAGTGTCGCCTCGGGCAGATCGTTGCTCGATCCGGATGTCACCGGCAAGGTGCTCGAGCGGGTCCGCCAGGGCCGCGCAGAAGATCCCGCGATCGCGTCGCTTACCGATCAAGAGCGCAAAGTCCTTGAAGGCCTTGCCGAGGGCCACACCAACCGTGAAATCGCGGAGAAGCTGTTCTTGTCGGAGAAGACGGTCAAGAACTACGTGAGTCGCATCCTCGACAAGCTGGGTCTGTCCCGGCGAGCGGAGGCCGCGGCGTACATGGCAAAGCACCCGCCCCGGCTCTGAGTCGGCCGCGGGCGCCGCATCGGATGGGTGCCGCCGGATAGACGAGTCAGCCAGAGCGGCATCAAAGCCCCGTCTCGCGTTTTCAGCTTTAAGGCACCCATGGCCTGACCCCCGGATTAGATGCCGTACTCGGGCGCCGCGAGCACAGCTGCAGATCAACGCCAAGCGGGGCTCAACCGCTTGTGCGCATGTGAAT
>Ga0209808_1001112_pt1 | contig 13765 bp, 13 predicted proteins | sample GraSoiAngelo_157_FD_186171 | JGI IMG/M metagenome (GOLD analysis project Ga0209808, IMG submission 186171) | Grasslands soil microbial communities from the Angelo Coastal Reserve, California, USA - 14_1009_16_20cm (SPAdes) (version 2) | ecosystem: Environmental > Terrestrial > Soil > Grasslands ...
TCCGCCGCGGCCCGCAGCCGCTCGGGCTCCCGCGCGATCTTGAACATCGCCTGACCGGTGATGAGCACGCCGACGCCCTGCTTCGTGACGGCCGCGTTTTCGTGTGCCAGACCGATCTCGACCTGTCGTGCAGTGAGCTGAAGGCGGCCAACCTTGTTGATCAGCGGCCAGGTGAACGTGCCGGCTCCGACGACGACCTTCACACCCTGGTCGTGGATGGTGACGAGGTCGCCTTTTTCGTCGCGGACTTTGCTTCCGCGGGCACCGGAGATGACGAGCGCCTCGTTGGCGCCCGCGACCCGATAGCGCTGGGCCGTAAAGAGCGCGAGAAGGACGAGTACGGCGAGTGTCGCCAGAACGAGCTCCGTGACGGTGAGTGTCATTTCAAATCCCTTCTTTCTCTGCGAGACCGCGTGACGGTCTATGGCGGAGGAAGGGAGCGAACGGTCACCGCCATCCCGTGGACGCCGAGGATTTCGACCTCGCGTCCGCGGGCGATCGGCGCCGTCGCCGTCGCTGCGAGTGTCTGCACCGCACCGTCGTACGTGAGGGCGATCGTCCCGTGTCCGCGCTCGCCAATGCTCACCGTGACCGTTGCCTTTCGGCCGACGAGATCACGAAGAGCCGTCGGCTCACGGCCTTCCGCCCGCCGCAGCGCGGCGGAAGTGCCGAACCCTACGCTGGCACCGAAGGCCCCAAACGCGAGAGCAACGGCAGTCCTGCCGGCGGGACCCAGGCCGAACGCCGCGGCTCCGAACAGTCCCCCGATCCCGAACATCGCCAGGAATCCGAGAAGGATCGGCATCGCGGAGGCATCGTCTGTCCGTGTCGTGCGCAGGAATCGCAGACGCAGGTGCGGCAGGCGGACGGGAAGGTGAAGCCGAACGTGCATGCCGCCGCCGATGCTCGAGAGAAGCAGGAGAGCCGTGCCGAGCACGGCAGAGCCGGTGAAGACCAGCTCCAGTGCGTCGGCGCTCATCGTGATCGCCAGCTTTCCGGAAGAGCTTCTTCCGTAGCGATTCTACTGCGCGTCAAGTGTCTGATACGAGGAAATGGAAACTCGTTTCCGCGCTATGGTCGTAACTTGCTAGTTTACCTTCGTCGTACGTTCCACGCAAGTAAGCCGCAGAACACATAACCGAGCGCGTTGAAGCTCCCATGCCAGCGCACCATGTCCTCGAGCCCGATAGCTGAGATTTCGAGCGGGTTTCCGACCGCGTAGAGGGTCGCGAGGGTCATAGCCACGATGGCGGCGGCGGACGACACCGCGAGCAGACCTCTCGCGAGCGTGCCGCGGACGCGCGTGAGCACGGTCGCCAGGGCGATGAGCGCGACGACTGCCGTTCCGGAGGCGAGGATCGCGGCGGCCGGCGCCTCGATCTGCCGGACCCCCGCGATGCCCAGCGCGACCAGCGCGGGTCCGACGATGACGAGCGAGGCCGCACCCACATAGAGCGGCCAGAGGCGGCTACCTGGGGTGCGGACCTCGCGTCCGACGAAGCCGACGAGGATCGGCGACGCGAACCCGGCGTAGTGGAAATGGATCGCGGTGAGCAGCGGAACGTGCTCGCCGAAGTCCATGACCGGCACACCCGACCGCCAGAGGACGAGCCATCCGCCCCCGACCGCGAGATACATGAACCCGACCGCGATGCAGAGCTCCTCGATACGCCCGCTCGAACCGACGACGCGCGTCAGACCGTGGAAGGCCGCGAGCGCTGTGAACGCTAGCCATATCAAGGCGATCGCGGCCGAAGGGATCCCGGAGGGCACGACTATCGCCCCAATCGCCGCGGCGGCCGCGATCGGATAGGTCGCGATCAAAAGACGGCCGGTGCTGTCTCCCGGTCCCAGGGCGCGGAGCGCGAGCGGGACGCACACCAGGATCGCAAACGCCGGGACGAGCGGTAGGGCCGCCAACGGGGTTATCCAACCATGGCGCTCGCCGAAGGCAAGTCGCCCAGCGCGCCCCGGCCGCGGCGATCCAGGCGTGCGCGAGAGTGGGCCTCTAGCGGAGCGAGTTCGCTAGGCGCACGAGATCGGCTACGTCTCGCTCTGATGAGACGAGCCAATACGCGTTGCCCCGTTCGTTCCAGGTCACCATTCGATAGTCGCCTGGACGGAGACCCTCGCTCGCGAGGCCCATTACAGATCTGACCCGTATCGGTGTGAACTGCAATGGCGGCCACGCCTCATTCGCGAGGCGGTCCGGCACCGCTGACAACAGGACATCGGTCGTGTTCGGCGGCAGAGATAGATCGGGATTGAGCGGCGCGTCAATCACGCGGGTGCCGTCTTGGCTGAACATCGTCATCCGGAGGGGCTCGACGGTCGTCGCGGCAGGACCGTCCCGGCTCACGCCCGCGCTGCCGATCGCGAGACAAAACGCGAAAGCCAGCGTCAATGCGCGCCGGCGGTCGCGGCCCGGCGCCGGCTCCCGTTCGCCGTCGATGTCGACGATCACGCCGCTAGTACCCGACGTAGACGACTCGCTGCTCGCTGAAAAAGTCGAATGCCGCGGTCCCGCACTCTCGATCTCCGAAACCCGAATCCTTCACGCCGCCGAACGGTACCTGCGCCTCACCGCCCAAGGTCGGGATGTTCACGTGGAGCATCCCGGCCTGGGACTCCTCCGCATATCGGAACGCGGTGCCGAGGTCATTCGTGTAGATCGAGGACGAGAGGCCGTAGCCCACTGCATTCGCCGCAGCGAGCGCCGACTCGAGGTCGTCCGCCGGGATCACGCTCACGACCGGGCCGAAGATCTCTTCCTGCGCGAGCGGCGCGCGCGGGTCGACGTCCGAGAAGATCGTCGGCTCGACGAAGTAGCCGGCGCGCAGGTCGCGCCGGGTAGGCGTGCCGCCGTCGCGCACGACTTTCGCTCCGGAACGCTTGCCCTCGTCGATCTTCGCGCGGACCTTCCGAAGCTGCGTCTCGTCGACGATCGGACCCATGCGCACGCCTGCCTCGAGGCCATCGCCGGCACGCCAGGTCTCGGCCTTGTCGGCGAGGAGGTCCATGAATTCCGCGAGCACCGACCGGACGACGACGGCGCGGCTGGTCGCCGTGCAGCGCTGGCCGGTCGCGCCGAAGGCTCCGGTCGCGACCGACTCGGCGGCCTTCTCCAGGTCGGCGTCATCCATGACGATCACCGCGTTCTTGCCGCCCATCTCGAGCTGCACCTTGCAGAGCCGTTCGGCGGCCTGCGTGTAGAGACGCCGGCCCACCGCGGACGATCCGGTGAACGAGATCGCTTTGATGCGGTCGTCGGATGTGATCGCGCGAGAGAGCGTCTCGCCGACCCCGAGCACCATGTTGAGGACGCCGTCTGGAAGACCGGCGTCGACGAAGCACTGGACCACCTGTGCCGCGCAAAGCGGGGTCGGCGAGGCCGGCTTGAAGATCACGGTGTTGCCCGCGACGAGCGCCGGCGCGATCTTCCACGCGGGGATCGCGATTGGGAAATTCCAGGGGGTGACGCACGCGACCACGCCGATCGGCTCGCGGACCGTATAGATAAAGGTGCGCCGCTGCGCGGACGGGATGGTCTCCCCGGTCATGCGCGTCCCCTGCGCGGCGGCGAAACGTACGTTCGCGATCGCGCGGTCCACCTCGGCGAGCGATTCGGCGAGGACCTTGCCCTCTTCTTGCGTCAGCAGTCGCGCGAGCTCGTCGCGACGGTGTTCCATGAGGTCGGCCGCCTTGCGCACGATGTCGCCGCGCTGCGGGGCCGGGGTGGCGCGCCATTCGCGGAACGAGGCGTCGGCCGCGTCGATCGCTCGGCGAACGTCCTCGGCGATCGAGGCCGTCGCCTGGCCGATGATCTCGTCGCTTTGCGCGGGGTTCCGATCCTCCGTGGTCTTGCCGGACGACGAGCCGACCCATTCGCCGCCGATGTAGTTCAGGACAGGGATCGTGGCGGTCGCCGTCACTACGGCTTCACCATGTCGTCGTACATGTCCGGCCTGCGATCCCGGTAGAACTGCCACGTGTTCCGCACTTCGCGCACGAGATCCATGTTCAGGTCAGCCACGAGGAGCTGCTCGTCCTTGTCCGACGCCTGCGCGATGATTTTGCCGCGCGGATCGGCGAAATAGCTCGAGCCGTAGTACTCGTTCGGTCCGAACTCCTTCTCCTGCCCCACCCGGTTGATCGTCCCGACCCAGTAACCGTTCGCGATGGCGTGGGCCGTCTGCTCGATGAACCAGAGGTGCATCGAGAGACCGCGCGACGTCGCCGACGGGATGAACACAAGCTCCGCGCCGTGGAGGCCGAGCATCCGCGCGCCCTCCGGGAAGTGCCGGTCATAGCAGATGTACACGCCGACCTTCCCGACCGCGGTGTCGAAGACCGGGTACCCCATGTTGCCGGGGCGGAAGTAGAACTTCTCCCAGAAACCGTTCACGTGCGGGATGTGCGTCTTTCGATATTTGCCGAGGTATTTCCCATCGGCATCGATGACCGCGGCCGTGTTGTAGTACACGCCGACCTGGTCTTCCTCGTACATCGGGACGATCAAGACCATGGAGTGCTTCTTGGCGAGCTCCTGCATGAGCTTGGTCGTGGGCCCGTCCGGGATCTTCTCCGTGTAGCTGTAGTGCTTGGTGTCCTGGACCTGGCAGAAATACGGACCGTAGAAAAGCTCCTGCAGGCACATGACCTGCGCGCCCTGCTTCGCCGCGTCGGCGATGTACTTCGCATGTCGCTCGATCATCGAGTCCTTGTCGCCGGTCCAGGCGCACTGGACAAGAGCGGCTTTCACGGTCGTCATTGCGGCTCCCCCGGAAGCGATTCGCGTGCTCGGATGCTAGCCCTTGACGCGGCTAGCATCGAGTGGCGGTGCCAGTCGCGATCGCGCTTCACGGCGTCAGCGCGGGCTATAAGGGCCCGGTCCTCCGCGATATCGACCTCGAGGTCGGAAACGAGGTCGTCGCGATCGTTGGCCGGAGCGGCAGTGGTAAGACGACTCTCCTCCGTCTCATCGCGGGTCTTCTCGAGCCGACCTCCGGTACGGTCGACCTGCTGGGCGTCGCACCGGCCATCGCACGCCGGCGCAAGCGCATCGGCTTCGTGCCGCAGGACGCGCGCCTTCACCCGTGGCGCACGGTCCGCGAGAACGTGACCCTTCCGCTCGAGGTCAACCGAGCTGCCCGCACCAATGGCCACGTCAGTCCGGATGAGTGGGTCGCGCGGATGGGCTTGAGCGACGCGATCGATGCGTATCCGCACCAGCTTTCCGGCGGCATGCGCCAAAGAGTCGCGCTCGCACGATCGCTCGTGATCGACCCCGAAGTGCTGCTCATGGACGAGCCGCTGGCCTCGCTCGATGAACTCACACGCGATGATTTGCGCGGCGAGCTCCTGCGGCTCTGGGAAGGCCGCGCGAGCTCGGTCGTCTATGTGACCCACGACATCGAAGAGGCCGTGCTCTTGGCCGATCGCGTCGTCGTCATCGGCGGACGTCCGGCGGCCGTCCGCGGCGAGATCCGCATCTCCCTGGCACGACCACGAACGAAGGCCATCCGACGCGAGCCGGCCTTCTACGACCTGGTGGAAGCGGTCCGCGAGCTCCTGGAATGAACGCACGCCGAACCCTCGTCGACCTCGCCGCGGCGCTTGTCGCGATCGCCGCCATCGCGCTCGTGCTCGAGACCTGGACCAGGGTCATGAGCGTTCCCGCCTATCTATTACCCGCGCCATCGGCTGTCGCGGCTCGTATGGCGACCGACGCCGGACTCCTCGCGCGGGAAGGGGGAATCACGCTCAGCGAGGCGGCCGCCGGCTTCGTGCTCGGGACCGGCGTTGCGTTCCTGCTGGCGACCGTGATGGCCTCGTCGCGGCCGCTCGAACGGACCCTCTTCCCGCTCGCCATCCTCGTGAAGCTCACGCCGATCGTCGCGATCGCCCCGCTCTTCACGCTTTGGTTCGGCTTCGGCACGGCGCCGAAGGTCGCGATCGCCGCGCTCATCACGTTCTTTCCGATGCTCGTGAACTCGTTCGTCGGTCTGCGCTCGGCAGACCTCCAGGAAGTCGCGTTCCTCGAGACCCTCGGGGCCACCGGACGCGAGATCTTCCGGCATCTGCGGGTACCGAGCGCGCTCCCGTACCTCTTCTCGGGCGCTCGCATCTCGCTCAACCTGGCACTCATCGGCGCGGTCATCGGGGAATGGACCGGCGCCGATCGGGGTTTGGGCCGCGTGATCTTCGTGGCGAACGCCAACCTCGACCTGACCATCCTCTTCGGAGCGGTCCTCGTCCTGGCGGCGATCGGGATCGCGGCGAACGCCTTCGTCGGCGCGGCAGAGCGCCGCCTCCTGCACTGGCATCCGATCGCGGTGGCGACGTGAGAGGCCTCGCTCTTCTCGCAGCGCTGTTGCTCGCCGCTTGCAACGCGCCCATTTCCGCTCCCCCGTCAATACCGTCACCGACGTCGGCGCCGACCGAGAAGGTCACCTTCATGGCGGGTTTCAAGCCACAGGCCGATTTGCCGTTCGTCGCCGTTTACGTCGCGCAGGAAAAGGGCTATTTCCGCGATCAATCGCTCGAGGTCGAGATCCAGCACGCGACGTCGGGTGAGCACATTCAGCTCCTCTCCACGAACCGCGTCCAGTTCTCGACCGGGTCCGCAGGGGATGTGATGAAGCGCGTCGCGAGCGCCGGCGTCCCGCTCGTCTCGATCGCGCAGATCGGGCAACGGGACGAGCAGTCGTTCGCGGTCCGTGCAGATTCGCCGATCCGCACGCTCAAGGACTGGGAAGGCCGGCTCGTCGGCATCAAGTCGACCGTCAGCGCCGACTATCTCGCGCTTCTCCAGGTCGGAGGCGTCGACCGAAGCAAGGTCCGAGAGGTGACGGTGGGGTTCGACCCACGGGTCCTGGCCGACGGACGCGTCGACGTCTATCCCGTTTTCACCGCGAACGAGCCCGACACCCTTGCGCGGCTAGGGATTCCAGTCCGGCTCTTCGATCCCACGAGCCTCGGTGTCCCCGGTCTCGGTTTGTCGTTCATCACGAACCAACAGATGGTCGACGCGAAGCCGGACGTGGTCACGCGGTTCCTGCGGGCGTCGCTTCGGGGACTCGCCGACGCCATCGCCGATCGGGATGCGGCCATCGATGTGGTGATGAAATACGCCACCGGCGAAGACCGCGCGCATCAGCGCTACATGCTGGACACCGAGATCGAGGCCGCGCAGAACGACCTGACGCGCGCCAATGGAATCGGGGCGATGGACCGTTCCCGCTACGTCGGTCTGCGCGACTTCCTGCTCCAGTACGGCGGGATCGCCAAGACCGTGGATGTGGATGCCGTCTTCACCGATCGCTTCGTCAAGGACCTTTACAAGGATGGACGTCTCGTCTGGCGCTGAGGTAGCCGCGGCGTCCAGAGATAACGCGCCATGTCCACCCGCGGTCCGCGGAATTTCACACCTTCGCGACGCAGGCGCGTGCGGTGGCGGGGAAAGGCCGGGAGGCCGTCCGCATGGACGACTCGATGGAACGGCACCTCAGAGTCCTCGCAGTGCCGAAGCGCATTGCCGACGGCCCGAGCGGCCCGTGGGCGACCGGCGACTATGCCCACGAGTCCGTACGTCGCGACACGTCCTGCTGGTATCCGCCGCACGACCGCGTAGACCGCTCGTGGCCATGCTTCGCGGGCCTCGGCTCGCATCATGCCCATACTGCCGCGAGCGGTGCTGACTTCTCGCGATGTTCGCGCTTCGGCGTGGCTCGTGGCCGTCCTGCGGATCGCTCTCGGTCTGGCCGGCCTCCTCACGATGGTCCTCGATCCGCGCGCCCTGCTTCGAAATATCGCCGCGTGGACCTCGCTCGAAGTCGTGGACGGCCGCCCCTGGACGTTCGTCTTCTCGGTCTGGCAGCGGTGGGACGCCCTCTGGTACGAGGAGATCGCGAGGGAGAGTTATCACGCCGGCAACAACACCGCGGCGTTCCTTCCACTCTTCCCGCTCCTGAGCCGCATCGCGTCGCTCTTGTTCCTTGGCAACGTGGTCCTCGGAGAGCTCGCAATCACCACGCTCGCGTGCGTGGTCGCGTTCGTTCTTCTCTACCGGCTGGCTCGGATGGACATGGGCCGGCGCGCGGCGATCCTGACGGTGCTCCTCGCCGCGTTTTCTCCGGTCGGATTCTTCCTTCTCGCGCCGTACACCGAAGGGCTGTTCCTCGCGACGACGGTCGCCTCGTTCTGGCTCGCACGCACCCGGCATCCGTGGCTCGCGGGAATCGCCGGCGGCGCGGCCGGCCTCACACGGCTGCAGGGCGGCCTGCTCCTGCTGCCGCTTGGCTATCTCGCGTGGCGTGATCTGCGAGCCGGGGCGCTCACGCCAAAGAACGCGCCGGCGTGGATCCTTCCCGCGGTCGGGGTGTTCCTGGCATTGGCGTACCCCCGGCTCGTCGTTGGCGAGACCGGCTCTCCCTTCGACCTCCAGCAGGCATGGGGCGCGCGTCTCGCACCGCCATGGCAATCGATCGGTGACGCCGTCCGTCACATCGCTCGAACGGGCGATCCCATCGAAATCTTGAACCTGCTGTCGGTCGTCGGTCTTACAGCGGTGGCGCTCTACGGGCTTCGGAGGCTGCCGCTCGAGTACGGCTTGTATGGCCTCACGTCTCTGGCCCTTTTGTGGCTGCGCGACACCGACAATCTGAGCCCGCTCATGAGCGCCGCGCGCTACTCGCTCGTGATCTTTCCCTGCTTCATGATCGGCGCCCTGTTGCTGCGTTCCCGACTCGGCATCGCGGCCGGCCTTCTTGTGATCAGCGCCGTTATCCAGACCGCCCTCTTCGTCTACTGGGTGCATTGGGGCTTCGTCGGCTGACCCAAGCCATACTCGATCTCGTGTCCGGCGATGCCCTCGATCGCTTCATCGCCGCTCGGCGAGAGCGGTTTACCGAAGAGCTGCGAGAGCTCTGCGCGATCTCGTGCGAGGCGTCCGACCACGCAGCCCTGGACGCGGCCGCGCGATGGTGCCGCGACCGGTTGGCCGCGGCCGGATTCGCGGATGCCCGTGAGCTGCGGGCCGACGGGGCGCCCGCCCTGGTCGTGGCCGAAACAGGCGCGGGGAAGCGCACGCTGGTCGGGGTCCAGCACTACGACGTGCAGCCCGCCGTCCCGCTCGACCTTTGGAAGACGCCGCCGTATCAGCCGGCGCTCCGCGACGGCGCGATGTACGCGCGCGGCGTCGACGACAACAAAGGACACCTTCTGCTCCGGATCCAGGCGATCGAGGCGCATCGGGCCGTGCTCGGCGAGCTCCCTATCCGTGTCCGGTTCCTGATCGAGGGCGAGGAGGAGTCCGGCAGCCCGAACCTCGCAAGGCTGCTCGCGCTCGAGCCGGGACTGACCGACGGCGACGGCGCCCTCAAGGAGGGCGGCGCACTCGACACGGAGGGACGCCCGATCCTGTCGCTCGGCGGCAAAGGCATCCTCTATTGCCATTTCCGCGTTCGCACGATGACCCGCGACGCGCACTCCGGTGGCGCGACCCATTACCCGAACGCCGCCTCGCGGCTCGCGCAGGCGTTCGCGTCGCTGATGGACGCGAAGGGCCGCGTGCAGATCGATGGCTTCTATGACGACGTGCGCAAGCCGACCGACGCCGACCGCGCGCTGCTCGCGCGCATGCCGTTCGACGCGCGGGCCACACGTGAGGTCGTCGGCATCGAGCGCTTCGCCTTCGGGCGCACGGACGAAGAAGCCAAATGGGCCTCGGTGTTCGAACCGACGTGCAACGTGTGCGGGATTGAGTCTGGATACAACGGGCCTGGATCCAAGACCGTTATCCCGGCAGAGGCCACCGGCAAGATCGATTTCCGGCTCGTCCCCGATCAGGACCCCATGAAGATCGCGGCGCTCCTGCGCGCGCACCTCGACCGGCAGGGCTTCGGCGATGTCGAGTTCAGCGCGGAGGAAGGCGAGCATCCGTACCGGGGTCCGGTCGACGCGCCGCTCGTCCGGGCCGTCGCGACCGTCGCGGAAGAGGCCTTCGGCAAGCCGGCGGTGCTCGTGCCCTCGAGCGGCGGTACGTCGCCGATGTGGGTCGTGTGCAGCGCTAGGCGGATGGCCAACGTGACCCTCGGCATGGGTCACCCCGGCGCCGGCGCTCACGCGCCGAACGAGCACATCCTCTTGGAGAATTATTGGCGCGCCTTGCGCGCGACGGCGCGCCTTTACTCGGAGTTCGCGACCGCGCGATGAGCCCTCGCATCAAGGCGCTCGTCTTCGATTTCGACGGGCTCATTCTCGAGACTGAGATGCCGGCGTACCGTTCGTGGGCCGAGATATACCGCGAGCACGGCCATGAGCTGCCCCGCGATCGGTGGCTCGACTACATCGGGCGCGAGGCGGGATGGTTCGACGCTCTTGCCCACCTCGAGTCGCTCGTCACCGCACCGTTCGACCGTGAGGCCGTCCGCCGAAGGCGCGAGGAGCGAAGGGCGCAGCTTCTAGCGGAGCTCGATGTCATGGCTGGTATCCGCGACTACGTGAGCGAAGGACGGCGCCTTAGCCTGCTCCTCGCCATCGCGTCGAGCTCGCCTACCGCTTACGTGCGCGCCCATCTTGGACGCATCGCCCTCAACGACGTCTGGGACGCCGTCGTCTGCCGCGAGGATGCGCCGCGGGCGAAACCGGCCCCCGACCTGTACCTCCGTGCCGTGGAGGTTCTCGGTGTCGCGCCGGAGGAGGCGCTCGCGCTCGAAGACTCGCCGAATGGGATCGCGGCGGCGAAGGACGCCGGCCTCTGGGTGGTCGCGGTGCCGAACGCTCTCACGGCTGCGGGCGACCTTTCTCGCGCGGACTGCCGGGTGTCGACGTGCGCGGAGCTGCCGCTCGGCGAGCTCCTTCGACGGCTCGGCTAGGTCACTCGCCCGGGGGGTAGTCTCTCGTCATGGCGACCATTACCCCGGCGCAAGGTGAGCTGCAGATCCGGACCTTTCAACGCTCGCCGCTGTCGCGGGTCAGGGGTCACCTCGGCGGACTCTGGGGCCGGCCGATCACGCAGGCGGTCCTCAAGGCGGTCCTCACGGTCTACGTGACAAGCACGATCACGTTCGGTCTCATCCGACTCATGCCGGGGAGTCCGGTCGAGATCAAGATCGACGAGCTCATGCAGCAGAGCCAGATGTCCTACGCCGACGCCGCGGCGGCGGCCTCCGGACTCTTCGACATCAACCTCAACGCGCCGATCTACGACCAGTACTTCGAGTACCTGGGCAACCTCGTGCACGGCAACCTCGGCAACTCGTTCCTCTCCCGCGGCACTTCGGTGATGTCGATCATCCTTTCCGTCCTGCCCTGGACGCTTTTCGCGGTCGGGACGGGTCTCCTGCTCTCCTTCGTGATCGGCATCGGGCTCGGCCTGATCGCGGCGTACCGGCGCAATAGCCTGCTCGACCATGCGGTTTCCACGGGCGGCTCGATCATCAGCTCGGTCCCCGGCTATCTCATCGCGCTCCTGATCGTCCTCATTTTCGGCATCCAGCTCCGCTGGATACCGATCACCCAGATGCGCGGCGCGTTCTCGCCCGGGATCACGCCGGGGTTCAGCCCCGAGTTCATCGGCGACATCCTCTTCCACGCGTCGCTACCCATCACGGTGTTCTTCCTCACCCACATCGGCCTGTGGATCCTATCGATGCGTTCTGCCACGCTCGCCGCGCTCGAGGAGGACCACGTCACGGTCGCGCGGGCCCGTGGACTGAGCGACGGACGGATAACCACGGCATACGTCGGTCGCAACGCCGTCCTGCCGCTGGTGTCCCAATTCGCCATCGCGGCGGGCGCCGTCGTCGGGGGCGCGGTGATCATCGAACAGATCTTCGTGTACCAGGGAGTCGGGCTCCGCCTCGTGGCTTCGGTGAATCAGCGCGACTACCCCCTGATGCAAGGGATCATCCTCATGACCACGGTCTGCGTGATCATCGCGAACCTCGTCGCCGATCTCCTCTACAGCAGACTGGACCCGCGCATCGGCCGCGCGGGCGGAGCCACAGGAAAATGACCGCCGCCGTGACCGCGGTCGACCGCCGCGATGTCAGCCGGCTTCCGGGCCCGGTCGCGAGCCTCGTCGAGTTCCTGCGAACCATGTCCCGCAAGCCGGTGGGGCTCCTCGGGCTCATTGGGGTCGCGTTCTTCATCTTCCTTGCGTACATCGCGCCCTTCTTCGTGCCGCTCCAGGACCAGGTCGATGTGACGTCGATCTACGCGAAACCGTCGTTCCTGCATCCGCTCGGAACGGACTTCCAGGGTCGGGACGTCGTGAACCAGATCGTCTACGGCGGAGGGGACATCATCACCACCGCCATCCTCGCGGCGCTCTTTTCGACCCTCATCGCGATCACGTTCGGGTCAATCGCAGCGACGCTTGGCGGACGGATCGACTCGGTCATCCTGGCGATTACGGATGTCGCCCTCACCATTCCGCAGCTGATCCTGCTCATCGTGATCGCGGCGATCTTCAGACCGACGTCCTTCTTCGCGCTGGCGGTGATCCTCGCGCTCTTGCAATGGCCGGCGCTCCTCCGCCAGATCCGCGCTCAGGTGCTCTCCTTGAAGGAGCGCGATTTCGTAGAAGCGGCGCGATCGCTCGATCTCGGCCTCATGCACATCATCTTCCGCGAGATGCTGCCCAACATGCGCAGCTACATCGTCATCCACTTCATCATCGCGATGACCCTCGCGATATACGCGCAGGCCGCGATCATGTTCCTCGGCCTGGTCCCGCTCTCCGGAAGGAACTGGGCGATCATGCTGTACTTCGCGTACAACCAGGGCGCGCTTTTCTTCAAGGACAGCTTCTTCTATCTGATGGGGCCGATCATGGCGATCGCGCTCTTCCAGCTGTCCCTCGTCTGGCTCGCGTCGGGCCTCGAGGACGTCTTCAACCCGCGCCTTAGAAGTTGACCGTGCCGGTCCTCTCCGTTCGCGACCTTTCAATCGACTACCGGACCCGCCGCGGACCCGTACACGCGGTGCGTGATGTGACGTTCGACCTCGAGCAGGGCGAGACGCTGGCCATCATCGGCGAATCCGGCTCGGGCAAGACGACCCTCGCCGTCGGTCTCATTCGGCTCTCGCCTCGGAGCGCGCGGGTGACCAAAGGCGAGATCCGGTACGACGACGGTAAGCGAGCCTTCGACGTTCTTTCGCTCGACGCCGAGCGGCTCCGCCGCTTCCGTTGGGCGGATTGCGCCATGGTGTTCCAGGCAGCACTCTCGGCATTCAATCCCGTCATCACCATCTGGGAGCAGTTCCTCGACACGGGCCGAGCCCACGGGATGGGCGACAAACACAAGGTCCACGACCGCACTCGAGAGCTACTGGACCTCGTGCACCTCGATCCGAATCGGATCCTTCGCGCCTACCCGCACGAGCTCTCCGGAGGGATGCGCCAGCGCGTGTTGATCGCGATGGCTTTGCTGCTTGACCCGCGCATCGTCATCCTCGACGAGCCAACGACAGCGCTCGACATCCTCACCCAGCGCGCGATCATCGATCTCTTGCGCGACCTTCGCGCAAAGCTCGGCTTCGCCACGATCTTCATCTCGCACGACCTTTCGATCGCGGCCGAGCTCGCGGACCGGATGCTCACGATGTACGCGGGCCGGATCGTCGAGCGCGCCAGCGTCGAGGACCTCTTCTACCGACCGCGGCATCCGTACTCGGTCGGCCTGATGCGCGCGGTACCACGGGTATCGGGCGCGCTTGGCAGCGTAGCGTCGATTCCCGGATCGCCGCCCGACCTCAT
>Ga0209808_1001115_pt1 | contig 13723 bp, 13 predicted proteins | sample GraSoiAngelo_157_FD_186171 | JGI IMG/M metagenome (GOLD analysis project Ga0209808, IMG submission 186171) | Grasslands soil microbial communities from the Angelo Coastal Reserve, California, USA - 14_1009_16_20cm (SPAdes) (version 2) | ecosystem: Environmental > Terrestrial > Soil > Grasslands ...
CGCCGAGGGCGATGAGACGCCGAGACGAGCCCTCGCCGCAACAGCGGGATAGACCGCGCCCGGGCAGGATGTGTGACACCTGCGACATCTTTGACGGGTCTTCGATACCTAGGGCGGCTTGTCGCGGCATCGGCCGAGCAGGAGACTGCCGCAGAGACGAGCGAACAAGCAGGCCATGTCGAATCGCGAGCCGGGCGGACCCAACGGGCGGACGCAGGATGGGGGATCGTGGACAGTCACACTAAGAGACGGGCAGAAGACCTGCTCGACTCCATATTCAAGGTCGCCACAGAGCTGGTGCGCGGCGAGCGCGCGTCGCTTCTCCTCCGCGAGGACAACTCCACCGATTTCGTGATCGCCCGCGCCGTCGGACTCGCCGACGACGTGATGCGGCGCGTACGAGTCAAGACGGGCGAGGGTGTCGTCGGCCTCGTTGCTCAGTCGAAGCGGCCTCTTCTTGTGCGGCATGTCTCGAGCGCGCCCATCCAGTCGGGCGAGGGCACCTACCGCTCCGATTCATTCGTCAGCGTGCCGATCCTCGTCGGCGACGATTCCCGTGGTGTGCTGAGCGTGACCGATCGAAACGATGGCAAGCCCTTCGACGACGCCGACCTCGAGACGCTCGAGCTCTTAGCCGGGCACATCGGTCAGGTGCTTGTGATGCAGGAGCAAGGCGAAGCGCTCCAGCGCCTCGCCGAGACCGATCCGCTTACCTGGCTTTTCAACCGCCGTCATTTCGACCGCAGGCTCGAGGCCGAGACCAACCGCGCGCTTCGCGCGGAGCATCTGCTCGCGCTCCTCATGCTCGATGTGGATCGCTTCAAGCTCTACAACGACCGATATGGCCACGCGGTGGGGGACGAGGTTCTGAAGGCGGTGGCCGCCGCGGTCAAACAGGCCGTTCGCTTGTATGACGTTCCGACCCGGTACGGAGGCGACGAGTTCGCGATCATCCTGCCGGACGCCGATACCGAGGCCGCGACGAGGGTCGCGACGAGAATCCTCGAGAAGGCGACCGAGGCCACGCTCCCGCCCGAGCTCGTGGCGGCTCGCGAGCGGCTGCAGCTCTCGATCGGAATCGCGACGTTCCCGCGCCCGGCTGGCGATGCTGCGGCTCTCGTGCAATCGGCCGATGCCGCCATGTATCGCGCGAAGGAAGCGGGAGGTGGCATCCGTGTGTGGGAGCACTCTCTCGGCGAGGGACCGCGCGGCGCGATCCGCTCGCGCGCGATGAGCCTTCCGGCCGCCCCGTATCTCGCGGATCCGGCGCGCCTCGCGACGGCCGAGCTCCAGCGGCATCTGCCGCATGCGCTCGCGTCGGAGTGGAACGCGGTGGTCGTCGGTCACGAGGGTCAGGTGCTGACGGTGGCGCTGCCGCAGCCGAACCCCGCCGCGGTGGACTCGATCTCCAAGGCAACCGGCTTCGCGGTCTATCCGGTGTTCAGCAATGCCGCGGATCTCGAAGCGACGCGCCGCCGGCTCACCACCAACGGGGCCAAGGCCTAGCGGGGACGCGCCTCCTCGCGAGTGACGCCGCCCTCGGCGCCGCGGAAGAGATAGCCCACGCCCGGCACGGTCTGGATGACGTCGCGCGGCTTGCCATCCGCGCCGAGCTTCCGCCGCAAGCGACTGACGTTCAGCTTGACGAGGTCGCCGCCAACATCGGCGTCATAGCCCCAAACACCCTCGAGTATTTCCTCCTGCGTGAGCACGCGGCCGGGATTCGCCATGAAATGACGCAGGAGCTTGAACTCGGTCGGTGAGAGATGCACCGGCACGCCGTCCGCGCGTACCTGGTGTGTCGCCTCGTCGAGGATGAGGTCGCCCGTCTTGTAGATCGCCGGCGCCGGACGACCGCGGGTGCGGACCGAGCGGCGGAGGATGGCCTTCACGCGGGCGACGAGCTCCTTGGGCCGGAACGGCTTGGTGATGTAGTCGTCCGCACCGAGCTGGAGGCCGCGGAGGATGTCGCTCTCGTCCTGACGGGCGGAGAGCAGGAGCACGGCGACGTGCTCGTCGACGTGCCGGATGCGCTCCAGCACGACGAAGCCGGCGAGCTTGGGCAGGTTGATATCCAGAATCACGAGGTCGGGCTTTTCGCGCCCGACGGCCTCGACAGCGCTCTCGCCGTCGTACGCGCGTGAAACGTCGTATCCCTCACGACGAAGGGCGTACTCGAGAAGCTCCACGAGGTCGCGGTCGTCGTCGACAACCAGAAGCTTTATTAGTCCTCTGCCTCCTCAGCCAAGTGACGAGCCTTCGGGAGTGTGAAGTGTACTGATGTTCCATGTCCAGGGGTGCTCTCGATCGAGATGTCTCCGCCCTGCGCGTGCACGATGGCGCGGCAGATCGAGAGTCCGAGTCCGAGTCCGCCCGCCTGCTCGCGGACAGTACGGGAACGGAAGAACCGTTGGAAGAGGCGGTTCTGCTCGTCCAGGGGTATGCCGGGCCCCTCATCCGCGACCGTAATCCGCACGTAGCCGTCAACGCTCTTCGCACCCACCGTTACGCGAGTGCCCTCCGGCGCGTACTTGCTGGCGTTCGAGATGAGGTTGGCAAAGACCTGCGTCGTGCGGCGCTCGTCGGCGACAACCCGGTCCGCGTCGGCGTCGAACGCCTTCACCAGCTCCTGTCCCTTCGATTCGAGCATCGGCTGGATGAACGCCATCGCCTCGGAGAGCGAGTGCTTGAGGCTCGCGGCCTGGGCGCGGACCTGGAACGTGCCCGCCTCGATGCTGCCGGCGTCCATGAGGTTTTCGACAAGGTGCTCCAGCCGCAGGGCACTTCGCCGGAGCGCGCCCGCGAGCAAAGCCAGCTCGTTGCGGGGCATGTTGAGCGCGTCGTCGACGACGAGGTCGAGCGACGCGATGAGTCCCGAGATCGGTGTCCGCAGCTCGTGCGCGACCTCCATGAGGAATTCCTCTTTGAGCCGCAGGAGCTCCGCTTGTGCAGTAACGTCGCGGACGGTGTGAAGGGCGCGCCCACCGGGGAGCGGCGTGGAAACCATCTCGAGGACACCCATGCGCTCCTCGCGCGGAAACCAGGCGCGTCGCACAGTGTGCGCCTCGATCTCCTGGATGCGCGTGGCGCCGGAGACCAGCAGGAGCTCTTCGAAGACGGCCCCGAGCAGCGAATCCTCACCGAGGATTCGGAAGGCGGCGGGATTGGCGCTCACGACCAGACCTTCCTGGTCGGTCAGGACGATCCCGTCGCTCAGCGCGACGAAGGCCTCGGCGAAGGCCGCCTGGTCGAGAGCGGCATCTTCGCGCCGGCGTCCGGTGACTCGACGTCGTTCCGCGGCCGATGACTGATCGGTCATACGAAGGGGATCACGAGGCGCACGCGCGTCCCCTGACCCGGGCTCGAGTCGAGGGAGAGCTGCGCGCCGATGAGGCGCGCCGACTCGCGCATCTGAAGGAGCCCGAGGCTTCCGCGCGAGGCGTACCCCTGAAGCGTGCTCGCAACATCGAACCCCTTCCCGTTGTCCTCGACCATCGCGATGACCGCTCCGCCGTCCTCATACACGTCGATCGCGACATCCGCCGCGCGGCCCGTCTTGATCGCGTTGTTGGCGGCCTCGCGGATCACGGTGAACGCGCCCGCTTCGACCTCGGGGGCAAATCGCCGGTCCGCATCCACGCGCCGCGCAACGACGCGCGACCCATTCTGCCCGTTGATGCGCTCGGCCAGAGCCCGAGCGGCCGCACCGAGTCCGCCGTCCTCGAGAGCCAGCGGCCGCAGGGCGAAGAGGATGTCGCGCAGTCCCTTCTGAGATTCGAGGAGCCGGCCACGCAGTTGCTCCAGGTCGGCCATCGCCGCCGGGGCGTCCTGCTTGGCCCGGCGCTGCGCGAGCTCGATGCTCAGAGCCGCGTTCGCCAGCGTTTGCGCGACGCCGTCGTGGAGATCACGCGCGAGGCGATGTCGTTCCTCCTCGGCCACCTTCACCACCCGGAGTCGCTCGGCCGCGAGGGCCACGGACAACTCTACGTACTCGAGCGCGATGCCGGCCGAGGTGGCGAGCGATTGCGCGTACCGCTCGTCTTCTGCTCGAAACGGGCCGTCGGCGTGGTTCACCGCCTGGAGGACGCCCAGTCGCCGGCGGTCGCGCGAGTCGATCGGCACCACCAGGATGGAGCGCGTCCGGTAGCCGGTGCGAGCGTCCACGCTCGCGTCGAACCGCGGATCGCTATAGGGCTCGTCGATACGAAGCAGCGTGCCCGTTCGGGCCACTTCCGCAGCGAGGCTCTGGCCATCGAGCGGCAGGCGGATCTCGTCGATCGCAAGGACGCTCTCGCCGCGCTCCCCGCCCTGGGTCAGTGCGCGCGACCAGAGCTCATTCCGTGTCTGATCGACGACGTAGAGCGTCGCGCGGTCGGCGTCGAGCATGAAAGTCGCGGCGAGAGTGATTCGCAGAAGGACTTTCTCGACGTTGGCCTCGAGCGCGAGATCGCGCTGGAGCTCGAGCAGCGTCTCGAGCTGCTTGGCCTCGCTCAGCGGTGCCATTCGCCGCGATTCTCGCTCAATCGCGCATTGACGGCGAGGCATCAGACTTCCCCGAGTGGACTCGCGACGCCTGTCTCTCGCGATCGCGGGGGCGCTGCTCACGGCGAGCTGTGGGCTGGAATCCTTCTTCCCGCGGCCCGCGGCGACCGAGGCGCCATTCTGCGCACCGTTCGAACCCGCGAGGCTGGGAAGTATCCATCTCGACTACGAGGTGAATCCATCGAACGAGCCGGCGCTGTCGTCCACCGCTGCCGAGACCACCGCGCGAATCGCGATCGGCGGCGACAAAGGCACCACGTGTTTCGTCCGGCTCGCCAGATATGACAATCTCGCTGATCACCGCACCCTCGTGTGGGTCGTTCAGTTCGACGGCCTTGCGATCGAAGCCCAGGGCGGACCCGTCGTACTCAATGGAACACAGCCACCGCCGCGGTTCCTTCGCCGTGCACTGGTCGTGGTCTCAACGGAGACACCGCCATCGATCATCATCTCCGCGACGACCACTCCGTAGTCCGGCGATCACCTACCCGCGATCTGCCGCACCGTCTCCAGTGTGTCGATCTCGCTCACCGGCTTGTCCGGTCGAAGGCGCGCGATCCGCGGGAACCGCATCGCGTATCCGGATTCGTGCCGATCGCTCGGCTGGATCTGGTCGAACGCGACCTCGATCACCGTTTCCGGCACCACGGTGCGGACGCGCCCGTAGTCCTTGATGGTGTGTTCGAGGAAGTACTTCGTCATCTCGGCGATCTCCTTGTCGGTGAGACCGGAATAGGCCTTGCCGATGTTGAGGAGCCGGTCGCCGTCGCGGATCGCGAACGTGTAGTCGGACAGCACGCCGCGGCGCTTGCCATGTCCCCACTCGACCGCGGTCACGACCACGTCGATCGTTCGCAGCGGCCGCTTCACTTTGAGCCACTCCATGCCGCGACGGCCCGGGCGGTAGGGCGAGCGCGGGTCCTTGACCATGAGACCCTCGTTGCCGCGCTCGCGCGCCGCGGTGAACTCGCGGTTCAGGATCGCGACGAGCGCTTCGCCCGATGAGTCGACGCGTTGGTGCTCCGCAAAGATCACGGGCGGCACGATCGGCAGATCGCGAAGGATCCGTTGGCGCTCGTCGAAGGGCGAATCCAAGAGGGCGCGGCCGTCGCGCTCGAGGATGTCGAAGGCGACGAGAGTCGACGGCATCTTCGTGCGCAGCTCCTCGGCCACGTTCTTGCGGCCGAGCCGCGTTTGGAAATCGGTGAAGGGGACCGCTCTGCCCTCGGCGAAGGCGAGCACCTCTCCGTCGATCACATAAGTCCCGGGGATCGCGAGCAGCGGCGCCACGAGCTCGGGGTAGCGATTGGTGATGCGATCGAACGTGCGCGAATAGAGCTCGACGCGGTCGCCGGCCTTGTGCACCTGCGCTCGGATGCCGTCGTACTTGTCCTCGACGATGTATGGCGGCGGGAAGCGCTTCTCGACCTCTTCGAGCTGAAGGACCGGCGTCGCGAGCATCATCCCGATCGGCAGGAAGTGGGCGAGGGTCGGCTCGGCGAGCGTTCCGTGCTTCGCTCGCAGCGCTGTCTGGCCGATGTCGCCGGTGAGCATGTTGGCGCGTCCGACCCCTTCGCGATCGCGTCCAAACGCCCGCGCGATGGCCTCCTCGAGCAAGCCTTCCCGCAGCCCGATGCGAGTCTCGCCGCTCACGATCTTGACGATGTAGCGCGCCTCGCCGGCCGTGGCTCGTGCGAGCGTCGCGCGCAAGAGGTCGCGCTTGGGAGCGACACCGCGGGCGGCGGCCACAGCGTCGAAGGTCTGGGCGACGTCGGCCAGCGTCAGTCGCTCTCCCGCCGCGGCGCGATCGCCGATGAGATCTGCCGCGACGTCGCCGAGGTCGGCGTGGCGCTGGTATGACTCGGCCATGTCGCCGCCGTTTCTGCCGGACCGCTCCAGGAGGACGTCGGAAAGCGCGCTCCAGCCCACCGATAAAATCCGCTCGTCCCGGCGCGGAAACGGCGCTCCGGCGAAAAGCCGGGCCGCGATCTGCAGATCCGAGTCATCGAGCACGCTCAGATAGCGCGCCAGCGCCGCGTGTTTTTCGAGCTTCTTGGGCGTCGCCCGAACGGCATCCGCCGTGCTGACCCAATCCTCGAAGGAGGTGCTCACGTGGGACTAATCGAGCTGCTCATCATCATCCTGGTCATTCTCTGGCTCCTCGGATATTTCGGCCGAGGGCGGTTCTACGCGACCGGACCGGCGACGACCACAGGAACCGGGTACTCGGGCAACCTGGTTCACCTGTTGCTCGTGATCGTGGTCGTCCTGGTGATCCTCCGCTTGCTCCGAATCGTCTAGACCGAACCGCGGCTAGGCTCTAGCCGTGGTCGATCGCCCTCGGTATCTCGCCGTCCCGTACGGCGAGGGCGACCTCGAATTCATGGTGCAGCCGTGGTTCGATCTCGACGTGGTCGAGTCAGCCGCGGCTACGCCGGCTGCCGATCTCGCGGCGGAGACCGCCCGGCAGCTCGCCTCGCCGCTCGGCGGACCACGTCTTCGGCAGCTCGCCGGGGACGCCGTAAAAAGAGCTGCGAGAGCGCGCGCGGTCGTCGCGGTGACCGACCTGACGCGTGGCTCCCCGGATGCGGTCCTGGTTCCGCCGCTCCTCGACGAGCTGAATGCCGGGGGGATCCCCGACGCGCAGATCACGATCATCGTGGCTATCGGACTGCATCGCGCGACGACCGATGCCGAGAAGCGGGAGAAGCTCGGGTCGGTCGTCGATCGCGTCCGGGTTGTCGATTCCAACGGACGCGACCCCGCGATGTGGACCGATCTTGGGACGATCCCGCCCTACGACGTGCCGGGCTTCACGCAACAGATTGTCAAAGACGCAGACCTCGTCGTCGCGACCGGCATCGTCGAGCCGCACCAGTACGCCGGCTATTCCGGCGGCCGCAAGACCGTCGCGATCGGGTGCGCCGGGGAGCCCACGATCACAGCGACGCATGGCATGCGGTTCCTCGAGGATCCTGGGGTGCGGCTGGCGAAGATCGAGGGCAATCCGTTCCACGAGACGGTCAGGGAGATCGCGCGTCGGGCCGGCCTGCGTTTCTGCCTGAACGTCGTGACGGACGATCGCGAGCGCGTGGTCGCGGTCGCGGCGGGCGATCCCGACGCGGTCCTCGGAGATCTCGCCGCGAAGGCGGCCGCGCTGTACACCCGGCCGATCGCGAAGCAATACGACATCGTCATCGCGGGCGTCGGACATCCGAAGGACACAAATCTCTACCAGGCTTCGCGAGCCGCCACATATCTCCGCTTCGCGCCGACGCCCGTCGTTCGCGAAGGCGGTGCGATCGTGATCCCGGCTCGTCTCGAAGAGGGCGCGGGCGAAGGCCCGGGGGAGCAGCGCTTTCTCGCGGCGCTCGAGCGCGCGTCGTCGCCTGCCGAGGTGGTCGAGCAGGCGCGTCGACATTTCGCGGGTGGCGAGCAGCGCGCCGTCATGGTCGCGCTCACGCTCCAGTGGTGTCAGATCATCGTCGCCGCCTCTGAGGCGCCGGAGGTCGTGCGCCTTGCGAAGCTCCGCGCATCCGTCGACGTCGAAGAGGGGCTCGATATCGCGTACGAGCACATTGGTCGACCGCCGAGGGCATCCGTCTTGCTCGTACCTCGCGCGTTGCACACCTTGCCAGTCGTTCAATCCGGTATCGCGGCGTAACCGGTGGGCTGCTGTCTCGGCGGTTGCGTCCGCTTACTCGCATTCACCTTGTGGCGCGCGATCGCGGCAGCGCTCATCGCCCTGTTGCTCACGCGCGTCGACACGTTCGTGGAGAAGCGGCCTAGCGACTCAGTCACTGGTCGAGCGTGGCGGGCTTATCGGAGGCGCGACAAGAAAGCGGTGCGCCGTGGAACGCCGCCGGACGCGGGCGGCGCGATCGACACGAGTGGCCGACCGCGACCGTAATCCTGACGCGGCGCGCCCCTAAACTCCGGCGCGTGACGGCGGCCTGGATCGAGGCGCTCTATCGAGCCGCCCTCTAGCGCTCGGCCGGGGCGTCCCGGGGACATATGCGTGCTCTTCGCCGCGTCCCGGCCGCTCCCGAATTCCGTGCGAAAGGTTCTCGAGCGGATGCGCTTCGAGTTCGGTGGGCGGATCGTCGAGCCGCTGCATGTCACCCTCGAGCGCACGGACGGAGTCGATGCGCGCGGTCTGGCAGCGGCGGTGCGCGCGTATGCCCCTCGCGCGCAGCCGGTCGCGGTTCGAGGCGCGAAGCTCCTCATCACTCCCTCGCCGTACCGTGGCGGCGCCGTGCTGAAGCTCCAAGTGGACCACAACGAGCCGCTCCGACGTGAGACCGACGCCCTCCGGTCGGCCATCCGTGCGGCCGGCCTCCGGTCGTTGTATGGCGACGATCGATCTATGACCGTGACGGTGTTGGAGCGGGTCGACCGCCACGGATCTCTCGAGCCGTCGCGCTGGGCCCTCCCGCTCGAGCTTTTTACGGCCGACGAGCTCGTTGTGTCTCGGATCGTCGACGCTTCGACGTACGAGATCCTCGACCGGGTCGCGATCTAATGCTCGGAGCCGCGACGGTCATCGTCGACGATCGTCACCGCGTACTGCTTGTGAAGCATTCGTACGGTGAGCGGAACTGGGAGCTACCGGGAGGTGGCGGTGAAGCACGTGAGTCGGTGGAGGAAACTGCGCGTCGCGAGGCGCGCGAAGAGGTGGGACTGGAGCTCGGTGAGGTGCGCCTCACCGGCGTCTACTGGGAGCCGTCCGTCGATATGCACCACTTCGTCTTTCTGGCCGGCCCAACGGGAACGCCGCGGATCGCCGACAGTAAGGAGATCACGGATATCGGTTGGTTCTCGCGCGATGCCCTTCCGCGTCCGGTAAGCGACTTCACGATCATGCGGATCGACGACGCGTTCGCCCAACGCCCGGCTGCGGTCACGGTCATCGAAGCGCGCGTTTGGCTGAGATAGAGACACCAACTCGTACGAGCCGGGAGCCGAACTCATACGCGCGAGGGCCATCGCGGTCGTCAGACTCAGCGCTATGCGCCGGCTCGGCATCGTCCTCGCGGCGGCCCTCGTGGCCTGCGAATCCGGCGCCGCGCCCTCCCCGACGCCGATCCCGATTCCTACCACGAGCGTGACACCGCCGACTGCTTCGCCGGCGCCGATCGTCGCGCGCGAAGAGACGCCGCGGCTCCTCCTTTCCATCCCGTACACCCCGCCAACGTTCGACAGCCTCGGCGCCACGGCCACCCGCATCGGCGGGATCACGCCACGCGGGCCCGGCTCGCTGGCGGTCGACGAGAACGACCGCATCTACATCTGGGACCGCGCACGGCTGCGGGTCGTCGTGTACGGAGAGGGAAGGTTCGAGCGGGCGATCTCGCTGCCCTACGTCGAGCAGGACGCCGACGCGCTGCTCGTGGATGGAAATCGGCTCTATCTCCGGGCGGTGTCCTACCTCTCGGGCACGATCGAGTACGAGATCGATCCAGCGACGGGCACCCTCCTCCGGGCGGCGTCGGCAGACGGTGGCTCGATCTATCCACGTCGCCGGACGACTCCGCAGCGATCCGCGACGCACGACACGTTCGGAGCTGATGCCGCCGGCCTTGACTACCGGTACACATCTATCCCTCAGATCGCGCAATCGCGATATGAGCGGGTGGACCTCGTCCGCGGCGCACTCGCGTACGCGGTCGAACCGGCTCCCGAGAAGGTGATCGACGCGTATCCACGAGCGGATGGCGCCCTCTTTGAACTTGCTTCGGACTACGGCGGCGTCGGCTCTGTCTACGTGTACGCGCTGCTTCCGCCATCCGCCACCGCACCGGCGCCGTCATCGTCCCCCGTCCCAGCGACCGCCCCGGTCGCGTTCGGGCGACCCGTGCCCGATCGCCTGACCGCAACTCTGGCCGGGGCCGGCAGCATCGATCTCGACGCGCGATCGCGGACGGCGGTCTGGTGGCTCGCCTCGCTCATCAAGGAACGCACCGACCTCGCGGTGACGCCACAGGATCCGTTATTGGTCGCGCGCTGGAACGATGGATCGCGGCTCGAGATCGTGGTCAGCGAGGGTCTGCTCTTTGCGGATGGCAAGATCTACCTTGGTCCGGCGACCGCCTACGAGCAGCTCGCCGCGTACTCACTGGCAGCACCGGCGCGTCTGGCCGAGCTCGCCTCACGCGGGGCGACCGTACGCATCGCGGATCTGCCCGGCACCCAGCGGGCACTCACCGCTGCCGAGATCGCCGAGCTCCGTGCTTCGCTCTCCAAGGGTTTCAGCGTCTCCGAGGGCGAGCTTCCCTTCACGCTCGAGTTCCCCTTTCCCCTGTACGAGATCGAGTTCGGCGATGTGCTCGTCCGCCTTCGCGGGGACGACTACGGCTCCGTCGGGGATCGGCTACGACCGGGCGCCTTCGTCCATGACGGAAAGCTCGACGATCTCGCGCGCCGCTGGCTTCCGGTGCCGACTCTTGCGCTCGACGATCCACGCTCCCTCTTTCTCGCCGACAAGGTGACATTCGAGCAGCCCGGTTATTTCGACCTCGAGGACATCAGCCGCTGGAAAGCGTCACTCGTGCGCGCGCTGAACGCCGAGCCGGGGGACCCGCGCTCGCCGGAGCCCGCCGGCGAACCGCCCGCGACCCTCGTCTTCCGGTTCCCGAGCGGTCGCGTGGAAACGGTCATCGTCAGCCCGGGCGGATTCTCGTACCGGGGGAGAGTGATTCCGCTGCACGGCGTGATGTACCTGGTCTATTACCGCGGAGTGCCGTAGCGCGCCGCTAGGCTGTCGCGCGATGCCCATCGCGATCTTCGACATGGACGGCGTGCTCTACCGCGGCGCTCAGGTCCTTCCGTATGCACGCGAGTCGCTCGAGCGGCTACGACGTGCGAGCTGGGATGTGTTCTTTGCAACGAACAACTCAACTGCGACGAGGGTCGATTACCTGCACCGTCTGAAACAGCTCGGGTTGGGCGGCGATCTCGATCACATCGTCACGAGCGGCTACGCCACGGCGCACTACCTGGAGCGTCGCCGTCCGAAGCCGGACGACGTTCTCGTGATCGGGGCGAACGGGCTCCGTCAAGAGATCCGCACCGTCGGGATCTCGGTGCGTGACGCGGATTCTCTTCCGGGCCTCCATCCTCCCGCCGAGGCCGCCGCGGACGGCGTCGACCCAGGCGCGATGCGCCGCTACCTCGTGTCGCTCGACCTTCCGCCCGCGCCGGACACGGTCGTCGTCGGCCTCGACCTGCATCTGACCTACGCGAAGGTCGCCGAAGCGCAGCGCGCCATCCTCGCGGGGGCCGCGTTCGTCTGCACGAACCGCGACCGGGCGTACCCCGTAGAGGGGCGGCTCCTGCCGGGCGCAGGGACCATCGTCGCCGCGATCGAGATCGCGACCGGCGCGAAGGCGCTCTGCATCGGGAAGCCCGAACCGTTCCTCTTCGAGGAGGCGATCCGCAGGGCGGGGAAGCTGGAGGCTCGCGACCGCGTCGTGGTCGTGGGCGACTCGACCGACTACGACATGGTGGCTGCGCATCGCGTCGGCGCCGCAGGTGTGCTGATCACGACGGGCCTCACCGAAAGGGACGCGCTGGACACGGCTTCCGGCGATGCGGTGCCCGACCGCGTGATCCACTCGCTGGAGGAGCTCTTCGGGCTTCCTGAGTTCGCCGGCGTCTAGAACGAGAAGCCGAGCTCCCAACTCACGCCGAGGTCCGAGTCGGACCCCGCTACGTCGCCGGCGTCCGTCCACGAGGTGCCGCGTTGCACCACGTCGCTCCGCGCCCATGCCGTCCCGGCCGCCGCGTACAGAGACGCGACCATCACCGTCGCGACGAGGACCGTTTGCAGCTTTCGCATTTCCTTATCCCTCCCGTTAGCTCGCGACCTTCACGGCCTCGAGCGCTTGCTGGTACATGTGCTCGTGCATGTGCGGTTGAACGGTTTCTTTGCCGCGTGCCCTGCGACGGCGCTCCTCGATGCACACCTCGATGAAGGCCTCGACGACGACGGGATTGAACTGGGTTCCGGCGTTGGCGCGGAGCTCGCGCAGCGCGTGCTTCGGTCGATACGCGACGCGATATGGCCGCGCGCTCGTCATCGCGTCGTACGCGTCGGCGACCGAGATGATCTGCGCGGCGAGCGGGATCTCGCTTCCTTTGAGGCCGTGCGGGTAGCCGGTACCGTCGAAGTTCTCGTGATGCGCGAGGACGAGCGGACGAATCCGTTCGAGCATCGGCACGTTGCCGAGGAGGCTCGCGCCGATGGTCGGGTGCGCCCGCATCTCGACCCACTCCTCGTCGGTGAGCTCGGCCGGCTTCGACAGGAGCGACTCGGGAACGCCGATCTTGCCAACGTCGTGGAAGAGCGCGCCCAGCTTGATTGCGGCGATCTCGTCGGCCCCCAGGCCCAGCTTGCGGCCGACCTCGACGGAGTAATGCATGGTGGTCGCGGCGTGACCGGAAAGGTGTGACTCCTTGGCCTCGAGCGCGCCGATAAGCGCGCCGATCACGGAGACGTGCGACTGCTCAAGCCGATCGTTCGTCTGGCGCAGCAGCTCATTGACGGTGCTCAGCTCTTCATTTCGCTGGCGCACCTCGGTCGACTTGGCCATGTACAAACGGAACGAGTACCACGCGACCCCGAGCGGCACGGTGAAGACGAATACACCGAAGAGCCCGAGCGCCTGGTACGCCAGGGCGAGTGCCGCGCCCTGCACAGCTGTGGCGCCGAAGTTGACCGGCATCCAGCTGTAGTTCGTTCGCCAGACGGCGACGACGTTCTGTCGTTCGGACATCGCGATCGCGACCGAGGTGAGCGAGGTGCTCACGACGAAGTAGGCGGCAGCCGAGACGGCGACGGACACGAGGGTCGGTGCGATCGCACCCGGCGGTGTCATTCCGCCCGTGAGGCGGTAGAGCTCGCCGGCGGCGAAGGCCGAGAGCGCGAACGAGCCGAAGTTGAACGCCGCCTTGCGCAGCGGCTTGCGGCGCGGCGTGACCGAGTTCACGAGTGCCTGCGCGAGGCTTACCCACACGGCGGCGCCGGTCCCATACAGGACGTACGCTGCGATGACCGCTGCGAACGAGACCGAGATCGCACTCGAGCGGAAGAGGAAGACCGGGACACGCTGCGCGAGGCAGGCGAGGCCGACGAGGACCGCAATCATGATCGGGTCGAGCACGTCGATCCGTTGGGCGCGCG
>Ga0209808_1001116_pt1 | contig 13716 bp, 14 predicted proteins | sample GraSoiAngelo_157_FD_186171 | JGI IMG/M metagenome (GOLD analysis project Ga0209808, IMG submission 186171) | Grasslands soil microbial communities from the Angelo Coastal Reserve, California, USA - 14_1009_16_20cm (SPAdes) (version 2) | ecosystem: Environmental > Terrestrial > Soil > Grasslands ...
GCATGAAGCATAAGCTGTAGAAGGGTCCTGCGAGTTTGCAGGCTTCCAGAGAATCCGACAAGACCTGATTGTCCGGTGAGGATGATGATGTTGGGAAACCCTTTGTCAAGAGTGACCGGTTCTTTGCTATCGAATGGATCGAGGACGCGCCTGGCAGGACGGCTTCTGGTCCTCCGGTGAAGCCGCTTGCGAAGTGAGGCATGACTAGCCCGACATTGATCTTGACCTCGCACGCGGCTAGGTCAGGATCCAACTCGACACTGGTTCCCGCCGAAGTCTTTCCGAGTTCCGCGAATGAGGCCCGGGAAGGGTCGATAATCTTGAGATCCTCGCCACCGAGGACCACGTTTGACATGCGCTTTCGCATGAAAACTCTCACATTGTCAATGCCCAGCGCGGTGAGATGGGATCGCAGCACCTTCGCCGCCTCGTCCCTTGCGATTGCCGGAACGATGGGATCAATGACTATTCCAGCACTGTTACCAGGCTTGACCACGTCTTTGAGGAAGAGCCCCCTGATCGGGTTTTCGAGAGCCTCCTCGATTATAGTTGGAGCATCTCTCGTCCCAATTGGCTTGGCGGGCTCCAGGATTCTGTAGAAATTGTCGTCTGGGACCCGGACTGGAATCTCTGTCTCGCCGTAGGGTATCCAGAGTTCCAAATTGGCCGCCTTGATTGTTCGTTTGGGCTTGCCTTTAAATCGCTATACCAGCGGTGAGACTCTCGCCTCTGTCGAGACCAATCGTCAAGGCATGTGCAGAAATTCGAGGACAACACGAATGCCCAAGCCAGTTGAAGAAGAACTTCCGAAGATTCTGGTTCATACCGGGGCTCTGAAGTTTGGCATGTTCACGCTTTCCGGAGGAAAACTCAGTCCATACTATCTCGACTTGCGAATCCTCCCCAGTTTTCCCGATGCGTTTCACGCCTCAATCGAACTATTGGGAAAGTCTGCGAGAACTATCACTGATATTGCGAAGATCGCTGGGATTCCAACCGGCGGACTGCCATGGGCTTCAGTCTTGGCCTACGCTCTCTCGAAGCCGCTAGTCTATGTGAGAAAGGAAGTCAAGCATCATGGTAGAGAGAAGATGGTTGAAGGTCTCCTGACTCCCGGTGACAAGGTCTTGCTCGTAGACGATGTGATTACTACAGGCAAGAACATTCTCGACGCGGCACAGACCCTCAGGGCCGAAGGGGGAGTAGTGGAAGACGCTCTAGTCTTAGTTGATCGCGAGGAGGAAGGAAGGGAACACCTTCTCAAGGCCGGCATGAAGCTTCACTCGGTCACCCGGATTTCTGAACTCGCCAAGCGACTATTGGATATGGATGCTATCTCGGAATCACAGTACGAGGAGCTGACGACGCAGCATCAGAAGTGATTTCTAGCGACCACTAGGGCTTGACCAAATTGGCTCAGTCAATTTCTCTATTCAAAGAACTGCAAGTAAGTCGTCACGTCTTGGACAACGGTCTCAAAGTCCTGATCCGAGAAATACCAAACGCCCCAGTGTCCGGCTGCTGGGCCATATACCGCGTCGGGTCTCGAAACGAGAGGCCGGGCGTAACAGGAATCTCCCACTGGGTTGAGCACATGCTCTTCAAAGGCGGAGGGAAACTCCACAAGGGCGACATCGGACGAATAGTCAGCAGCGTTGGAGGCGAATACAACGGGTTCACATCAAAGGACTTCACGGCTTACTTTGAGGTACTCCCGGCTGACCAGATAGAGAAAGGTCTCCTTATCGAATCGGAACGCATGATGAACGCCGCCTTCGACCCCAGAGAGGTCGAGTCGGAGAGGACGGTTGTTGTCTCGGAGCGCGAAGGTAATGAGAACGATCCCGAGTTCTTGGCCTCCGAAGAACTATTCCTTTCAGCCTTCAGATTCCACCCTTACAGATGGTCCGAAGGAGGACTCAAGGCGGACCTTTTGAAAATAACGAGAGACGATCTCTTCGAACACTACCGGCGCTACTATGTTCCTGGAAACGCTCTACTAGTCGTAGTGGGTCCCTTCGCGCCAAAGAAAATTCTTCCCAAGATCCAAGAATACTTCGGCCCGCTAGCAAAGAGCGATCGGCCCAGTGATCCTACAATCGCTGAGCCTCCTCAGTCAGGCGAGCGCCGGGTCGAGGTTCGAATCCCGTCCGAGGCTGACTACATCAAAGTAGCATACCATACGCCCGGGTTTGGAAGCGAGGACGTTTACGGGCTGATGATGCTTGACGCGATCTTGAGCGGGGTTCGCCTCTTCGCATTCGGCCCCGGCCAATCCTCGGGTAGAAGCGCCAGACTGCACAAGGCACTTGTCGAAAGAAAGCTAGCGACTGAAGCCAGCTCGGAGTTTTGGCCGACCATCGATCCGTCCGTGTTTGCATTAGACGTTACGGTCTGGGAGGGCGTTTCTATTGATCGAGCTGAGAGAGTGTTGATGGAAGAAATTGAGAAGATTCAGAAGACTCCTCCCAGTAAGCACGAGCTTGAAAGGGCGATCGCGCAGATCAAAGCTCAGTATGCGTATACACTTGACGGTGTCGCCCGACAAGGCTTCGTGATAGGCATCTTCGAAATGATCACGTCCTTCGAGACCATGGCTAGGCTTGTTGAGAAACTGGAGAAGATATCGCCAGCGAAGGTCTCGGAGATAGCCTCGAAATACTTGACCGTGCAGAACCGGACAGTCTGCCGATGTGTTGGCGTAAGGAACAACCATGGGTCTTGAAACCGACCTAGCGAAGCTGGTCGAGGAGCAACCTGCGGGTCCAGGAATCAAGTGCCTTCTGTACAAGAACGCGAATAATCCGACCGTAGCGGTTCACGGTAGCATTCTTGCCGGAACATCGTCAGAACCCTCAGGGAAGTCAGGTCTTGCAGAACTTACGACACGTCTCCTCATCAGAGGAACCCGGAAACTCGGAGCCGGCAAGATCGCAGATCAGCTTGAATCCGTGGGAGCCGCGGTTTCTTTCCGAAACTCCCAGGATAGTATCATCTTCCAGGCACGAATGACAAGCCCCTGGACAAAACGAGTCCTCGGCATCGTCGCAGACTGTCTGACCAGACCCGCTCTCTCTCCACGGGACATTGAACGAGAACGAGAAGGACTCTTGACGGACATTCGGCTCAGAGACGATGACACTACACGGCGCGGCATGAGGGATCTTCAGAGACTCGTATATCCGTCCGGGCATCCGTACAGGAAAGACAGGTTTGGAACAGCAGAAACAGTCAAGGACCTTGAACGGTCGGATGTTAAGGACTATTTCGAGAATGTAATCAGCAAAGCCACGACCCTCATCGCGTTTGCGGGACAGTTCAAGAAAGACGAGGTCGTGGGCTGGGCCGCTCGAACTTTCGCGACAAGAAGCGAGAAAAAGATCAACGCGAAAAAGAACGCTGCAGCGAATTCAGTTTCAAAAAGCACGAAGAGAGAGATCGTAATGCCGCACAAGACACAGGGAGACATTCTCATCGGCGGAGTAGCGTGCTCCAGAACTGATCCCGACTATGAACGGTTGAACTTGATGAACGTAATCTTGGGCGAGCTAGGCTTCATGGGCAGGCTAGGACAGCGGGTCCGGGACAAGGAGGGACTGGCCTATTCCTGCACATCATTCCTCAACTCTGGACTCGCAGGCGGTAGCTGGACTGCTCTGGCCGGAGTAAACCCTCGAAATATTGCAAAGGCGTCGGTTCTAATGAAGGAAGAGATCGAACGGGTCCGTCAAGAACTCGTCGAGGAGCAAGAATTAGCCGATGCCAAACAGAACCAGCTGGGATCCGCTCTGATGGAGCTGGAATCTACAGAAGGAATCGCCAGAACCAGCCATAATCTAGCCCACTTTGGTTTAGGACTCGACTATTTCGTCAAGAGACGACAGCTCTTCGGCAAGATAACCCGGGAAGACTTGATGGAAATGGCCAGGAAATATCTTGACAGTTCTCGATTGTCAACGGTCATTGTAGGCCCACGGTTGAAGAGCTAGCTTCCAAGTCTTAAATCGCGATTATCACTTGGCAGTATAGACATGGACGATCCGGCTACGGAAGTTACGATTGATGAGTTCAAACGGCTTGAGATGAGAGTGGGAACAGTAGTCGAAGTCTCAAGGGTTCCTCGGACCAACAAACTGTACAAGGTCGTCGTCGACCTAGGGACCCATGGAAAGAAGCAGACTGCCACAAGTCTGGTCGATTTTTACAACGCGGAGGACCTGCTCCACAAACGAGTGATCTTCTTGGCCAACTTGAAACCTACGACGTTTGCGGGACAAAAGTCTGAGGGAATGCTCCTGGCCGCTTCTGAAGGAGAGAAGCTTGCTCTGTTGGGTATTGAGCGAGATGTTCCGGATGGGTCACGCGTTAGCTAGAAGCTCTACATCGTCATGACAGGAACTTGGCTGGCTAGGAGACGAAAGGACCAGTACTACCGTCTCGCACGGATTCGAGGCTATCGTAGCAGATCAGCATACAAACTCCAACAGACAATCCGGACCTACGGCATTGTAAAAGAAGGACAGAAAGTTGTGGACCTCGGAGCCCAGCCCGGAGGATGGTTGCAGGTTGCACGTGAAACGGTTGGGCCTGAAGGGCTTGTGTTGGGCATTGACCTCAAAGACATCCAGCCCTTCTCACCGAACGTCAAACTGTTGAAGATGGATGTGTATGCGGAAGATGTCCCGGATCGGATCATCGCCCAACTGGGAGGACCGGCGAATGCAGTTCTCTCAGACCTCGCCCCGTCAATCATTGGAGCGTGGGATGTAGACCATGCGAGACAAGTGGACCTAGCTCGGCGTGCTTTGGAGATTGCTGAGAAAGTCTTGGATTATCGAGGGAACGTGCTCATCAAGCTCTTTGAGGGTCCTGAGCGGAAGAAGCTCCAGGACGACGCGGCATTGTTCTTCGAGAGTAGCCGATTGTTGAAGCCTAAGGCGAGCAGACCTGAAGCTTCTGAAATCTATTTTCTGGGTCTTGGTTTCAAGGCTAGATGGCATCAATCACGAAAGGAGTGACGGGTTGAGAGTCATATTGCTTACAGGTCGTCCCGGAGTTGGAAAGACCACGACGGTCAATCGGGTCTACGAGTACTATTCCAAGAATGGTCTCAAGGTTGAAGGATTGACAACCCGCGAGGTCCGAGAGGGCGGCGCAAGAACAGGCTTCATGATAAAAGACCTATCGTCTGGTCAGGAAGGATGGTTAGCCAAGAAGGATCTCGGAACAGGGCCTAGGGTCGGATCCTACGTTGTGGATTCTGATGATCTAGAGAAGATTGGAGTTTCCGCACTGGAGCGTTCGATGTCCGGAGCCGCCGACTTGGTTATCGTCGACGAGATCGGACCAATGGAAATGACCAGCACCTCCTTCAGAAACAATATCTCCAAAATCCTGAATGGGACGAAAACCGTTGTCGCTACAGTGAAGTTCGGATCACGTTATCCAGAAGTAGAGAACACGTGGAGGAGGAGTGTGCACTGGGAGATTACGAAAGAGAATCGTGAATCGATCTATCGAAGACTGATTCGTCAGGTTGACGACTGGATTGGGGAACCGAAGAGCGGAGCCTCATGAGAGTCTGCGGCGTTGATGATGCGGGTAGGGGTCCTGTAATCGGACCTCTGGTCATTGCTGGAGTGATAATAGAGGAGGACAAGCTTGACCTTTTGAAGATGCTTGGAGTCAGGGATTCGAAACAGCTTCTCTCATCCGCAAGGACCCGTCTCTCCAAAGAGATTCCTGGTGTCGTGGACGATTATCACGTGCTGGAGATAGAATCTCAAGAGTTGGATAGAATTGTAAACCGGGCTCCGAAATTCCAGAGGCTGAATCTGCTGGAGGCCAAGGTAATGGCGCAGGTTATCGAGAAGTTGAAGCCAGATCTTGTGTATGTCGACTCGTCGGACACTCGGACAGAGCGCTTCAAGAACAACATACTAGACTGTCTCTCTTTCACGCCGAGAATAGTCTCAGAGCACAAGGCCGACATCAATTATCCTGTCGTCTCAGCGGCCAGCATAATGGCAAAGGTTCACCGGGACCGTAGGATTGAGGAGATCAAGAAGGAATATGGGGAGATCGGTTCAGGATACGCCCATGATGCCTTGACGGTCAAATTCCTGCGAACCTATTACTCCGATCACGGAGACTTTCCGCCCATCGTCCGACGTTCCTGGAAGACGCTGAGAAACATTGTACAAAACTTGACGCAATCCACTCTAGGATAGATCGCTTAGTAAGGATTCGACGGCTCAGGCAAATGCCTTCTCGCTCATTGGTAGTCCGAGTAACTTTGACCAATCATCGCCGTCTGCGCAAGAATTACTCATGTCCGGTATAAGGGCGTTGATTGGGTTCAAACTGAACGCTCAGTCCGTCGTCGTTTCGCCCATCGGACCTTTCAAGCTGGGCTCAGAAATTTGGAGGCCCGTTACAGCCTTGCCTAGCCTCGTAGGACTTGTTGTCCTAGTTAGAGGTACAAAACCCATATCGACTTCACTCTACGAATAATAACATATTCAGCGCTGTTGGAGACCTGGCGTTGACCTTTAAGCCCGAATACATTCCTCGAATACTCCTGAGCCTCATCCTGTTCAGCTTGGGCTCTTCATTGCTACTATTCGCCCCTTCTGGTTGCCTGTGCCCCCTGGTGACCGTTGGACAACCGCTGCCCGAATCTCTGGTTTATCCTGTTTGGGAGCTCTTGCTTGTAGTGCTACTCATAGGTGCTGGCGTCCTCGTCCTGGTCCTTCCAAGAGACAAACCGATCAGGCGAACCGAAAGCCCATCACCAACAGATTCCTCATCAAATTCCGGCCCTCCTATTCCAGCCATGGAGAAGGATTTCACTGAATGAAGCCAGAGCATGTTTGCCGAGAAACTAGCCGTCTAGAAGACGGGTTTCTTGTAGGCCTCCGACGTTTCGTATCTTCGTCCCATCTCCACGTACGCTCTGTAGGACTCTTTGATGAGTCGAAGATCCTTTTCCGTGGCTCTCCGGATGACCTTGGCAGGCGTACCAACCGCGACTGACCGGGGCGCAATCCTCGCCCCGCCGAGTACTGTGGAGCCGACTCCGAGAATGGAATGCTTGCCTATACTGGCACCGTCGAAAATCATGGCTCCTACTCCGATGAGACACTCGTCTCCTACTCTACAAGCGTGTACTACCGCGCTGTGGGCGACGGTAACTCCGTTTCCTATGATCGCAGGATCCTCCGCTGAGCAGTGAACTACAACATTGTCTTGAATACTGCAGTCGGAGCCTATTCTAATGTAGCCGTAGTCGCCCCTAATGACTGCTCCGGGCCATATGCTTGTTCGGGGTCCAATAACAACATCGCCAATTATCGTGCAGTTCGGTGCGAGAACTGCTGACCGATGAATTCTTGGCTTCTTAGGGCCTAACGCGTAAGTGGGCATTCTAACGCCGGACTCGATTAGTCTTCGGCCTCGTCTTTCTCTTCAGTTTTCTCTTTCGCCAGTTTTGCCTTTGCCTGTTCCACTTTTAGTTGTTCCTTTTCCAATTCTTTAGCTGGAAGAGGTGGTAGACGTGGTTTCTCTGTACCCTCGTAGAATATCAGGCTCTTGGATTCGAGTATCTGTTGTAACTTGTTGACGGCGATTCCAACTTGGATCTCTCTCTTTGCTCCGGTGCAGACAAGCTTGCCGCTCGCGAAGAGTAGGATGACGACCTTGGGCTCATCCATTCGATAGATGAGACCTGGAAACTGCTCCGGCTCATACATCGTCTTCTTCAGCCCATAAGTTGCCTTCTCGAGATCGATGTAACCGCCGAGACCGGCAGACGCGACGATATTCTGGATTGTAATGTCGGGCTTGCCTAGAATGACTATACCATCTCTTTTCAATTCGTCGATTACTTTCAAGACAGCTTTTCGTGCCTGGCGTTCGGACTTCGCGCCGGTGCACACCATCTTGCCAGAGCTGAAGATCAGGGTCGCAGTCTTGGGCTTCTTTAGACGATAGACTAATCCCGGAAATTGCTCGGGACGATATTCGACGCCCGGAAAGACTCTGACGATGGCGTTGAGGTCGATCTGTTGCTTGAGCGTCGCAGATGCGACGACGTTCTCGATGTTGATGAAGGCCCTACCTTTGTCTGACAACTGTAGAAGACCGGTCTCTAGGCGAGGGCGAAGTGTTGGGGATTCCCGAGATGATTCGTGAAAACAGGACTCTCGCCAGCGTTCACCGCGCTGGGAGCGCTCCTCTTTATATAGAGTATTTAAGCTAGCCCGGTCTTAACGCGAAAAATCGGGACTCGACCGGTCAGTCGCGCAGCGAACTCGGGCTAGACGAAAGACGTTCGTCGGAGCGGCAGAAGTGTTTCGTCTGGAACGTTGGACGAGGGCTTCTTTTTCCCCGGCTCAGCAACCTCAAATGCAAAGAGAGCCACGATGAGTGCTACGATCACGAGAATTCCCTGGGTCTTGGGCTGGCCGGTGTTGTCATCATACATGAAGTTGCGAATATCGAGGATTGCCGATCCCAAGTATGGAATCGGGATTGTGAACTGGTAGACGCCTACGACCCAACTCCCGGGAATGTAGCAAGAGCTTGTCCAGCAGTCCGTGCCTGGATTCGCGTCGCCCTTCGTTCGGAAACTGATCTGATTGTAGGCACTGCTCGCTGAGGAAATTATTCCGACAACCCGGTGCACTACCAGAAAGTCGAGGTTTGTTGGACTATTTCTAAAGACGATTATTGACCCGTTGTTGATCGTGGCAGGGTCTACGCCACGGATGACGATTAAGTCCCCAATAGCGAGAGTACATTCTCTCGTTTGCGGATTGGTCAATCGCTGGCACATGCTACCCGATGATACGACTAGTATTGGATATTCCGTATTGAGCGCTAGACGGATTCCGCCCCAAACGGCAATCGCCCCCAAGATCACGAGTCCTACCAGAAATAGGCCCCTGGCAGTTTCATTCTTTCTCAGATAAGAGCCGAACTTTCTGATGTAACTACTCAAAGTGGCGTCTCCAACCTAAGCATGTCTTGCTTGCAAGGGATTATGCCATGGTGAGAGCGACTGTAGTCCTCGTCTGATCCGGAACATTGGAGGGGGGCGTCTTCTTCCCCGGCTCAGCAACCTCAAATGCAAACAGAGCCACGATAAGCGCTACGATCACGAGAATTCCCTGAGTTTTAGGCCGACCGGTCGCGTCATCGTACATGAAACCACGAATGTCAAGGATTGCAGCTCCCAAGTATGGAATCGGTATAGTGAACTGGTAGACACCTACTATCTGGCTTCCCGGCACGGACCCACTTGGTCCGGACCATGAATCGTACCCTCCAACAGCGTAAGGGTTGGCATCCCCTCTAGTGAAGAAATCATATTGCCCATCGGGACTACTATTCGCTGGGACGATCTTTGCCACTCGGTGCACCACCAGATAGTCGGGCGTCGAAAGGAAAGGTCTGAAAACGATAATTGTTCCATTGCTTATCGTGGCAGGATCCTCCCCTCGAATGACTATGAGCGCGCCGACCGCAAGTGTGCATGCAGTCGAATGGAGTTCTGGATGGTCGCTCTGGCACATGCTACTAGACGATACTACCAAGATCGGGTATTCGGTGCTAAGCGCTAGGCGAATTCCCCCCCAGACGGCGATAGCGCCGAGGATTACGATCGCGACTAGGAATAATCCCCGGGCTGTTTCATTCTTTTTTAGATAAGAGCGGAATTGTCTGATGTAACTATTCAAATTGGTGTCTCTGGCCTAAGCATGTTTCGCTTGGAAAGGACCTATCTCGGCCTCGTACTGTATCCGCTTCAAAAACTCTTCCGCAGCCCGAGCGCCCGCGGTCAGGAATTCTTCGCCCCTAGCTGTAATCTGGTAGACTTTTCTTCCTCTCCCCCCCTCAGCTTCCCAGACGGCTTGAAGGTAGCCCTTCTCCTCCATCGCATGGAGCAGTGGGTAAAGCGTTCCAGCGCTGAGGTACACTTTGAACCGGTCCCTGATTTCCAGGTTGATCTCGTATCCCCATCGGGGTTTTGCTTTGAGGAGTCGTAGTATGATGAGGTCAAGGTGGTTCTTGACGAGCCGTTCCCGCCAAGCCTTGTCGAGGTCCTTGTTCATTGGAGCTAGTGTTCCTGTTTGTATTTGATGGCGGATGAACGCCCCTAAATGCTTTCCACTAGCCTGAGCGTATTGCTATTCTTGAGTGTAATCGGGACAGTCCAGCGAAGCTAACGATCTGATTATTTTCTATGTTTTTATCGAACGCAGCCCTGCCTTACTGTGCTGATTGTCGTCCAACGTCTTCGACCTACTCCCGAAACCCCTAGCGGAAGCTGTCAAAGAACGAGGATTCCTCAAACCCACTGAAGCCCAAGAAAGGGCCATTCCACCGATTCTGGAAGGAAAGAACGTTCTCCTAATATCGCCGACGGCAAGTGGGAAAACTGAGTCTGCGATTCTCCCCGTGTTTACGCGGTTCTTGAACGAGGCTGATCGCGGACCGGGAATCAAGATCATCTACATCACTCCCCTTCGAGCACTCAACCGAGACCTGCTCGACAGGCTGCGATGGTGGGGGCAGAAGATCGACCTCAAGGTGGGGGTCAGACATGGCGATACGGAGATCAAGGAGAGAACCAGCCAGTCCAGAAGCCCACCCGACCTGCTCATCACGACTCCAGAGACTCTTCAGGCGATTCTTCCTGGTCGGATACTCCGTAGGCACCTGCGAGACATCCGTTTCGTGATAATCGACGAGGTACACGAACTTGCCGAAGACAAGCGTGGGAGTCAGCTTGCTATTGCATTGGAGCGGCTGCGCTGGGTCGCCCAGAGAGACTTTCAGATGGTAGGACTCTCCGCAACAATTGGATCCCCTGACGTGGTCGGAAAATTCCTAGTGGGCGAAGGTAGACCAGTCGAAATCGTTCACATCCCGGTCGCGCGGAGGATGAAGCTTGAGATCGTCTCACCTGAACCTACCGGCGAGGATGTCCGACTTGCCGGGAAGCTGTTCACCCACCCAGAGGTGGCGGCTAGGTTACGCATCATGAAGGGCATGATCAATGATCACAAGTCAGTTCTTCTGTTCACCAATACTCGCGCAAACGCCGAGGTCTTGGCCAGCCGATTCAAAGTCTGGGACGTCGACTTTCCAGTCTCCATACACCACGGCAGCTTAGCAAAGCTCTCCAGGATCACTGCTGAGCGGGCGTTGAAGGATGGTGAGATCAAAGGACTAGTCGCAACGTCTAGCCTTGAGCTGGGAATAGATGTAGGAAGGATCGACTACGTCATCCAGTACATGAGCCCCCACCAGGTCACACGGCTCATCCAGCGAGTCGGACGATCAGGCCATAGCGTGGGCAAGATGGCTGATGGCATCATCATAACGATGGACTCTGACGATACGCTAGAAGCGATGGTGATCGCTCGGAAGGCCAAGGGCGAGGACTTGGAAGATGTAACAGTTCCAGAAAAGCCGTTCGACGCACTATGCCATCAGATCGCTGGATTATTGATCCAGAACCGCAAGTGGTACTATTCCGAACTGCTGGACATTCTAAGAAAGGCATACCCGTATCGGAACTTGACGGAAGAAGACGTTGCGGCGGTAACCAACTATATGCACTCACGATTCCCACGTCTAGGCTGGGTCTCGGCGCAGGACAAAATGGTCATGCGACCCTCGAGGGTCAAGGACCTCTACCGATACTATTTCAACAAACTATCAATGATTCCGGACGAGAAACAATACCTCGTCGTTGAGCAGGAGAGCGAAACTGCGGTAGGCGTTCTTGACGAGGCTTTCGTAGCAGAGTACGGCCAGCCAGGGACCAAGTTTATCGTTCGCGGAACCCCGTGGATGATGCAGAGCATTAGAGGAGACAAGATCTTCGTCCGAGGCATATCTGACCCTACTGGGGCAATACCTAGCTGGATTGGCGAAGAGATACCTGTGCCATTCCAAGTAGCCTCAGAAGTTGGAGAGTTACGACGTATCACAGAGGAGGATTACAGGAATGGAAAGAGTCTCAAGGAGATCAGTGAGAAGCTCACCCAGAGATATCCTGCTGACGAGAGAACGATTCGCCGCGCCCTCACCGAGACGTACGATCAGTGTGAAGAGGGGCTGCCGGTCCCAAGCGATAAACTTCTCACAATCGAAGAATGGGACGATTACATAATCATAAACTCACATCTGGGGACCCTCGTCAACCGAACTCTAGCACGTCTCGTCGGCCACTTGCTGTCTGACGAGGCGGGGGTCAGTATTGGGATCCAGCAGGACCCCTACAGAATAGTGCTTCAGACAATGGGAGCGATAGACTCTGAGGACGTGCAGAAGATTCTGCTGAGGTTGGCGGGCAATGATGTGACTGAGCTGGCTATTGTTGCTTCTAAGAGAACCGGTCTGTTCAAGAGAAGACTTGTTCACGTGGCCCGAAGGTTCGGAGCCATTTCAAAATGGACTGACTTTAGCAGTATCACTCTACGTCAACTGGCTAAGAGCTTCGAGGGCACTGTCATCATGGACGAAGCGATCAGAGAAACCCAGGAGAAGGACATGGATGTCCCTCACACCCAGGAAGTCTTGAGAGCAATCGCAGCGAAAGAGATCGCGGTCAAGACGGTCAAAGCTAGCGGCGAAGCAACTCCCATTGCAAGAATCGGGCTGGAGAGAATCAGCAGAAAAGCAGACATCATACCGACCGAGAAGCTGAATCAGATTCTAGTCGGATCGGCCAAGGCTAGGATTCTGAACGAAGTCAAAACCCTAGTCTGCACGAGCTGCTGGAAATATGTTGAGATGCGCAGGGTAAAAGAGATACCTCCCATCGTGAAGTGTCCGGAATGCGGGTCAAAATCAGTGGCCGCCCTTGGAATCGCAGATGAAGATATGAAGAAGGTGATCCTGAAGAACGGAGCGAGACTCTCCGAAAGGGAGAAGGACCTAGTTTCTAAGGCCGAAGACACAGCCAAGCTGGTTGACCAGTATGGCAGACTTGCAGTATACGCCCTCGCCGGACGCCGGGTCCAGCCCGAAGCAGCGGGGGACATCCTTCGAAGACACCGGAAGCCTACCAATGACTTTTTCGAAGCCATAATGGAGGCTGAGCGGGAAGCGCTGAAAGAACGCTTCTGGTAGATTCCCGCAGGATATCAGAGAAGCGAGCGGCTATTAGGTAGAACTCTTATCAAAGACGCTTCTGTTTCCAAGAGTCATCTTTGAAGCGAGACCTGTCCATCGAGACGAAGAGTCTGAGACGACTCTTCAAAGGCATACCCGGAAAGGGAGACGTGGTAGCCCTCGATCAGGTCGATCTGGAAGTCTATGATGATGAAATATTCGGGCTCCTGGGTCCGAACGGTGCAGGAAAAACCACACTCATCAAAATACTATGCACTCTCCTCTTACCTACAGAAGGACAGGCACTGATCAAAGGCCTAGACGTTGTGAAGCGGGCCTCCCAGATACGTCGGATCATAAATCTCGTTTCAGGCGGGGAAACACCGGGTTACGGAATCCTCAGTGTCAAAGAGAACCTCTGGTTCTTCTCCCAACTCTATGGCCTACCACGAGACTTCGCAAAAGACCGGATCGCGAAACTGGTTGACCAGCTGGAACTCCAAGACTACCTTAACACTCGAATGAGCAAACTCTCGACCGGATACAAACAGAGACTAAACCTAGCTCGCGGTTTCGTTAACGACCCTG
>Ga0209808_1001119_pt1 | contig 13698 bp, 14 predicted proteins | sample GraSoiAngelo_157_FD_186171 | JGI IMG/M metagenome (GOLD analysis project Ga0209808, IMG submission 186171) | Grasslands soil microbial communities from the Angelo Coastal Reserve, California, USA - 14_1009_16_20cm (SPAdes) (version 2) | ecosystem: Environmental > Terrestrial > Soil > Grasslands ...
CCCGTCTGGTGGAGATGATGGGGGGCCGCATCTGGCTCGAGAGCACGCCGGGAAAGGGAAGTACCTTTCATTTCACGGTGCGCTTCGGGCTCGCGGATCGCGTGGCTGAGGCGCCCGTGCGTCGTGGCGCGCCACCCCAGGCGCGCCGCGCCCGGCCACGCCCTGGCGCGCCAAAGCTGGCCGTACTGCTGGTGGAAGACAATTCCGCGAATCGCAGACTTGCACAGATCGTGCTGGCGCGACACGGGCACGCGATCACGGCGGTCGACAGCGGGGCGGCTGCTCTGGAAGCGTTGAATCACGGTCGCTTCGATCTGATCTTGATGGATGTGCAGATGCCCGGCATGGACGGGATCGACACCACCCGCGCGATTCGCCAGTCCGAACGGCGCTGCGGGCGACGCCTGCCAATCATCGCGCTGACCGCGCATGCCATGGCCGGGGACCGCGAGCGCTGCCTGGACGCGGGAATGGACGGCTATCTGGTCAAGCCGATTCACCCGACGGCGCTGCTCGATGCGGTCGAGCGACTCGGCCTCAAGCCTGAGCAAGCGGGCGCAGATGCCGATGCGGAGTCGGCCGGGGCTCATGCGGCGACCCTGCTCGAGCAGGTCGGCGGCGACCCGCGGCTGCTGGCTGAGATAGCGGAATTGTTCGCGCGCGAGTCTGCCCGGCACATGAGCGGCCTGCGCGAAGCGATTCAGAGCGGTGATCCCGAAACCTTCGGCAGCGCGGTGCACACGCTGCGCGGGATGCTGCGCGGGGTTCGCGCGACGGCAGCCGAGCAGTTGGCGGCGAGTCTGCAATCACTCGATCCACAGCAGCAGAAGGAGCAGGCACGTGCGACCTGCGAGCTCCTGGAACAGGCGGTGAGCTCGTTCAGCGAGCGGCTCGTCAGCCTGGTCGCGGCAGCGCAATCCCCGCGATCCGACGCGGACCCGCTGGCGGCCCGCGAACGCAGCGCGAGCGGTCTATCCTGAACCGCGGCCGCCTGAGGGACCGCCGGCCTGCCCACGGACCGCCCGCTGACCCGATGGGTCATAAGAACCATCCACGAATGTCGTTTCTGTCGCATCGACTCTGGTATTCATCGCGTCTGGTATTCATGTGTTCGTGGGGCCATGGTGTATCGGATTGCAACCGAACACGACTACCTGAGGGCGGACGTTTTCAACCGGGAAACCGCCGAGGAAGCCAGGGAGTTTTTTGACGCGGTCGCCGACTCTGCCATGCGGCATCACCGCTCCCGCATCCTCATCTCGGTGCATTCCTCCAGTCCAATGTTCACCGTGGAGCGGTCGGGATTTCTCGCGCGATTCACCAACGTCGGCGTCGATCCTTCACACAAGATCGCCCTGATCGCGGACGACCAGGAGCTGGATCACTCGCATGAGTATTTCGTGCTGATGGGCCGACTGCACGGAATCAACGTGCGGCACTTTCGCGACGATCAGTCGGCACTGGAATGGTTCAGGGGCGCGCACTGAGACGCGCAACTCCTCAAGCGCATGGCCAACATCCTGGTCTTTGACGTCAACTCGGCCAGCCGCCGCTTGATCGCCGCGCTGCTGCGCAACCACGGCAACTGCGTGCGGGACGTCGGCGACGCCGATGAAGCCCTGAGGCTCGTGCGGCTGGAGCGCCCCGACCTCATGATCATGGACGTCGCTGCGCCCGACATCGACGGATGCAAACTCGCGGTGCGGATGCGCTGCGACCCGAGCCTGCCGCAGCCGCGCATATTGGTGCGCGCGGTCGCAAGCGTTGAAGTCGAAGCGCGCTCGCTGGCACACGTCTTTGGCGCCGCATTCGTGATCAAGCCGACGAATCCCGAGCTACTGCTCGCGACCGTCAGTGCCACTCTGGGCGAACCGGCGCCGCAGGAGGCGGCTCGGGTGGCGGACCAGCAATCGGTCGAGTTGCTGGTGCAGCCGATCGCCAGGCTCCTGCGACGCGTGGCGGAGCGCAGCGCGCAACTCGAGGTGGCGCGCACGGCGCTCGATCTCGAGATCAAGAAGCGAATCTGGGCGGAGCACGATCTGGTGCACGCCAACCGACGGCTGCACGATCAGGCCATGCGGGACTCAGTGACCGGCGTGTATAACCGTCGCTTCCTGGAGGAATCGCTGGCCCGCGAGAAAGTGCGCGCCCAGCGCCACGGCCATACATTGGCCGTGATGATGATCAACGTCGATCATTTCAGGGAATTCAACGACACGCTTGGGCGCACTGCGGGTGATGCGATCCTGCGGTCCATCGGTCAGTGCGTGGTGTCGCTGTCGCGCGCCGAGGACCTCGTCGCCCGCTACGACGGCGACGAATTCGCCCTGGTGATGGCGAACGTGTCGCGGCAGATCGTGTGGCAGCGCGCGGATCTGATTTGCCAGCGAACGCGCAACCTGCAGATCGGGCACAACGATCCTCAACTCGGACCGATCACCGTGTCGGTGGGAATTGCAATCTTTCCTGAGGACGGCGCCAGCACCCAGGCGGTTCTGGAGGCCGCCGACCAGGCGTTGATCAGCTCCAAGCGGGCCGGACGCAATGGCGTCGCTATGCGAGAGGTGAGCGTTGGGTCCAACGCGTAATCGCCCTGATCTGCCAGGAGTCATCCCAAGTCGTCCTCCTCGAGACTACCCGTCCGGCTAGTGGACTTTGGCGGCCCAATTGGCTGCGGCGCGGCAGGCGGATTGACGGCACCAGCCTCGGCAACGCCGCGCGCGGTGGCGCGCCGGCCTCGGATGCGGGGTCGATGCAGGATCGGGTAGGCGAAGCTCGCGAGGTGCGAGTGAATGCGCCTGAGGTCGCGCACCGTGCGCAGGAAGAGGCCGCTCTCCTCAACCATGGGTTCGACCGCGTCGGTGTCGGTGTCCCGGCTGGCTGCGGCGGCATTGCGCAGGAGGCGCACGCTCAATGCCGTGGCGGTCGCTTCGAACTCACGGAACTGTCCCTTGCGCGCGGCCAGGCGCTTGGCGTCCCGGGGCTCGGCCTGCAGGAAGACGGCCAGTGCGAGCCGCAGGCTCTCGAGGAGCTCGGCGTGCATGGCGGCGACTGTCTCGATTTCCTCGACCGTGAGCGCCCTGCCGCGCTTGACACTCCGCACTGCAAACTCGACCAGACTGTTGGCGACGATGTCGGCGACATGCTCGAGGTTGATCACGGCCGACAGGATGTCCTGTCCCCGTGCACCCTCCCGCTGGTGGTCGAGGGTCTGCTCGCCGCCGACGTCGGCGAGATAGCGGCGAATCGCGCTACCCAGCTGATCGACACAACGATTCTGTGCGGCGGCCGCCTCGGCGCGTGTGCGATCATTATGCTGCAGCACCTCGAGCGCATCGCGGAGCATGGTCTCGACCATGTCGGCCATGCGCAGAGTTTCGCGGGCAGCGTTCGCAAGGGCCACCGTGGCGGAATCAAGGGCCGCGACGTCGAGATAAACGGGCCTGCCCGGATCGGCCGGCGCCGGCGGGTCCGGCAGCCACCGCGTGAGGAGGGCCGCGAGGCCCCTGACAGACCCCAGGAACACCGCTGCGAGTGCCAGATTGAACGCCAGGTGAAAGTTGACGACGAGACGCCCGGGAGCCGGCGCGGCGAGCTCGAGTGCACGAGTGATCGCGGGCAGGAACGGCAGCGCGAGCACCACGCCCACGGTGCGCACCAGCAGGTTTCCGAGGGGCAGGCGCCGGGCGGCGGGGGTCGAGGCGTCGACCAGCGCGGGGAGTGCCCCGCCCAGGTTTGCGCCGAGCACCAGGGCGAGAGCGGCGGTTGGATCGACGACGTGTGTGGCGGCGAACGTCGCCACGAGCAGCACGATGGCGATGCTCGAGTGGCATGCCCAGGTGAGTGCCGCTGCGACCAGTGCCCCGAGGATGGGGTCACCGGCCAGCGCGCCCATGACCGTGCGCAGTAACGGAATGCCCTCGAGGGGTCCCAGCGTGCGCACCAGGCCCGCGAGCGCCATGAGCATGAGCCCGAGGCCGATGCCGATGCGGCCGATATTCTTCGCCCGGCCGCCGCCGGCCCAACGGAAAACGAGCACGCCGACGAGCACCAGCGGTGGCCCCACCAGGGCCAGGTTGAAGAAGAGCACCTGTGTCAGGAGTGCTGTGCCGACGTTGGCGCCGAGCATGACCGCGAGCGCGGGGGCGAGCGCGATCACCCCGGTGGCCGTGAACGAGGTCGCGAGCAGACCCGTTGCGGTGCTGCTCTGGAGGAGCGCGGTCACGGCAAGCCCGGTCAGGAACGCGCGGAAGCGGCGACCGAGGTTGCGGCCGAGCCAGCGCCGGAGCACCGTGCCGAAGCCGCGCTGCACCCCGGTGCCGACCATGTGCGTGCCCCAGAGGAGAAGGCCCACATGGCCTGCCAGTTCGATAAGTGAAAGCGTGCCGTTCATCGCTGCCCCGGCGTGCGCAGTGCCCGACGTCAGGCCCGCTCATCCTCTGGCAACCACGCGAGGCGCGGAGTGGCCGCCCCGATGCTATCCTTTGCCCCAGGGAGCCACAATAAAGCGCCAGCCGATCGCCCGAAGCCCGAGACGGACAAGCCGAAGGAAGTCGAGCCCGAGGTGGAAATCGTCTGAGCGGTTGAAGGCCGAAAGCCCGGGACAGCCGATGCTCCCGGGCTTTCGATCGCGGCGCATCATGTGGCGTGCAGTTCGACCATGCAGCGCGAGCCGCCATCAGACCCTCAGAGCCCCTGGCGGAGCGAGACATCGGATGTGATTCCGATGTTTGCCACGCTGGTGTGGAAGATCGAGCTCGAGGCACGGTTGCGCGAGGCCATCGGCGCCCAGGCGCTCGCAGCGATCGCGCGCCTGAGGCGGGACCTGCCCCCGCTCGCGCGCGGCCAGGGGTGGCAGTCGGTCCAGTCACTCCACGAGCTCGATGACTTCCGGGATCTCGTTTCTTGCGTGCACCGCGTCGTGCCGGGAATCCTGCGGTTCCTCAGGATCGGCTACGACGCGTACCAAGTCACCGCCTGCTGGGCGACAGTCCTCGCGAGAGGCGCCGCGCACAAGATGCACCAGCACCCGAACAACTTCCTGAGCGGCGTGTACTATGTCCGGACCCATCCAGGCGCGGACACCATCAACTTTCATGACCCGCGCAATCAGACCGGGATCATCCGCCCCCCGGTCGTCGAGCTCACGGCCGAGAATACCGACCAGGTCGTCGTGAGAGTGAAGGACGGAACGATGCTGGTATTTCCGGCTTACCTGCAGCATTCCGTCGACGCGAGCGCGAGCGAGGACGAGCGGATCAGCATCAGCTTCAACATCATGTTCTCGTCGTTCACGGAGAATCTGAGCAAGCCGTTGTGGCAACCGACAGGCGCCAAGGCCGCCATATAGGCGCACGCCTGGTCTCTGAAGTCAAACCTGATGAGGAATGGGAAGCACGAGCTCACGGGGCGGCCATCCTTCTGTGGTAGCCCGATAGTGGCCGGAGCCTGCCTTCGCAAGCCGCACAGCGCCCTCGTCCCCACGACACCGCCGATCGCGAGGCCGAGAGTCGCCCCCGGCGCGAAGCGGCCCGACTTGAGGAACCCCAAGCTCGCCACCGGGATGAGGACGCCGTCGCTGCCGATCATGATCGGGTAGGCCGCCATCGGGGCAGGATGCGCAGAGCTGTTTCGAGGCAGGTCATCGCCCCGACACGGCTCCGGTTAGGCCCGAGCCATAGCATCTACGAGATCTGAACTGCCGCCGAGTCGGATCGTTACCGGAGCACGTCGAAACGGTGGTCCGAACGGCGTACAGTCGTGGTTCGAAGGTTACATGGACGTTGCACACGCTACTGCCCGAAGAATGCCGGCCGTCCTGCCCGCGCCACCACCACCAGGCTTCTAACGAAGGCTTGTAGATTCCTTGGCGGCCCATGCGGACGTTCGCGAGCGGCTGGTCCTGGCCGCGTGGGTCGCGTGTCGAGGAGAAGGCGATGGTACGCATCTGGGAATATCTCAACGGCTTTACGCAATTCGCCACCGTACTGATATCGTCAATTGCCCTGCTGTTCCACATCAGGTGGTCACGCCGCGCCACGGCACTCGGCCCCACGATCCTGACGACCCTCGGCATATTCTTCTGCTTCGCGGGCATTGCCTGGGGGCTGCTGGATTTCGACCCGAACGACGTTCGAAACAGTGTCCCGCACCTGCTCGGGGGAATCCGCACGGCGTTCTGGGCATCCGTGGTTGGGATATTCTGGGCACTCACGCTCAAGATCCGGGTCGCGCTGTTTGGCGACGCGAGCATACCGGCGTCCGGTGCGCAGGAAGGCTCCACCGTGGACGACCTGGCCCGTCTGCTGGTGCAGCTCAACCGCTCGATTGCGGGCGGCGATGATTCCGGTCTGTTGAGCCAGGTCAAGCTGTTGCGTGCGGACAGCAACGCTCGCGCCGACAGTCTGATCGAAGCATTCGACAGATACGCGGAGAATATTGCAGAGACGAACTCGAAGGCGCTTGTAAAGGCCCTAGCGGAAGTGGTCCGGGACTTCAACGTGAAGCTCAACGAGCAATTCGGCGACAACTTCAGGCAGTTGAACTCCGCCGTCGCGAGGCTGGTTTCCTGGCTGGTTCAATACGAGAAGCAACTGCAGGCCTTGATAGAGCAGGAGACCGCGACCCGGGAGAGCATGACGGAAGCGGCTTCACGCTTCACTGATATCGTGAACATGGCGTCGGAATTTGCTGCAGTGGCCCGATCGCTGCAGAACATTATGGGAGCGCTGAACAATCAGAGTGAGCAGCTCGCCCGGGCACTCCTGCTTCTTTCCGGGCTGATAGGCGAGGTGAAAGAGGGGTTGCCGATCATAGAGCAGAGAATCGCTCAGATGATTGGTCGGAGCGGGCAGGGCGTTCGGCCGAATCAGGAGACGCTCGGCGCAGTGTCGCGACATCCAGCTGAATCCGTCCAGGCCACGAGGGCGCAGCGGTGAACGACGTTTTGTCCGCGGATCGGACCGCCGCATCGGAAGCTCATTGGATTCCCTTGAGCGATTTGATGACCGGGCTCATGGTCATGTTTCTACTGATCGCAGTGTGCTACATGATACGGGTCGAGGCGGACGCCGGCAGGATAAAAACGGTGGCCGTTGCGTACAGTGAGACCCGTGACGCCCTCTATGAGGACCTTCGCAAGGAGTTCTCCCCGGATTTGCCCAGATGGCACGCCCAGCTCATCAAGGCGGATCTGACGCTCCGGATCTCGGAGCCGGACATTCTGTTTGCCCAGGGCAGCAGTGAGTTGAAGCCGGCTTTCAAGGACATTTTGGACGACTTCTTTCCCCGCTACGTGAGAATTCTGAGGTCGCCGAAGTATCTGCGTTCGATCAGCGAGATCCGTATTGAGGGACATACATCATCGGATTGGATCGGCGCTGCATCGCCCGACGACGCCTATCTGCACAACATGGAGCTTTCGCAGGCACGGACTAGATCAACCCTGCTCTATGTGCTGATGCTCCCCCAGGTTCGCGGCGACGTCGACTGGCTCCGTCGCCTGGTGACCGCGAACGGATTGTCCTCATCGAGGCTGATTCTTGATGCATCGGGCAAGGAGGACGCGGCGCGCTCGCGGCGTGTGGAGTTCAAGATCCGGACGGACGCGGAGACGAGAATTGCAAAGATTCTCGAGGTGACGCGCTAGGGCCTGTACGGCGGCAGATTCATCGGGCCGGTCCCGGGGGCGGCGCCACAGGACACCGCGACGACCTGGTCGACTTACGGAATCGTTTTGCTGGCGATACTGGAGAGCGCGCTCTCGGCGCCCGCCGTCGTATAGGCATTGACCGCAAAATACCAGGCTCCGGGCGCAAGATTGCCGAGGGCGTAGGTGGTCAGGCCGGGGTTTGCGATTTGCACCGACTGGTTGAGATTGCTTGCGGATGTGCCGTAGTAGATGTTGAATCCCGCAAGGTTCGTGAGAGCCGAGCCATCCGTGTTCTGCGTGGGCGCACTCCAACTTACGGTCGCGCTGCCGTTTGCGACCTGCGTCACGATGATACTGAACGCGGCGAGCGACGCGGTGGATGTTCCGTCGCTTACGCTGATGATGATGTTCGAATAAGTCCCGGCATCGGCCGACCCGGGTGTTCCAGATAAGTTGCCGGATTGCGTATTGAACGAAGCCCAGCTCGGCGGGTTTTGAATGCTGAACGTCAGCGCGTTGCCGTTCGGATCCGCAGCAGTTGGTGTAAAGCTGTAAGCCGTGCCGGCGTTTGCCGACGTCGCAGGTGTGCCACTGATGGTCGGCGGCGGATTGGCGGGCGCAGATACGGCAATGGCGAAGGCCGGAAGCGAGCTGGTGAGAGTCCCGTCGCTGACGCTGATCACGATGCCCGAGAAGATGCCGACATTGCCTGTCGTCGCCGTTCCGGAAAGCTGCCCAGTGGTGTTGCTGAAGCTCGCCCAAGACGGGCGGTTGGCAACCGAGAACGTCAGCGCGTCCCCATCGGGATCGCTCGCGGTCGGCGTGAACGAATAGCTGGCGCCGGCGACGAGGTTTGTGGACGGCGTGCCGCCGATCACGGGCGCGTGATCCGGCGGCGGTTGAACCTGGATCGAGAAGGCCGGGAGCGCGGCGGTCGAGGTCCCGTCGCTGACGGCGATGACGATGCCCGCGAAGGTTCCGATGTTGGCGGAAGTAGGTGTTCCGGTGAGCGCTCCGGTGCTCGCCGAGAAGGTAGCCCACGGGGGCATGGCCTGTATGGAGAAGGTGAGGACCTTGCCAGCTGGATCGGTGGCGCTCGGCTTAAACGAATAGTTGCTACCTGCTACGACGCTCGTCGGGGGGATACCGGAGATCGTCGGCGTATCATTCGCGGCCGCCAGTACCTGGATCGAAAAGGCCGGGAGCGAGGCGGTCAGGGTGCCGTCGCTTGCGGTGATGACGATGTTGGAGAAGACGCCAACATCGGCTGTCGGAGGCGATCCCGAGAGCTGACCGGTGCTGGCGCTGAAGCTTGCCCATGAGGGCGCGTTCAGAATACTGAAGGTCAGCGCATGACCATCCGGATCAGCTGCGGCCGGCGTGAAGGCGTACTGGTTGCCGGCAACCACCGTAGGCGCAGGCGTACCCGATATTGTCGGCGCGTTGTTGGCGGGAGCCTGCACTTGAATGGAGAATGCAGGCAGGGACGCGGTTGTGTGGCCGTCGCTCACGCTGATCAGGATGTTGGCAAAGGTGCCCTCGTTGGTGGTGGTGGGCGTTCCCGAGAGCGCACCCGTGGCGGTGCTGAAAGTCCCCCAAGCGGGTCGATTGACAATCGTAAAGCTCAACGTCGAGCCCCCGGGATTGGTGACCATGGGCTGGAAGCTGTAGGGTTGACCGGCAGTCACGGTCGCGGCCGGTGTGCCCGCGATCGTTGGAGGAGCAACGGGCGGTGGGGTAGCTGGAGGGTTCACCGTGATACGGAACGGACCGATGATGGCGCGAATCGTGCCATCCGACACACCGATCTCAATTTCCGCGCTCGTGCCGACGTCGCTGTTGCCCGGAGTTCCGAAGAGCTCGCCGGACGATGGAACAAATGTGGCCCATCCAGGCTTGCTGGTTATGTCGAAGGTGAGCGGACGCCCTGCAGGATTGGAAACCAACGGGATATATTGATACTTGGCGCCGGCCTGCACCGAAGTGGGCGGCGTGTCGTTGACGACGAGAGCGGCTGTGTCGCTCCCGCCGCAACCAGCGAGTGTGACTGCGATTACGGTATACCAGGCGAGGTGACCGATCCTGAGATCAGCGACCGCGAATACGTTGCACATGCGCACGCACGACCCACCCTGTTGACAGCCAACTGCGGGCTGCAGAGCGCGATCAGTGAGAGCGTAGAGACAACACCAGAGAACTGACGACGCGCGCCACCGTAGACATTGCGCGCTGCCGGCAACCCCGCTGTCTTCACGAGCCGATTAGGCTCTCAAGACCGGAAGCTTTGCGTCCCCGCCTCACGACGGGTTTGCCCTTCGAGTACGGGGAGCATGCTACGCGCTGGAACATCCCGTGTCATTGGCGCAACCCGTCATCAAGTTGCGACAGCAAGCTGCGACAAGTACCGATCTTGCGGACTTGTGCACTGCCTCACGATCCCGGTCGCCGGGTGGCTACGGTCTTTTGTGGCTCATGCGGCCTTGGGGACCGAAAATCTGGTAGCAGCCGTCACGCCGAGCCGGAGACCAGGCGAGCCGTGATTCGAGCGACGTGCTCGCCCTGGTAGCGACACATCTGGAGTTCCAATGCCGTCGGCATACGCGTTTCGCTCCCCGCCCCGGTTACACAGCTCGCGCCGTAGGGAGTCCCGCCGGTCACCTCGCGCATCGTCGTGAGCTCCTTGAACGTGTAGGGCAGGCCGACCACGATCATTCCGTGGTGGAGCAGGGTGCTGTGGAAGGAGGTGATGGTCGTCTCCTGGCCGCCGTGCTGGCTGGCAGTGCTGCAAAAAACGCTGCCGACCTTGCCGACGAGTGCGCCGCTCATCCAAAGGGCGCCGGTCTGATCGAGGAAGTTGCGCATCTGCGCCGCCATGTTGCCGAAGCGGGTTGGAGTGCCGAACAGAATCAGGTCGTACTGATCCAGCTCTTCCGGGCGCGCCAGCGGCGCCCTCTAGTCGAGCTTGAAGCCGGCGGCACGCGCGACGTCGGGCGGTGTCAGTTCGGGAACCCGCTTGACCGTCACCTGCGCTCCGGCAATACGGCCGGCGCCTTCAGCCTGCGCGTAAGCCATGGCCTCGATGTGGCCGTAGCTGCTGTAGTAGAGGACCAGAACCCTCGGCATGGCGACTCCTCAGGGCGTGCTGCGCGCCCGCGTGTACCGGTTCAGAAAGGCGCGGCATGTTTCGGTGTACTCGTCCGGCCGGTCGAGATTGGGCAGATGGCCGGCGCCGGTGATCACGGCCCGCTCGGCGCGCGGCAGCTGCACGCTCAGGCGATCGGCGGACTGAATCCGGCGCGGCACGTCGAGCTCGCCGCTGAGCACCAGTGCTGGCGCGTTCGATGACCGCGGCAGCGCCGGTACCGGAAGGACCTCCGGCTCGAGCGGGGAATCGGTGAACTCGTTGCCTGCGAACCGCTCGATCATCGCGATGAGTTGCGCGTGCATCTGCGGATTCGCAGTGCGCAGTTGGGTAAGCGGATGGCGCAGCCATTCGCGGCGAAACGCGGCCATGCCGCGCGTACGCGCGACGGTTCGCAAGTGCTCGAACGGCACGTCCTCGTCGGCGGGGGCAAGCTCGAAGGAGGGCGGTCCGTCGAGAATGACGGCGTCCACGCGCTCGGGCGCGCCGGCGGCGAAAGCAAGGGCAGTACGCGCCCCCTGCGACATGCCGATGACCGCGACCCGGGTCAGCCCGAGATGGTGACAAAGGGCGGCAACGTCAGTCGCATCGCGTGCTGTTGAGGGCGTGCCGCTCGAGAATCCGTGACCGCGCCTATCCACGCGCACCAGGCGGTACTCCTGCCGCAGCCTCGCGACCTGCGGATCCCACATTTCGAGGTCCAGAGTCCAGCCGTGCAGGAGTATGACCGCAGCACCTGCGCCCTCGTCTCGGAAGCGCAGACGCGCGTCTTCCACCATGAGGTACTGGTCTACAGGGTGCGTCGCCAGATTCCTCGCTGCGCTCGTTGCCAGCATAAGCCCGAAATTCGAATAGCGAAAAACTTTTCGCACTCAGGCTACGGGCTCACCTGACGATCGTCAAGCGCACCCGCCCCGAGCTTGCGGGACTAGATCTGTGCGCTCAAAGACAGCCACGGAACGGTGGCGAGGTCCGCAGAAATCTGCCGGCTCACTTGCTGCAACATCGCCAACCGTTCGCGCACCAGCCTGGTCTTGGTTGTGCGGCGCGAATGACTCGATGAGTTGAGGGCTGCGACCACACGACGATGGTGGTCGAGAACCGGGACGGCGAGCGCGATGACGCCATAGGCAAGTTCATCTTCCACCGCCGCGTAGCCGTTGCGACGACAATCCTCGATCAACGCACGCAGCTTCTGCGGATCGGTGACGGTGCGCTCGGTGAGGGCTTCGAGCTTCGCGGTCTGGAAATAGCGGTGCAACCGCTCCGGACTCACGCCGGCAAGCAGGACGCGGCCCGTCGAGGTGGCGTGCGCAGGGAAGCGGCTGCCGACGTGGGCTTCAAGGCGCAGCAGCGTGCGCACCGATGTGCGTGCGATGTAGACGATCTCAACCCCATCCAGCACGCACAGGGCTGCCGAGTCGGCCGTGTTGCGTGCCAGCTCCTCGAGGTGATTCTTGGTGATCTGCTCGATATTCATCGATTCCAGGTACGCCGCGCCGAGCTCGAGCACTTTCGGGCGCAGCAGAAAATCACGCGCGCTGCGCGTGACGTAGCCGAGTTCCTCCAGTGTGAGCAGGCAGCGTCGTGCCGTGGCGGCCGGAATGCGGGCACTGCGCGCGATGTCACTGAGGCTCAAGGCCGCATGATCGCGCGAAAAGGCGCGGATCACGGCGAGTCCCTTTGCGAGTCCGCCCATCGCCTCACGACGCACCGGCGTTTTCCTACCCTTGGCCACGCACGCAGTCTATTTCGATATCCGAAATGTCGGAAGGGCGCGCAGCAGCCTTGACGAGGGTCCAGGGGCAAGTCCAGTATATTGTTTCGGATACCGACGCCTATTTCGGTATGCGAAATGCACTTGAGGGGGCCAATTGAAGATCGGGCGGCAGGACCAACGCAGCTCGGCGATTTCGACCTCGAACGAACAGACCATCCTCGTCCGGGGGCGTGATCTGACGCGTGAACTGATCGGCAGGATCAGCTTCACCGAGCACTTCTGGCTGCTGGTGACCGGTTCGTTGCCCACACCCGCTCAGCTGCGCGTGCTCGATGCAACGCTGGTGGCGATCGCCGAACACGGGCTGGTGCCGAGCGTTCAAGTCTCCCGCATGACCCTGGCGGCGGCGCCCGAGGCTCTGCAGGGAGCGGTTGCGGCCGGGATTCTTGGGTGCGGGTCGGTGGTCCTCGGCTCTTCCGAGGCCGCGGGTCGTTTCCTTGCGCAGATCGGTGCCCGCGGCAAAAGCGCTGCGTCACTCGAGGCGGCTGCCCGCGAGGTGGTGCGCGAGTACCGCGAGGCCAAGCAGGCGATCCCTGGCTATGGCCATCCGCTGCACCGGGGCGGTGATCCCCGCGCACAGCGCCTGCTCGAGGTGGCCGTCGAGGCGAATACCTCGGGGCACCACGCGGAGATTGCCCGCGTCGTCGAGCGGCTGCTGCCGGAAGTCATCGGCCGCCCGCTCGCGCTCAACGTCTCCGGAGCGATTCCGGCGGTGCTCCTGGATGCCGGTTATCCGCTGCTGGCCCTGAAGGGTGTGCCGCTGCTTGCGCGCACCGCGGGGCTCGTCGCCCATCTGCTCGAGGAACAGCAGCGCGCCATCGGCTTCGTCATGTCGCACGCCGCGGCGCAGGCGATCAACTACGACGGTGAAGCCCCTCCCGACTTCAAGCCGAGCAAGGACGGTTGAGGCACCCGCACAGCCATGGAACCGACATTGGCGGGCATTCGCGTCGTCGAGCAGGGCACGTTCATCACCGGGCCCTGCGCCGGAATGATGCTGGCGGACCTCGGCGCGGACGTCATCAAGGTCGAGAGCCCCGAGGGGGACCCGTACCGCGCCTACCAGGGCGGCCAGTACTCGCCACACTTTCAGGCCTACAACCGCAACAAGCGCAGCGTCGCGCT
>Ga0209808_1001127_pt1 | contig 13662 bp, 13 predicted proteins | sample GraSoiAngelo_157_FD_186171 | JGI IMG/M metagenome (GOLD analysis project Ga0209808, IMG submission 186171) | Grasslands soil microbial communities from the Angelo Coastal Reserve, California, USA - 14_1009_16_20cm (SPAdes) (version 2) | ecosystem: Environmental > Terrestrial > Soil > Grasslands ...
GTTCGCTGGAAATTCATCGCCGTTGCAAAAATGCGTAGAGCGCGTCGAAGCACTCAAAACCGCGACGCAGAATCTCCTCATCGGAAAGTCCTTCTTTTGCCCAACCCTTGAGCACGCGATCAAGGCCAACGCATTCGACGCGCTGAAATCTCGCGTCATCCAAATCAGCGTCATGAATCATTTCGCCGATTTTGGCAACGGCTTTATCAGAAACGGAAAAACGCTTCGTAAGCGTCTCAAACGTGCAGCAATTGCCGTGATGCGAGAATTCGGCGTCCAACATGTCGAACGAAATGGCTTCCGGCACGGCTTGGGCAGTTGGCGCGAAGACGAATTTTGCCTTGGGATCGATGAATTTGGAAATCAACCACGCCGATCCCACTCGGTCGATCTCTGGACGAGGACGAGTCAGCCATGTTTTCTCACGATATTCCTTCCCGTCCAGGGTTTGAAGTTTCGGAGAGCGCTTCGGCCCTTCGGCGCGCCGGAGCAACATCGCCACTTCGTGCCCGCGCGCGCTGTCGAAGAAATCGATCTGGCGAAGGTCGCGGAACTGTTTAGTCATTCGCTCGAGATCTGCCGCTGCGAAGCCCGCGTCCGATTTGCCGCGACGCCGCGAAATGAAACTCTGCAGCGCCTTTTTTAGATCGACATATTCTTTGTCGCGCGCCGTGTCGAAAAGAGAGACAACTTTCTCTCTGGTCAGGCCTTCGATCTCTTGGGCGCGGACTAGTGTCGAATCGCCCCCGTAATCGCGAATCTGCTTCGCGAGCCATTGGAATTGCTCATATTGGGCCGGTTCATCTGGCAGCAGATAGGTGGAGGTCTTGATTTGCACCGCGCCCATTTTTTTTAATCGACGCCAGACGGCGACGCGTTCGGTGTTGCGATTGGTCGGCAGACTGAAGAGAAGCAGGAGCCACGAAGTCGCCTTCATTACATCTCACGCTGTGTATTGAAATACGTATTGCAAATAGTATTTGCGCTTACATCCAATCCGCTTTTCGTACGCGAAAGAACTATAACGCAACAATCAACCCAGGAGGTTAAAGAAGGAAACCCGATGAAAAAGACAATCGCAGCAATATCAATCGCCGTGATCGGCAGTTTGGCCTGTCCGGTTTTACTGACGGCCGCAGAAGAAAACGAGGAGACCGTTCAGATGTCGAGCCTGCCCGCAGCGGTGCAGACGACAATCAAAGACAAAGCCGGCAGTAACGAGATCGTGAAGATCGAGAAGAAGACGGAGGAAGGCAAAACCGTTTACGAAGCCGTCGTAAACAAAAAGGGCAAGGAGTGGAGCATCGAAGTTGATGCGAACGGCAAGTTCCTAAAGCAATACCAAGAGAGCAAAGAAAAGGAAGAGAAAGGCGAGAAGTATTAATCGAACGCAATGGTTCGGGAGCGTTCAATCGCTCCAGAATCAACGGCTTCACCAATGAAAAAGCTTTTTGCCCTGGCGGCGATTTTTGCCGCGATGAGCCTGAGCGCGCTGGCTACGCTTGATACCGCGAAGATCGACAATCTCACCGGCCTCAAAGGGAAGCTGAACGAGAAGGAAGGGGTTTACAAAGTCACTTTCCCCCGCGACGACGTGAAGATCGTTGTCGATGGATGGACGATGCCGCCATTCATGGGACTCGGAACCTGGGCCGCGTTCACTGAAACAAAAAATGGCGCGATGGTGATGGGCGACACGGTTCTTTTCGAAGACGAAGTAAATGCTGCGATGACGGCTGCACTCGATAACGGACTGAGCGTGACCGCGCTTCACAACCATTTCTTTTTCGACAAACCAAAGGTTTTCTTCATGCACATCGAAGGCGAAGGCAGCGTCGATCAATTGGCCGGCGCAGTGAAGAAAATGTATGACGCAATCAAAGCGATCCGGGGTCCGGATCCAAAACCAGCAGAATCGTTTTCAGTCGTGGGGCAACCATCGCTGGCCGAAAAAAATTCAATTAACGCTGCTCCGCTCAACGAAATCTTTGATACGCAGGGCGAAGCGAAAGACGGAATGGTGAAGTTCACTATCGGCCGTCCTGCAAAAATGCACGGCGTCAAGATCGACAACACGATGGGCGTAAATACGTGGGCTGCATTTGCCGGCAGCGATGAGAACGCGGTTGTCGACGGAGATTTCGCGGTGACGGAAGATGAATTGCAACCGGTCTTGAAAGCGCTGCTCAAGAACAAGATCAACATCGTCGCCATTCATTCGCACATGACGCACGAAGAACCCCGGATCATGTTTTTCCATTACTGGGGCCGGGGTTCGGCCAAAGATTTAGCGCAAGCTGTCAAAGGTGGGCTTTTAGTTGGTGGACTGCTTAAAGTCAGTTCGCCCGTGCACTAATCTCAAGCCGATCCAGCAATCGAATCATGAAAACATTCCTCACAATAACAACTATGACTATGCTAACAGCGTTCGCCTCCGCTGAGACAATCAACTTCGATGACATGAAAACCGGCGCGCCTCCGACTGGTTGGACGGCGACGCAAACCGGCAGCGGCACGGCGAAATGGGCGATCGAAAAAGACGAATCCGCGCCGAGCAGGCCGAATGTAATGAAGCAATCTGGCCAGGCGACGTTCCCGGTCTGTTTCAAGAACGACACCAACATCAAAGACGGTTTCGTTGAAGTGAAGTTCAAACCGGTCGCAGGAAAAGAAGATCAAGCTGGTGGCGTGATCTGGCGCGCAAAAGATTCGAACAACTACTACATCGCACGTGCCAATGCTCTCGAGGGCAACGTGGTCCTTTACAAGACTGTGAGCGGCAAACGCAGTTCACTCGACATTGTGGGACGCAATGGCGGTTACGGCGTGAAGGAGCCAGTCGCATCTGGCCAGTGGCACACGCTTCGCGTCGAATTCGCGGGTAACCACTTCAAGCTTAGCTTCGACGGCAAGCACTTGTTCGATGTGGAGGACACGACGTTCACCGAAGCTGGCAAAGTTGGCGTCTGGACGAAGGCGGACAGCGTTACGTTATTCGACAATTTCAGCTACGGCGCTAAGTGAAACATTTGGCGCTCGCAGTCGTCATTGCATTAGCCGGCAATTGTCTTGCCGCCGCTGAGTCTAGTGGCGCGGAACTCCAACTGAAACAAACGATCCCGCTGCCCGGAGTCGAAGGACGAATCGATCACCTCGATCTCGACGCGGCCGGTGACAGATTGTTCGTCTGTGCGCTTGGCAACAATACCGCCGACGTCCTCGACTTGCGCAAAGGCGAGCGCGTCCACACGATCAGCGGTCTCGGATCACCACAGGGTCTCGTTTATATTGCCGAGCTGAATCGCCTATTTGTCGCGAACGACAAAGGCGGCATCTGCAAAATTTACGACGCAAAATCGTTCCAAACAGTTGGAGAACTCAATTTCAAAGATGATGCCGACAATGTTCGTTTCGATAGTGCTGCAAAAAAGATCTACGTCGGATTTGCGAGTGGCGGAATCGCTGTTGTCAACGCGGCAGACGGCAAGCAAATCGGCTCAATCAAACTTTCGGCTCATCCTGAAGCGTTCGAACTGGAAAAAAACGGCGAGCGAATTTTTGTAAACGTCCCCAATTCCCGCCATGTGGCAGTAATTGATCGCAAAAAAGGAGAAGTGATTGCGACTTGGAAGACGGATGGCGCCTTCGGAAATTTTCCGATGGCATTCGATGAAGCCAATCACCGGTTGTTTATCGGTTGCCGCATTCCATCAAAGCTCGTTGTGCTAAACACGGAATCGGGTGAAGTGGTTGCGAAGATCGACATCTCCGGCGATCCCGATGATGTTTTCTACGACAGCAAGCGCCATCGCATCTACGCAATCTGCGGCGCGGGCAAGATCGACATCATCGAACAAACCGACGCAAACAACTACAAAGCTGTGACCAAGATTGACACCGCGGACGGCGCGCGCACAGGACTTTTTGTACCGGAACGAGACACTCTTTTTGTTGCCGTTCCGCATCGGGGTTCGCAGCAAGCTGAGATTCGCTGCTATCAGGTCAACTAATCTGTCGGAAGTTCTCGGCTGCTTGAAGATCCGGCGGGATTCCGCGCGGAGAATTTTGCTCGGCCAAGTTTTTCTTGGTCGCGTCTCCCGTCGAAGCGCTTATGTTCGACGACAGCTCCCGTGAAGCGCGACGGCGAAAAACTTAGTAGGCGAGAACTTCTAGTGCGCTGCGGTTGGCTCACTCTGGGAGTGGCTGTCGTCGGGCTTCGGTGCGATTTGCTGGCGGCGGAGGTAACATTGCTTGACGTAGCTTATGCCGGTTCGATGGGCTCGCTGATGGAGGGTCCAATCAGGAGCACAGTAGCCCAACGACTGAATCTCGAGATGCATGGTCGCGCTCAGGGGTCCAGCGCGTTGGCGCAGTTGATTGCCGGAGGAAATATCCGGCCGGATGTATTCATCCCGATCACACCCGGTCCGATGCTCACGGTCTTGCGTGCCGGCAAAGGGGAAACCGCGGAGCCGATTGCCCATACCGAGATGGTCATTGCCTACAATCCGAAAAGCCGTTTTGCGCCGAAATTTGAAACAGCCGCCAACGGCAAAGAAAACTGGTGGGAAGTTTTGCGGGAACCCGGTCTGCGTTTCGGTCGCACTGATCCAGTGACCGATCCGCAAGGGCGCAATATTATTTTTACAATGATGCTGGCCGCGAAATTGTACAAACAACCGGACTTGGTGGAGAACGTTCTCGGCCCAACGATCAACGAGAAACAGATATTTACCGAGCCAACCGTCCAGGCCCGGTTGCAAAGCGGTGAGTTGGACGCTGCTTCCGCATATAAGATCCAGCCCGGGCCGTTCAAGCTACCTTACATAACTTTGCCTAACGAAATTAACCTAAGCGGAGAAAACGTTCACGCCCATCATCCGGATGTGAGCTTGTCTGTTGGCGCCAAGACCTATAAACCCGAACCGCTTATATATTATGCGGCCGTTCTCAAGGATGCCCCCCACGCCAAAGGCGCAGTCTCTTTCACCGAATGGCTTAAAGGCGATGAAGCGCAGGCCATATTCCGCAAATATAATTACGACCCGCCGGGCGATGCCTCTGCGCTTCACGCATGAGAGTTGATCGGCGCTGGCTTGCAAGAGCTGGCGCCACCATATTCGCTCTAGCTCTTCTTTATCCGTTCACGGCCTTGTTCGCGCGCATCGGTCCGTGGCAGTGGGGTGAAGATGTTCGGGGGCCGGCGTTGTCTTCCGTTCGCGTGTCTCTTTTGCTGACGGCTGGCGCCATGGTCATCATCGTGGCGATAGGAACACCGATGGCTGCTTACATCGCGCGTTGCGGGACGCGTGAACGGCTTTTATGGCAAGCGGTGTTGCTGGTTCCAATTCTGTTGCCTCCGCTAGCGCTCGGGATACTTCTAACCCTGGCGTTTGGCTCATATGGAACCGTAGGAGTATGGCTGGAGCATTTCGGCATCGTCATGACCAACAGCGCTCCAGCCTTTATCGCCACGCAGGTTTATGTAGGGATAGGCTATTACGTGCTTGGGGCGGTAGCTGCTTTCGATGCGGTTCCACTGATGCTACAGGAGCAAGCGGCCTTGCTTGGCCTTGCGCCAAGGAAAGTCTTTCTGAGAGTAACGTTACCACTTGCGCGACTAGGGTTGGCCGTTGCCTTAAGCATTACCTGGGTCCGAGCCATCGGTGAGTTCGGCGCGGTGGTAGTAACCGCGTATTACCCTTCTGGAATGCCGGTTCAACTTTGGATCAACTTGCAGAGCTTCGGCTTGCCAGCTGTTATGCCACTGCTCGTGGTCTTCCTCGCGGCTGCCCTTCCGCTTCCGTGGCTAGTGCATGTCCTGGCCCAACGCCGACGTCATGTTTAAAGCGCAAATCATAAAGAAACGCCGGGACATCAAGGTCAATGTCTCGTTGGAACTGGACAAAGGAAGTTCCTTGGGATTGTTCGGAGCTTCCGGCGCGGGAAAAAGCACGGTCCTCGCTTGCATTGCTGGAATAGAGGAACCCGATGACGGTTCTGTGAAACTGGGCGACCTCCAGTTCTTTCCGCCGTCTCTTCCTTTGCACAAGAGGCCCATTGGATATCTCACGCAAGAGCCCGGCCTCTTTCCTCATCTGCGTGTGAGCGAGAACGTGAGCTTTGGCATTCCAAAACATCTTGCCGCAGAGAAAGAGCACTGTCATTGGATAGAAACCTTGCGTGAGCGATTGCAATTGGGACCGTTGTGGCACGCTCCAGCCTCATTGATTTCAGGAGGTCAGGCCCGACGAGTTGGCCTGGCGCGCATGTTGGCTCGCAAGCCGCCACTTGTTCTTTTGGATGAACCTTTCGCGGGTTTAGACCGTCAGCTGGTTCGCGAATTAATTGACGATCTGATTTTTTGGAGCCGAACCCTGGGTTTCAGCATGATCGCTGTCGACCATCAAGCCGAGGTTCTCAAGCGACTGTGCCCCGAGCAGGCGCTCGTGCTCGAGAATGGACAGATCGTGCAGCGAGGCGGATGGGACGAGCTTTACGGCACTCCCGCGAGCCCGCTGCTGCAGTCACTTCTCACTCCTCTCTAAAAATGTAGATTGTGAAATGGATCACGCGCCAGAAAATCAAAGTCGATAGAGTTGCTTGTCCCTGGTTGATCTCGCCGGTTATCGACGGAGCAAGAACAACCCGACGATCGCGAAGGCGACACCGAGAAAGCGTTGCCACGACGGCGCTTCATGGAAAAACAAAATCCCGGCGATCACCATGATGGCGGCGCCGCCGGCTAGAATCGCAGGCACGGCTGAAAGGGGCCCGCCTCTTTGGAAGAGTAAAAAGAACGCGATGGTACCGGCACCGACGCAGACGCCCGTCAGCAACGAATAATTAAACCCGGCGCCACTGAATTTTTGGTTCCATCTCCCGCTGAACCAAAGAATCGCAAGATAAATCAAAATCGACAATGCGGCACTGGCTTCGACAACAAAGCCGCCGAGGCCATCGCCGATACGCTCAGAAGCCAGTCGCGTGAAGATTTGATGCGCCCCGTAAAGAATAGCCGCAGCAACTGCGTACCAGAACCATGAGCTCATGCGGCGAGATTAGCTGGTCAGGTTCGAACGTCCACGATTAACATTCGGATTCGCCGCATGAAATGGATCACACGCGATAAAATTAAAGTGGACCGCGTTGCTTGTCCGTGGCTCATCCGCAAATTTGTCGATCCAGAGTCGGAGTTTGTTTTTCTGCCACACCGGACGGATTGGTCAAAGATCGAGGACGGGATTGTGTTCGACGTGCCCAACTGCGAGCTCGGTCATCACGGTGAAGACGTCTCATTCAATTCGATCCTGAAGAAATACAACCTGAGAGATCCCGCGCTCATTCTGCTCGGTGAGATCGTGCGCGCCGCGGATTCGCGCCCGAAGGAACCACACGCGGCCGGTGAAGGCTTGCGCTGGATCGCCGCCGGCTTCGGCGCGCTTGGATTGAGCGATCACGAAATTCTCGAGCGCGAATTCGTGGTTTACGACGCGCTCTACACGGAATGCAAACGCCAGACGAGCAGAAGGTAAGCCCCGCGCGCAGGTTCGCGGAGTTTTTCGGGCTGAAACGCAATCTCGTTGTCCTCCTTCTCGCCATTTTTGTCATCGGCGCGGGCGAAGAACTCTGGATGCGGTTCGTCCCCAAATTTCTGCAGGCACTTGGAGCGACGGTTTTTGTCATCGGCCTTTACGATGCGCTACGCACATTGCTTGGCGCAGTTTACGCCTACCCCGGTGGAGTGATTGTCGATCTTTGGGGACATCGGCGCGCATTTCTCACTTTCAACATCGTATCGATCGTCGGCTACGCGCTCGTGCTTCTTGTTCCGCATTGGGCAGCGGTCATCGCGGGAATGTTTCTGTTTCTGTCGTGGAGCTGTTTTTCTTTGCCGGCCACATTTTCACTTGTCGCGACAGCGCTGGAAGCAAATCGCCACTCGATGGGCATCGGCGTCCAATCGGTGATCAAGCGATTACCGATCATGATCGCGCCGTTTTTTGGTGGATTGTTGATCGATCGCTTCGGCGTGATCGGCGGCGTCCGGATCGCGCTCGTGATTTCAATCGTTCTTTCCGGCGCCACGATTCTTGTGCAACGGCAATTGCGCGATGAACCGAAGGACAAATTGGCGCCCGAGGAGCCTTGGAATTTTTGGCAAAGCTTGCGTGAATTCAATTCGCCAATGCGACGGCTGCTCTTGAGCGACATCCTGATTCGATTCTGCGAACGGATTCCATACGCCTGGGTCGTGATCTTCGCGATGGATTACATCGGCGTCAGTGCGAAAGAAATTGGTGTCCTTACAGCTGTGGAAATGCTGGCGGCGACGTTGTGCATCATTCCTGCGTCGCACTATGCCGATCGCTACGGCCGCGAACCATTCGTTATCATCACGTTCATCATGTTTACCCTTTTTCCGGTCAACTTGCTCGTCGCGCGTGGGTTTCCAGGGTACAGCTTCCCCTTGCTGCTGGTCGCCTTCGTCATTCGCGGTTTCAAGGAATTCGGCGATACCTCGCGCAAGGCACTCATCATCGGTTACTGCGATCCCGCGCGGTGCGGTCAAATGGTCGGCACGTACTATTTAGTACGCGATCTAATCGTTAGCCCTGGCGCCATCCTCGGTGCCTACCTTTGGAACCTCGGTGCCGTCCCGAATTTTCTCGGCGCCGCTGCGCTCGGCATCGCCGGCACCATCTTCTACATCAAAACGATCCGTGAACAACGCGAAGAAGCCTTCGAAGACATGAAAGAGGAGATCTCCCGACGCCGATTCCGGTAAGCCGCGAGTTCACTTCGGCACTTCGGTCGCGTCGCCCAAATATTCCCAACGCTGGAGCGAAATCGGGACGTTGCCGTTTTTCCAAACGAAATCGTGGAAGGTGCGGAGGTTAAATTTGTCACCCTGTTGCATGCGTGCCTCGGCGAGAAATTTCATGATCTGAAGTTTGCCGATCTGATAGGTAATGGCCTGGCCGGGGCCGGTGGAGAAGGCGATCGCTTCCTGGCGCGCCGTTTGTTCGTCCATGGGGACTTTCTCATGTAAATATTTTGCGGCTTGTTCGAGGCTGAAATGGCCGAGTGCAAGCTTCACGTCCACTTCCACGCGGAGTGCGCGCAAACGCATGAAATTGTAGATGATCTCGCGCGTGTGTGGGCTGTCGTCGAACAAACCGGCCTGCAACATCATTTCCTCGGCGTAGAATCCGATCCCTTCGTTCGCGCCCGAGTCGTAGTAATGCCGGCGAATTAGGTCTTCGTGTCTCCAAGAGAGACAAAGCTGGAAATAATGACCGGGAATTCCTTCGTGCACGCAAATGGGCCGCGGATCCATCGCGGTCGCGCGCCAGAAGTAACCGAGATTCGCCGAAGGCTCCGGTACGTAACGAATGCAGTTCTCTTTCAAGCGCGAGGGCGAAGTAAAATCGTCGGTCTCGCTGAAGCCGAGCGAGCGGAGATATTCCGGAGTTGGCCGCAACGTGTAGTGCCGAACCCAATCGGGCACTGTCAAGATCTCGCGTTTCTTCAGAAAATCTCGGATCTGCGATTCTTTGGCTGCGGCGTCCGCGATCCAATTGTCGATCTTGTCCGCGATTTTCAGTGGCGATACATCTTTGTTGCGATTCTTTTCGTAAACTTCGAACGCGACGGCGCGATTCCATTCCTGCCCTCCCATCGCCAGCAATTCTTCCGGCGTGAATGACATGAGCGCAACATTTCTGAGGAAGAACACATAAGCGTCGCGACCAAGGGCGGTTTGCTGCGGAAGCGTCGGCAATTTTTCCTGCAGCTGTCCTCGAAACTTCTCCAGCGCATCGGCCGCGCGTTCGATTGCGCCGTTTAACTCCTGCTGCTTCAGAGTTGTCGATCTTACGAGCGCGGTCGCCATCTTGCGAAGGCGTTCGCGAATGCCGTCGAGGTTTTGCACCGAAACGGTGGCGAACGGTGCGGGCGGATTGTCGAGGTTCTCCGCGCCTTGCCGCAGGATCGACGGAATGTTTTCGATGCGCGTAAGAATCTCGCGGCTGCGCGATTCGTCGTAGGGCGCGGGAACAGTCAGCGCCTCCACCAAGGCGGTGAGTGTTTGCTCGATGTAAAAATTTGGATCGCGTTTCCAGCGCGGATTGATGTCGAGTTCCCACCGCACGCGCGACAAGGCCGAGCCGATCAGGCTATAGTCCACCTGCTTTGGAACCGGCCATCCGTTGATATCGATCTTCTTCCAGCGCGATTCGAACTCGGCCAGCTCGCTACGGTGATTGTCGATCTTCGCGCGCGACCAATCGCGCATTCCGCCTGGCCGCTCCATCCGCGGGACATCATCTCCATTAAAGGGCGCGTATCTCGCGCGCCACGTCCAAAAATCGCCGGCGAGCTTGTCGAGCGACTCAGTTTGCTGCGCGTGAAGCGTTTCACCCGCGGCGACAATGACAAATAAAACTGCGCCAAGAACCTTCATTTTCTGACTAGTCCGCATTTTGCCGAATGGTAATCACAGCTGGCGTGCGTTCTGAGCGATGAATCGACGCACCGTTAAGACTCGCGAGGTTAACGTCATCAGCGCAACGGCAAGTCGATTGAGCTCGGGCGCTGCGCGTCGTGATAGATTTTGATGTGTGCGGTGTGCGCGTCTTTCGCAGTCTCGTCGGCCACGACTCCGCCCGAGTTATAATTTTTCTGCCAGAAGATTGAGTTGGGCGAATAGACGACCAAGCGGATACGACTGCTTTTCATCAGGCGGCGCGCAACGAACAATCCGGGATCGAAATTGCATTTCACGATTTCATCAGGCTTCACGAGTTTGGCTTCGCGCAGTGATTCGCGATAACGCAGCCGGCGAACATCGTTCCAAAGTGCGATGCTCGTGCCGTCCGGCTGAATTTCGTAAACGTCAGCCTGTAAGTCGGTATCCGGCGTGTCGAGCGAAACCCAAAGCGAAACTTTGGGGCAACCGACCAGCGGCGTTTCTTTCGGCAACGGACTGGTGTGATAGACGAGGCCGTCCTTGCCGATGCAAAGCGCGAAACTTTGATCAATGGCGGCAGTCTTGTCCTTCGGCTCAACGCCTTCGACATTTTCCCCACGGCTCGTATCCATCGGATCATTCACGTATTGATCCGCGCCTTCATTCGGCTGCTTCTCGACCAACATTCCGGAACGGAAGACGCCGTTGGCGTCCCCGTTTTTCGAATCGAGATAAAGCGTTTTTGGATTCGCTATTAAATTCGCGAAATTATCGGTGTATTTCCATTCGCCGTTGGCGCCCGAATTTCCGGGTGCGAGCAAATAATAGGCGACTTGGTTTTTCAAAAACTCCGGCTTCGCGCCGTTCTTCATTGTCCAGTCATACCATTGGCGATGGAGATCGTTAAGATCGACAATCGCCGCTGGTCCAAATTTTACGCCGCCCACCTCATCAGTCGGCGTGCGCGTTCCGGCGTGGTCCCACGGCCCAATGATGAGAAAATGTTTTGCCCGAGTTTCGGGTGAGGCGTTCGCCATGTGATCGCGATAAAACGTCATCGCGCCCAACTCGTCGCCATCGTATTGGCCGGTAATGGTCAAAATCGGCAGCAATATTCTTTTGAACTGCTCCTGCGTGGGCACCATCCCGTCGTAGTACGCGTCCGCCATCGGATGCCTGATAATTCGCTGAAAGTTTTTCGAGGGGTTGCCGAGGAACGAGTCGAGCGTGCTGAAAGCGATATGTTTTTTGTAAGCGTCGAGAAATTTCGTCCGCCAGAATTTTGAATCGCCGAAGAGATTTTGCTGGCCGGTCCGACCGCTGGTGTGGGTAAACCATTGCATGTCGTAAAGGAATCCAACGTTGTCGAGGCTCGGATAATCGTAGGGCGGATGCGCAGCTGCGGCCGGAACGATCGTGGCCAGATGCGGCGGAAATTCTTTCGCGGTCGCCCATTGATCGAATCCGGCATACGAACCGCCCCACATCGCGACTTTCCCATCGCAAAACGGTTGTTGCGCGAGCCACTCGACGACGTCGTGCCCGTCACGCGGCTCCTGCGCGAACGGCTCGAATTCACCGGCGGAATTTCCGCGGCCGCGAACATCGACCAGCGCAAAAACGTAGCCGTGCGAAGCGAAATATGCCCCGCGCGCGTGGTAGGTGTCCGAGATGTAGGGCGTTAGAGTAAAGATGACTGGCGTTTTAGGGGCCGGGCCGTCTGGCGTTTTTGGAAAATAAAGGGTCGCATTTAATTCAACCTTGTCCCGCAACGGAATTTTCACGCCCCAGCGAATATCGTAATCAGTTGCAGCTGGCGGGGTGGCAGTCGCTTCCGCTTTTGGCTCGGGAGATGGACCTTTTGATGGATTCGTTTGCGCGAACATCGACCCGAAGATCGACATCATCACCAAACTGAGAATCATGAGTACGCGATAGGAAGTCGACGATTGGAGCATGAAAACATTGAAGCCAAAGCCGATCCGCTAAACAAGACCGCATGCGGTCCATCGCGCAGCCTTGCTTTATTCCAGCGAAATTTCTATACCGCGAGGATGAACGTCCCAGCTTTCTGCCGATTTCGTTTACGATTTATTTTCCTGATTACAATTGTCGTCCTTTCCGCCATTCCAATGCGCGCCGCGGACAAGGTCGTCGTCCTGAAAGCGGCGCGACTGTTCGATGGCAAATCAAAGACACTCCTCCAAAACGGCGTCGTCATTGTTCAGGGCAACAAGATTGTCGATGCCGGCAGTAACTTGCCGGCGCCCCCCAATGCGCAAGTCGTTGATCTCGGCGACGCCACGCTTTCACCCGGTTTTATGGACGGGCATACTCATCTGACGCTCGATTTTTCCGGTAACTATAACGAGCGCCGGCTGAAAGAGGTCGGCCTAAATGTTTCCGAGCAGGCGATCGCGGCGACCAACTATGCGCGCGCCACCGTCGAGGCTGGATTCACGACTGTGCGCGATCTCGGCAGTCGTTTCGTCGGCAGCAAAGAGTTTGTCGATGTTGCCTTACGGAACTCGATTAACAAAGGCATGATCGTCGGTCCGCGAATGCTGGTCGCGACTTTTGGAATTGGCGCGACCGGCGGCCATTTCGACCCGACCTCCGGATTTCGCGACATGCTTTTTGGCCGCGAACCCGATTCCAGCGACGGAATTGCGGACGGTCCAGACGCGATCCGCAAAGCGGTGCGCTTCGAGGTGAAGAACGGCGCAGACGTGATCAAGGGGGCGGTCTCGGGCGGTGTTCTTTCATTGGCTGATGAAGTGGACACACCGCAACTCACGCCGGCGGAAATGGCAGCGCTGGTTGATGAATCGCATCGTTTGCGCAAAAAAGTGGCGGTTCATTGCCATGGCGATCAGGCCGCGAAGGAAGCGATCGAAGCCGGTGTCGATTCAATCGAGCACGGTTCGTTCATGAAACCGGAGACGCTCACGTTGATGAAAAATAAAGGCACCTATCTCGTGCCGACGTTGATGGCGACGGAATGGATCATGAGCAAGATCGACAATTACCCTCCCGTCCTGCAGGAAAAGGCGAAAGCAGCGGCGGCGGCGCGCTCGGGCATGTTTCGAAACGCTGTGAAGATGGGCGTCAGGATTTCATTCGGAACCGACGCAGCTGTTTTTCCGCACGGACAAAACGCGAAGGAATTCAAATTGATGGTCGATTTAGGA
>Ga0209808_1001130_pt1 | contig 13647 bp, 10 predicted proteins | sample GraSoiAngelo_157_FD_186171 | JGI IMG/M metagenome (GOLD analysis project Ga0209808, IMG submission 186171) | Grasslands soil microbial communities from the Angelo Coastal Reserve, California, USA - 14_1009_16_20cm (SPAdes) (version 2) | ecosystem: Environmental > Terrestrial > Soil > Grasslands ...
GTGGACGAGTGGGACCTCCGCCCGGTCTTTGAGGGGGGCGTGCTCCTCATCGACGACGTGGAGCGTGACCCGCACATGCCGGACAAGCCGATTGCCCGGGCGCGGCTGCTGGAGGCGGGTGTGCGGGGGCGCATCGCGGTGCCGATCTACGCGGGCGGCCGCGTCGTCGGCCTGTTCGCCGTGTCCAGCTTCGCTCCGGGCGTCTATACGGACGCTCATGTCGCGACGTGCCGGCAGATCGCCGATCTGATCGGCCCCTTCGTGCAGGGCATGGTGCTCTTTCAGCGCGAGCACCGCCGCCGCGCGCGCCTGCAGGCGATCACGGCGCTGGCGCCGATTCTCGGCACGAGCCTGAAGGTCGGCGATTTCCTCGAGCGTCTCGGCGAGGCCGTGCGGCCGGTGCTCGATTTCGACGCCATGGCCATCCGTGTGGTGAACGCTGACCGCCACACCCTCGACCTCGTCGGCGTGCTCGACACCGAGGAAGGCTCGCAGTACGCCGGCATCGCCGCGCCCGAGGAATACTCCATGTCGCGCCGGATGGTCAGCGGCGAGACCATTCTGATCCACGATGCCGAGCGTGAGCTCGACCCCGACCGGGCCGGCGATCGGCGGATCCTCGCGCGGGGGCGGCGGTCCCTCCTCGTCGTGCCGCTCATGATCGGTGAGCGCCTCGAGGGCTACGTGTACTTTGCGAAGCGGCTCCCCGATTCCTACGGGGAGGCCGATGCCGAGATCGCGCAGGCGCTCGGCGCCGAGATCGTGATCGCGATGCAGCACCAGCGGCTGGCCGAGGAGCAGCAGCGCGCGGGCGCGGCCGAGGCGAGAGCGCGGCACCTGCAAGTACGGGTCGAATCGCTGCGCACCGCGCTCGGCGACCGCGACGACTTCTCTCACATCATCGGCCGGGCGCCGGCGTTCCTCGACGCACTCGAGCAGGCCAGGAGAGTGGCGGCGACCGAAACGACGGTGCTGCTGACGGGCGAGAGCGGCACGGGGAAGGAAGTCGTCGCCCGGGCCATTCACCACGGGAGCCCGCGCAAGGACGGTGCGTTCGTCGCCGTGAATTGTGCGGCGCTGCCGGAGACGCTGATCGAGTCGGAGCTGTTCGGACACGAGCGGGGGGCGTTCACGGGCGCTGACCGGCTCCAGCGTGGCCGCTTCGAGCTCGCCGAGGGGGGCACGCTGTTCCTCGACGAGATCGGCGAGCTGGCCCCGGTGGTGCAGGCGAAGCTGTTGCGCGTGCTGCAGGAGCGGCAATACGAGCGCGTGGGGGGAGCGGCGTTGCTCGACGCCGACGTGCGCCTGATCACGGCGACGAACCGCGACCTCGAGCAGGCGGTCGCGGCGGGACGGTTCCGCGAAGACCTCTATTACCGCCTCGCGGTCTTCCGCGTGCATCTGCCGCCGCTGCGCGAGCGCGGAGCCGACGTCGTGCTGCTCGGAGAGCACTTCGTGCGTGAGCTCGGAGCCAGGACCGGCAAGGGCGAGCTCGGACTCGGCGGCGCTGCCCGCGAGGTCCTCCTCACGCATCGGTGGCCGGGCAACATCCGCGAATTGCAGAACGCCGTCGAGCGCGCGCTCATCCTTTCCGACGGCGGGCTCATCACGGCCGAGCAGCTCGGCATCACGGTGACGCGGGCGGCGGTGGCCGAGGCGGCGACGCGCGTGGAGGGGTCGGAGTCCGGCGTGGCCGCGGCGCCCCGGCCGCTCGGGGAGTCACTCGCCGATCTCGAGCGCCGCACGATCATCGACGCGCTCGCGCGCGTGCACGGCAACAAGTCTCGCGCGGCGGCCGCGCTCGGCGTCAGTCGGACTCAGCTCTACACACGTCTCAAGCGGTTCGGCCTTGCCGACTGACCGTTCGATCCCGCGCACCGGTGTGCGAGACCGCACACTGCGCTGCGTGTCGCGACGCGGGCAATACGCCCGACGTCCGTAACCGCTCGATTTCTCGTTGGACTCCCGGCGCGGCGATCCGGCAGGCCTGATGCACCTCTAACCCGGCCGGGAGGAATGATGATGGGTCAGCAGACGGTCGGATCGTCCATGTCCGCGATGTCGCCCGAGAGGCCGCGGCCGCCCGTTCGCGTCGAGCGCGATCAAGCGCTGATCGAGGCGTTGCGGGGCCGCGAGCCGGCGTCGGCGGAGCGCCTCGTCGAGACCTATGGCGAGCGCGCCTATCGTCTGGCCATGCGCATCACCCGGAACCCGCAGGACGCGGAAGAGATCGTCCAGGACGCGCTGTGGACGATCATGCGAAAGATCGACACGTTCCGCGGGGAGGCGGCCTTCGGGTCATGGCTCTACCGGATCGTCGCGAACGCCGCCTATCAGAGGGTTCGCGGGGATCGGCGCCGCCGTTCCGAGATCTCGCTCGACGAGGTCCTGCCCATGTTCCACGAGGACGCCGAGTACGCGCCGACGAGCGTCGATTGGTCGCCGGCGCTCAACGATCCGGCGCGCCAGAGCGAGCTGCGCCGGGTGCTGACCTCGGCGATGAATGCGCTCCCGGAGGATTATCGGACGGCGATCGTGCTTCGCGACGTGGAAGGATTCTCGACCAGCGAAGTCGCGCAGACGTTGGGGCTCAGCGTCGCGAACGTGAAAACTCGCGTGCACCGTGGCCGGTTGTTCCTGCGCAAGCGCCTGGCCGAGTACGCCTCGGCGGGCGGCGCTCTCGCCAGACAATCCGCGTGACGCAAGGGGCCGCCGGGGAATCCGTGGTCGCGCCACCCGGCGCGACTCACCTCATCAGGGCCGCCCCCTGAATGAGCCGGTAGTCCCACACGAAGACCTGATAGTGGTCGGCCGGGGGCAGATGTCCGGCGTCGAAGTACGCACGCCCGAAACCGCCGACGCCGGCCGGGACCCAGACGATACGCTGGTCGACGATGGCGTCGGAGGCGTCCCGCGCTTGCACGAGAAGCCGGACGTCCGCCGCATATTCGCCGTATCGGTTGTAGACATAACCGTCTAGTCGGCGGGAGCCCCGGTGTTCGGGTTCGGCGGTCCACTGGAGCGTGAAGTATCGCTCCCAGCCGGGAATCAGCGTGGTCATGGATCCGTATGGCTTCGGGTACTCCATGGTGACGGCTGCGCATCCCGCCAGGACGACGGCGACCAGCCCCACCCGCACGACGGCGGAAATCGACCTCATCATCGCGATGATCCTCCACCTCTGTTGATGCTGAAGGGCGGGGCGTAGGTTTTTTTCGGGCGAAACGCCCGCGGTTTCGCGATTACTTCGCGGCGTTCGCCAGCGCGGCCACGTCCCAACCGCCGCCGATCGCCTTCACGAGCAACACGCTGGCGTCCATGCGCCGCCGGAGAATGTCGATCTCGTTGCGCTGGTTGGCAAGGGTGACCGTCTGCGCGGTGATCACCTGAAGGTAGTTGTCCACGCCGCCGCGGTAGCGGTTGGTGAACAGCTGGAGCGAGAGCTCGGCCGACTGCACGGCGCGCCGCTGCTCCTGCGCCTCTTGCTCGAGGATGCGCAGCGCGGCCAGGTTGTCTTCGACCTGCTGAAACGCGCTCAGCGTGGTCTGGCGGTAGCCCGCGACCGTCGCATCGTAGGCGGCGATCGCGGCGTCGGAGGTGGCGCGGCGACGCCCGCCGTCGATGATCGTCTGGGTGATGGAGGCGCCGACCGACCACAGGAGGCTCGACGCGTTGAAGAGGTTTCCGAACGAGCTTCCCTCGAATCCGACCGAGGCGTTCAGCATCACCGTCGGGTAGTAGGCGGCCTTGGCGATGCCGATCTGCTGGTTGGCCTCGGCCACCCGCCGCTCGGCGGCCGCGATGTCCGGACGCCGCTCCAGCAGCTGGGACGGCATGCCCACCGGGATGTCCGGCGGCGGCGTGGCCAGCGGACGCGGCGACAGGCCGAAGGCGGCGGGCGGCTTTCCGATGAGCGTGGCGATCGCGTGCTCGAGCTGCGCGCGTTGCACGGTGACGTCGGTGGCCTGCGCCTTCGTGGTGTCGAACTGGGTCTGGGCCTGGGCGACGTCGGACTTCGGGGCCGCGCCGCCCTCGAAGCGATTCGTCGTGAGCCGCAACGCCGCCTCGAACGCCTTGACCGTCTCGTCCAGGAGCTGCTTCTGGGCGTCGGCGGCCCGCAGCTCGAAGTAGTCCAGCGCGAGCTCCGCCTGCAGACTGAGCCGGGCGGTCTCGAGATCGGCGGCGGTGGCCTGCGCCTCGTGGCGAGCCGCCTCGACCGTGCGACGCACTCGGCCCCACAGGTCGATCTCGTACGACATGTCGAGCCCGAACAAGAGGTCGCCGGTGGCGCCATGCCCGATGCCCGGTATGGCGCTCGCGTTCGGTGTCAGGAAGGGACGGTTGCCGGAGTCGCGGACGGCGCTGGCGCCGGCACTGGCCGAGATCGTCGGGAACAGCGCGGCCCGATTGAAACGGACCAGAGCCCGGGCCTGACGCAACCGGGCCTCGGCGATCCTGAGATTCTGGTTGGCGGCGGCGATTTGCTCCTCGAGGGCGTTGAGCTCGGAGTCCCCGAAGACCGTCCACCACTGACCGCGCGGCAGGTGATCGCTCGGCTGCGCGGTCTTCCAGCCGTCCATCTCCTTGTAGGCCGGCGTCACGGGGGCCGACGGCTTTTTGTATTTCGGGCCGACCATGCAGCCGCCGAGGAGGACGGCGACGAGCCCGGCGAGGCCGGCCGCTCGTCGTGTCATGGGCTCGGCGCGGCCGGCGCGCGGGCGATCCGCACGCGCGTGCCGCTGATGAGCGAATCCGAGGGAGCCACGATGACCTGATCGGTCGGCTGCAAGCCGGTGACGATCTCGACGGTGATGCCATAGTCGCGGCCGATCTTGACCGGAACGAGCTGGGCCTGGCCGTCGCGGACCACGGCGGCCTGAAGCCCCTCCGCCCGGAAGAGCAGCGCATTGGCCGGCACCGTGAGGGTTTGGACCTGCGTGGGCATCGTCAGATGGACGAAGACGTAGGCCCCGGGCAGCAGCTCGCCGCCGGGATTGTCGACGTCCACTTCGACATTCAGCGTGCGGGAGGCGAGGTCGATCGCGTTGGCGTTCCTCACGAGCGTGCCGTGGAACGACCGTCCGGGGAACTCATCGAGGGTGAGGGTCGCGGAGGCTCCGGGGCGGGCCGCGCGCGAGTAGATCTCGGGGACGGCCACGAACACGCGGAGCTTGTGGATGGCCGCCATGTGGAAGAGCTCTCGGCCCGAGGTGGTCAGCGACCCTGCGTTGATCAAGACGCCGATGTCCACGTTGCGCGCGGTGATGACCCCGTCGAACGGCGCGAAGATCTTCTGAAATCCCTGGAGCTGCTCGAGCTGGCGGACGTTGGCGACATTCGAATTGACGGTGGCCTTCATCGCACTGAGCGCGCTCACCGCCACGTCCGTCTCCTGCTTGGAGACCGAGTCGGACTCCAAGAGGGCCTGCCAGCGGTCGGCGGTGATCTGGGCCTGCCGCAGATTGGCCTGCGCCGTCTCGAGGTTCGCGCGGGCCTGCTGGAGCTGCTGGTCGACCTCGGGCGTCTCGATCACGGCGAGAAGCTGTCCCTGCTTCACGTGGGCACCGATGTCGAAGTACCAGGCCTTCACGTAGCCGTTGGTACGCGCGAAGATCGGCGCGTCGGTGAAGGCCTGGGTGGTGCCCGGCAACAGGACTTCCTGAGCCGCGGCGTTGGGCTTCGGAGAGACCACGTTGACCACCGCGATGGCGGCCTCCGCGGTGGCGTTTTTCAGCGTGCCGTCGGCGACGCTCCGCGCGCGGACGCCCGAGTAGATCCCGAGACCGAGGGCGGCGGCCACCACGGTGAGCAAGAGCAGGGGGCCGAGGTGTGGTGAGCGCCGCATCACGCGGACCTCGACGCGCGCCGACCGTGCAGCAGGGCGAAGACCGACGGCACGAAGACGAGGGTGGCCACGGTGGCGCACAGCAGACCGCCGATGACGGCGCGCCCCAGCGGCGCGTTCTGCTCGCCGCCTTCACCGAGCCCGAGCGCCATCGGCACCATGCCGATGATCATGGCCAGCGCCGTCATCAGCACGGGGCGGAACCGGGTGAAGCCGGCCTCGACGGCGGCGGTGGTCGCGTCCCCGTGCTCGCCGAGCCGCTCGCGCGCGAACGACACCATCAGGATGCTGTTGGCGGTCGCGACGCCGATGCTCATGATGGCGCCCATCAGGGCGGGAACGCTCAGCGTGGTCCCGGTCAGGAACAGGAAGACCACGATGCCGGCCAGCGCCGCCGGCAGCGCGGTGATGATGATGAACGGGTCCAGCCAGGACTGAAAGTTCACGACGATCAGCAGGTAGGCGAGCACGATGGCGAAGCCGAGCCCCGTCAGCAGCCCGCGGTACGACGTCCGCATGGTGTCGAGCTGACCGCGCACGGTGATGTAGCTGCCCCGGGGCAGGAGTGACCGGTTCGCGTCGACGACGCCGGCGATGTCGCGGCCCACCGCGCCGAGGTCGCGGTCCTGCACGGCGCCGTAGATGTCCACGACCCGGCGGATGTTGTAGTGCGACAGCACCGCCATCTCGCTCGAGCGCGTGATCGACGCGACGTCGGCGAGGATGCCGGGCCGCGTGAGACTGCTCGGGGTGGTGAGCGGGATGTTCTGGAGGTCCTGCAGCGACTGGATCCGGTATTGCGGCGTCTGCGTCGCCAGGTTGTAGCTCACCCCGTTCTGCCAGTTCAGGAAGAACGTCGGCGTCGTCTGGAAGCTGCCGCTCAGCGAGATGAGCAGGCTGCTGGCGAGGTCGCGGGCGGTGAATCCCGCCTGTCCGGCCTTGGTGCGGTCGAGCGCGACGTCGAACTTCGGATAGTCGAAGCGCTGATGAACCCGGAGGTCGACGAGGCCGCGCACCTGCCGCAGCTCGTTCAGCATCTTGTCGGCGAGGCGACGATTGCCCTGGATGTCCGCCCCCTCGATCTGGATGTCGATCGGTGCCGGCAGGCCGAAGTTGATGATCTGCGTCACGATGTCCGCGGGCAGGAAGTAGAAGGTGACGCCCGGAAACGCCGCCGGCAGCTTCTGTCGGAGCGTCCGGACATAGTCGGCGGTGGGGCCATGGTCGCGCTTCAGCGAGACCAGGACGTCCGCGTCGGAGGCGCCGATGACGCCGGAGGAACTGTGCATCCAGTTGATGGCGCTGTAGGGGAGCCCGATGTTGTCGAGGATCACGTCGATCTCGCCGGCGGGGATCTCACGCCGGATGGCCGCCTCCACGAGGTCGGTCAGGCGCGCGGTCTCCTCGATGCGGGTGCCCGTCTGCGTCCGCAGGTGGAGGGTGAACTGTCCACTGTCGGTATCCGGGAAGAAGTTCTGGCCCAGTCGCGGCGCGAGCAGGAACGCGGATGCACAGACGGCCAGGAACACCGGGATGAAGACGATGCGGCGGGCTACCAGGAATGTGAGCAGTCGCCGGTAGCCGAGGCGAATCCGCTCGAACCCGCGTTCGAACGCCTGCTGCGCGCGGGCCAGCGGATTTCGCGACGGCGGCGCGCCCTCGACCGGCGGCGACAGCAGGTACCTCGCGATCGTGGGCACCAGCGTCCGCGACAGGAGGTAGGACGCGAGCATCGCGAAGATCACCGCCTCCGCCAGCGGGACGAACAGATAGCGGGCGACCCCGCCCAGCAGGAACATCGGCAGGAACACGATGCAGATGCACAGCGTGGACACGAGGGCGGGCACGGCGATCTGCTGGGCGCCGTCCAGAATGGCCTGGAGGACCGGCTTGCCCAGGTCCAGATTGCGGTTGATGTTCTCGACCTCCACGGTGGCGTCGTCCACGAGGATGCCGACGGCGAGGGCGAGGCCGCCGAGCGTCATGATGTTGATGGTCTCGCCCAGCAGGCTGAGCGTGATGATCGACGTCAGGATCGAGAGCGGAATGGAGACGGCGATGATGACCGTGCTCCGCCAGCTCCCGAGAAATAGCAGGATCATCGCCGCCGTGAGGCAGGCGGCGATCACCGCCTCGCGGATGACGCCGCTGACCGCCGCCCGCACGAAGATCGACTGGTCGGCCAGGGGCTGGACCTTGAGCTCCGGTGGCAGGGTCGGGATCACGCGTGGCAGCATGGTGCGGATGCCGCCCACGACGTCGAGGGTGGACGCCGCGCCCGTTTTCAGAATCGTGACCAGCGTGCCGCGGCTGCCATCCCGGCGGACGACGTTCGTCTGGGGCGCGAACCCGTCGCGCACGTGGGCGACGTCCCGCAGATAGATGGTCGAATTACCGACCACCCTGACCGGGAGGTTGTTCAGCTCGGCCACGGTCCGCGGGCTCGCGTTCATGGCGACGTCGTACTCGAACTCGCCGATCTTCGCGGTGCCGGACGGGAGCACGATGTTCTGCAGACCGAGGGCGGTGACGATGTCGGACGGGGAGAGTCCTTTGGACTGCAGCAGGCGCTGGTCCAGGTCGACCATGACCTGGCGCTGCTTGCCGCCGTACGGATACGGGATGGAGGCGCCGGGCACGGTCACGAGCTGGGTCCTCAGGAAGTTGAGGCCCACGTCGTTGAGCTCCGACTCGGAGAGGCCCGACAGGGCGAGCTGGAGAATCGGCACCGTGGACGCGCTGTAGTTGATGATGAGCGGCGGCTGGGTGCCGGCGGGCAGCTGGCGGAGGATGGTCTGTGACACCGCCGTCACCTGCGCGTTCGCCGTGTCGAGGCGAGCATGGGGCTGCAGGAATATCTTGACCATCGACTGGCCGTTGACGGTCGTCGACTCGATGTGCTCGATGTTGTCCACCGTCGTGGTGAGGACCCGCTCGTACTGCGTGGTGATCCGACCTTCCATCTCTTCCGGGTTCAGGCCGGTGAACTGCCAGGCGACCGCGATCACCGGAATGTCGATGCTCGGAAAGATGTCGGTCGGTGTGCGGCGGATGAGGACCGGGCTGGCGAGCAGGATCAGCAGAGCCAGGACGACGAAGGTGTAGGGACGCTGCAGCGCGACTCTGACAATCCACACGCTGTTTTGATGCCAGACGACCCGGCGAGGTTACCGCCACCGGCTTCGGCGAATCTCCATGACCACGTTCGCGTCTTACTAGTGGAAGGAGAAAGTGAGGTAACACCGTGGACAAGCTGAGAGGTGCAAAGAAAATGGCATTCGCGGCGGTCGCCGCACTGGCCATCGTGCTTGCGGTCACCGCGCCAAGTCAGGCGCGGGCCATGGGCGGTCACGAGGGCGGCCACTCAGGTGGAGCCGTCGGGCGTGGCTTCGAGGGGCACCATGGCTTCGAGGGACACCGTGGCTTCGAGGGGCATCGCTTCGACGGGCGCTTCGACCGGGGTGTACGTGGCGGGTTCGGGTTCGGCGTCGTCTCGCCGTACTACCCGTACGATGGTTACTACCCGCCGGCGTACACGTACGACGCTCCGATGTACTACTGGTACTGCCCGAGCTACGGGGCGTATTACCCGAGCGTGGCGAGCTGCCCGGACACCTGGGTGCCGGTCCCGGCTTCATGACGCCGACTCCGAGCGTGGCCGCGCTCGTCAGCGAGCGGCGGTCCGCTCGGGCGCCATGCGCCCTCGCTGCCCATCGCGCTCCTGACGGGCATTTTCCGCACCTCATCCCGACTCACCGCCTGTAACCCCCCGCCGGGGCCACTCATCTCAACGGCACATCCAGCCAACGGATGCCCGCAGGAGGTGCTGTATGGGTCAGCTCACGGTCCAGGAACGTCGGCGCGTCTTCCTCGCCCGGCATCAGACGAGTCGCGAGATGCTGACACGGCTCTCGGCACCCGTCCCTGCCCCCCAGCCGTTCCAACCGAGCCCCCGGCTGAGCCGGATCGTCAAGACGGTGTTGATCGCGGCGCTGCTGAGCGCGGGCTGGTTCGTCGGCCAGGCAATCGAGCTCCAGGTCCCCACGTCGATCGTCGAGGCGCTGCCTCGGCGCTAACGATGATGGTGAGGAGAATCCTCGGGCTGGTGCTCGGATTGCTCATCGTCGGGCTCTTCGGGCCGATGGTCGCGGCGGCGGAGACTCGTGTGGCTCAAGAGCCGGGGCTGTTTCGGTTCGACGTGGAGCAAGCCGCGGGCTCTCATCGAGGGCCGGGGGTCGAGGGATACCTCCACAATGGCCTTCCCTGGAGGATCACCAATGTTCGCTTGCGAGTCGAGAGTGTGGACCCGGCCGGAACGGTGATCGGCGAGGCCTCGGGGTGGGTTCTGGGTGACGTGGCGGCGGGCGGTCAGGGATACTTCTTCGTCCCCGTCTCGTCGCCGGCGGCCGCCTACCGTGTCACCGTCGAGTCGTTCGACAGGATCTCACGCGAAGCACCCTGAACTGCCGATTCCTCACTCGCCCCCAACCGGTTCGAACAGGACCCCGGGCCCGCTCGAGGCATCGACCGTGTGATACCTGATCCACTGAATTTGCGGGCACGTGATCTGCCGCGCGACGCTCCTGAGCAAGAGAGAAAACTGGGGCGCAAGGAGAAGCAGCCTGGGCTGACGCGAGAAGTTGATGGCCTGCTCCCGATACATGCGCCCCAGTTTTCCCATGTTGCGCACGACCCAGTCGAAATGACCGATCCCGCGAAGCAACAGGCTGTCGCTGACGGTCGTGTCCAGGTCGATGATGGTCAACTGGCTCGCGCGACTCACCGCGAGGAAGTCGATATCGCCGCACGGATGGCATGGAATATTCGTGTCGATCGTTCGGAGGCCGTCCTCGAGCGCGCCGGCAAACTCCATCAGCATGACGGCAAGCCGGTCCCGTGTGACCGACGCGGATCGCAGAAGCGCGATGCCGCCCCGGGGTCCGGGCGAAGGCGACGGCCGTTCTTTTTGTGACAAGAAGAGATGGGAAACGTCCTCCAATCCCCGACCAAGCGGCTTGTCGGAACGGTCAAGGCCTTCTGCGCCCCCCGCACCGTCCGTCTTGGTCTCATCCATGTCGTTCAGTCCGACGCTGACTCGGTGTAGACAGTCGCCGGCGAGTGCTCGCTCGCAACGCTCTCGTCCACGACGAGGATGGAGTCGTCTCCGCCGTACGCGCTCGGCTCGATGTCGGCATTCAGCGGGTCGCGCTGCCATCGCCCATCGATGACGTAGCGATAGCGGTAACGCCCGGGCGGCAGCTTCACGACCTTTTTCCAGACTCCACCGATGGGTTCCATCTCGCTTCCGTCCAAGGACCAGTCGTTGAAGTCGCCCGCCAGATGAACTCGCTCCGCGTCAAACGCTTGCAGGCTGAACATGACGCCCTCGGATGTCAGGGCGGGTGCCGATGGCTGTCCGTCGCGAGGGAAGGCGGCTTCCTGTTGCAGGAGTTCTGCGGTGAGCGCCTGGTAGTCTTCAAATCCCGCACACCGCGTGCAGTAGGAGGCGATGGGCACACCGTGGCTCGCGGCCTCTGCAAGCTTGACGCTATACCTGATGACGGTATCGAAGTGGCGGCCGGCGAGATGCCGGCGAATCTCATCGACGACCGCCTTCACGAAGGCGGAGCGGCCTGAATACAGCGTCACGAGCACGCGAGCCGCGATATGGTGATTGGTCTCTTTCGCCAGCACATCAAACGTCTCGAGCAGTTTTCCGATGCCGTGCAGCGAAAAGAAACTCGGATCCATCGGAACGATCGCTTCCGAGCAGGCCTTCAGCGCATTGAACGTCAGAAGGCCGACGTTGGGTGGGCAATCGACGACGACGTAGTCGTAGGAGCCCCTCACGCCGGCGATCGCGTCAGACAAGATGTTCTCCCGGCCGACGAGGCCGGCGAGCGTGTCCGGGATCGCACTCAGCAGAATATCAGCGGGCGCCACATCGAGGTTGTCGCGGACGGTGCGGATGACGTCACGAAGAGCAGCGGGTTGTCCGGCTGCTCGCTGCAAGAACAGATCGTACATGGTCCGCGCCGGCGGACCAGCCTCGGCGAGAAGTCCCAAGGTCGCATGGCCCTGCGGGTCCATGTCCACGAGCAGCACTCGTCGTTGCTCACGCGCAAGAAAGGCCGAAAGGTTGATGGATGTGATGGTCTTTCCACACCCGCCCTTCTGGTTCACGACCGCTATCGTGCGCATACACGCTCCTTCTGGTGTCTGTGTGGTCTCCCCTCCTTTACCCGGCTCGACACTAGCAAACGCCTCGGCCAAATAGCAACTAATCCTTGGGGTCGGCGCCCGTCCGGTACCCCATATATTGGGGGCTGGAACGTACCGCCGGGGTCCTCGTCGCAGATGACGAGCGTCCAACGGCAGGCGCGGCGCAGGGCTGGCCGACGGGGGCCGGACTTGATCGAGCAGTCGAGTCATCGCACATTGGATCGATGGCCGACCCGTACGTGGACCGCCGCGACCAGATGTTCCCCAGGCTGACGGCGGCTCAGCTCGGCCGGATCTCCGGTGTGGGCGAGCGACGCCGCGTGCGCTCCGGCGAGGTGTTGTTCGAGGTTGGGGAGCAAAACACCCGCTTCTTCGTGGTCATCGAAGGGGCCGTCGAGATCGTGAGCCCGATCGACGGCCGCGAAGAGCAGATCACGGTCCACGGTCCCGGGGAATTCACGGGCGAGATCAACATGCTGTCCGCGCGTCGCACCCTCGTTCGCGGCCGGGCTCTCGGCGACGGATCGATCGTCGTCGTCGATCGCGAGCATCTGCGCGCTCTCGTGCAGCGGGACTTCGAGCTCAGCGAAATCCTCATGCGCGCCTTCATCCTGCGGCGGGTGGCGCTCATCGCCCACGGCGTCAGCGGCCTGGTCCTCATCGGCTCCCGTCATTCGGCACACACGCTGCGCATCCGAGAGTTCCTGATCCGAAACGGACAGCCGTTCACCTACCAGGAGGTGGAGAGCGAGCCGGACGTGCAGGCGCTGCTGGATCGGTTCCACGTCGGGGTCGACGAAGTGCCAGTCGTTCTGTGCGAGGAGGGCCAGGTCCTGAGAAACCCCTCGATCGAGGCGCTGGCCTCCGGGCTTGGCCTGAGCCCCGAGTTCGACGCCAAGGCGACGAGGGACGTGGTCATCGTTGGCGCGGGCCCGGCGGGTCTCGCCGCCGCCGTCTACGCGGCGTCGGAGGGGCTCGACGTGCTGGTGCTCGAGGATACGGCGCCCGGCGGCCAGGCCGGGTCGAGCTCACGCATCGAGAACTATCTCGGATTCCCCACCGGCATCTCCGGCCAGGATCTGGCCGGGCGCGCGCTCATGCAGACGGAAAAGTTCGGGGCGGAGGTCGCGATCGCCCGGGGGGCCGTCGGTCTCGACTGCGCGTCGAAGCCCTACAAGGTGCGCCTCGCGACCGGCGAGGTCGTGCGGACGCGGACGGTCGTCATCGCCAGCGGCGCGAGGTATCGAAAACCCGCTCTCCCCGAGCTCTCACGTTTCGAGGGCGCGGGTGTGATGTACAGCGCCACCCACATGGAAGCGCAGCTCTGCAAAGGCGAAGCGATCGCGATCGTCGGAGGCGGCAACTCCGCCGGACAGGCGACGGTCTTTCTCTCGCAGAGCTCGGCCGAAGTGAACGTGCTCGTGCGAGGCCCGGGCCTTGCGGAGAGCATGTCTCGGTACCTCATCCAGCGAATCGACGACAGCTCGAACGTGGTGCTGCGCGCGCGCACGCAGATCGACGCGCTCGAGGGCACCGACGGCGGCCTCGAGCGGATCCGATGGCGCCAGCTCGACACCGGG
>Ga0209808_1001134_pt1 | contig 13630 bp, 8 predicted proteins | sample GraSoiAngelo_157_FD_186171 | JGI IMG/M metagenome (GOLD analysis project Ga0209808, IMG submission 186171) | Grasslands soil microbial communities from the Angelo Coastal Reserve, California, USA - 14_1009_16_20cm (SPAdes) (version 2) | ecosystem: Environmental > Terrestrial > Soil > Grasslands ...
CGGTCTCCGCGTCGCACACCAGCACGCCCGCGCCCGCCGCACGCGCCCGCTCGACCGCCGCGGCCAGGTCGCCCCGGACGGCAGCGATGTCGATCACGGCGGCCGGCCGGCGCCCGGTTGCGGCGAGCGCGGCGGGCACGCTCGCGTCGCGGATGGGATGGTGCGGGTCGCGCGCGAAGGCGGTCTCGTCGACCGGGACGCCTCCGATCATCTGCCGCCCGGCGAGCGTGGTGCGACCGACCTCGGGGATGGCGGGCAGCACGAACGCCTCGTCCACCCCGAGCGCGTCCATGGCGGCGTCGACCTCGGCGCCGAGCGGGCCGCGCAGCCCCGTGTCGATCTTCTTGAGCACCAGCCCCGCCCAGCCCGGTCCGACGTCGGCCAATGCCGCCGCGACCCGGCGCGCCGCGTCCGCCGGTGCCAGCGTGCGGCTCTGCGTATTGCGCACGCACATCGCGCCCTTCGGGGCGGGCTCGCGCGTCTCGAGCGCCGGCTGCACCACGACGCCGCCGGGCGCCGGGAGGAATTCGGCCCCGACGTCGCAGGCGCCCGTCAGATCGTCGGCGAGAACGCGCAAGGCATCCATACGTGTGCGGACGAACGACGCGTCAGGCGAGGAGCACGGCGCGCGCGGGCGCCCCGTCGAGCTCCGGGAACTTGAGCGGCAGGCAGACGAGCGTGTAGCGGCCGGGCTCCACGGCGCGCAGGTCGAGGCCCTCGATCACGAACACGCCGGCAGCGAGGAGCCGGTGGTGCACCGGGAAGCCCTCGCTGCCGAAGCGCTCGATCGAGAGGTAGTCCATGCCGACCGCGCGCACGCCGCGCGCCACGAGCAGCTGGGCGGCGTCCTCGGTCAGATGGGTGAAGTCGCGCTGGAACTCCGGCTTCTCCCAGCGCCACGAGTTGTCGGTGCGGCAGAGGAGGATGTCGCCGTGGCGCAGCGCCACGCCCTCGAGGGCGGCGGCATCGATCGCGGCGCGGCCCGAGAGGTCGGCGACCAGCGCCTCGCCGATCATTCGGTCGAGCCCCACATCGCCCAGTCGCGGGCCGTCGGCGAGGAAGTGGTACGGCGCGTCGACGTGCGTGCCCGTGTGGCTCCCCAGGGTGAGGAGCGAGAGGTTGCACGGGTCGCCCTGCGCGATGCGCCGCACGGACTCGACCTGGAGGACCGGGTCGCCTGGGTAGACGTGCATGCCGCGCGCGTTCGGGACGGAGATGTCGATCACGCGCCGGCGCGCGGGGAGGCTTGCGTGGGCAATCGCGATCCGAGCTGTGTACTCCGCCAGGTCGGCCACGTCGCACGCCTGCTGCACGGAGGCGCCCCAGGCGATGATGCCGTGGCGGGCGAGGAGCATCACCTGCGTGTCGGCGGGCGCCGTCGCGACCGCGGCCGCCACCGCACGGGCCAGCTCCTGCGAGCCCGACGGCGCGGGGGGCACGACGGGTGTGTGGTGCAGCCGCTCCTCGGCGGTCACGGTCATGAGCGGGATCGGCTCGCCCCGGATGCCGAAGGCGATCGCGTGGGGCGGGTGGAGGTGCGCCACGGCGCGCGTGGCCGGCCGCGCCGCGTAGATCGCCGTGTGCATGAGCGCTTCCTTCGACGGCTTACAGCGCTCGGGGCCCGCCAGCGTCCGCCCGGCGAGGTCGATCGTCACCAGGTCGTCGGGCTCCGTGTCGCGCAACGCGACGCCGCTCGGCGTGATGAGGAACGTGTCCGTGTCGCCGATGCGTGCCGAGATGTTGCCGCCCGCCGCCGAGACCAGGCCGCGGTCCCAGGTGAGGCGGCAGAAGCGCGCGATGTCGCCGGCCAGCGTCACACCGCCCTCCCGTACGCGGCGGCGAGCCCCGGCTCGGCCGCGCCGCGGCGCGCGACCGCGATCTCTGCCGCGACGCGGATCGCCTCGAGGAGGTTCCTGTGGTCGGCGACGTTCTTGCCCGCGATGTCGAAGGCGGTCCCGTGCCCGGTCGAGGTGCGGATGAGTGGCAGGCCGACGAGCAGCGTCACCACCGTGCCGAAGCCGAGGAGCTTCACGGCCATGAGCCCCTGGTCGTGGTAGAGGGCGAGGGTCAGGTCGAAGGCGCCGTCGCGCGCCCGCAGGAACACCGTGTCCGCCGGGAACGGTCCCTGCGCGTCGATGCCGCGCGCGCGCGCCGCCGCGATCGCGGGCACGATCTCGTCACGCTCCTCGTGCCCGAAGGCGCCCTCCTCGCCCGCGTGTGGGTTGAGCCCCGCGACCGCGAGCCGCGGCCGGGCGATGCCCAGGTCGCGGAGGGCCGCGTCGGCCAGCTTAAGCCGGTCGAGCACGCGGTCCTGGCGCACGTAGTCGCACACGGCGCGCAGCGCCATGTGGTTCGTGAACAGCATGAGGCGCATCTTCCCGAGGAGGAGGAGCATCGCCGGCCTGCTCCCGGTCAACTCGCCCAGGATCTCGGTCTGCCCCTCGTAGCGGTGGCCGGCCGCGTGCATCGCCTCCTTGTTGAGCGGCGCCGAGACCATGGCGTCGATCTCGCCCGCGAGCGCGAGCCGCCCCGCCTCGCGCGTGTAGTGGACCGCCGCTTCGCCGAAGGCGGGGTTCACCTCGCCCCAGCGGTGCTCCGTCACGTCGACGTTCCGGAAGTCGATCAGCTCGATCATGCCCGGGCGGCCCTCGGCCTCGGCCGGCTTCGTGATGGTCCGGATCGGCAGGCGGACGCCGGTGGCGTCCATCGCCCGCTCGAGCACCCGCGCGTCCCCGAGGACGAGGGGAATGGCCCTGGCCGTGACCGCATGATCGGCGAGCGACTTGACGGTGATCTCGGGACCGATGCCGGCCGCGTCGCCCAGCGTGATCGCCACCCGTGGCCGGAGCTCCATTCCGCTCACTCCGGCAGGGCCATCGGCAGCCTGGTCGACGCGTGCGTCTCGGGCGTCGTGCGGGCGGCGCCCCGCGCCGCCAGCAGGTTTCGATAAACCGCCTCGATCCGGTCGAGAACCCCGTCCCACGCCCGGGGGTCCCCGACTGCGCGCCGGGCGGCGGCCCCGAGTCGGGCGCGCGCCGCCCGGTCCGAGAGCAGCTCGACCACGGCGGCCGCGAACGCCCCCTCGTCCCCGTCGGGGACGACGCGGCCGCTGACCCCGTCGCGCAGGCCCTTCGCGGAGCCCGCCGAGGCGACGATCGCCTTGCCGGCCGCCATGTAGTTGAGGAGTTTCATCGGGAAGCCGGAGCGCTCGGCGCGCGGCGAGACCGCCACGTCGGCCGCGTCGAGCCGCGCGCGCACCTCATCGTAGGACGCGGCGCGGACGATCTCCACCCCGGGGCCGACGGCGCGCCGGAGGGCGCCGGGCGCGGCGTGGGTCACCAGGACGAGGCGGGCCGCGGGCACCCGGGCCCGCACGCGCGCGAAGCTCCGGAGGAGGAAGCCCAGGTTCTGGTAACCGTCGAGGTTGCCGGCGTAGCACACGAGCCCGTCCGAGCCCACCCGCGGCCGGTGCGCGGCGGCGTCGCGCGGCGCGGCGGCGGGCGCGATGCAGGTGAGGTCGCTCGCGGCCACGCCGCGTCGGCGCAGGATCTCGCCCAGCTCCTCGGTGACCGCGATGCAGAAGTCGGCGCGCCGCGGGACGTGCGCATCGAGCAGACGCCCCAGGCGGTGGGCGAGCCGGCGCGCGAGGCGGGCGCGGAAGTAGAGCGGCAGCTCCTCGGCGAGCGCGTTGTGGCCGTGGTACACCACCGGGCGGTTGGTCGCGCGGCCCACCATGAGGCTCGCGATCGCCGCCTCGTAGTTGTGCGCGTGGATCAGGTCGATCGCCTCGCGGCGTACGGTGCGCCAGAGACGCGCCACGAGCGCGACATCGCGGGCGATGCGTGCCGCACGCGGCCCCGGCCGCGCGCCCGCGACCGCGCCGTAGGTGACGAGGTGGACGGCGTGCCCGCGACCCCGGATGCCGTCGGCGAGCTGCTGCACCAGCACCTGCGAGCCGCGGAGGTCCGGGTACGGACCGGCGAGGACGAGCGCGATGCGCATCAGGCCTCCGGCTCCAGGTAGCCGAGCGCGGCGAGCCGCGCCGCGAGGTCGCGCGTCTCATCACCGTCGAAGGGCCGCGGGGCGAGCGCCGCCTCGGGGAGCGGATCGGGCGCGGAGCGGGGCGGCGCGTCGAGCGCGCCGGCGATCGGGCGTCCGTCGAGGCCGCCGGGCACCTCCACGATGTCCGCGGGCGCGAGCTGGCCGGCAGGACGCACGCCCGCACCGGCCAGGACGAAGAGGCCGAGCTGGCGGTGGGCGCCGTTCATCCCGCGTCCCTTGCCGCCGCCGTGCTCGGCCGGTACCAGGCGACGGAGCGCCGGGCCCGCCCCGGCGCTCGGCAGGCACGACGGGCTGTAGCCGTCCACCGGCGCGAGCTCGAGCACGAGATCGGGCGCGCGCTCGACGAAGGGCCCCGCGTAGAGCTCCTCGCGCCGCCACACGCGCTCGACCACCGGGCGCCCTGCCTCGTCGCGCCACGCGGCGAGCGCAGCCGCAACGCGCTCGCGCGTGGCCGCGTAGGCGCCGGGCGCGACCACGCCCTCGGGCTCGCGGCCGCGGAGATTCAGCCACACGCTCGGGTGGTAGTCGAGCTCCTCGGAGTAGGCGACGGTGCGGCTCCAGTCGATGCCGGCGAGGCGGTAGATGCCTTCCAGGCGGCCCGCCGCCGCCGGCGCGCGGCGTACGAGCACGCCCTGCAGGCGCGGCGGCACGCCGCGCAGCGCCGCAGCGCGCACGAGACCCGCCACGCGCCCCCGGGTCGCCGGGCGGAAGGCGAGAAGCCCGCCCGCCGCGAGCCGCCGGTTCAGGTGCACGACGCGGTCGCTCGCCCCCCCGCTCCCGTGGTCGGAGACGATCGCGACCGCCGTGTCGGGTGGCGCGGCGGCGAGCAGCGCGCCGAGGGCTCGGTCGAGCGCCGCGTACACGCGCGCGATCGCGCCGGCGAACGGGCTCGGCGCGTGGCGCGGCGAGCGCGGGTCGTGGAAGCGCCAGAAGTGGTGCGCCACGGTGTCCGACTCGCCGAACACGACCATGAGCGCGTCCCAGCGCTCGCGCTCGAGCAGCCACGCGGCGAGCTTCGTGCGGCGTTCGACGCCCTCCAGCAGCCGCGCCAGCGCCACGGCGTGCCAGCCCGGCCCCGTCGTCACCTCCTGGAAGTCGGCGAACGGCACGCGGCCGACGGCGCGCTGGATCTCCCGGTAGAGCGCGCGCGGGTGGACGAAGGAGCCGTCGATCGCGGTCGCGAGCGGGCTGTCGAAGCCGCTCACCATGACGCCACAGGCCGGCTCGGGAGGATAGGTGCCCGGCACGGTGAGCACCGCAACCCGGCGCCCGGCGGCCGAGAGCCGCGTCCAGAGCGCGGGCATACGCCGGAAGCTCCCGTTCACGAAGCGCACGCGGTAGGTGCCCGGCACGCGCTCCGTGAAGTCGAGGACGCCGTGGCGGCCCGGGTTCACGCCGGTCACGAGCGAGGTCCAGGCCGGAAAGGTCGCGGCCGGGAGGGTCGAGCGGAGCGGGCCCCACGCGCCGGTGGCCATCAGGCGCGCGAGGACCGGCAGCCGGCCCGCGGCCGCCCACGGGCGGACGAGGTCGAGCGTCGCCCCGTCGAGGCCGATCACGAGCAGACGTGGCACTGATCGCTCATTCCTGGATGTATCCGAGGGACTTGAGACGGGCCCTCGTCGCCGCGTCCACGCCGGCCTGTTCGCTTGCGCCCCCGTGCTGCCGCGCCTCGAGCACCGAGCGCCCGAGCGCCGCACGCATGCGGTCGGCGGCGTCGCCCGGCGCGCTCGCGACCACGTTCTGCCGCTCGCCGGGGTCGTGCGGCAGGTCGTAGAGCTCCTCGGGAGCGAGGCCGCGCGGGTTCCCTTCGTTGGCGGTGATCAGCTTCCATTCGCGCGTGCGCACCGCCTGGAGGACGTTGCCCTCGAGGTCCTCCTCGGCGAACGTGCTCTCCCGCGCCGGTGCGGCCCCACCGTCGAGCGGCAGCGCGTGCCCCGGCAAGGTCTTGGGTACCGTCAGCCCTGCGGCTGCGAGGATGGTCGGCGCGATGTCGAGGCTGGTCGCCAGCTCTTCAAACACCCGACCGGCTCCGCCGATCGGACCGGCTCCGCCGGTCGGCCCCGGTCCGTGCGCGCCCGGCGGCTTCACGATGAGCGGCACGTGGATCTGCTCGTCGTAGAGCGTCGTGCCGTGCCACCAGCCGCCGTGCTCGTGGAACTCCTCGCCGTGGTCAGCCGTCAGGACGACGAGCGTCCTGCCGTAGAGGCCGCGGCGCCTCAAGTCGTCGAACAGCACGCCCAGGTGCTCGTCCAGGTACGCCACCTCGCCCTCGTAGAGGCGATGGAGCCTCTCGGCGAGCGCGGGCGGCGGGTTCGGGTGGGCGACGCGCGCGTAGCCCTCGCCGTTGAACGGGTGAGCGAAGTACGGATCGTGCGGGTCCATGTAGTGCACGAAAAGGAAGAACGGCTGCTCGCCCGCCCCGCGGTCGAGCCAGCGCCGGACCTCGGCCGTCACCACCTCGGCCGGTTGATAGTATTGATGCACGTCCACGGAGTGCGCGAGGAAGCGCTCGCGCACGAGGCGGAGCCCGCTGTAGAGCGCGAGCTGGGACGCCGGCTCGCTCGCGCCGAAGAAGAAGTCGGGCTCGAGGTAGCGGTATTCGTCGAAGCCCTGCTGGAAGTTGAAGGCCTGGGAGATGTTGGCGTTGTCGGCGAAGCCGACCGTGCGGTAGCCGATACCGCGGAGCCTCTCGGCCAGCGTGTCGACCCGCTCGGGCAGGCGGTCCGCCTTGTGGACCGCGCCGTGCGAGGACGGGTAGAGACCGGTCAGGATGGTCGCCACCGAGGGCCGCGTCCACGACGCCTGCGCGAAGGCGTTGGCCCAGCGCGTGCCGTCGGCGGCGAGCGCGTCGATGTGCGGGGTCTTGACGGCGGTCGAGCCGTAGCAGGAGAGGTGGTCGGCGCGCAGTGTGTCGACCATGATGAGGACGACGTTCGGCGCGCCCCCGGGCGCCGCCGCCCGCCGCGGCAGGGGCGCCGGCGCCGGAGCGGGCCCGAGCTGCGCGCCACCCGCCCACGCGGCGGCGAGGAGCGCTACCACGACCGCCGCGACCCCGGGGTGCGTGAGCGCCGCGCGCCGGGCGTCCGCGCCGCGGAGCGCGCGCCAGAGGGCGAACGCGATCGCCGCCACCGCGATCAGCGCACCCAGCTGCACGATGAGCGCCAGCGGTCCGCGCGGCACCTGCTCCAGGAACACGTCGCGGACGACGCGGAAGCGCGCGACGGCGAAGGCGAGCGACGCGCCCACGCCGGCGAGCGCGAGAGCGAAGCCGTCGGTGCCGAGCACGGCGGCGATTACGCCCGCGCCGAGCCCGAGCCCCGCCCCCACCGCCCCGTAGGCCACCAGCGCCCAGCCGAGCGCTGGCAGCTCGCCCGGGGCGTGCGCGTGGACCCACGCCGCGAGCGCCTCGGCCGCGCCCAGCGACGCGCCCGCCACGAGCCCGCCGGCCAGGCCGGCGCCGAGCGCGCGTGTCCTCGCCCCCGTCACGGCGTCGCCGCCAGGAGGGCGTGGCCCTCCATCTCGGGCGGGACGGGCACGCCGAGGAAGGCGAGCGCCGTCGGCGCGAGGTCCACGATCGCGGGATCACCGGACGCGAGCTGGCGGGAGGCGAGGATGACGCCCGGCGTGTCCGCCACGTCGGAGGCGGCATGGTCGCCGCTCCACTTCTTCAAGTTCGGCTCGAGGAGGTCGCCGGGGATGCCGCCGAGCGGGGTGCGCCACGAGGTGCGGTAGCCGTCGCGGAAGGCGATCTGCAGGTCGGGCATGCGCTCGGGCGGCGCGCCGGGGAAGATGTCGGGGCCCTTGTAGACCTTCGCGACCAGGCGCTCGCCGCTCGCGGGATCGACCTCGGCCTCGAGCCCGCGCGCGATCGCGTCCAGGAGCGCGTCGTACTCGGCGCCCGGCGCGACGACGCCGCGCCCCTCGCGGCCGCGTAGGTTCACGTAGATCTGCCCGGTGCCGAGCGCGTAGGCGCGCGTCCGGCTCCAATCGACGCCCGGGAAGAAGTCCTCCTTCTCCGCGCCCGGCGCCAGGGGCCCCTGCACCAGGTAGCCGTGGTCGCGGAGCCAGGTGTTGACGTTCAGGCCCGTGCGGTAGCTGTGGAAGCCGTGGTCCGAGAGGACGAGCAGCGTGGCCTCGGGACCGACCCGGTCGAGCACCTCGCCCACGATCCCGTCCATGCGCTGGTAGACGCGCAGCACTGCGTCGCCGAAGCGCGCCGCCAGCACCGCGTCGTAGCGGGGGTGCTCCGGGTCGAGGAAGCGGTAGAACATGTGCGCCACGCGGTCGGTCTGCGTGAAGACCGAGACGAGGAGGTCCCAGTCCGGACGCGCGAGCTCGCGGAGCGTCGAGGCGCGCACCTCGTCCATGGTCTGGTCGAGGTCGTCCAGGAACGCCTGCTCGTCGACGCGCTCGGCGTTGAGCGCCGAGGTGTCCTCCGACCAGCCGACCGTCTTGTAGGGCCCGAGCGCCCGGGCGAGCTCGCCCGCGAACGCGCCCGGGGCGCTGATCGGGGCGAAGGGGCGGACCGGCGCATAGTTGAGCGGGGAGAGGTAGACGCGGAGCGGATCGATGGAGAGGACATGGAAGCGGCAGAGCCCGTCGAGCGCGACCAGCGGGAGGCCGAGGGGCGCCACCACGGGGACGCGGAAGGCGAGCCAGGGGCTCCAGGCGCCGCGCGCGACGCGCGTCTCGCGGCCGGCGAAGTCGATCGTCACCGCGTCGCCCGCCCGGTCCACGCGCAGGCGGAGCGGGAGGGTGAGCGCCGGCCGGCCGCCGCCGCGCGGATCGGCCGGCCCGGGCACGTCCGCGCGCCCTTCGTCGCGCGTGACACTCAACGCCACGAGCCGCCCGCCGCCGGGATCGCCCTTCCCGTCCGTGGCGAGGTCGCCTGCCAGGTAGAAGAAGGTGCTGTTGGTGCCGAGGAGGTCGGGGACGCCGAGGCCCGAGAGCATGCGCCCGCCCGGCACCGGGTCGGGCGGGAAGGCGTACGGCACGCGCAGCACGACTGCGTGCACGCCGTGCTCGGCCGCCACCTGCCAGAAGGGCACCCCGCGCCGGCGCGTCCATCCCTCGGCCGGGGCGGACTGGACGACGCCGTGCCAGTAGCGCGGCGGGCGCACACCGCCCGTGCCCACGTCGGGGAGGTAGGTCGCCGGGTCGCGCTCGATGAAGTCGAAGATGCCGTGCCGGCCGGGTCCGGTGCCGGTCGCGAACGTGGTCCACGCCACCGGCGACTGCGGCGGGTTGGTCGAGGCGAGCCGGCGGAAGTCGCCGCGCTCCGCGAGCGCGCGCAGGCGGGGCAGCTTCCCCTCCTCCATCCAGCGCGAGAGGAGGCGCGGGTCGACGCCGTCGAAGCCGAGGATCACGAGCCGCGGCCCGCGGCGTCCGACCTCGTGCCCGCCCCCGCAGCCGCCCACGATCGCCACCAGCAGGGCGATCGCCGCTCCTAGGACCCGCAGCGCGCTACTCCCGCTCGAGCTCGATGGGGTCGGCGGTGAGGCGGAGCCCGCTCAACCATGCTGGGCTCTTCCTTCCTCGCGCATCTCGCAGGCGGCGAGCTCGGCCTCGATCCGGCCCCGGTGCCGCACGAGATTCCGACCGATGAACACGGCCTGGCTCTCCTCCATCCCGGCGTCGTCGAGCTTCACCCAGGTGAGCTCGTGGCGGCCGCAGGTGAAGTTGAAGAGGCAGTGCCAGTCGCGGCCCGTGAAGCGCACGATGCCCTTGGCACGGAGCACGTCGGCCGGCAGGCGCCGGAGCAGCCGCTCGAACGTCTCCTGCCGGAGGGGCAGCCGGGTGCGGTAGAGGAAGGTCCCGATGCCGTCGGCGTGCAGGTGGTTGGAGCCCGCGCGCGCCCGCTCGCGGAAGGCCGCGACGCCGGTCGCGAAGAGCACGTCGCTGTCGAGCGCGCCACGCACGGTCTTCATGCGCTCGGCGCGCGGGTTCAGCTTCGCGAGCCGGCGCTCGAGCCGCGCCACGGCGCCCTCGTCGACCAGATCGAGCTTGTTCACGACCAGGAAGTCCGCCGCCTCGATCTGCGCCCGCGCGACCTCCGTCTCCTCGAGCTGCCGCTCGACGTTGGCCGCGTCGACCAGGGTGATGACCGCGTCGAGCCCGAGGCCGGCGTTCTTGACCCGGTAGGCGAGCGGCTCGGGGTCGGCGAGCCCGGTCGACTCGATGATGATGAGGTGCGGCTTCGCGGTGTCGATGATCTCCTGGATCGCCAGGTCGAAGCGGTAGTCGTCGATCGAGCAGCAGATGCAGCCGCTCGTCAGCTCGACCATCTTCTCGACGTTCGCGAGGCCGGTCACCACCTTGCCGTCGATCCCGACCTCGCCGATCTCGTTCATGATGACGGCGACGGGCTTCCCCCGAAGGCCGTGCTCGAGCACGTAGCGCAGGAGCGTCGTCTTCCCGCTGCCGAGGAAGCCGGTCAGGATGTCGACCGCGACCGTGCGCATCAGTGGAGCGGCCGGCCGGCGAGCGCGTCGGGCACGGGCTGTCCCATCAGGCGGAGCAGCGTGGGCGCGATGTCGTAGATCGACACGTCGGGCAGCTGGCCGCGAAGCGGCGCCGCCGCCCCCGCGGTCGAGAGGATGAAGATGCCGTGCCAGTCGTGGTTGGCCTCGTCCGGCCCCGTGTCGTTCTCGAAGGTGTGGATGCCGCCCGTGCCGACCGCGCCGACCGACCGCCAGTCGAGGTCGCCGAAGTAGACGAGGAGGTCGGGCGCGACGCCGTTGAGGCTGCGGTAGAGGTTCTCGGGCCGGTAGGCCCTGGAGCCTATGTTGCGTCCGCGGGGATCCGAGATCGCCTCGATGCCGGCGACGAGATCGGTGCGCACGCGCTCGTAGTCCGCGGGGGCGATCGTCCCCGAGGGCTCCCGCCCCTTCACGTTCATGAACAGGCGCCCGTAGTAGCCGCCGTCGCCCCACGCTTGCGTCTTCCCCCAGTCGATCGCCACCTGGCCGATGGGCGTCGGCTTCCGCGGAGGGTCGGCGAGCGTCAGGTAGCCCTCGTGCATCAGCCACTCGTTGAAGCAGAGGCCGCCGTCCATCTTCTTGGCGCCGTGGTCGGAGACGACCAGCACGAGCGTGTCGGACGGGCAGAGGGAGAGCATCTCGGCCAGCTCGGCGTCCACGTGGCGGTAGTAGTCGCGGATCGCGTGCTCGAAGGGGTTCCCGGCCTCGTACTTGTGGTGTGCCGGGTCCATGTGGCTCCAGAAGCCGTGGTGGATGCGGTCGACGCCCATCTCGACCAGCATGAAGAAGTCCCAGGGGCGCGTGCGGAGGAGGTGCTTGGCGAGCCGGAGGTGCTTGTCGGTCTTCGCGTAGATGCGCCGGAGGAGCCCCGCCTTGTCCGCGGTGCGGAAGTCCTCCACGTCGAGCACGTAGCCTTCGGTCACCCGCTCGACCTCGGGTTTGAGCGACGGCGGGTAGGTGTACTCGCTCTTGGTCGAGGGCGTGAGGAAGCAGGTCACCATCTCGCCGTTCACCGGCGACGGCGGGTAGGTCTGCGGTACGCCGAGCACGACCGTGTGCAGGCCGGCCTTCCCGAGCCAGTCCCAGAGGCGCGGCACCTTCACCTGCGCCGAATTCGCGAGCGCGTAGCCGTCGTAGGAGTGGTCCTTGCGGTTGCGGAAGCCGTAGAAGCCGAGCTCGCCCGGGTCGCGGCTCGACATCATCGACGTCCAGGCCGGCACCGTGATGGGTGGATGCGTGCTCAGCATGCGACCGTGCGCACCGCGTGCGATCAGGCTTGCGAGCGTCGGCAGCTCGTCCCGCCAGCGGTCGAAGACGAGCGTGGGTGCGGCCGAGTCGAGACCGACGATGAGCAGCTTCGAGAACGCCATGCCGCGGGGGCGCCAGAGGGCTTCTATCGGACACGGCGGAAGGTCGCAATCCCGTAGCGACAGCGGGCTCGCCGCGACCCTCGAGGGCGACGAGCGCGGCGTTCCGTCAACCTGACGCCAGCGGCTTCCGAGCGGGAGCGCCGAGGTCGCGCCGCCGTCGCGCACCGGCGCTGCTACCTAGCCATGGCGCCGCCCCCCGGCCGCAGCCAGCGCGGTCGGCCCCATCTCGGCCCTGAGCGCGTAGAGGGCGTAGCCGCCCTCGCGCACGAGGGGCGGATCGCACTCCTCGGCGACGAAGCTCCACCACAGGCGGGCGACCGAGGCCTCGAACGGATCGCCACCTGCCTGGAGGCCGGCCAGGTCGATCGCCACATGGGTCACGCCGAGGCCGTGCGCCGCCGCGGCCAGCGCCGCGGGCGTCGCGAGGGTCCGATAGTCGAGCAGACCCTGCTCCAGGTAGCTCCCCAGCACGAACGGGCGCTCGATGTAGTACGGATGCGGGATCTTCTCCAGCACCAGCACGAGCCCCGCGGCCGGCACCTCGGCGTTGGCGCGCTCCCAGAAGGCGAAGCGCGCCGAGTGGCGGCGCAGGAACTCCGCCGGCGCGAGCCGACCCGCGGCGACGCGCACCTGGTCGGGCCAGAGCGGCTGGAGGAGGCGCGTGGTGAGCGCCAGGTTCCCGGCGAGCGTGAACGCGACGGCCGCCGCGAAGAGCCGGCGCGGGAGGAGCGCCCGCGCCGCCGGCACCGCGGCGACCAGCAGGAGGGCTGCGCCGGGCACGACGTAGCGCGGATGCGCCCACGCCGCCGACGCGACGATGCCCGCGTAGCCGAGGCCGACGGCCGCGGTGGCGAGCACGGCGAACCGCCGCCGGCGGACGAGGAGGACTGCGGGAGCGAAGGCGAGCGCGAACGGGCCCACGTCCATGCTCTGCCGCGCGCCGTTCTCGAACGAGTCTGGGTGCATGGTGAGGTCCCAGGGAAAGCGCATCACCTCGAGCCCGGCGTAGGGGCTGGCCCCGCGCCGCGCGGTCCAGGTCGTCTGGTACTGCCGGTAGTAGTCGGCGAGGTACTCGCTCGCCGCGCTCGACCAGTACCGCCCGCCGAACACGGAGTAGCCGAAGGGATAGATCGGGTTCCCCGTCTCGACCGCGTTGCGCACGTACCACGGGCCCGCGGCGACGAGCACGATCAGGCCGAAGGCGAGCCCCGCCCCCGCCAGCCGGCGCCGCGGCTCGGCGCGCCAGGCAAGCACGGCGAGCAGTGCTGCGCCGAGCAGGGTCGGCACCAGGAGCCCCGTCAGCTTGCTCCCGGCCGCGAACCCCGCCATGAGCGCGGCGCGGCGGAGGTCCGCCCCCCGCCCCTCGGCTGCCCAGGCGAGGAAGGCCGCGGTCGCGAGCGCCGCGTAGAGGACGACGGCCAGGTCCACGCCGGCGTGCGTCATGAGCGACCACGTTATCGGCAGCGTGAAGAAGAGCGCGCCGGCGATCGCCCCCGCGCGGGGCGCGAGATGCCGGCCGACGAGTGTGGCGAGCGCGAGTGCGGCGGCGACACCCATGGCGCCGTTCAGCAGCCGGGCGAGCGCGCCGCCGCTGGCCGCGAAGCCGAGCGCGAAGACGAAGTTGGGCAGGAACTGCATCTGCCCCCAGAAGCTCCACGGCGTCGGCACGAGGCCGCCGGCGAGCGCGTAGAGGCGCGGGTAGACGAGCTGGTACTTCGT
>Ga0209808_1001140_pt1 | contig 13594 bp, 9 predicted proteins | sample GraSoiAngelo_157_FD_186171 | JGI IMG/M metagenome (GOLD analysis project Ga0209808, IMG submission 186171) | Grasslands soil microbial communities from the Angelo Coastal Reserve, California, USA - 14_1009_16_20cm (SPAdes) (version 2) | ecosystem: Environmental > Terrestrial > Soil > Grasslands ...
CGACCAGCACTTCGCGCGGGCGAACTTCCAAAATACGTCCTTTGACGATGCTGCCTTCCCGGAAATCCGGCATCGGCTTCGACATCACATCCTGCATTTGCACCATAATTAAAAAGGCCTCCTTGGGGCGCGCGATCCCGCCCCGGCGGGATCGATCTTTCCGTGCAGCTAAAGCATCGGAAAACGGAGCGCCACAGTATGTGTTTTCGCGCGAATGGTCAAACGTTGATCCGTGAGGCGAGACTCGTCCCTAATTGCTGCTCGGAGTTCTGCTGGTGGTCTTCCACTTGTCTCTGGTCCGTCGCATTTCCACCGGAGTGCCACGGGTGCAAACATCGCACCAATGCCGTTTGGCTGACTCAAGGCGCTTTCGCGTACCGCACACTTCGCATTCGAAGACCTCGGTGGATGTCCTTTTACTTGTCGATGGCATCATATTTACCTGATTTCTGCGCGGACGGCTCCATTTACGCTGGATTCGATGGAAACACAACTCGAAGTCAGCGTTGAGCACGCTCTGTTTCTCTCCATATTTAACTCACGATGTCGATCTTACGGATGGTGATCTTCGCCGCTGGCCTTTACGGCCAGGATAATCTGGATCTCGCTTTGGTGGCCAATCCGTCTGCCGAACAAACAGTTCACGCGGCAATCAAAGCGCCGGAGCTTTCCGTCGTTCATCTCTGGGCGCCGTGGTGCTCTAATTGTCAGGCCGAACTCAAAAACGGCGGCTGGTTGAAAATGGTCAAAGACAATCCGCAGGTGAAATTTTATTTCGTTTCCGTTTGGAACGACGGCGGCGATGGCAAATCGATGCTTTCCAAATTCCAAATCGCCGATCAACCGAACGTGACGATTCTGGCCGACCCTGGCCCGCGCCGCGGAGATGCGAAGACCAAGCAATTCGCCGGAATGCCGCTTTCTTGGATCCCGACAACCTGGGTCTATAAAGGGGGCGATCTTCGCTATGCTTTGAACTACGGCGAAGTTCGTTTTTCCGTGCTGCAACAATTTCTCGAGGACAGCAAATCGGAATGGTCGCATAAGGGCGAACCCAAACTCGGAGAATGATCGAGATTCCGGCCGCTCCAACGATTAGGGCGAAAAAGCCGCCGGCGATTCTCTCGCTCATCGGCGAGACGCCCCTGGTCGAGATTACCCAATTCGACACCGGCCCCTGTCAGCTTTTTTTAAAGTTGGAAAATCAAAATCCAACCGGCTCGATCAAAGACCGCATCGCATTGTCGATGATCGAGGCCGCGGAGGAAGAAGGAAAACTCGAACCCGGCGGCACCGTGATTGAAGCGACTGCCGGAAATACCGGACTCGGTCTCGCGCTTGTTGCCGCGGCAAAAGGTTACCGCGTCGTTCTCGTTATTCCTGACAAGATGTCGCAGGAAAAAATCTCGCACGTGCGCGCGCTTGGCGCCGAAGTACGGCTGACTCGATCAGACGTGACGCGTGGGCATCCCGAATATTATCAGGATGTCGCCGCGCGGTTGGCCGAAGAAATTCCCGGTGCGTTTTACGTGAACCAATTCGGCAATCCCGCGAATCCGCTTGCGCACGAGCGCACGACCGGTCCGGAAATTTGGGAACAAATGCGCCACGATGTCGATGCAGTTGTCGTCGGCGTCGGTTCAGGTGGAACCTTGACCGGCCTCGGCCGCTTTTTTAATCGCGTCAGACCGCGTCGCGGAATTGAAATGGTCCTGGCTGATCCCACCGGCTCGGTGCTCTATGAATATGTTAAGACCGGAAAACTGGTGGAATCCGGCAGCTGGGCGGTCGAAGGCATCGGCGAAGATTTCATCCCCGAAATCGCCGACATGTCCCTCGTGACTGACGCTTTCGAGATCGACGACGAAGAAAGTTTTGCGATAGCGCGCGACCTTTTGCAGAAAGAAGGAATTTTCGGGGGCTCATCGACTGGAACGCTGGTCGCGGGCGCGCTGCGTTACTGCCGGCAACAGACCCAACCGAAACGTGTCGTCAGTTTCGTGGCTGACACCGGGAACAAATATCTTTCCAAGATGTACAACGATTTCTGGATGGCAGAGCAGGGATTCATTCACCGGCCGCCGCACGGCGATCTGAACGATTTGATTTCGCATCGATATGAAGCCGGCGAAGTCATCTCGGTCGGGCCAACCGATACCTTGCTCACCGCTTTCAAACGGATGCGCGACGCTGACGTTTCGCAATTGCCCGTGGTCGATCAAAGTGGACGCGCGATCGGCATTCTCGATGAGTCCGACGTCCTGGTGAAAGTGCATCGCGACGCAACGCACTTTAACGATCCGGTAAGGAACGCGATGACCGATCGACTGGAAACGCTTCCGCCGAACGCCAAGTTCAACGACTTGCTCGAAGTTTTCGATCGCGGCCGCGTTGCAATTGTTATGGAAGGCGACAAATTCCTCGGTCTCATCACGCGGACTGATTTGCTTTCCTATTTGCGGTTGAACATGCCGAAGTCTTCCGTCCCGCCGCAGCGCGAATACAATTAGCGCGCGCATTCAAATAAATCGACATGAAGAAACAACACGAGTTCGCCACCCGCGCGATTCACGCCGGCCAGGAGCCTGATCCGACGACGGGCGCGATCATGACGCCGATTTACGCAACATCGACCTACGTCCAGGAAAGTCCCGGCAAACACAAAGGCTACGATTATGCGCGCTCGATTAATCCGACCCGGCTCGCCTACGAAAAATGCGTCGCCGATCTGGAAAGCGGCACGCGCGGCTTTGCCTTCGCGTCGGGTCTGGCGGCCATGGCGACAGCGCTCGATCTGCTCGAAAGCGGATCGCACGTCGTCGTCAGCGACGATCTTTACGGCGGCACATTTCGTCTTTTCGAAAAAGTGCGGCGTGGCTCCGCGAATCTCGATTTTACTTATGTCGATCTAACGGATGCATCGCGCTTCGAATCGGCGATCAAGAAGAACACGCGAATGGTCTGGATCGAAACGCCGAGCAATCCGCTTCTCAAGATCATCGACTTGGAAGGGATCGCGAAGGCCGCGCGCGAACATGAAATTTTATCGGTTTCCGATAACACTTTCGCCACGCCATGGATTCAGCGGCCAATTGAATTCGGCTTCGACATTGTTGTCCATTCGGCGACGAAATATTTGAACGGGCACTCCGACATGATTGGTGGAGTCACTGTCGTCGGAGACAGCAAGGAACTCGGCGATCGAATGTGGTTTTTGCAAAACTCGGTCGGCGCGATCGCGGGCGCGTTCGACAGTTTTTTGGTGCTGCGAAGCTTGAAAACTCTCGCCCTACGGATGGAGCGGCATTGCGCGAATGCCCTTGAGATCGCGCGCTGGTTGGAAGAACAGCCGCAAGTGAAATCAGTGAGCTATCCGGGTTTGAAATCGCATCCGCAGCACGATCTCGCCCGCACCCAAATGCGCGGCTTTGGCGGAATGGTCACGATCGTTCTGAAAGCGGATCTCGAGGGAACGCGTCGATTCCTGGAAAACACACACCTGTTCGCGCTCGCAGAAAGTTTGGGCGGCGTCGAAAGTCTGATCAATCATCCCGCGCTCATGACCCACGCATCCGTTCCAAAAGAACAACGCGAAGCACTTGGCGTTAGCGATTCGCTCGTTCGCCTTTCAGTCGGCGTCGAAGATTTGCGAGATTTGACTGACGATTTAAAGACCGCCCTCGAAGCGATCTAAAATCGGTAGCGAGTCCGTGTTGCGGCGTCTAAGTTGGCCGCTCGATGGGAAATACTCACGGCCAACTCTTTCGGGTGACGACGTTCGGCGAGTCGCACGGCGGCGGCATCGGCGTCGTGATCGATGGCTGTCCGCCGAAGATCGACATCTCCGAGGCCGACATTCAACGCGAGCTCGACCGTCGGCGCCCGGGTCAAAGCAAAATCACGACGCAACGGCAGGAGGAAGATCGTTGCGAAATTCTTGCCGGAATGTTTGAAGGCAAAACGCTCGGCACGCCGATTGGAATTCTCGTTCGCAATAAAGATGCGCGACCGCAGGATTATGCGGAGGTCGCAAAGAAATTCCGGCCGTCGCACGCCGACTTCACCTACGAAGCAAAATACGGGATCCGGAATTGGCAGGGCGGCGGACGCGCTTCCGCGCGCGAAACGATCGGGCGCGTGGCCGCTGCTGTGGTCGCGCGAAAAGTGCTGCGCTGGTTTTATCCGAAGATCGACATTGTCGCTTACGTCACGCAAATCCACGAGCTCGCGGCGAAGATCGACAGGTCGAAGGTGAAAACTGGCGACGTCGATGCAAACATTGTCCGCTGTCCAGACAAAGCGGCAGCAAAAAAAATGATTTCATTGATTGAGAAAACTCGTGCCGAAGGTGATTCGTTGGGCGGTGTGATCGAATGCGTGGTGCGGAACGCGCCGGTCGGTTTGGGCGAACCGGTTTTCGACAAACTCGAGGCCGATCTTGCGAAGGCGATGCTGAGCTTGCCGGCGACGAAGGGTTTCGAGATCGGGTCCGGTTTTTCGTCCACGCGCATGCGCGGTTCGGAACACAACGATCCGTTTGAAATGCGCGGTGGCAAGATTCGAACATCGACGAATTATTCCGGTGGCATCCAGGGCGGGATCTCAAACGGCGAAGAGATTTATTTTCGCGTGGCGTTTAAACCGACTGCGACGATTGCACGCGAACAGAAAACGGTCAGTGCTTCGCGCGAACAAACGAAACTCGCGGCCCGCGGTCGTCACGATCCGTGCGTTTTGCCGCGCGCCGTCCCGATGGTCGAGGCGATGGCCGCACTCGTGCTGTGCGATCACGCGCTCCGCCAGCGTGCAATTAGTTTTTCGACCTAATGAACTCGCAACTTCAAGCCGCCGCCGGGTCGCCCCTTTGGCAACTCGTCTTTGTTTCCTTCGCGCTTGCTCTGATTCTGTTCGAAGTCTTGCGGGGCTGGCGTCGCGGCTTGCCGCGGCAAGTGGCGCGATTGGGCGCGCTCATCGCCGCATACTTCGCCGCATTTTTCGGCGGCAAATTTCTTGCGCCACTGCTCGGCATCTTTGTCAGAATGCCGGACGCGTTGTTGTCGATCTTTGCCGGCGCGATCTTTGCGTTGATCATTTACGCGCTCATCAGTGGGATTGGCTCGGCCCTTTTTCGGCGAACGAGCCAACATGATTCGGTGATCGTTCGATTGCTCTACGGATCGGCCGGAGCGGTGCTCGGAGTGTTCTTCGGTGTGTTCCTTGTGTGGCTAATCGTGGTCGCTGTCCGAGCGATTGGTTCAGTGGCTGACGCGCAAGTTCGCGAACAGGCAAGCGACTCCAGTGTCCTGCATGCTGTCGATGTGCGGCGGCGCTTTTTGGGCGAAGCGAGTGAAGACCAGGCGCCTTTAACGACATCTTTGGCGCGTCTGAAAAACTCGCTCGAGATGGGATTGATCGGTAACGCGGTCAAGAAAATCGATGTTGTTCCACAAAAGACCTACGATGTAATCGAAAAGGTTGGAGCAATAGCGGCCAGTCCTCAAAATGCGGAGCGATTTTTATCTTTTCCCGGCGCACGAGAACTGAGTGAGTATCCCAAAATCATTGCCCTGCGCAATGACCCGGAGATCTCGCAAATGCTCGCGCAGGGGCAATTGCTCGAGCTGATTCAAGATCATCGCATTATCGATGCGGCGAACGACCCGGATCTGCGAGCTCGATTGAAGAAATTCGATCTGAACGCGGCGCTCAACTACGCGACGCAGAAGCCGCAATGAAGTACCTCGCAACGATCGGTCTTGAAGTTCACGTCCAACTAAAGACGCGCTCCAAAATGTTTTGCGCGAGTCCGGTGGAATTTGGGGCGACGCCGAACACGCACACGTGTCCGGTCTGTCTCGGTTTGCCGGGCGCCTTGCCGGTGATGAATCAGGAAGCGCTGCGGATGACCGTGCTGACCGGGCTGATGCTTGACTGCGACATCGCGCCGATCTGCAAGTTCGACCGCAAAAATTATTTTTATCCGGACATGCCGAAGAATTATCAGATTTCGCAATACGACATGCCACTGTGCACTAACGGCAACGTGCCATTGCACGACCTCGCTTATCCAAAAGATGCGCAGAAAAATATCGCGACGCCGGACAAACAAGTGCATCTGGTCCGCATTCATCTCGAAGAGGACGTGGCCAAGAGCTTTCATTTTGAGGCAAGCACCGGCATCGATTTCAACCGTGCCGGCACGCCGTTGATGGAAATCGTGACCCAACCCGAAATCAATTCGCCGGAGGAAGCGTTCGCTTTTCTCACTTCGCTCAAACAAATTCTGATTTACGGCGCGGTCAGCGATGCCGACATGGAGAAAGGACAACTGCGCTGCGACTGCAACGTTTCGGTGCGGCCGGAGAAACAGGCGGAGCTCGGCGCGAAGATCGAAATCAAAAATATGAATTCGATCAGCGGAGTGCGTCGCGCGCTTGCGTTTGAAATTCAGCGGCAGACGAAAGCGCTAGAGCGCGGCGACAAATTGCAACAAGAAACGCGCGGGTGGGACGATGCCGCTGGCGAAACGTTCCTGATGCGCACGAAAGAATCGGCGCATGACTATCGTTATTTTCCCGATCCGGACTTGGTCCCGGTAAAAAGCGAGGTGCTGCTTGCTGATGCGCGCGCACGCGTCCCGGAGTTGCCGAAAGCAAAGCGCGCACGTTTCATGGATCAATATCAAGTCACGCCGTATGACGCCGGCGTGCTGGCGGACGACGTCGATCTTGCGCGTTATTTCGAAGCGGCCGCCAAAGGCGCGAAGAAACCGAAGAATGTCGCGAACTGGATCCTGAACGATTTGCAAAGCGCGCTGAGCACGGCTGGAAAAACGATCAACGATTGTCCGATTCCGCCGGAAGCGCTCGACGAGCTGGTCAATCTCATCGACACCGGAAAGATCAGCGGCAAACAGGGCAAGGAAGTTTTCTCGGAAATGTTTTCCAGTGGCACAGGCGCAGCCGCGATCGTGAAAGAAAAAGGGATTGAGCAACTCAGCGACACGAACGCAATCGAAAAATTTTGCGACGAAGTGATCGCGGCCAATCCAAAACCGGCGGCGGACTTCAAAGCCGGCAATGCAGCGTCGCTCAATTTCCTCAAAGGCCAGGTGATGAAATTGTCGAAAGGCAAAGCGAATCCGCAGCTGGCTGGCGAAATTCTGGAAAAGAAGCTAAAGGGCTAAGCACCACTCTCAATTTGTCATTCCGAGCGGAGTCGAGGAATCTCATTCTATTTCAGAAATATTAAGAGATGTCTCGACTTCGTTCGATACGACAGCAACGGAAATGCGCATTTTAATCGCGCCGGATAAATTCAAAGGCGCGCTCGGCGCGCGAGAGGTTGCGGAAAACATCGCCGCCGGCCTGTGCGATGTTTTGCGCGACGCGAAGATCGACATCGTGCCAATGGCCGACGGTGGTGAGGGAACCGCCGATGTAATTTCGCAAGCGCTCGGCGCTTCGTGGTCGAAATGTAAAGCGCGCGATCCGCTCGGTCGCGAGATCGAAGCGCGTTACGCCTGGATCGACAATCAAAAACTCGCGGTGATGGAGATGAGTGAAGCGGCGGGCATGCGTCGTTTACGGCCGAACGAGGGCAACGTCGATCTTGCAAACACTTTGGGTGTCGGGGAAATGATTTTGGATGCGGCGCGGCGAGGTGCGCGACAAATCATCCTCGGACTTGGCGGCAGCGCGACGAATGACGGCGGATTCGGAATGGCCCGCGGGCTCGGCTTCCAATTCTTCGGAGCGGCCGGGACGAAACTTGACGGCTTTAAGCCGTCAAGTTTACAAGAGCTGCAGCGGATTGAGAGGCCGCGCAATCTGAAATTGCCACCAATTGTTGCTGCAGTTGATGTGAAGAACCCGCTGCTCGGTAACAATGGCGCGACGCGAGTCTTTGGTCCGCAGAAGGGCGTGACGCCCGATCGGATCGACAAGTTCGAACGCGCATTAATGAGGCTCGCGGACGTTGTTGCTGAACAATTCGGCGTCGATTATCGAAATGAACCTGGCGCGGGCGCGGCAGGCGGGCTTGGATTTGGATTGATGAGTTTCTGCGGCGCGAAAATTCGGCCGGGCTTCGATGTGGTCGCGGAATCTGTTGGGCTCGAATCGAAAATGAAAGATGTCGATCTTGTCATAACCGGCGAGGGAAGTCTGGACCGACAAACACTTGAAGGAAAAACGCCGGCGGGCGTGGCGCAACTGGCGCGCAAACTTGGCAAACGGATTTTCGCAATGGTCGGGCGCGCGAGTGACGATGCGGAAGTGCAAAAGCTTTTCGAGGGCGTGTTTCAAAACGCGAGATCGGGCATGAGCCAGGAAGAAAACATGAAACGCGCCGCGGAATTGTTGCGCGAAAACGCGCGGGAATTGGCGAGAACTGTAGCGGCGGTCTGTGACCGCCGGTCGAGCATGCGGCGCTCATAGAGCGCCGCTACACAAGACAATTTTTCGCGGCTTTCATTTCGTACGTAGTGAGCGAAAATAGGCGGCTCATGCACGATATCCCTCCGGGCGCGCTGACGCCGTTTGTTTTTTCCGATCCGGCCGGCAAACGCTGGCCGCGATTGCGGCTGGCGTTGCTCATTTTAGGCGTGCTCGCGTTTCTCGGGACCGTGCTCTTTGTGCAAACGCTTTTTGTCGCGCCGCAGATGCGGGTGCCGTTTTCGTTGAGGCAGTTGAAAGGGCAGTTGAAAGCCCTGCAAAAAGCGAACCCCGCCAGCCAGATCCCGCCGAGTTCGCTGCTTTGGCAAAAATTCGCCGCGGCGAAACAGGCGGCGAAAAAATTAGCGGGAGCAACCGCGACGCCCGCGCCTCCGGCAAAGCCGCGCAAGAAAGCGCCGCCGGACGAAGTGCGCCTCGCGTTTTATACCAACGGCGATCCCTACAGTTACGCATCGCTCGAAGAGCACGCGTCGCTGATCACGCATTTGTGTCCAGAATGGATCACGGTGGTAAACGGCCTCGGTGATATTTCGATCGATCCCGACATTCGGCTGCCAAAATTTTGCACGAGCAAAGGAATCAAACTGATGCCATTGCTGACGAATCTGGTAGGGGACACGTGGCAACCTGAAGCGGTGGAAAATCTCGCGCACGGTCCGCCGGATCGACAAGAAAGCTTCTTCGCAAAAGTGATCGGGGCGCTGCGCGACGCGAAAGCTGCGGGGGTCGTGGTCGACTGGGAACAGATCGATCCCGTTTACAAAAAAGACATCACTGCGTTCATCGACAGGTTTTGCGACGCGCTGCACAACGACGACAAGGAACTTTGGCTCACAGTTCAACCGGGCCAGGAGCTTGATTACATCGATTTCGACGAGCTCTCGGATAACGTCGATCGGTTCGTCGCCTCGCTCTTCGACGAAACATCGGACATCGATCCGCCCGGGCCGCTTGGGTCGCGGCCGTGGTTTGAGGGTTGGTTGCACGTGCTGCTTGAAGGCAGCGACACGAAACAATGGATTATCACGCTCGGCAGTTACGGTTACGATTGGACGATCGGCGGCAAAAAAGCGGAGTTGATCAGCTTCCCGGAGGCGATGAGCCGGGCGAACAATGCCGAGATTGAAAGCACGGAAGTTAGCGGACCAAGTTACAATCCGTTTTTTTATTTTGAGGACGCGGACAAGGAGCACGCCGTCTGGTTTCTGGATGTCGTCACGTTTTTGAATGAGCTCCGCGAAGTGCGCGGGCAAAAAGCTGGTGGGTTCGCGCTCTATCGTCTTGGGACGGAAGATCCGGCAATCTGGGACGCGCTGGCTGTTGCGAAGGATTTCAAGATCGACAATCAGACCCGCGAAGCGCTCGAGGTTTTGAAAGGCACCGACACAATCACCGACGTCGGCGAAGGCGAGATCGTAACCGTGGATGAAAGTCGCGCTGATGGGATGCGCAAACTTGCGGTCGACTCGGAGGGTTATCTCACCGCCAAATACACAAAGTTTCCCGAGTTCCCAACGCTTTATCACCAAGGCGCGGGGGGCGAACATCAGGTCGCGCTTACGTTTGACGATGGCCCTGATCCGAAGTGGACGCCGAAGATTTTGGATATTTTAAAAGCGGCAAACGCAAAGGCCGCATTCTTTTTGGTTGGAGTGAACGCGGAAAAATATCCCGGACTCGTTGGGCGAATCGTCAACGAAGGCCACGAGATTGGGAACCACACGTATTATCATCCGAACCTTGCGCTGGCCTGGCCCGAGCACGTCCGGCTCGAACTGAATGCGACGCAGCTTTTGATCGAAACAATTACCGGCCGCGCGACCACTTTGTTTCGCCCGCCTTATGCCGCCGATACGCAGCCCTCAAAGATGAGCGAGTTGATGCCGTTGCAAATTGCGCAGGAATTGAGCTATCTGGTTGTCCTCGAAAATATCGATCCGCAGGATTGGGCGAAACCGGGTGCGGACATCATTCTGCAACGAGTGAAGCAACAACGGCGTGATGGCAGCATCATTTTGTTGCACGATGCGGGTGGCGATCGTTCGCAAACGGTGGCTGCGTTGCCCCGCATTCTGGATTGGTTGCACACGCGCGGCGACACGATTGTTTCGCTGAGCACTTTGTTGGGAACAACGCGCGACGCACTGATGCCGCCGTTGCAAACAACGAATCCATCATTGACGCGACTGGTCAGCAGCGCCGGGTTTCGCGTTTACCACGCGCTCGAAGAATTTCTCTGGGCTTTCATGATCGTGGCAACAGCGCTGGTGGTCGCGCGCACGCTCATCGTGATTTGGCTGGCTTACCGCTTTCGACGTTTGCCGAGAAGCGAATTCGCCGGGCCGGTCAGCATCGTGATGGCAGCGTACAATGAAGGAAAAGTCATCGCCGAAACTCTGCGCTCGCTCCTTGCAACTGATTACAAAGGCGAACTAGAGATCATCGTGGTCGACGATGGGTCTCGCGACGAAACCAGCTCCGAAGTCGAACGCATGTCAGATGTCGATCCACGTGTGCGTTTGCTACGTCAAGAAAACCGCGGGAAAGCGCGCGCGTTGCAACGCGCGCTGGCGGCGGTCGCTCATGGCGTTATCGTGTTCGTCGACGCGGACACGCATTTTCAACGCGACACGCTGCCGTTGCTACTCGAGCCGCTCGCCGACGAAACAATCGGCGCCGTTTCCGGCCACGCCAAAGTGGGAAACTTGCGCACATTCATTGCGCGCTGCCAATCGCTCGAGTACACCTGCGGATTCAACCTCGATCGTCGCGCTTACACCCGTTGGAACTGCATCACGGTGGTGCCGGGCGCGATCAGCGCGATCCGGAAGGAAGCGATCGATCGCGCTGGCGGGTTGAGTTTGCAAACACTGGCGGAAGACACCGATCTGACTCTCGCGCTGCACAAAGATCGGCAACGGATCGTTTACGTGCCGCAGGCGATTGCCTGGACGGAAGCGCCTGAATCGGTGCGGACGCTGGCGCGCCAGCGTTTTCGCTGGGCTTACGGCACACTGCAATGTCTGTGGAAACATCGCGACATGGTTTTCAATTGGAATTATCGCGCGCTCGGCTGGTTCAGTTTGCCGAGTGTTTGGTTTTTTCAAATCATCCTTGTCGCCATCACGCCAATGGTCGATTTATTTCTGCTCGCGTCGCTTCCATTCGGCACCTGGCGTGCGGTCTTGCCGTTCGTGGTCACGTTCCTTTCGATGGACGTGATTTTGGCCACGCTCGCTTGCATTCTGGAACGGGAACCGATTACGCGCGCGTGGCGGATTTTACCAATGCGGCTGATCTATCGGCCGATGCTGAGCTATTGCATTTGGAAAGCAATTTTGCGCGCGATCAAGGGCGCGTGGGTCAGTTGGGGCAAACTCGAACGCACCGCCAGCGTGCCGGTGCGAGTGTAGCTGGAAGTTAGAGGTTTGATGTTTGATCTTAAAACGCGTCCAATCATCACTGCGTTTGTAGCAGCGTCGCTGAGTTGCATTTTCACATCCTGTAAAAAGCCGACGTCGCCTCAAATTGACGCGAACGCCCCGGTAGAGATCGTTGTTCCGGAACATGGGGCCTACACGGGCGCGTTCATGGATTTCGGAGACGAAGAAGACGACGTCACGCTCGAGATGATCGAAGATTTCGAGCAAATGGTCGGCAAACATCAGGCCGTCATCGCGTCATCGAGCTACTGGGGCGAGCAAACCTTTCCGACGGCAAACCTGAATGTCGTCTGGCGGCACGGTTCGCTTCCTCTCTTGTTTTGGTCGCCCTGGGACAAGCCCTACACGCAAAATCGCGGGCCGGACAAATTCAATCTCACCGATATCATCGCCGGAAAATGGGACGCCTACATCGACAAGTGGGCGGATAGCGCACGTGACTTCGGTCATCCAATGATCGTCGCGTTTGGCGTTGAAATGAACGGTGACTGGTTCCCCTGGTCGGGAGCATTTTATGGCGGCGAAGATTGGGATGACGCCGCCGACAATTGGAAAGGTCCTGAAAATTTTCGGCGGGCGTATCGGCATGTGGTCGATCGAGTCCGTGCCCGCGGGGTGACGAACGTCAAATGGATGTTTCACACCAACAATTATTCCTACCCGCTCGACACTTGGAATTTTGCGCCGGCCTATTATCCGGGCTCCGATTACGTCGATTGGTTGGGCCTGAGCGTTTACGGCCAGCAGTTCAAGGACGAACCGAACCCGGGTATTACTTCGTTGCTCGACTGGCCGTATCAGGAATTAAGCGGCCTCGACCCGAATAAGCCGATCATGATTGCGGAATGGGCCACGGGCGAATTTCCTTATCCCGCCGGCGAACCCGGAATTCGTAAACCCGAATGGATCAAACAAGCGCTCGAACTTTTTCGGACGCGTTATCCGCGAGTGAGGGCGGCGGTTTATTGGCACGAGCGCTGGCAAAATGTCGATCAAACCTACAGCAATTTGCGCGTTAATTCCTCAGTCGAATCGCTGCAAGCCTACCGTGATGGCGTGGCGAATCCGGATTGGTTAGGCAAATTGATCCTGAAGGCGGTGCCGAAGAAGTAGCGTTATCGCCAGACGGCGAGAATTCCGCCGAGCGCGATGCACCCAAAAAAGTGATAGCTCGAGTCGATTAACCAAACCTTAAACGGTTTCGACTCCCACAAATATTGGATGGTCAGGGCCGTTGCTGAAAATCCAAGCCCGACACCGGCTCCGAGCTTTAGTCCGTGGCCGACATCGGCGATTCCCGTCCTTGCGATTAACCGCGCCATGATCGCAGCGGCGACGAGATTGCAAATGAAATTGCCGATCATTTTCGCCGGCATTCCGCTGGGTTCAAGCTTCACTCCATGCTGCTGAATGCCCGCCGCCCAAATTTTTCCGAACAAAGCCATGTACCAGATGGCGCCAATGATCCAGTAAGCCGCTGCTGCACAAATTATTGCTAGCCAGTTCATACCGGCGGTTGTCTCAGCCAGCCGCCTCTAAGGCAAGCTAAAATCCCAGCGTTGTAGCTGCCGGTGTCCTCGCCGGCAGAGACGTTTGTCTGATCTCTGCCGTCAGAAACGGCAGCAGTTACGACATTCAAGAAAAATCTACCGGAGTTAGAGACAAAAACAGAATTTGGCGGCGTCTTGATTATAA
>Ga0209808_1001141_pt1 | contig 13589 bp, 12 predicted proteins | sample GraSoiAngelo_157_FD_186171 | JGI IMG/M metagenome (GOLD analysis project Ga0209808, IMG submission 186171) | Grasslands soil microbial communities from the Angelo Coastal Reserve, California, USA - 14_1009_16_20cm (SPAdes) (version 2) | ecosystem: Environmental > Terrestrial > Soil > Grasslands ...
GACGAAGGGATCGTGCTGCATCTCGAAGCCAAGGTTCTCGGTGTGCAGGGCCGGTCCGGAGAAACCGTTAGCCTCCAGACGCGTACGCCCTCAGGTGATCAGACGATCGAAGGCAGCGATATCCTGGTCGCGGTCGGACGCACCCCAAATACCAGCGGGATCGGGCTCGACCTCGCCGGTGTCGCACTCGACACCCGCGGATATGTCGCGGTCAACGACCGGCTCGAGACGAGTGCGTCTGATGTCTGGGCAGTTGGCGAGTGCGCGGGCAGCCCACAGTTCACCCATGTGTCGTTCGACGATTTCCGTATCATTCGGGATAATCTCGCCGGCGGCGATCGTACTACTCGCAATCGGCTGGTCCCGTACTGCATGTTCACTGACCCGCCACTAGCGCGGGTCGGCTTGAGCGAACGCGAGGCCCAACGCCAGGGCATCGCCGTTCGTGTCGCGAAGCTGCCGATCGTCGCCGTGTTGCGATCGCGGACAATCTCGGAGACGCGCGGCTTCCTGAAGACACTGGTCGAGGCCGACGGCAACCGCATTCTGGGCTTCACCATGCTCGGTGCCGAGGCGGGCGAAGTCATGGCCGTGGTTCAGACCGCGATGGTGGCCAGCATGCCTTACACGGGCTTGCGCGACGCGATCATCGCGCACCCGACAATGGCGGAGGGCCTCGGCGCGCTCTTCTCGAATATACCGGCCCGATAAGGCTCGCACGGGACCTCGGCCATGCGAAAAGTCCAAGAGGTACGCCTGGATCCAGCGGGCGATCAAAAGACCTTCAGCAGCTCGCCAAGCACCTGATAGTCGAACGGCTCCGGCTTGGTGGCGCGCGCCTCCGCCGCCCTTCGGCGGACTGATCCAGGGCTCGTCCCACCCCTCCGTGAAGAGGGTGCCGAGGGACAGGGGCTGCCACCGGTCGGGATCGGAGTAGGGATCACCGAAGAGCGACTCCTTCGCCGCGTCGAACACCGAGTATTCACCGCGGGCTGACACGGGCGACGTCCCGATCTGAGCCGGCATCTCCGCGGTCCAGCCGGACGTCGGGGGCGCAACGATCCCACCGACGCCCAGTCCCAGCATCAGCGTTGCGAGCCTTGCCGTCATCTGTCCTCTTCGTCGAAGCGACGTCGGGTCGAGGCGATCGGGGCTCTCGCTCAAACGCTACCGACTCTATTTCCTGATACAGGGCACCCTTCCTCCTCGGCGTCAATATCAATCATCGGCACTTTGAGCCCGGCCCGCTCCCGGCGTCGATCAGCGCGAAGCCCTCCGGGCTGCAACCGAGGGGCGCCGCACGACCTTCATGGAATCGTCGGCTGCGTGACCACTGGCTCCCCGACACTCGGCGCCTTCGGGAGCGGAGGCTCCCCCACGCGGGGCTCCCGGACGCCCGGCTCCCGCATCCTTCACCGCCGCGTCCCGTCCACCCAGAGCTCGACCAAGTACGCGTCGCCGCTGACGTCGCGCGAGACCACGCGTATCGAGGGACCCGTGGCGCCCGCGGCGGTGGTGGTCCGCGCGTGCACGCCGTCGACGTTCTCCGTCGTCTTCCAGCCCGCCTGCAGGCAGTCCTTCACGCCAGTGACGGCTCTATCGTAGGCGCCGTCGGCGCTCTCCTCCGCGTCGCCCGCGTAGAGCGTGCAGGCGTAGGCCGGCGGGGTGCCGCCGAAGACGACGCAGTCGCTCGCGCCGGGAAGGCGCCTGGACCCTTCCCACATGATGTGCTCGCCGCCGCGCCGCGCCGCGCAGGGCCGAGAATCCGCAGGGTGATGCACATCGATACCATTCTCAGACGGCGCATACCGGCGGTCCTCCACGCGCGGCCTGAGTCGCGGTGCATCCAGACTAGAAGCAAGGTGTGGGCCGTCTCCCTCACAGCGGTGCTCGGCCCGAGCCATCCCGGCCTCATGCGGAGCCAGCAAGAGACGCCCGAGACCACCAGGGAGCTGTCTGTCGAACTGTCGACACACATGCCGATCAGCCGGCAGCACCGGCTCCTCCGTGCTCGTACATGTACGCCCGGGAATGGCCCGGATCATGCTCTCCGCGCGGGAACGGAGATGATGGATCAGCAAGGCACCGCCCTCCACCGCTGGCGAATCGCCGTCGCGGGCCTGTTCCTGCAGATGGCGCTGGGCGCTGCTGCCCTTGGCCCTGTCGGCGCCCAACGGCGACCGCGGGCACGTTCCAATGAGGGTGCCGGTTGCGGGACGGCCATGAGCGAAACGAGGGGACCGGATCGACGATGATCAGTGTGACCGTCGACGAAGACATCCACGAAGCAGCGCCGCATGAGCGCCTCATCGACCTCTTCAACCGGAGCGGCGTCCGCGTTCCTCACGTGTGCTACCACCCGCGCCTCGGGCCCATCCAGACCTGTGACACCTGCCTGGTGGAGGTCGGGGGCAAGCTGGTGCGGGCGTGCGCTACACAGACCAGCGACGGGATGGTGGTGTCGACGAGGTCTTCGGCCGCGAAGAGCGCGCAGCGCGCGGCGTTCGACCGTATCCTCGGCAACCATCTCCTCTACTGCACGGTCTGCGACAACAACAACGGGAACTGCACCGTCCACAACACGACCAAGCTGCTCGCCGTCGAGCACCAGCGGATTCCCTTCCAGCCGAAGCCGTACGCGGTCGACCACACCAATCCCTTCTATCGCTACGACCCGAGTCAGTGCATTCTCTGCGGCCGCTGCGTCGAGGCCTGCCAGAACGTGCAGGTGAACGAGACCCTGTCGATTCGCTGGGAGGACCCTCACCCGCGCGTGCTCTGGGACGGCGGCGCGAAGATCGGCGAATCGAGCTGCGTCTCGTGTGGCCACTGCGTGACCGTCTGCCCGTGCAATGCGCTGATGGAAACGACGATGCTGGGACATGCGGGCTTCCTGACGGCGCTCCCGAAGTCCGCGCTCGAGGGCATGATCGACGTGGTCAAGGGCGTCGAGCCGGAGATCGGCTACGGGCCGATCCTGCGCGTCTCGGAAGCCGAAGCCGCAATGCGGGAGACCCGCATCCGGCGTACCAAGACGGTCTGCACGTACTGCGGCGTCGGCTGTAGCTTCGACGTCTGGACCAAGGACCGCCACATTCTGAAGGTCGAGCCCGCGGACGGTCCGGCGAACGGGATCTCCACCTGCGTGAAGGGCAAGTTCGCCTGGGACTACATCAACAGCCCCGACCGCCTGACGGCGCCACTCATCCGCGACGGCGATGGGTTTCGTGCCGCCACGTGGGACGAAGCGCTCGATCTCGTTGCGCGCCGGTTGACGGAGATCAAGGCGGCGAGCGGCCCGGCCTCGATCGGCCTCATCGCCTCCTCGAAGTGCACCAACGAGGAGAGCTACCTCATGCAGAAGCTGGCGCGCGCGGCGATCGGCACCAACAACGTCGACAACTGCTCGCGCTACTGCCAGGCGCCGGCGACCATGGGGCTGTTTCGCACGGTCGGCTACGGCGGCGATTCGGGCTCGATCGCCGACATCGAGCAGGCCGCCCTCGTGGTCATCATCGGCAGCAACACGGCCGAGAGCCACCCGGTCCTGGCGACGCGCGTGAAGCAGGCGCACAAGCTCCGCGGGCAGCAGCTCATCGTCGCCGACCGGCGCGAGCACGAGATGGCGCGGCGCGCCGACGTGTTCCTGCGCCCCAACCCCGGCACCGACCTCGTCTGGCTGTCGGCGATCAGCCGCTATCTGCTCGACAACGGCCTAGCGCACACCGAGTTCCTGCAGAGGTGGGTGAACGGGCTGGAGGCGTATCGGAAGAGCCTGGAACCGTTCACGTTGGAGGTGGCGTCGCGGGTCTGCGGTCTCTCTGTCGAGACGCTGAAGCGGGTTGCCCACATGATCGCCGCGGCGGACAGCGTCTGCATCCTCTGGGCGATGGGCGTCACGCAGCACGTCAACGGCTCCGATACGTCGACGGCCATCTCGAATCTTCTGCTGCTCACCGGCAACTACATGCGGCCGGGTACGGGCGCTTACCCGCTGCGCGGGCACAACAACGTGCAGGGAGCGAGCGACCACGGTTCCATGCCGAACGTCCTCCCCGGCTACCAATCGGTCGACGACCCGGAGGTGCGGGCGCGCTTCGAGGCAGCCTGGCAGGTCGCGCTGCCCACCACCCCAGGGCTCGACAACCACGAGATGGTGGACGCGATCCACCAGGGCAAGCTCAAAGCAATGTACCTCTTCGGCGAGGAGATAGAGGACGTCGATGCGAACACGAACTACGTCGGCGGTGCCTTGGAGAAGCTCGACTTCTTCGTCGTCCAGGACATCTTCCTCAGCGAGACCAGCCGCTTCGCCGACGTCGTCCTGCCCGCCTCTCCGAGCCTCGAAAAGGAGGGGACGTTCACCAGCACCGAGCGGCGGATCCAACGGCTCTACCGGGTCTTCGAGCCGCTCGAGGGCAGCCGACCGGACTGGCAGATCATCCAGGAGGTCGCGAACCGTCTCGGCGCGCGGTGGCATTACGAGCATCCGAGCGAGATCATGCGCGAAATCGCGGCGCTCACCCCGCTGTTCGCCGGGGTGAGCTACGAGCGGCTGGAGGGATACCGTTCGCTGCAGTGGCCGGTCGCTGCCGACGGCACCGACGAGCCGCTGCTCTACACGGAGCGGTTCCACTTCCCGGACGGCAAGGCACGGCTGTTCCCGGTCTCCTGGACGGAGCCATCCTTGCGGCCCGACACCGAGTTCGATCTGCGGCTCAACAACGGCCGCCTGCTCGAGCACTTCCACGAAGGCAACCTGACTTACCGGAGCGAAGGCATCCGCTCGAGAACACCCGATACCTTCGTCGAGATCTCGCCCGAGCTCGCCGGGGAGCGCGGCATCCAGGATGGGACCTGGGTGCAGCTCACCTCGCGCTACGGCCAGGTGCGTGTCCGCGCGCTCATCACCGATCGCGTACGCGGGAAGGACCTCTACATGCCGATGAACTCGACCGAGAGGCCCGTCAACCGGCTGACCGGTAACCAGACCGATCCGGCCACGGACACGCCGGCGTACAAGGACGCCGTCGTGGCGATGCGCGTGTTGCCGGAGATCGGAGAGAGCCCATTGCCACGCGTGAATCACCGGTTCGGCCATCCGACGCCGCAGCGCGGGGTCGAGGTCGAGCGCAAGTGGCAGCGCCCCGACTACCGCCTGCCGGAGTGAAGACCATGGCCCGGCCGATTCGGCACGAACTCCCGCCGCGCGATGGACGCGCGCAGCTCACATCTCGACTTCGCGCCGCGCCCCTCGAACACGCCGAAGCGGTGCTGGCGGCGTACGAAGTGCTGCAAGAACTTCACGACCGTGGCGTGCTCGACCTCCTGCGCGGGGCACTCGGCGCGAGCGACGCCATCGTCGAGATCGCCGTCAGTGCGACGAACACGCCGGAGTCGATCCGCGCCCTGCGCAACCTGCTGCTCCTGGCGCAGGCGCTTGGCGCGCTCGAGCCTGCGGTGCTCGCGGACTTCACCCGGGCCGTGCCCGCGGCACTCGCGCAGGCGAGCGCCGAGGAGGCGCGACCGCCAGGGTTGCTCAAACTCCTCAGCACGTTCTTCAAGAAGGATTTCCGCCGAGGACTCGCAGCGATGAATGATCTCGTCGTCGCGTTCGGACGGAATCTCTCCAGCGTGGAGAAGAGGTGACGCATGAAGGTCGGATTCATCGGGCTCGGGCACATGGGAGCCGGGATGGCAACGAGCCTGCTCAGGGCCGGCCATGACACCACCGTTTACAATCGCACGCCCAGCAAGGTGCAGGCGCTCGTCGAGCAAGGCGCACACGCCGCGGCTCGGGTGGCGGACGCCTGCCGGGGTGATGCCGTCGTGACGATGCTGGCAGACGACGGAGCCGTCGAAGCCGTCGTCTTCGGCGAGAAGGGCGTGATCGGCAGCCTGGGCAAGGGCGCAATCCACATCTCCATGAGCACGATCAGCGTCGCGCTTTCGGAACGCCTCGCCGCGGCGCATGTGAATGCCGGCCAGCGTTTCGTCGCTGCACCGGTCTTCGGGCGACCCGAAGCAGCGGCCGCGGCCAAGCTGTTCATCGTCGTCGCCGGCGCGCCGGATGCCGTTCGAATCTGCTCGCCTCTGTTCGAAGCAATGGGGCAGAAGACTCTCGTCGTCAGCAACGAGCCGCCGGCCGCGAACTTGGTCAAGCTGAGCGGCAATTTCCTGACCGCCTCGGTGATCGAGGCGCTGGGCGAGGCCATGGCGCTCGTCGGCAAGGCCGGGGTCGATCGGCACCGATATCTCGAGATCCTGACCTCCACGCTCTTCACCGCCCCGATGTACAAGATGTATGGCGGGCTCATCGCCGAGCAGAGGTTCGAGCCTGCGGGGTTCGCGGCACCGTTGGGACACAAGGACATCCGCCTCACCCTCGCCGCGGCGGAGACGCTGCGCGTGCCCATGCCGTTCGCGAGCGTGTTGCACGACCGGTTCTTGACGCTGCTCGCCCAGGGCGGCGAGGCCCTCGATTGGTCGGCGATCGGGGGGCTCGCCGCGAGGGACGCCGGCCACGGGGACCCGCCCAGCGGCCAGCAGATGAGGGAGAGCCGAAGTGCATCTCGTTGACGAAGTGTTCGCCGGCCTCGTCGCATGTCGTGACGCGCGCGCGACTCGCCGGCAGCTCCTGCTCGCTCCGCTCCCTCTCGCGGTGTTGGCGACGGCGGCCCAGGCCAGCAAAATCAACCCCTCAGAGACAGCGATCACCCTTCCCGACGAGATCAGCTGGGTCGCGTGGAGCGGACTCCCGCCGCACAGCGGAGAAATGGCGACGCTCTACGGCGGCTTGGACAAGCCGGGGCCGTATCTCGTGCTGATGAAGTGGTATCCCGGCTACATGAGCGCCCCGCACTCGTACGCGACGGACCGACTCTCGCTGGTCCTGTCCGGCACCTGGTGGGTGAACAGCGGCGCGGACTTCGACCCGGACGCTACGGTCCCGGTCCCGGCCGGGGGATTCATCAGGCGCGTCGCTCGAACGCCGCACTACGACGGCGTCAAGAAGAGCGTGGAAGTCCCGGCCGTGATCGCCCTTTTCGGAATCGCGCCCGTCGAATTGCAACTGGTGGACCCGATCAAGCCAGCCTGGCGTCAGCCCTGAACCGCGACGGATCGCATGAAGAGATTCGAGCAGCGCGTGGTCGAGGTCTCCGTCCAGCGGATCGACGGAACGGCCTCGTCATGCGGACGTGACGTGCTCGCCGTCGAAGAGCCGCTCGAGATTCGCCTCGACTACGGGGCCGGCGCCGGTCGCACGCGGCGGAGCATCACGGTGACCATGCGCACGCCCGGCTGTGACGTCGAGCTGGCGGTGGGCTTCCTGTTCGCCGAGGGACTGGTGCGGCGGCGCGAGGACATCGAACGGGCCGAGAGCTGCGGCCCGCCGGCGGGTTCGCTCGGCATCCGGAACCTCGTCCGCGTGGATCTCTCGCCGGACGTCACGGTCGATGAGAAGCGGCTGGCGCGGAATTTCCTCACCACCTCGAGCTGCGGGCTCTGCGGGAAGGCCTCGCTCGACGCTCTGCCGGCGGCGAGCCGCACACGCTTGCCCGATGGCTTCGAGGTGCCGGCTTCGTCCATACACGACCTGCCGGCGCGGCTGCGCAGCGCCCAGACGGTGTTCGACCGCACGGGCGGTCTGCACGCGGCCGCGCTCTTCGACGCCGAGGGGCGCCTGCTCGGCGTGCGCGAGGATGTCGGCCGCCACAACGCCGTCGACAAGCTGATCGGCGCGCAGCTCCTGGCACGGGCGGTCCCGCTGCTGGACCGCCTGATCTTCGTCAGCGGACGCGCAGGCTACGAGCTGGTGCAGAAGGCGCTCGCCGCCGGAATCCCGATGCTCGCGGCCGTGGGCGCCCCGTCCAGCCTCGCGGCGGACCTCGCACGCGACGCCAACATGACGCTGCTCGGCTTCGTGCGCGACGGTCGCTTCAACATCTACAGCGGAGCGCAGCGGATTCGACGTGAAGCCGGAGCCGATGCACCGCCGGACCGTGTCGGCGATCGGCGGCGGGGTCCCCCCGGGCGATCTCGCGACGAACAGCACGGCTATCCGCCTTCGGATCAGCTGCCACCGTGATGCGGAGAGTCGATGCTGCGCACGGCCTTGTTCGCGGCGGCCGCCGTCGTGGAGACCACGGTGTTCGACAAACGCGACATCAGGGCACCTCCGGTGGAACACGGACGGCGTGCCCGTGCGAGCATCACATCGACACAAGGAGGGATTTCCATGCATCGACGCCAATGGGCGGCAGGCGCAGCAGCAAGCGCGCTGTTGCTGGGGGGCCTGATCCTGACTCACACCGTGGACGCAAAGAAATCAGATCAGCCGCCAGGGAAGCATCAGCCGCCAGGGAAGAAAAAGCCCCCACCCCCGGCCGCGATCTACGATCCGTATCCGCCCGGCATCCTCCCAGCCGATATAGACGCCGAGCTAGCCAGGGTGCTTCGTGAAATCGACGGCATCGAGCAGGAGGCGCTCGCGCAGTTGCGCGCGCTGCCGCCGCCGGTCCTGACAGGTCAACCGCCAACCCTTCAGGGCACCGGGCAGCGGCTGATTCAGCTGCTCGGCAAGGCCATGAATTACGACAAGAACATATCCCCCAACCGGAACCAGGCCTGCGCTTCGTGTCACATGCCGTACGTCGGCTTCAGCGGACCGATCCCGTCGGTCAATCTGACGATGGTCGCGTATCCGGGAACGGTACATTTCCGGGCCGGCAAGCGGACGGCGCAGAGATACACGTACTCGCCGTATTTCCCGGTGCTCCACTTCAACGCGACCCAGGGCCTCTTCTTCGGCGGCAACTTCTGGGATTCGCGCGCGACCGGCTACATTCTGCAGCAACCCGATGCCGAGCAGGCGCAGCATCCTCCCGTCGATACGCAGGAGATGGGCAACCCCGACACTGCTTGCATCGCGTTCAAGCTGTCACAGGCCGAATACAGACCTTTCTTCGAGCAGGCATGGGGCGCGGGCTCGCTTGATATCAAGTTCCCGCATGATGCCGAGGCGATCTGTGCGACCCCCGGGGGTGCCGCTGTGTTCGGTACGAACGTCACGCCGGTTCGGCTGAAGCCGGCGGACCGCCTCCGGGCAAACGAGGCTTTCAATCACTGGGGACAGTCCGTTGACGCGTACGAGGGCTCACTGGACCTCAGCGCCTTCTCGTCGAAATTCGACGCGTTCCTCGCAGGCGCGGCCACGCTGACTGCAGACGAGATGGCCGGGTACCGGCTGTTCGACGGCAAGGGCAACTGCAACTCGTGCCACGTCGACGGACGAGGGACGACTATCTCCACAGGTCAGACCGACACCAGCAAAGCCGCCACCGTGAACCCCGTGTTCACGTGCTTCGGCTCGGCGAATGAAGGGCTGCCCCTGAATCCCAGGGATGCCTTCTTCTATCAGACCACGCCGGATTCCTTCGGGTTCACCGCTAATCCCCTCGGCTTCGGCTACAGGGACCTGGGATTGGGGACGTTCCTCAGAAGCGGATTCGGCTCCGCCCCCAACCCGAACTCGACCTGGACGCAGTTTGCACCGAGTGTCGACGGCCAGTTTCAGGTGGCCACGGCGCGCAACGTGGCCATGACGTCACAGTGTCCCACCACCGAGGCGCCGGGGCCCTTCTTCCAGAAGGGGTTCTTCCACAATGGGTACATCAAGAGCCTGAAGCAGCTCGTGCACTTCTACAATACGCGCGATCTCTATTCGTTCGATGTCACCTCCGGACACTGCCCGCCGGGAACGACCGAGAAAGTGGACTGCTGGCCCAGGCCGGAGGTCCCGCAGAACCTCGACTGTACGACCGGCAATCTCGGCTTGACGGATCAGGAGGAGAACCAGATCGTCGCGTTCCTGCAGACGCTCACGGACGGCTTCACCACGCCGTACCCCGACAGCGATACCTTCACCGGTACTTGCGCGACCGGTGGGACGGCGGCCACCCAAGGCAATGAGTCGCTCATCCCGACTCCGCCGCTTCCGCCTTGCTCGCCGCAGGTCTGCGGCGTTCCTCCTCTGCCCAGCGCGAATGTCGACGGCCCTCTGATTCCCTGTCCGCCAAGCTGACCGACGGACGTGGACCAGCGGAGGTCGAACGTGGCGCAAAGACCGACTCTCTCGGAGGTCCGTGCGATGACGATGAAAGGACTCGTTCTGAGGCTGGCGCTCACGGCTACGGTAGGTAGCCTGCTCTGCTCCAACCCGACCGCCGCTCAGATACCTCCTCCGGCCAACAGAGCAGAGCGCGTCGAGATCACCAAAGGGCCAGAGGTCGAATTGTCGAAGAGCCATTTGACCATCATCCGGTGGACTACCAACAACCCCGGCGGCTCGGACGTTCACTACGGCGTCGTGCACTACGGAACGGATCCAAAGGAGCTTAGCCAGATGGCGAAGAACCCCATCACGCTGAACCAGAGCCATCAGGAGTCGACATTCCGCGTGCACATGCGGGGCCTCGAGCCGCGGACGACCTACTACTACGCCGTCACGTCGATGGAGAGTAATGGCAAGAGCGATGGGGTGAAGAGCAAGGTACGCCAGTTCACCACACCGTAGTGCGAAGAGAGACGGAGGTCGCACGGGAACAATCCTCGTCCTGAACGCGGGCGCGGGACGGCCCAACCGTCCCGCGCCTTGTGCGGATCTGCCAGGCATGACACGCCTGCGGTTCTCGCCGTCCGTGTCCGCCCCGCGATCGCTCGGAGGCTCCCGTGTCCCGGCCAGCGGCTGGCATCGAGGTTGCGGCGGACGCCGGAAGCTCGAGTATACGCCGCACCTCGCGCGGCCAGAAAGGATCCAAGTTCAGACGGCTCATCGCGACACAATCCTTGTCAGTTTCATCACCCAGCGTAATAGACCGAGCACAGCGGGATAGGAAGGCGTCGCCGCCGACCTCCCCGTCGTGCTGGGAGACCGTCGCGGCGTCACGTCGCTCGGCTGCGCATGCGGCTATGCGCAGGGGTCCATGTCCGTCGAGACTCGCCTCACTACGAAAGCCTCGAACATCCGGCCGTTCCATCGCGCCCACATCATGGAAGAGATGCATGCCGGCTCGGTCGCCGAGCTGGTCCGGATGGCCCGACAGCTCGGCATCGCGCCGCAGGGCTGAGCGGGACCTGTCCCAAAGGACAGCGAACCGGCCTGTCCCAAGGTACAGCTAGAAGATCGCGCCGCGCGCCGGTACGTTCCGGCCATGACGAGGTCCGCGCCGGGTGGCCAGAGGCAGGGCCAGCCATCAACCGATGAAGCGCCGCTCGTCGCGATCGTCGACGACGATGCTTCGGTTCGGCAGTCGACCCGCCGTCTGATCCGGTCCTTCGGATCTCGCGCCGAGGCGTTCGCCTCCGGGGAAGAGTTTCTGGCCTCCGCTTCGGCGGCGCGAACCGCATGCCTCGTGCTGGACGTTCGCATGCCGAACATGGACGGCCTGGAGGTCCAGCGTCGCCTCGCCGAGCGCGGCGTACGAATCCCGATCGTATTCCTCACCGGCCGGGCCAGCGACGACGAGGAGCGTCGGGCACGGTCGGCCGGAGCGGTCGAGTTCCTGCGCAAGCCAGTCGGCACAGCAACGTTGCTGCACGTCCTCCAGAAGCTGTTCCAGGTCTCGCACCTGTTCGCGGAGAAGGCGATGCCCACTGAGTCGCGGCCGAGCGACGAGTCAAAAGCGAGGGGGAGCCATGGCCATGATGCGTGAGACGTCAGCGATCGCAGAGCCGACAGCCTGGACCGAGGATCCCAGGACCACGCCCAGCCGCCGGGCGGATGTCCGGCGGACCGTGGAGCCGGGCGACGACCCGTCGAACCCAGCCGCCGTCCATGGAATCATCGGCGGGAGCCTGCCGCTCCGGCGAGTCATCCGTCTGGTCGAGAGTGTGGCCACGACGGATGCGGCCGTCCTCATCCGGGGCGAGACGGGAACTGGCAAGGAGCTGATCGGCGGCCTGATCCACACGCTCAGCGCCCGGCGCGGTCGCCCGTTCGTCAAGTTCAACTGCACCGCCATCCCCGCCGGCCTCCTGGAGAGCGAGCTCTTCGGCCACGAGCGCGGCGCCTTCACCGGTGCCATCGCGCGAAGGATCGGCCGCTTCGAGCTCGCGCACGGCGGCACCCTGCTCCTCGACGAGATCGGTGACCTGCCGCTGGACCTCCAGCCGAAGCTACTTCGCGTGCTCGAGGAGCAGGAGTTCGAGCGGGTCGGCAGCGCGCACACGATCCGGAGCGACGTCCGGGTCATCGCCGCGACGAACCGTCCGCTCGAGGAGCTGGTCGAGGCGGGAGAGTTTCGCGCCGACCTCTACTACCGGCTGAATGTGTTCCCGATCGATGTCCCGGCCCTTCGCGAGCGGCCCGAAGATATCCCGCTTCTGGTGCGCCACTTCGTCGCGCACCACGCCCGAAGTCTCGGCCGGCGCATCGAGTCGATTCCGCCCGATATGATGGAGCGGCTCGTGCACCACCCGTGGCCCGGTAACGTCCGCGAGCTTCAGCACGCCGTCCACCGAGCGGTGATCCTCTCGCGCGGCGCGAGCCTCCAGCTGCCGCCCTTGGACGCCGGGGTGAGGAAAGCCCGGACACCCGCCCCGCAGGCCGAGACCTTCGTTGACGCCGCGCGCGAGCACATCCTCGAGGTCCTCCGCGAGACGAACGGCGTCGTTGCAGGTTCGCGTGGCGCCGCGGCGCGTCTCGGCCTCAAGCGCTCGACGCTCATGTCGAAGATGGAAAAGCTCGGGATCGGACCGGGGGACGTGACCACGGCGCGCGCGCAGCGTCCCGTCGCGCGGTCCGCGCCATCGATCGCGCTCTGATGAGCGTGTCGGTCAAGACGTCGACATGACGGGCGACGTGACCGGCATGGCGTCGATGTCCGTTGCGGACGACGTCGTCATCTCGTGAGGGGGGATCGCCTTCCCTGCGCGGCCGTGGCACTCTCGCAGCATGCCTGACTACAGCCTCTTTGGTGACGAGCACGTCCGGCAGTACGAAACGACGGGCGGCAAGGTGGGTCACGACTGGAATGGCGCGGACTGCCTCATCCTGCACACGACCGGTCGGAAGTCCGGCGAGACCCGGAAGTTCCCGCTCATCTATGGTCGGGACGGTGGGGACTACGTCCTCGTGGCATCGAAGGGTGGTGCGCCCGAAAACCCCGGATGGTACCGGAACCTGGTCGCGCACCCCGACGTCAAGATCCAGGTGCGGGACAAGGTCCTCCCCGTCAGGGCCCGCACCGGGACGCCCGAGGACAAGCGGCGCGTCTGGCCAATCATGACGGCGCAGTGGCCCGAGTACGACAAGTACCAGGCCGGAACCAAGCGCGACATTCCGGTCGTGCTGCTCAGCCCTCGCTGAATCCTCGCCGGGGCTCACCGGCTCCGCCGACGACCTCGGCCGAAGACGCTACGGCGAAGCGCTGCCGCCTTCGTGCGATCGCGGAGCGTTGTGAGCGCGGCGTCCTTCGGATCACACGCTGAGGGGCGGTAGATTCGCAACGATGGGAGCGAAGAGAGGGTCGTCGTGACAGGCTCTTCCTGACGAGAACGAGTACGACGAGGTCACGTCCGAGGACCCG
>Ga0209808_1001142_pt1 | contig 13581 bp, 15 predicted proteins | sample GraSoiAngelo_157_FD_186171 | JGI IMG/M metagenome (GOLD analysis project Ga0209808, IMG submission 186171) | Grasslands soil microbial communities from the Angelo Coastal Reserve, California, USA - 14_1009_16_20cm (SPAdes) (version 2) | ecosystem: Environmental > Terrestrial > Soil > Grasslands ...
CTCTTCCTCTATTACCTGCACTCGCAGTTGACCTTCGACTGGCCCGCGATCTGCTCGACGGGCGGACGAACGCTGGGCGCCTGTTACCGGTCGCTAACCGGCTACGATCCTGCGCAAGGCTTCCGGGACTTCATCGCCGCGCTCAACACGATCGACCAGGGCGGCAGTCTGATCCTGCCTCCGTCGGGAAATCCTTTCCCGGTCAAGAGCTGACGCAACTCAATAAGGCAGCTCGTCCTCCTCCATGCCGAAGTGGTGGCCAATTTCGTGCCGCATCGTCTCCTGCACCTCGCGCTCCAACTCCCGCTCATCAGCGGCGATGTTCTCGTGATTGCGCTGGTAGAGCACGATCCGTTCGGGAAGGCCATGCTCCAGCACGGTGGCGCCCTCGTACAGCCCAAGCAGATCGGGATCCTCTCCCTCGCGGACTGCCTCCAGGTCGGGAAGGTCATCGACCACGATCATCGTGTTGGACATCTTCGCCTGGAATGTGTCGGGAACGCCATCCAGAGCGAGCTCAGCCAGCCGGGCGAACCGGTCGCGGCTGACCCGATAGGGGAGGACGAACCGATCGGGATCCAGGGACGCTGCGCGTCGAAACGCGGCCACCGCATCGCTACGTTTGAGCCAGACCCGGAGCCGCCCCACCAGGTGCCAGGTGGCCGCATCCTCACCGTGGTCAAGCGCGCGCTCGGCATAATCTGCTGCGGCGGGCATGTCGCCGGCGCGGTATGCAAGCCGAGCCGCGAGCCGGAGCCATCCGTCGTCTTGCGGTGGTTGCAGGGCCTGCAGTTCGGTCAGCGCGTCATGAAACCTTTCGGTGATCGTTTCGATCGCGCCATCCACGTCACCGTCGCGAGCCTGTTGTAATCCCTTCACCACCCGCTCCCTGAGCCTCGGCCGCCCACCGGAAAACCATCGGCTAAGCGGCATGGCGTCGCCGGCCGGCAGCCTGCAAGCCTGCCTGAAGCCCCCCGTTACATCGGCAATGGGCCAGCAAACGGCGATGAACGCCCACGACTTCCAGAACCATGTGCTCAAGCGCTTGACCGCGCTGCGTCCAGGTTGGACGGTCAAGAAAGGACCGGAGCCGTTTCAGTTGACCATCCGCCGGGTGCGGGAAACGGACCTGCGCTTCAACCTGGACAGCTTCTACCAGCAGTATCGTGAACAACCGGCCGCGCTCGACCGGCTCTTCGCGGCGCGGCTGCGCCGGCTCGACCAGGAGTGCGACAGCGAAGCCCTGTTCGGGGCGCCGCTGATTCTTCCGGTGCTGCGGCCGGCCACGTTTCTGGACTCGGCGGGCGGCCCGGTCGTCTATCGCCGGATGCTGACCGACATGGTGGTGACCTACGCGGCTCACTACGCGCAGGGAATGCGGTTCTTGCTGCCCCAGGACCTGGCCGCCTGGAACGTCGGCCGGGACCACGTCGAGGTGATCGCGCTCACCAACCTGGCCCTGATGTTCCGCAACGGAATGAAGTTCACCGGACTGGAAACCGACAAAAACGGGCGGCCCCGGATGCTGATGCTGAGCTATGTGGACCCCCGGCCGTACGGCGCGGCGTTGATGCTGCTGCCAGAGGTCTGGGCCTGGCTGGAAGAGATGCTCGAGGACGTGCCGGTCGTGGGCGTACCGGAGCGTGGGTCGTTGATCGCCGCCGGTCAGCAGGCGCAGTTGCTGGGACGACTGCGGCACGACGTCCAGGAGCGTCACCGGGAGGCGGCCATTCCGGTGTCCGACCACCTGTTTTGCGTCGAGAACGGTCGCATTCGGCAGTACGCCCGCTAGCCGGGCTGGCTGCCGGCCGCCGCCACTAGGAGTAGCCTCCGTAGCCTGGATGCGGGTCGGGGTGCAGGCGCGGGCGGAGCAGGATGGCCAGGATCAGCCCGGTTACGAAGCCCCCCACATGGGCGAAGAACGCGACCCCACCGCCGATGACGCCTAGATTCAGAAAGGCGTTGAGGGCTTGCAGGGCGATCCAATAGCCGATAAAGACGTAGGCGGATAGCGTTACGAAGAAGATGGGCACGATGAACGTCAGCACGCGTGCCTTCGGGAAGTAGACGACGTAGGCGGCCAGCAGGCCGGAGATGGCGCCACTCGCGCCCAGCATGGGCACCGTGGAGGTCGGCGTGATGAACACCTGAAGCAGACTGCCGCCCATCCCGGCCGCGAAATAGATGATGAGGAACTTGATCTCACCGATGCGGTCCTCGACGTTGTTCCCAAAGATCCACAGGAACAGCATGTTGCCCGCCACATGGAGCAGGTTGGCGTGCAGGAACAACGAGGTGATGAGGGTGCCCAGATGACGGCCGGCCGAGATATCGGCCGGGACGACCGCGTACCGGGCGATGGCATTCTCATCCATCACGGGGTTCTGCGCCAGATAGAAGTAGACGGCGAAATTGATAAGGATCAGGCCCCAGGTCAGCAGCGAGGGGCGGCGGGTCGGGTTGTAATCGCGAATCGGGATCATGAGGCAAGGGCGCGGGGCATCAACTGCGCCTCCTCGAGCAGGCGGCGAAGGTTGGGCAGCTCCGCGGACGGCAGCGGCGGCAGCGGCGGCCGCGGATCGCCGTGGTCGTAGCCCAGCATTCGCAGAGCCGCCTTGAGCCCGGGCACGCCATACCCGCGGGTCAAAGCCTCGCCGAGCGGGGCGATCGTCCGTTGCTGTTGGCGGGCCTGATCAGCCCGGCCCTCCGACCACGCCTTCGCGATGCCGGCGGAGGCCGCCGGCGCCAGGTTGGCCAGCGCGGCGATCGCGCCGTCTGCGCCGGCCGAAAGCGCGTCGACCATCTTTTCGCCGGCGCCTGCCAGCAACACGAAATCCGGACCAAGCTGGGCGCGCAGCCCGGGCAGCCTGGCAATGTCTCCCGATGAGTCCTTCAGCCCGGCGATGTTGCGATGTCCCGTCAAGCGCACGATCCACTCGGCCCCGAGGTCGTAGCCCATATGCACCGGCACGTTGTAGATGAGAATTGGAATCGGGCTAGCGTCGGCGACCGCATGGTAATGGGCGCGCAGCGCGTCGGCGGTGAGCTGCGCGCGAAAGTAGCTGGGCGCGATGACCAGGGCAGCTTCGGCGCCTTCCGCCGCGGCGGCGCGCGTCCGGTCGATGGTCGCCGGGGTCGAGTCCGCCCCGGTTCCGACGATCAGGCGAAGCGGAGCCGGCAAACCAGCGCGCACCGATCGAATCCAGTGCAGCCGTTCCGTCTCGGTGAGATGGGTCGCCTCACCGTTGGAGCCCAGCGCGACCACGCCGTTGAGCCCGCCGTCGCGCAGGTGCGCCAAAAAGCCTAAGGGAGGCGGCCGGAGGCCACCGTCCGCCGTAAAGGCGGTTGCGATCGGCGGAAAGATGCCGCGGAGCCACGCCACGCCCATCTCGCGATTCTATGGTCAGCGCTTGTTACCCTGCCGTGACGGCATTGTCGCCGGCCGCCGACTTCTCCCGATGAGCCTGTTAACAAACCGCTGATAGCCTCACAGCGACGTGCGCGACACGCCTTCCGCTTTGCCACGCCGCTACACTCGTCGCTCCGTCCTCGACCACGGTCTGCGGCTCGCCATGGGCATCGGCGGCAGTGCCGCCTTGGCCTCACTCCTGGATGCCTGTGGCAACGGGGCCGGCGCGGTTGCGCCCACCCCACCGCCCGGAGCGACGGTTATCCGGGCGCGCCTCTTCGATCAGGTCGGATACGACCCAACCGTTTTGCAGACGCTGGCCAACAGGTTCCGCGCCCTGCACGACGACAAGGTCTTTGTCTCGATCGAGACCGCGCACTACCGCGAGCTGTACGAGAGCATCCTCGCGGCCGGACTGTCGAAGCCCGCGCCCTTTGACGTGGTGGCGCTCGACCAGGTATGGGTGCCGGAGTTCGCCACCCGCAAGCAATTGCTCAGCCTGAAGGACCAGATCCCCGACGACGCCCGATCCGATCTGATACCGAGCCTCCTTGAGACCTTCTCCTACAACGGCACCAACTGGGCGATGCCTCACGTGTTGAACGTCCAGAGCCTCTACTACAACAAGAGCCAGTTGCGCACCGCCGGCTTCAGTCAACCGCCGAAGACGTTGGAAGACTGGTATCAGCAGATGACGGCGCTGCGCCGGCGCGTCACCCCGTATGCCGACTCCTGGGCCCAGGACGAAGGCCTGGTTTCTGACTTCGTTCGGATCGTAGGCCAGTTTGGCGGCGATCTCTTCGACGCGGCCGGCAAGCCGCAGCTCCTGCAGCAGCCGGCGCAGCGAGCGGCAGCCTTCATGCGGCAGCTGATCGATGAACACCTGGTGCGCGCTGAGATCGCCGCCAGCACCGAACCGGACGCGATGCGCGCCTTCCTGGCCGGCGGGGTCACTTTCACCACCAACTGGAATTTCGTTTGGGGGGCCATGGACGATCCGGTCTACTCCCAGATCACCGGACAGGGTGCGGTGGCGCCCATCCCAGCCGCCGCCTCGACCGGGGCGGCGGCGGCGTCAGTCAGCGGTTTCCTCGGTCTGGGCGTGCTCGCCAATAGCGCTCATCCCGACCTGGCGGTGGCCTGGCTGCGCTACCTGACCAGTCCTGAAGTCCAGGCGCAGCAGGCTGGCGAGCTGCCGATCTGGACCTCGCTGCAGAATTCGGCAGAGGTTCGAAAGGCGAACCCACAGATCGGCGTCTTTCTCACCAACCTGGCGAATGCGCGGCCCCGCCCCAAGCTGGTGCACTATGTGGAGGCGTCAGCCGTGCTTCAGCGACATCTCCACGACCTGGTCCTTGGGGCCGCCAGCCCTGGTCTCGCGATGGCCGACGCGCAGGCTGAGCTGCTGGCCCTTCAGGCGCGCTTCTCGAACTGACGCCTTCGGGCCTACGATGACGGCATGGACCAGATCGCCCAGGGTTATCGGATCGGCCTATTCGAGGCGATCATCCTGCTGCTGCTCTTCCTTCTCGCCTTCGGCACCCTCACGGTGATCGCGCGGGATCGATGGCATACGTTGGGGACCACCGAATCGCTGCTCGCCCGATTGGCGGCCGCGGTCGTGCTGGCGTCCGTCGCCGTCGGCGGCTTGAGCGGGGTGATCCTCAACCTGGTGCAAGGCGCCGCCTTCTCCGACAACACCATCTCGCCGGTTGCGGCCCGTAACCAGGCGGTCCTGGGGATCGGGTTGGCGCTGGCGGTGACGATCGTCGGCATCATTCGGATCGAGATGTACCATCGGCGGCTCGTCAGTCCGCCCACTCAAGAAGAGGATGCCGACTGGAAGGTGGAACCCCCCGAGGTCGCCGGTCGGCGCTAGCTACGACGTCGTCGGGCTGGGATTCACGACAATCTGCGACGCCGGAATCTCGCCGTCGAGGAGGTTCCACTTGGTGAGGATCTGCCGGTAGCTGCCGTCCTGGTAGATCGCCATCATGGCCTGCTGGATGGCTTTGAGCAACTCGCCGTTCTTGGGATCAATCGCAATCCCCTCAGGATTGGTCTTGAATGGACCGCCGGCCAGTTCGAGTTGGTCCGGCGTCTGCTTGACGAAGTACGCGGCGACCGGCGAATCGTCGAGCGCGGCATCGACGCCACGTTGTTTGAGGATCAGGACGGCCTGCAGGTCCGTTGGATAGACGTGCTTCTTGATCGGGTTGCCCTTGCACACGCCACCGTTCGCCTCATCGACCGTGTTTTCCTCCGGGCTCTGCACCTGGACCGAGACATTCTTCCCGCAGAGGTCGGTCAGTCCGCCGATGCCGGACGGGTTGCCTTTGCGCACCAGGATTGCCTGGCCCGCTCGAAAATAGGCAACGAGCGCCACCTGGCGCTCGAGGTCCGGCGTGATCTGCAGTGCGGAGATGATGGCATCGCCCTTCTTGGCGAGCAGCGCGCCGACGATCTGCGGCGAATCGGTCTTCTGGATGGTGGCGGAGAGCCCCATCTTCGCCGCGATCGCCTGGGCAATATCGATGTCAAAGCCGACCGCCTGCTGAGTGGCGGGATCAGTCGATTCCTGGGGCGGGTAGGTCGTGTCGGAGAGGAAGGTGATGGTGCCGGGCCGCACCAGGTTGGTCGGCGGGGTGATGTTTGGCGGCGTCGGGCTGACAATGGCGAACGCCGAGGTCGAGGGCGTCGCCTTGACCGCCCCGGGACCGGAAAGGGCGCACGCACCGAGCGTCGTGGCGAGGAGGGCGCTCAGCGCAAGGCGTCCTACGGACGCGGTGGTCATCCCCGCCACTCGCCCTGGCGGGGTATTGAACATGGCCAAAATTTGCGACCCAATTCTACGTCCGGTTGCGCGCTCCGGCGCGTTCAAGGCTGTCACCTTACTCATTCCTCCCCGTTGGGGGGCCGCTCGCCATGGGTAACATGGGCTGAACTTGAGCCTCACGCTCGACGGCCAGTCGCTGCGCCCTGCCGATGTGGTGGCCGTGGCGCGCCATGGCGAGCGGGTGCGCCTTGGTCCGGAAGCGGCACGCCGGCTTCAGTCGGCCCGCGACCTCGTCGACCGGCTGGTGCGCGAGGATCGGGTGGTCTACGGACTGACGACCGGCGTTGGGGCGCTGAAGAACGTCCGGATCCCGCCGGCCGATGGCCGCCAGTTGCAGCGCAACCTGCTGATGAGCCACGCGGTCGGCGTTGGGCCGCCCTTGCCCGAGGAGCTGGTGCGCGCCGGGATGCTGGTCCGGGTCAATCAGTTCTGTCAGGGCACGTCGGGCGTGAGCCCGAAGGTCGCCGAACGATTGGTGGAGCTGCTGAATCGCGACGTCTACGCCTGGGTGCCTGAGAAGGGCTCGCTCGGTGCCAGCGGTGACCTGGCGCCCTCCGCGCACGTCGGTCTCTTGCTGATCGGCGAGGGAGACGTGCTCCTCAAGGGTCAGCGAAAGAGCGGCGCGGAAGCGCTGCGCGCGCTGGACATCCAACCCCTGGAGCTGCAGGCCAAGGATGCGCTCAGCATCCTCAACGGCACGCACTTCATGGCCGGCGCGGCCAGCCTGCTGCTGCAGGACGCGCAGCGGCTCTTGCTGACCGCCGACGTGGTGGCCGCCCTCAGCCTCGAAGCCTTGCGCGGTTCGCGCACCGCCTTCGATCCGCGAATCCATGGGGTGCGTCCGCATCCCGGCCAGCTGGCATCGGCGGCGCGGATCTTCGCCCTGACCGAAGGCAGCGGAATCGTCGAGTCACACGTGCTCTGCGACCGTGTCCAGGACGCCTATTCGCTACGGTGTGCCGCCCAGGTGCACGGGGCCTGTGCGGATGCGATCGATTACCTGCGACGGGTACTGGACATCGAGCTCAACGCCGGGACGGACAACCCGCTTGTGTTCGCCAGCGATGAGGCCGTTCTTTCCGGCGGCAACTTTCATGGTGAGCCGCTGGCGCTCGCCCTTGACACCGCGGCAATGGGCCTCAGCGAGCTCGGCAGTATCTCGGAGCGGCGACTGTTTCGGATGCTCAGTGGTTTCCTTTCAGAGCTGCCGCCGTTCCTTACGCGGCACTCTGGCCTCGACTCCGGCTACATGCTGTTGCAGTACACCGCCGCCGCGCTGGCTACCGATAACCAGCTGCTGGCCATGCCGGCCAGCGTGCACTCCCTGCCGACCTCGGCCGACCAGGAAGATCACAACAGCATGGGTTGGCACAGCGCCCAACGCGCCCGCCAGGTGGCGACCAACGTCGAGGCGATCCTGGCTCTCGAGGCGCTGGGCGCGGCCCAGGGCGTTGACCTGCTTTCACCGCTGCGGCCGGGAACGTTGACCGCGGAAGCCCATGCCGCGATCCGTGAGAAGGCGCCGCCGCTTGACCACGATCGTGTGCTGCAGCCGGAGATCGAGGCCGCCATCGAGCTGGTTCACAGCGGGAAGCTGGCGAAGGTCGCAGCCAAAGCGGGGCCTTTAATTCCAGCATGACCATCTCGACCCCGATCCGCGCCGCGCGAGGAACCCAGCTCAGTACCCGCGGCTGGCAGCAGGAGGCGGCATTGCGCATGCTCTGCAACAACCTGGATCCCGAGGTTGCCGAGCGGCCACAGGATCTCGTCGTCTACGGCGGTACCGGCAAGGCGGCGCGCGACTGGCCGGCCTTTCACGCGATCGTCGCTGCCCTCGAGCGATTGAAGGACGATGAGACGCTCCTCGTTCAGTCCGGGAAAGCGGTAGGGGTCTTTCGGACCCACGAGTACGCGCCGCGGGTGTTGATCGCCAACAGCCTGCTGGTGCCGCACTGGGCGACCTGGGAAACGTTCTGGGAGCTGGAGCGGCTCGGCCTGATCATGTACGGTCAGATGACGGCCGGCAGTTGGATCTATATCGGCAGCCAGGGAATCTTGCAGGGTACCTACGAGACGTTTGGGGCGCTGGCGGCGAAGCGCTTCGACGGGACGCTCCGCGGCCGGATCGTTCTGACCAGCGGGCTGGGCGGGATGGGTGGCGCGCAGCCGCTGGCGGTGACCATGAACGAAGGCGTCGCCCTATGCGTCGACGTGGACCCGTCGCGCATCGAGCGCCGGCTCAAGACGCACTATCTCGACCGAGCGACGGCCAAGCTCGACGAGGCGGTGGCGTGGGCGGAAGAGGCACGTGCCAAAAAATCACCGGCATCGATTGGCCTGGTTGGTAACGCGGCGGAGGTTTACCCTGAATTGCTGCGCCGCGGTTTCGAACCGGACGTTGTCACTGACCAGACCTCGGCCCACGATCCCCTCCGCGGCTACATCCCGGCGCCACTGACGGTCGACGAGGCGGCCGACCTGCGCGCACGCGACCCGCTGGAGTACCTGGAGATGGTCAAGCACTCGGTGCGAGATCACGTGGGCGCCATGCTGGGCTTCCGGGGCAAGGGCGTTGAAACCTTCGACTATGGCAACAATCTGCGCGGACAGGCGCTCGAGGCGGGAGTCACGAACGCCTTTACGATCCCCGGGTTCGTTCCCGCCTACATCCGGCCTCTCTTCTGCGAGGGCAAAGGGCCCTTCCGCTGGGTGGCGCTGAGCGGCGAACCGGAGGATATCTATCGCACCGACCGCGCGGTTATGGAGACGCTGCCCGACAATGACCACCTGCACCGCTGGTTGCGGCTGGCGCGCGAGCGCGTCCAGTTCCAGGGTCTGCCGGCCCGGATCTGCTGGCTCGGCTACGGCGAGCGCGCCAAGGTCGGGCTACGCTTCAACGAGCTGGTGAAGGCGGGCGAGCTGCGTGCCCCGATCGTCATCGGGCGGGATCATCTCGATGCCGGCTCGGTCGCGTCCCCCTATCGCGAAACCGAGGGGATGCGTGATGGCAGCGACGCCATTGCCGATTGGCCCATCCTGAACGCGCTGGTGAACACCGCCGCCGGGGCCAGCTGGGTCTCGGTCCATCACGGCGGTGGGGTTGGCATCGGAAACTCTATCCATGCTGGCATGGTGGTGGTTGCCGACGGCACGGCGACGATGGCGGACCGGCTGGAGCGGGTGCTCACCACCGACCCGGGGATGGGGGTGATCCGCCATGCCGACGCCGGCTATGAGACTGCCATCGACTTCGCCCGCGAGCACGGCATCGATCGCGCGATCTGACGTGAAGGCGACGTGATCCACGCCGACTTCGCACTTCGGCATGCCGGTCAACTGGCCACCATGGTGCCGAATAACGGCGATCCGCTTGGCCGCATCACCGACGGCGCCCTGGCGGCGCGCCAGGGACGAGTGGTCTGGATCGGGCAGGATCGCGAGCTCGACGCCCAGGTCGAGCTGGACGGTGACCAGCTCGATGCCGCGGGCGCATGCGTCATCCCCGGACTGGTCGATGCCCACACCCACCCGGTCTTCGCCGGCTCCCGAGCGGATGAGTTCGCTGAGCGGGTGAGCGGCGGTGACTACCGGGCACAGCAATCGGGCGAGCGCGGCATTGCGAGTACAGTGCGGGCGACGCGGGAGGCCGATCCGGCCAGCTTGTTGGCGCTCACCGAAGCTCGGGCGAACCGGTTCCTCGTCAACGGCACCACCACCATCGAGGCAAAGACGGGCTATGGCCTGGACCTGTCCAACGAGGCGAAGTCCTTCGACGTCCTGCGGCAGCTTGCCGCCCGGACGCCGCTTCGGATCATTCCAACGTTTCTCGGCGCCCATGTCGTTCCTGCGAACATCGACCGGGCGGCGTATCTGCGAGCCCTGATGGAGGAGATGTTGCCCGCCTTCAAGGCACAGGCCGTCTTCTGCGACGCCTGGTGCGACGAGCCAGCGTTCACGCCGTCGGAAACGCGGGCGATCCTTGGGCGAGCGAAGGCCCTTGGATACCAGCTGCGCATCCATGCAGCGCAACTGGCGGCCGGCGAGGGGCCGGAGATTGCTGCCGAGCTTGGCGCCCGCAGCGCCGACCACCTGGAATTTGCCACGCCGGCGCAGCTCAAGGCGCTGGCCAGGGCGGGGACGGTCGCGGTGCTCTGTCCCGGCGCCAACTTCACGACACATGGTCCCCGCCCACCGATCGAGGCGATGCGCGATGCGAAACTCCCGATGGCGATTGCATCCGACCTCAATCCCGGCACAAGCAATTCGGAGAGCCTGCCGCACGCCATGAGCCTCGCCTGCGTGGCATGGGGCGTGACTCCCCAGGAGGCGCTGGTGGGTGCGACGGTGCACGCGGCGAGCTCGCTCGGGCTCGAAGGGCTCGCCGGATGTCTTCGGCCCGGGAGCTTTGCCGACTGCATCGTGCTCGACGTCGAAGCGCCGGAAGCCATTCCCTACTATGTCGGCGTGAACCGGGTGCTCCAGACGGTTGCCGGAGGCGCGGTCTGGCGGCCCTGGTAGAGTGCGTCCCGAATTTTTCCGAGGGCCGCCAGACGGACGTGATCACCGCGATCGCGGACGCGATCCGCGGTACCGGCGCCCGGGTCATCGACGTCCAGGCTGATGCCGCGCATAACCGGATGGTGGTCACATTCGTCGCGGCCCCCGATCTCGCGGTCGACGCCGCGTTCGCGGGCGCCGCGGTGGCGACGAAACGCATCGACCTGCGCCAGCATCGCGGTGAACATCCGCGAATGGGAGCCACCGACGTCGTCCCCTTCGTACCGTTCGCGGACCTGCCGATGAGCGTCTGTGTCGAGCTGGCCCGCCTCTTCGGCACACGGCTCTGGAAGGAACTCCGGGTCCCGGTTTACTACTACAGCGAGGCGGCCACCCGGCCCGATCGCCGTGAGCTGGAACGGGTCCGCCGGGGTGGCTTCGAAGACCTGGTCGGGCGCCGGACGAAGGGCGGGCCCAGGTGCATCCGACTGCCGGGGCGACGGCGGTGGGCGCCCGCATTCCCCTGATTGCCTACAACGTGAACCTGAAGACGACCGACCTGCAGGTGGCCAAGGACATCGCGAAGACGATTCGCGCCTCGTCGGGCGGCCTGCCCAACGTGAAGGCCCTCGGCTTCGAGCTTGCCGACCGCGGCCTGGTGCAGGTCTCCATGAATCTCACCGACTACCGGGTGACGAACATCTGGAAGGTCTTCACCGTCATCCGCGATGAGGCTCGGCGCCGAGGCGTGGACGTCGACGCTTCTGAGATCGTCGGCACGATCCCCCTGGCCGCGGCCGTAGGTGTGATCAAGGACGCGGTCATCGAGCCGGCGTTCCGCATGGACCAGATTCTGGAGAAACGCGTGTGGGCGGGCGAATGACACGCGTCAAAGAGCAGACCATCGGCAACTACCTGCAGGCGCTGGCATCGACGGCGGCGGTGCCAGGTGGCGGGAGTGCGGCCGCGCTCGCCGCGGCGATGGGCGCGGCATTGGTGAGCATGGTGGCAAAGCTCAGCGCCAAAAAGGCCAGGACGGACGAGATTCGCGCGGCTCTGAGCGGACTGGTCCCTGAGCTGGATGAGCTTGCCGAGCGCCTGCTCGAACTGAGCCAGGACGATATCGATGCCTATCGGGCGGTGATCGATGGGCGCAAGTCCGGCGCCGCGGATACTCTCCTCGAGCGAGCTTACGAACGGGCGGCCGAAGTGCCGCTGGCGACCGCGTCGGCGGCCGCGCGCGGAGTTGCGCTGGCCGCGGAAACGAGCAAGAACGCCTGGGACATGGCGGCCTCCGACCTGGCGGCGGGCAGCAAGCTGTTGCAGACCGGTCTCGATGGTGCGCTCGCCAATGTCGCCGTCAACCTGCCCGAGCTGCAGGGAGAGGCGGCCACCCGGATCGAGCGCGCCTACCACGAACTGCTGGCGAAGGCGTAATACCATCGATCGCCGACGTACCATGTGACCAACTGAGCACGGGGGTGATGCAATGGGGAATCGAGCGGTCGTCCAAACCGTCGCCTTGATCTTCGGAGTCATCTATTTTCTCGTCGGCGTGCTCGGCTTTATCGGCCCGCTCATAGGGACAAGCAGCTTCATCACGATCACGCAGGACAAGCACGCCCTGCTGGGGCTCGCGGACATCAATCTGCTCCACAACCTGGTGCACCTGGCGATCGGCCTCGCGGGTCTTGCCGCCGCCAGCAGCGTGGCCAACTCGCGGACCTTCTGCCAGGTGGTCGGTGTGATCCTGCTCATCGTTGGGCTGCTGGGAGTTTTCGTTGGCAACCTGTTCGGCATTCTTCCTCTCGCCGGCTTCGACATCCCCCTGCACCTGGTCACCGGCGCCGTGCTCGCCTACTTTGGGTTTGCGGCGACGATCTCGGTCCGCAGCCGAGCCTGACGCCGATACACTCAGGTCATGGCGGCGCTGTTCCCTTCCTTCGAAAGCCGCATGGTGGCGATCGACGGGGTCAACATTCACTACGTCTGCGGCGGAAGCGGCTCGCCCGTGGTTCTGGTGCACGGCCTGGGCAGCTCGGCCGCGGTCGAGTTCTATTTCAACCTCGAGCCGCTCGCGGCGAACCATCGCGTCTTCGCCATCGATCTTCCGGGCTTTGGCCACTCCGACAAGCCGGTCCTGGCATACACGATCGAGCTCTTCGTGAAGGCCGTTCGCGACCTGATGGCTTGCGAAACGCTGGAGCGGGCCGCGGTCATGGGTGTTTCGATGGGAGGGCGGGTCGCGCTCGGTCTCGCACTCGAATCACCAGATCTCGTTGCGCGTCTGGTGCTGGTGGATGCGCTGGGGGTTGGCCCGCCGCGGCGGGTGCTCGCCTACCGCATTCTGCTGACGAAAGGCCTGGGCGAGCTCACCCTCAGCGGGACAGCCCGCGCGTTGCGCCGCATGAACCCGGCGACGATTCGACGGTTCTGGGGCTGGTACCTACGGCGGCCCGGGCGGGTAGATACGATTCTGAGCGACGAACGGATCGCCAACCACGGCACGCTGCTATCGACGCCGGAGTACCGGGCGGCCTATCTGTCCGCGCTGCGTTCGATCGCCAGGATGGGCCAACTGCGAGATGGGATCACCGTCGAGGATCGTCTTTCAGAGCTGCTGATGCCGACGCTCCTGATATGGGGTCGGCACGACCACATCTTTCCGGCGAGTCACGCCGAGATCGCGAAGGGTAAACTGCGCAACGGCCGGGTGGAGATCTTCGAGAATAGTGGCCATACGCCCCAGATGGAAGAGCCGGACCGCTTCAACAGACTCGTGCTGGACTTTCTCAGCGAGCCGGCGAGCCGGCGCGGCGAAGGAGTCGCCTGAGCGTCG
>Ga0209808_1001145_pt1 | contig 13572 bp, 11 predicted proteins | sample GraSoiAngelo_157_FD_186171 | JGI IMG/M metagenome (GOLD analysis project Ga0209808, IMG submission 186171) | Grasslands soil microbial communities from the Angelo Coastal Reserve, California, USA - 14_1009_16_20cm (SPAdes) (version 2) | ecosystem: Environmental > Terrestrial > Soil > Grasslands ...
CAGGCCGAACGCCGCACAACGCGCATTGAACTGACGTCTGCTAAGCAAATGCTTGTTCATAGTGTCATCCCCCGGCCTGCGCCAGCTTGAAGGCGCCCTCACACACCGACATGATCAGCGCGTACTGCGCATGGACTTTACGCAGCCACGGACCGAGCTGGTCATCTCCACGTTCGCAGGCCGCTAACCGCCGCCGCACTGTCGTCAGTTCTTGCGGATTCTCTCGATGAGCCGTTCGGTCATCGAACGCTGCTGACGCGAGAATTGATCCACACAGGCGCGCAAGTACGGACTCAATTGCCGTCTCGCATAAGTGACATAGCCGACCTCGCGGAGCTCGTTGAGGGTGTGACTGTAGTCCTCGAGGATCGCCGCTGAAAAGAGTTTTCCGGTGCGCGCCGCGCCCACGCGTGTTGACGAGGAGAGCCAAAGCGCTCGATCGGGCAGCGCACGTGCGGCAGAGATCGCCATCACGGATGAGGTCTCGAATATCGAGCGTCCCTGTCGCGCCGCCTCGACCTTCAGTTCCTCCCATCGGCTGCTAATGTCTTTGACAGAGGGAAGGTCGACCGGCTTGAGTCCACGCGCCTGCAATCGAATTTCCGTCCACTCGTTGCGAAGACGGGCGACATCAATGGGCGGCGCATTGATCGTCCGGGCCAGGCGTGATGAGGTCTTCTCCAAGCTGTCGAGCAGCTGATCGACGTTCTCGAATTGCGCTTCCTTCTCCAGGAGGCCCTCTTCCTTCAATGCCTCGGCAATCTCTGCGATCAGTCGCCGCCCGAGGCCGCTGAGATCGGCAAGCGCCGCGAGTACCCATACCGGAGAGATGCGAAACGCCGCGATGCCGAGCAGCTCTATGGCATGACCCACGCCGCGCCGCGCAAGAAAGTCCTGCGCCTGCGGCACCTCGCCGGGGTAGACGCCTTTTGCGCCGCCGACTTGCTCGATCACGTAGCGCAGCGTCGTGTCCACGAGGGTCTTGTACAGCTGGCCGCGGCGCACGGTCCGTGGCAACACGACCTCGCCGATTTCACGCAGCAGTCCGGCGCTGAAGCCCAGCGCCGTGCGGATCACGCGTTCCGGAAGCGACAGGAGGTATACCCGCGAAGGCACCGCAGTACTCTACAGCCGCATTTCTTCAAATGGCGAGTCTCCGTCGTCCACGTCGCGAGCATCTGTGGCTGTGCCTGAGCTAAATAAATGCGGCGATAGTCCGGCGGCTATGCCCGCAGCCGAAATCGGTCACCTGCGACCGCGACTGGAGCCGGGCACGCCGCGTGTGGGCTGCGCCTCGAGCGGATTCTCGGGCCAGTAGTGCTTCGGGTAGCGCCCGCGCAGGTCCTTGCGCACCTCGGCATAGGCGCCGCGCCAGAAGCTCGCCAGGTCGCGCGTCACCTGCACGGGGCGCCGCGCCGGTGACAACAGCCTGAAGGTGACGGGCACGCGCCCGCGGCCCAGGCGCGGCGTGTCCGCCAGCCCGAATACTTCCTGCAGTCTCACCGACACGGCCGGCGCGCTGTCATCGAGATAGTCGACGCGGATGCGCGAGCCGCTGGGCATGGTCAGGTTCGCCGGCGCCCACTCCTCCAGTTCGCGCCGCTGCTCGAAGGTGAGCCGGGCACGCAGGGCATCGGTGAGCGGCACTCGCGCCAGGTGCTCGCGGCGCGTCACGCCGTCGAGCCAGGGAGTAAGCCAGCTTTCCAGGGTCGCGCCCAGGGCGGCATCGGAGACCTCCGGCCATGCAGCCGGCGCTCCCTGCGCGCCGCCGAGCGCGGCGCGCACGAACTCGATCCGTGCCTGCAGATCGCGCGCCTCGCGATTCCACGGCAGCGCCGCGACCCCCAGCTCCCGCACCCCGGTGAGCATCGCGCCGCGCGCCGCGTCCGCAGGAACTTCCGCCAGCGGTTGCTCCTCCAGCACCAGGGCATCCAGCTCGACCGTGCGGCGCGCGATGACGGCCTGCTCGCGTGTGCTCCATTGCACCGATTCGCGGCGCCGGATGCGATCCGCGAAATGCTCCATCAGGTCGCGCCGCTCCAGGGGCACGGCGAGCAGGATGCGTGCATCGCGCTCGCGATCATCCAGGTCCACCGCCACGATGAGCTCCTGGCGCGCCAGTCCCTGGGGCCCGGTGAACGCCGCGCCGCGGCCGTTGGCGAGAACGAAGCGGCCCGCCCCGCTTGCGCGCCTGCGGCCGATGCGGTCCGGGTAGGCGAACGCGAGCAGCAGCCCCGGGTCACCACCCGTGTCGGCGCGGCCTGCGCCCGCGGCACCCGCGGCGCCCGCCGCGTCCGCCTGCCGCTCGAGATCGCGCGCCACGCGCCGGGCCCGCTGCAGCGCCGGCCGGTCGAGCGCTGGCGTGCGGACCTCTGCGCGCAGGATCTCGAGACGCGCACGGATATCCGCATCGCGTGTCCCCGCGCCGGCGCGCAGCAGATCGCGTTCCGACAGCAGTGCCGCCAGCTGCGCGGCGAGTGGCAGCTGTCCCAGCACGCGCGCACGCAGCAGCATGTGCGCCAGGCGCGGATGCGCCGCGACACGCGTCAGTTCGCGCCCGTGGGCGGTGATGCGTGCGGCGCTGTCCAGTGCCCCGAGACGCTCGAGCAGATCCCGCGCGCTGCCCAGCTGTGCGGCCGGCGGTGGGTCGAGCCAGCGCAGCGCCCCGGCATCACGTGCGCCCCAGCTCGCCAGCTCCAGCGCCAGCGGCGCGAGGTCGGCGTCCAGGATCTCCGGCGCGGTGAACGCCGCCAGACTCGAGTGCGCGCCCTCGCTCCACGCCCGGTAGCAGACACCCGCCGCCAGGCGTCCGGCACGGCCCTGGCGCTGATCCGCGGAGGCGCGCGAGATGCGCTGTGTCTCCAGGCGGCTCATGCCGGTGACCGGATCGAAGCACGCGCGCCGCACCAGTCCCGAGTCGACGACCACGCGCACGCCTGGAATGGTGAGGCTCGTTTCCGCGATGTTGGTGGCGAGCACCACCTTGCGCACTGCGCGCTCGGCCGGCGCCAGCGCCGCGTCCTGCTCCTCGCTCGCGAGCTCGCCGAACAGCGGCAGGACCTGCACACCGGAGCCGAGTTGTGCGCCGCTCAGCCACGACTGCACCCGGCGGATCTCGCGCGCTCCCGGCAGGAACACCAGCACATCGCCGTGCTCCTCGTGCAGTGCCCGGCTGACCAGCTGCCCGACCCCTCGCTCCGGGGACTCCTGCGGCCGGGGGCCGGCGGGCGCGTCGGGGAGCGCCGGCGGACCAAAGCCGGCGTAACGGGTCTCAACCGGGAAGATGCGGCCGTGCGCAGTAACGAGCGGCGCGTCGTCCAGCAGCCGCGCCACCGCTGTCCCATCGAGTGTGGCCGACATAACGAGCAGCCGCAGGTCGGGCGTGAGGTGCTCGCGCGCATCGAGGGCGAGCGCGACTCCCAGATCGGCCTGCAGGCTGCGTTCGTGGAACTCGTCGAAAATGACGGCGGCGACGCCCTCGAGCGCCGGATCACTCTGCAGCAGCCGCGTCAGCACACCTTCGGTGACCACCTCGATGCGCGTGTCGCGCGAGATGCGCGTGTCGAAGCGCATGCGGTATCCGACCGTGCGCCCGACGCTCTCGCCGAGCGTGTGCGCCATGCGCTCGGCAATGGCGCGCGCCGCGAGGCGGCGCGGCTCGAGCATGATGAGCCGTTTACCGCGCGCCCACGGCTCCTCGAGCAGCGCGAGCGGCACCACCGTGCTCTTGCCGGCGCCGGGCGGCGCCTGCAGCACGGCCGCGCGCCGCGTGCCGAGCGCCGCGCGCAGCGCCGGCAGCGCCTCATCGATGGGCAGCCCGGAGCTCACCAGATGCGCACGCGCTCCTGCGGGGGCAGGTACAGCTTGTCCCCGGGGCGCGCGTTGAACGCGGCGTACCAGGCATCGATGTTGCGCACCACGCCGTTCACGCGATACTTCGCCGGGCTGTGGGGGTTGCTCGTGACCTGCGAACGCAGATCCTCGTCGCGCTGCTTCTCGCGCCACACCTGCGCCCAGGACAGGAAAAAGCGCTGCTCGCCGGTGAGGCCGTCGAGCACCGGAGCGGGCGCACCGTGCAGCGAGAGGTGATAGGCCTCGTTCGCCACTGACACGCCGCCGAGGTCGCCGATGTTCTCTCCGAGCGTCAGGCGACCGTTGATGTGCAGCCCCGGCAGTGCTTCGTAGCCGTCGTACTGCGCGGCGAGCCGATCGACGCGCTGATGGAATGCCTGCTCATCCTGCCTCTGCCACCACTCGCGCAGCACGCCGCGTGCGTCCGACTTGGCGCCCTGATCATCGAATCCGTGACCCATCTCGTGTCCGATGACGCCGCCGACGCCGCCGTAGTTGACCGCCGCATCCGCGTCGGGATCGAAGAAGGGCGGCTGCAGGATGGCGGCCGGGAACACCACCTCGTTGAACGTCGGATTGTAGTAGGCGTTGATGGTCTGCGGTGTCATGCCCCACTCGCCGCGGTCGGTCGGTCCCCCGAGGCGCTTCAGCTGGCGCTGCCAATCGAAGACCTCCGCGCGCGCGGCATTGCCGAAGGCGTCGCCCGGCCTCACCTCGAGGGCCGAGTAATCACGCCACTTGTCCGGATAGCCGATCTTGGGGTGAAAGGCGGCGAGCTTCACCAGCGCCACCTTGCGCGTCGCCGCACTCATCCAGGGCAGGTGCTCGATGCGGCGCCGATAGGCGGCGCGCAGGTTCTCGACCAGCTCGAGCATCTTCTGCTTCGAGGCCGGCGGAAAGTAGCGCTGCACGTAAAGCTCCCCGGCCGCTTCCCCGAGCCCCTGGTCGACCGCACGCACGGCGCGCTTCCAGCGGGCGCGCTGCTGCTGCTGGCCGTGCAGCGTGCGCCCGTAGAAGTCGAACACTTCGTCATCGAAGGCCTTCGGCAGCACGTCGGCGTTGCCCTCCAGGTAGTGGTAAGCGAGGTACGTCCGCCAGCGCTCCACGGGCACCTTGCGGAACATCACGCCGAGCGCCTGTACGGCATCGGACTCGCGCACGATGAAACGCGGCTGGGCTTCGAGCTCGGCGCCCGAGAGCAGCGCTGGCCAGGGGAAGCCGGGCGCGAAGGTGGTCAGCTCCTCGCGCGTGTGCGGGTTGTAAGTCAGGTCGCGCTCGCGGCGCTTGGCACGCGGCCAGTGCGCCGTGGCGATCTGGGTTTCGAGCTCGACGATGGAACGGGCCGCCTGCGCCGCATCGTCCTCGGCGGCAAGCTTCAGCAGGCGCTCGATGTGCGCGGCGTACCTGGCGCGCAGCTCCCGGTAGACCGGCTCGTCCTTCAGGTAGTAGTCGCGATCCGGCAGTCCCAGCCCGCTCTGCGTGATCGTCACCATGTAGCGGTCGGGATCCTTCTCATCGGGAGCGGTGCGGAACTCGACCGGCGCGGTGAGCCGCAGCTCGGCCCGCTCCATGAGGCGGCCGATATCCTCGTGGGTGCGGGCGGCGGCGATCGCCTCGAGTCCCGCCCGGGCGGGCGTGAGCCCGGCGCGCTCAACGGCGTCGGTATCGAGGTACGCCCCATAGAAATCGCGGAGCTTGCGTATGTTGCTGCCGGGGGTCGCATCCTCGGGCAACGCCTCCAGGATCCCGCGCAGCTGCTGCAGTGAGCGCTCCTGAAGCTCATCGAAGGCGCCCCAGCGCGAGCGGTCGGGCGGAATCTCATGCGTGTCGAGCCAGTGACCGTCGGCATAGCGATAGAAGTCATCCCCCGGCTTCACGCTCAGATCGCGGGAACCGAGGTCGATGCCCCATTGCCCGATCTGTGCGGGCGGCGCCGCGGCACCCGGCGCCGGCGCGGACACTGCTGCGCCCGGTGCCGAGAAGCCGACCGCAGCCGCGGCCGTTGCGATCACGGCGAGATGCGCGGTGCTGCGTTCCAACATTTGCATTGCTCCTTCGCTCAGTGCCGCCACGCTGCCAGCGCGAACAACAGCCAACCGCCGATCCAGGCGAGCCCGCCCAGGGGCGTGAGCAGCCCGAGCGCGCGCGGCGCACCGAGACTGAGGGCATAGAGACTGCCCGAGAACAGCACCACCCCGGCCACGATCAGCGCCGCCGCGGCGCGCAGCGCGCCGCCATCGTAGCTGCGCAGCGCCAGACCGACGCCGATGAGACCGAGGGCCTGAAAGAACTGATAGCGCACCGCCGTCTCCCACAGCTGCAGCCGCTCGGGCGCCAGCTGATTCCTCAGCGCGTGGGCGCCGAAGGCGCCGCAGGCGGTGGCGAGCGCCAGCAGCAGGCCCGCGATGGCGAGCGTGCGGGCGCTACTCACCGTGCGGGCCGAAGAACGGCTTGATCAGGTCGAGCGGCAGCGGGAAGACGATCAGCTGGGTTCTCTCGTGGGCGATGTCGGCGAGAGTCTGCAGGTAGCGCAGCTGCAGGGCGCTCGGCTGGAGCGCCAGTGCCTTTGCCGCCTCGACCAGTTGCTGGGCCGCCTGCGCCTCGCCTTCGGCGTGGATGATCTTGGCGCGCCGGGTGCGCTCGGCCTCGGCCTGCTTCGCCATGGCGCGAATCATGCTTTCATCGAGGTCGACGTCCTTGATCTCCACCGTCGAGACCTTGATGCCCCAGTTTTCGGTGCTCTGATCGAGGATGCGCTGCAGGTCGACGTTGAGCTTGTCGCGCTGCGCGAGCAGGTCGTCCATCTCGTGCTGGCCGACGACCGAGCGCAGCGTGGTCTGCGCGACCTGGCTGGTGGCGTCGAAGGCGTTCGCTACCTGGATGATGGCCTTGCCGGCATCGACGACGCGGAAGTAGACCACCGCATTCACCTTCACCGAGACGTTGTCGCGCGTGATCACATCCTGCTTGGGCACGTTGAGCACGATGACGCGCAGATCCACGCGGCGGGTCCTCTGTATGCCGGGCCAGATGAGCACCAGCCCGGGACCCTTGATGCCGGTGAAGCGTCCGAGCGTGAACACGACGACACGCTCGTATTCGTTCAGCACGTTGATGGCGCTGAATACCAGCACGATGATGAATATGGCGATGGCGATCACGAACGACATGAGTGTCTCCAGTCGCGAGCGGCGCTCAATGCGGCTCGACCCACAGTGTCAGACCTTCCACCCTGACGATGCGCGCCAGGTCGCCGGCGCGCAGCGCGGCGTCGCTGCGCGCGTTCCACAGCTCCCCGCCGTAGCGCACCTTGCCCTTGCCGGTGAAGTCCGCGACCACTTCCGCGGACTCCCCGATCATTGCCTGCGTGCCGGTGGCGACCGGGCGGCGCATGGAGCGGCTCGCCAGGTACACGATGCCCGCGATCACCAGCCCGCCCATGGTGGCGAAGGCGCCGATCAGCGGCCGGCCCACATTCATGCCCGGCACATCGGTGTCGAAGAGGATGAGCGAGCCGACGACGAATGCAATCAGACCCCCTACACCGAGCGAGCCGTAGGTCGGGAAGAAAAACTCCGAGATGATCATGGCCGTGCCGAGCACCACCAGCGCCAGCCCCGCGTAGTTCACCGACAGGATCTGGAACGCGAATAACGCGATCAGCAGGCACACCGAGCCGGCCACACCCGGCAGTACTGCGCCGGGATTGTACCCCTCGAGCAGCAGTCCCCAGATGCCGATGAGCATCAGTCCGTACGCGACCGTGGGGTTGGTGATGACCGCCAGCAGCCGGGTGCGCCAGTCGGGTTTCATGCGCAGCACCGCAAGCCCGCGGGTCGCAAGCTTCATGGCGCGATCGCCGATGCGCACCTCGCGCCCGTCGATGCGCGTCAGCAGCTCCGGCAGGTCACGGGCGATGATATCGATGACCTTCTGTTGCAGCGCAGCCGTGGCCGAGAGGCTGGCGGCGCCGCGCACCGCCTGCTCGGCCCAGTCGGCGTTGCGGCCGCGCTCCTCGGCCAGGCCGCGGATGTAGGCCACGGCGTCGTTGACGACTTTGCGCTCCATAGCGCTGCCCGGCAGGGGCGGCGCCGCGCCGCCGGCGGGAGCGGGGGTCTTGGCATTCCCGTCCTGCGGCGGGTTGGTCCCCGGGGTGGGTACCGGCGGGGACGCCGGCTCGGGCTCACCGCCGATGGAAACCGGTGTGGCGGCCCCCAGGTTGGTGGCCGGCGCCATCGCCGCAACGTGGCTCGCGTACAGAATGTAGGTCCCGGCGCTCGCCGCGCGCGCTCCGGAGGGAGTGACGTAACTCACCACCGGGACCGGGGAGGCCAGGATCGCGCGGATGATGTCGCGCATCGCGCTGTCGAGCCCCCCGGGGGTGTCCAGTTCCAGCACCACCACGCGGCTGCCGTTCTCGTGCGCCGCCTCGATGCCGTGCACCACGTAGCGCGAAGTTGCAGGTCCGATCGGTCCGTTGATTTCCAGCACCGCGGCCGTGCCGGCGTCTGAGTCGGCGGCGGGAGGCGCGGCCGCGGCGACACCGGGTGCGGTGCGCAGGGTGAGTGTCGCCAACAGCGCCAGCGCGGTGCGCCAGGAGTGCGCAGTGCTGCACACGAGGGTCTCCATCACGATCACCCGCGCACTGGCCGCCGGCCGCGCGAGCCGTGCTGTGGCGGCAGTCCGGTGTGCTGCGTGCGGAACGGCCGCAGCGGCGCGCCGCGCCGGTCTGCCTGCGCGTGAGCGGTGCCGGCCGGCTGATACGCCGGCACCAGCTGATGGCGGCCGTTGCCGATGAGATCCGCGCGTGCCATGCGCCGCAACGCCTCGCGCAGCAGCGGCCAGTTGTTGGCGTCGTGATAGCGCAGGAACGCCTTGTGGAGCCGGCGCACTTTCAGACCCCTGGGGATCAGTACCTCCTCGCTGCTGCGCGTGATGCGGCGCAGCGGGTTCTTGCCGGAGTGATACATGGCGGTTGCCGTGGCCATGGGTCCGGGCAGAAACGCCTGCACCTGGTCGGCGCGCAAGCCGTTCTTCTTCAGCCACAGTGCGAGCTCGAGCATATCCGCATCACTGGTACCCGGATGGGCCGCTATGAAATAGGGAATCAGGTACTGCTCCTTGCCGGCCTGCTTCGAGTAGCGGTCGAACAGCTCCTTGAAGCGCTCGTAGGCGGCAACCCCGGGCTTCATCATCTTCGACAGTGGTCCCTCGGCGAGCGCTTCGGGTGCGATCTTCAGGTACCCGCCGGTGTGGTGTTGGGCGAGCTCCTTCACGTACTCGGGGGACTCGATTGCCAGGTCATAGCGCACGCCCGAGGCGATCAGCACCTTCTTGATGCCCGGGAGCGCGCGCGCGCGGCGGTAGAGGCGGATGAGCGGCGCGTGATCGGTGTCGAGATTGGGGCAGATGCCCGGGTACACGCACGACGGCCGGCGGCAGGCGCTTTCGATCTCGCGGCTCTTGCAGGCGAGCCGGTACATGTTGGCGGTCGGTCCGCCGAGATCGGAAATGACGCCGGTGAAGCCCGGCACCTTGTCACGCACCGCCTCGATCTCGCGCAGTACGGAATCTTCCGAGCGACTCTGGATGATGCGGCCCTCGTGCTCGGTGATGGAGCAGAAGGTGCAGCCGCCGAAGCAGCCGCGCTGGATCGCGACCGAGAAGCGGATCATCTTGTACGCGGGAATGCTCGCCTTGCCGTAGCTCGGGTGCGGTGCGCGGCCGTAGGGGCGCTCGTACACCCAGTCCATCTCGGCGGTGGTGAGCGGAATCGGCGGCGGGTTCAGCCACACCTCGGTGTCGCCGTGGCGCTGCACCAGCGCGCGCGCATTACCCGGATTGGACTCCAGGTGCAGGATGCGCGAGGCGTGCGCATACAACACCGGATCCGCGGCGACCGCTTCCCAGGCGGGCATGCGGATCACGCTGCGCTCGCGATCGGAGTTCTTCACGCGACGCACGAAGCGCACGATCTTCTCGCCCCCCGCTGCGGCAGGCGCGTCCCTGCACGGCGCACTCGGCGGCACGCCCGACGCCGCCGGTGCGGCCGCCGCCATGGCGTAAGGGTCAACCGGAGCGTTCAGCGGCCCGGGCGCATCCAGGTGAGTGGAATCGATCTCGATCCAGTCCGCCGGTATGCCGCGGCGCGCGAACACCGTGCCGCGCACGTCGGTGATGTCGTGAATCGATTCACCGCCCGCGAGGCGGTGGGCGAGCTCGCAGATCTGCCGCTCGCCGTTGCCGTACACCAGCAGGTCCGCCTTGGCATCCAGCAGCACCGAGCGGCGCACCTTCTCCGACCAGTAATCGAAGTGCGCGATGCGGCGCAGGGAAGCCTCGATGCCGCCGATGACGATCGGCACTTCGCCGAACGCCTCGCGCGCGCGCTGCGCGTACACGATCACCGCGCGGTCCGGCCGCTTGCCCGCGACACCCCCCGGGGTATACGCGTCGTCGCTGCGCACCCGGCGCTCGGCGGTGTAGCGGTTGACCATCGAATCCATGTTGCCGGCGGTGATGCCGAAGAACAGGTTCGGCGGGCCGAGGGCGGCGAAGGCATCGGCGCTGTGCCAATCGGGCTGCGCGATGATGCCGACCCGGAAGCCCTGCGCTTCCAGCACCCGCCCGATGATGGCCATGCCGAAGCTCGGGTGATCGACGTAGGCGTCGCCGCTCACGATGATGACGTCGCAACTGTCCCAGCCGAGCATGTCCATCTCGGCGCGCGACATGGGCAGGAACGGCGCGGTGCCGAAGCGCTCGGCCCAGTGCCGGCGGTAGCCGGTGATGTCACGTGCGGTCTGCATGTAACCGTTTATTAGAACAGAACGGGCGCGCCGCGGGTCATTTCCCGTGGCGCCCGCGCGGCCCACCTCGGACACAGCTTCGGACACAGCCCCGGGGGCGCAGTCTGGCACGCAGCCCCGGGCGCAGCCTCGGGCGTGGCTGTCCGCCGCCGGCTTGATGGTACCTTGGTAACTTGGTACCATGTGGCTCATGAAAGAGATCACCCGCACCCAGACCGGAGTGCGCCTCGAGAGCCGGCTGCTGAAGGTGCTCAAGGCGCTCGCGACCGAGCTCGACCTGTCGCTCGGCGATCTGCTCGAGGGCATCGTCCTGCACGCCTTCGAGGGCAAGGCGCCCTTCTCGGGCGCGACACTCAGGAAGGTGAAGGCGCTGAAGGCGGTCTACGGCCTCGAGCTCACCGCCCGGGACTCTCACCAGCTGCGCGAGGCCGGCGCGGATGCACCCTGACTGCCCCGAGCTCGGGCGCTTCGTGCGCGGCGAGATCGAGCCGGGCGCGTTTGCGCACCGCGAGCACGTGCGCATGGCGTTCGAGATGCTGCGGCGGCATGACTTCGCGGAGGCCGCGTGGCTTTACTCGCGGGCGCTGCGCGCCATGACGGCGAAGGCCGGCAAGCCGCAGGCCTTCCATCAGACCGTGACCGTTGCGTTTCTGTCGGTCATCTCGGAGCGCATCGAGACCCGCCCGGTTGCGGATTTCACCGCATTCGCGCGCGACAATCCGGATTTGTTCGATAAGGCGGCACTGGCACGCTGTTATCGCCCGGAACGGCTCGCGACCGAGCTCGCTCGACGCACGTTCCTCCTTCCGGATCCCGGCCGATGAGCCCGGGGCGGCCAGCACGATCCTGATAGTGTTAACGGGCCCTGGAGCGCTCAGTACAGCAGCACCGGCTGGCGCTCGGCGCGCCACGCGGCTTCGTCGCTGTCCGCCAGCGCGTCCAGGTCCGCAGGCGTCGCGGCCGGGTCATCCACCCAGCGTCGCAGCAGCTCGCTGCCGTTTATGACATCGATCGCGAGGCGCTGCTGTTCGTACTCGTAGGGAAAATCCCGCCACAGCGGATAGTCGGAGCGCAGACTGCGCAGCGCCTTGAAGGCAAGCGCGAACAGCCGCCACGGCCGGAAGGCCTCGTGGTCGTAGCAGGCCGGGTCCTCGACGTGCACCTGGAATCCCGCGCACAGCTTGCCTGCGTGCTTGTGGAAAGTGGGCTCGAACCAACAGGGGCGCAGCCGGCAGCCACGCAGCCACGCCGGCGCCAGCGAGCGCATCTGCGCCAGCAGCGCCGCGACGTCCAGATCGGGCGCGCCCAGCAGCTCCAGCGGCCGGGTGGTGCCGCGGCCCTCGGACAGCGTCGTGCCTTCCACCATCACCGCGCCGGAATAACAGCGCGCCATCCACGGGTTCGGTGCGTTGGGACTCGGATTCACCCAGGTGCGCTCGCGCAGCGGCCAGCCGTAGCCGGGGGCGGCCTGCGGCTGCCAGCCCTGCATCTGCACCACCTGACAGTCGACATCCAGGCGCAGCGTCGCGACGAACCAGCGTGCCAGCTCCCCCATGGTGAGCCCATGACGCATGGGCAGTGCGCCGGCGCCCACGAAGCTCTCCTGGCCCGGCCGCAGCCGCAGCCCTTCCACCGGCCGGCCGGCCGGATTGGGCCGATCGAGCACCCACACCGCCTTGCGCCTGCCGGCGGCCTCCTCCAGCACGTAGCGCAGCGTGGTGATGAAGGTGTAGATGCGGCAGCCGAGGTCCTGCAGATCGACCAGCAGCACATCGAAGCTGTCCATCATGGCCGCGGTCGGACGGCGCACCGTGCCGTACAGGCTGAAGACCGGGATGTGGTGCACCGGGTCGAGGTAGTCCGGCGACTCGATCATGTTGTCCTGCTTGTCGCCACGCAGGCCGTGCTGCGGGCCGAGCGCCGCGCTCAGGCGCAGGTCGCTCAGCGCCGCCAGGGCATCCAGCGAATGCGTCAGGTCGCGCGTCACCGAGGCGGGATGCGCGAGCAGCGCCACGCGCCGCCCGGCGAGCGGCTTGCGCAAGGCGGGCTCCTCGATGAGGCGCTCGATGCCAAACTTCATGGGGCACGCAGGTCGATGGTGAAGCCGTCCGGATGGTGGAAATCGGGCTTGCCCGGCGGATGGTCCAGCGCCCAGTAGGACAGAGCGCCGCGATGGTCTTCGATGATTGCGGCCAGCGCGAGGTGCAGCGTCGGCACGTTGCGCAGCGCCGCGAGTCCGCCGAGATGCACGGTCGCCGTCAGCTCGAACTGATCGGAAGAACGGCGCACCTGCAGGCCCGGGGCCTGCGTGAGGTTGGCCGGCGCCATGCCGTCGCGGTAATCCGTGAACTGATACGCCGCCCAGTCGAGTGTCGGAGAGAAGTTGAATTCGTAGTAGCCCGCGGCACCCTGGGGGGCGATGAATGCCTCGAAACAGGTGTGCTGCCACAAGCCATCGGCGCGGCGACCGGTACCTGCGCCGGACACACGCACGCGTCCGATATCCCCGTGCAGCGAGTAGTTGCACACCAGCGTGGTGGGCCCCGCCAGGCGCACCTCGACTGCGATGCCGGACACCGGCTGACGGGAGGTGTCAGGATGGGCAACCAACACCGTCCAATGCGCAGCGGCGGGGCTCATGGCAGGCGCTGATCAGGCCTGCAGCCACGAGAGCAGCGCCTGCGTCACTTCGCGCGGCCGCTCGAGAGTGGACAGGTGCCCGCACTGCGGCACGCTCACGAGTCGCGCTCCGGCGATACCGTGCGCCATCTCGGCGGCGCGCTCGGGAGGGGTCAGCTCGTCGTCCTCGCCGACCAGCACCAGGGTCGGTGCGCGGATGCCGCCGAGCATCGGTCGCGAGTCGCTGCGCTCCATAGTGGCCTGCTGCTGGCGGATGAAGGCTGCCGCACCC
>Ga0209808_1001147_pt1 | contig 13561 bp, 14 predicted proteins | sample GraSoiAngelo_157_FD_186171 | JGI IMG/M metagenome (GOLD analysis project Ga0209808, IMG submission 186171) | Grasslands soil microbial communities from the Angelo Coastal Reserve, California, USA - 14_1009_16_20cm (SPAdes) (version 2) | ecosystem: Environmental > Terrestrial > Soil > Grasslands ...
AGCTCGTCGAACGCCCTCCGGGCCGACTCGTCCTGAGTGGAATCGATCGCACGCGCGATCGTCTCCGCGCGTTGCGAGCAGCGGGCGCACTGTGCCACGTGCGGGTCCGCCTCCCGGGCCAGGAGCCACTCGAGAAGCTCGCCATCCGTGGGATGGTCATGGGATCGGTAGGCGGTGTCCATACAGCGCCTCCATTGATCTGCCGATGCGTTGCGTCGCCCGGAAGAGGTGGGTCTTGACGGTTCCGACGCTGACGCGGCAGAGCGCGGCGATTTCGGCCAGGGAGCGGTCGTCGTAGTAGCGCAGCGCGAAGACCTCGCGCTGCATAGCGGGAAGCACGCGGATCAGCTCGGCGATCTTTCGGCCGATCTCGCGGCCGATGGCCCGCGCTTCCGGACCGGGAGACGAGTCCACCGCCGTCGCGAGAGGACTGACTCCCCTCCCCTCCATCCTCGTCCGGAGGCGGCCTTCCGCCACGACGACCCTCTTCCTCTTCAGCCGGTCCCGGCACTGGTTGACGGCGATCCGGGCGAGCCACGCCCCGAAGGGGCACTCGTGCCGGAACTCGCCGAGAGTCGCCCACGCCTTGATGAAGGTGTCCTGTGCGGCGCCATCGGCGTCGTCCAGATCGCCGAGGAGCCGGTAGGCGAGGCGGGTGACCGCTCGCTGGTGGGCCTCGACCAGCCGCCCGAACGCCTCCCGGTCCCCTGACCGTGCCGCCCGGACGAGCCTCGCGGCCTCGGCGGCCGGTGCGGGCTCCGGGGAGGTCCGATCATTGGCGCACATCCACGCACATCGCACCGGTCACCGCCGCTTGGACGATCGTGCGGCCGGGAAGGTTGACATCGCCGGGAGGGGACCGGCACGGACTATAGGACATCCGCCCCTCCCGTGTCCCTAGGAGGGCGGGAAAAACTGCGCGCCGGCCCGGGCGCCACGCTACCTGCTATGGCGGGCGATCAGCAACCTGCACTCGACAGGGGCGCGAAGCCCACCACGCTCACTCGTAGCGCAGCGCGGTGATCGGATCCAGACGCGCCGCGCGGCGCGCCGGGTAGAAGCCGAAGAAGATGCCGACGGCGCCCGCGACCAGGAAGGCGCCCGCGGCCGCCGGCGCGGAGAGGAGCGTCGGCCACTGCGCGAGGTGCGCGATGAGCCGCGTCGCCGCGATGCCGAGGACGATGCCGGCCGCGCCGCCCACCAGGCTGAGCGCGGTCGCCTCGACCAGGAACTGGAACAGGATGTGCCCGCTCCGCGCCCCCACCGCGAGCCGGACGCCGATCTCGCGCGTGCGCTCGGTCACCGACACCAGCATGATGTTCATGATGCCGATGCCACCCACGAGGAGCGACACCGAGGCGACGCTGAGGAGCAGGTTCATCATCACGGCGCTCGCGTTCTTCGAGGCCTCGGCGATCTCGTTGAGATCACGGACGGTGAAGTCGTCGTCCTGGCCCGGCGGGATGCGGTGGCGCTCGCGGAGGAGCGTGCGGATCTGCGGCTCGACCTTGGGGAGCGCGTCGGCGGTTGCGGCCGAGGCGACGATCATGTCGACCGTGCCCAGGATCTGCGTGCCGAGGACGCGCCGCTCGGCGGTCAGGAACGGCATCAGGATCACGTCGTCCTGATCCTGGCCCCACGCCGTCTGCCCCTTGCGGGCGAGCACGCCGATCACCTCGAAGGGCACGTTCTTCACGCGGATGCTCGCGCCGAGCGGATCCTCGCCCGGCGCGAAGAGCTGATCGACGACCGTCTGCCCGAGGACCGCCACCGGATTGGCGCCCGCGTCGTCCCGCTGGTCGAAGAACCGGCCTGCGCTGAGGCGCCAGTCGCGCACTGACAGGTATGCGGGCGGCACCCCCTGCGCGGCCGTGGCCCAGTTCTGGTTGCCGTAGACGACCTGCACCCCCTGGCGCTTGGCCCACGCGACGTCGCTGACCGCCAGGCACTCCTTGGCGATCGACGTCGCATCCGCCACCGTGAGCGTCGCGGCGGAGCCCGAGCTCATGTGCACGCCGCTGGCCGTGGTGGCGCCCGGGATGATCATCACCAGGTTGTTCCCGAGGCTCTGGATCTCCCGCTGCACGGCGGCATTCGCGCCGCGCCCGATGCTCACCATCGTCACCACCGCGGCCACGCCGATGATGACGCCGAGCATGGTGAGGGCGGAGCGGAGCACGTTGCGGCGGAGCGCGCGGAGCGCGGTGACGACCGTCATCCAGAGAAGGTTCATCCGCGCGCGGCCTCCGGTGCGTGCCGTGACGACACCTGCGGCAGGTCCGACACGATCCGCCCGTCGCGGAAAGTGACGACGCGCTCGGTGTAGTCGGCGATGTGGGGCTCGTGGGTGACCACGACGATCGTGACGCGCCGCTGCCAGCGGAGCCGCACGAAGAGCTCCATGATCTCGATGCTCGACTGCGAGTCGAGGTTGCCGGTCGGCTCGTCGGCGAGCAGCACGGAGGGCGCGTTGGCGAGCGCCCGCGCGATCGCGACGCGCTGCTGCTGCCCTCCGGAGAGCTGGCTCGGCAGGTGGTGCTCGCGGCCGCGCAAGCCGACGGCCGCGAGCAGCTCGCGCGCGCGCCGGTGCTGCTCGGCGAACGGCACGTTGGCGTAGATCATGGGGAGCGCCACGTTCTCGAGCGCCGTCGTCCGCCCGAGCAGGTTGAAGTTCTGGAAGACGAAGCCGATCCGCCGGCTACGGATCGCCGCGCGCTCGTTGGCGGAGAGGGTCGCGACGTCGACGTCGCCCAGGCGATAGGTGCCGCGGGTCGGCTGGTCGAGGCAGCCGATCAGGTTCATGCACGTCGACTTGCCGGAGCCCGATGCGCCCACGATCGCCAGGAACTCGCCGGCCCGGATGTCGAGCGAGATGCCGCGCAGCGCCCGCACCTCGACATCGCCCAGGTGGTAGACCTTCCACACGTCGCGGAGCTGGATGAGCGGGCGCATGCCAGGAGCCATGGCTGGAGCTGGCTAGAGGCGCTTCAGCCCGTGGAACCCCTTCAGCGACGGACCGGCGGCCGCGGCATCCGTGCCCTCGCGCCGCAGGCCGACGACGATCGGGTCCCCCTCGTGAAGGTCCCCCTTCATCACCTCCGCGCGCTGATTGTCGCGGATGCCGGCTTCCACCTCGACGCGACGGAGCGCGCCGTCCGGCGCGAGGACGTAGACGGCGCTCTCCTCCTTCGCGCTCGCGTCGGGCGTCCCGGCGCCGATTCGGTCCGGACGGAAGCGGAGCGCACGGACCGGGATGCGGAGGGCCTGGTCGCGCTTCGCCGTCGTGACCGAGACGTTGGCGGTCATACCGGGCTTGAGCTCGAGCCCCGGGTTCTCGACCGCGATGACTACGTCGTAGGTCACGACGTTCTGCACGGTGATGGGTGCGTTCCGCACCTGCGCGACCTTGCCGTGGAAGGGCTGGCCCGGGTACGCATCGACGGCAAAGGTGGTGGGTTGCCCCTCGTGCACACGGCCCACGTCGGACTCGCTCACATTGGTGTCGACCTGCATCTTGGTCAAGTCCCCGGCGATGAGGAAGAGCGTCGGGGTCTGGAAGCTGGCGGCGACCGTTTGCCCGACGGCGACGTTGACCGAGACGACCACGCCGTCGACGGGCGAGACGATGTCCGTGTAGCGAAGGTTCACCTGGGCCTCGTCGAGGCTCCCCTGCGCCAGCGCGACCGCGGCCTGGTCGAGGGCGAGCTGCGCCGACGCCAGCTCGTAGGCGGTCTCGGCGGTGTCGACGTCGTTCTGCGCGATCAGGTTCCTCGCGAGCAGCACGCGGTTTCGCTCGAGGAGGAGCTTCTTGAGCTTCGCGTCGGCACGGTCCCCCACGACCTTCGCCTGCGCGTTCTTCAAGCTGGCCTCGGCCTCGCGCACCTTCACCGCGAAGGGCGCCGGGTCGATCTTCGCGACGCGCTGGCCCTTCTTGACCGGCGAGTTGAACCAGACGTCGAGCGCCTGGATCGGGCCCGAGACGTAAGTCCCGACCTGCACGGTGGTGACCGGGTTCACGGTGCCGGTGGCGTTGACGACCTGCTCGATCGGTCCGCGGTCGACGGCGACGGTCCCGTAGTCGGCCGGCGCCGTACTGCCCGCCGGCCAGAACCAGACGGCGTACGCGGCGGCGCCGGCGACGGCCGCGACGGCGACGATGGCCGCGCGCAGGATGCGCCGTGGCGGGCGGGGCGCGGGCGGCGCTTCGGGTTCGTCGAAGGTTGCCAGGTCTTGTGCGTGCGTGCTCATGGTGTCAGTCCGTCCCGAAGCGATGCGCCGTGGAGCGCTCGAGGGTGGCGAGCGCGGTCCGGTAGCCGACCAGCGCCTGGGGAAGCGAGTCGCACCACCGGTACACCACCCGGACTGGTGCTGCTCGACCGACTGCTGATTTTCCGCCGACGGATGTGGCACAGGCCATCAGCCGTGCGCCCCAAGCGTCCGCCGCACAGCAGCTGACGCGCTGCGGCTCCGGAGCCGAACCCCGGATGTGCGCTCTGACGCCCCGCGCAAAGAAGAAGCAGCAGGCCCCGGCGCCTTGGCGCCCTCCTGTCCGCTTCGGGCGGTCGTCGCCGGGTTGGCGGTGGTGCTGGCGGTGGTGCCCAGTCTGCAGCATGCCACCCGTCTCCGGCGCCTTTCCGGCGCCTCACTCGCTAACCCGGCCGCAACTGAGCGTTAACGTGGCGGCAACTGGCCTGTCAATAGCCTGGTAGGAGTATGGAGAGCTATCGTTAGCTACCCTTTTAGCCACGCACTCAGGCCGCATAGCAAGCGCTATGCTGCGCCTCCCGCGAGTGTCCAGGCGCCGCCGGGAGACACCGCGCGCCCAACACCCGCTTGCAGGCGGTCCTCGAGCACTACGGGCTGCCCTCGAGCCGCCCGGTGCGGTAGAAGACTCGCTTGATCCACATCGTCGCCCGATCCTCCGTGCCCGGCACTCGATGGAACGGCCCCGGGGCCGGGCGTTCCATAATCTGTGCAGGTGCGCGTCCAAGACGCCCGTCGCTACGGGGCTTCGGTTCCTCGTTCGTCGCGCGCCAGAACCAAGAAGATTTTGGAGCTGGACGCTACCACAAACGTCCCGGCGGCTGCGGGGGAACCCACGCTGGAAGCCCCGCTAGCCGTGCCCGCAAATGTCGACACTGAGCCCAGCTAGGGGCGGCGGGCGGCGGTCTCCGTGGTTCTACCGAACGCTCTACGACATCTGGTTCCGGCTCGGCTGGCGTTCGTCAGAGGTGGTCGCGCTCCGCTTCCGCAACCTCGACTTCGCGCGCCAGGTGATCCGCGTCGAGGCCGGCCGGATGCCCCGCTTCGGCGGCATTGAGGCCGAGCCGAAGACGGGGCCCCGGGAGGTCGACTGCTCGTACGACCCCCGTATCTTCGCCCTCTTCGATGCGGTGCGGAGGACGAAGGAAAACCCCAGTCCAGACGACTACGTCTTTACGGATCCGGCTGGGCGACCGCTCTCGCAGAAATGGCTGCACAAGCGCGTCTGGCTGATCACGCTCGGCCGGGCGGGCCTCCGGGCACGCGGCCAGTACAACATCCGGGACACTTTCATCTCGATCGCCCTCTCCGCCGGCGAGGACCCCGGGTGGGTCGCCAAGGTGTGCGGCACGTCCGAGGAGATGATCTTCCGCCACTACCGCACCTGGATTCCCGGCCTCAACCCCGACGCCGGGCGGAAGGTGAGCCGCGTCCTGGAGACCGTGAGCGGGGGGAACCCGCCCCCCGATGCGTCCCCCGTGGCGTCCCCAGCGCCGAAATCAACGGCCGAAGCGCAGCGAGATCAGCTACTTAAGAGAGTGGAGGCGGGGGGAATCGAACCGGCCGGCCGAGGACAGCGGAGGAAGAAGAAGTAAGCTTTACCGGGACTTGAGCTGGGGCTGCCTACCGCCTACTACCCTGCATTACCGTCAGCTCGTCCCGAGGGACAGCCAAGAGCGTCAGCTTCGAAGCCTGACGACCGTGCTCACTCAGCCCATCTCTCACCATCCCAGCCCCGTCCGGAACGCGATGGGCGGACGGTCGCCACGGCGTGAGCTAGGTTCAAATTGGCTGCGTGTGGGCACAGTCGGGGCACAGTCGAGCGTGTGTTCTCATGCCATCGGCCCACGGGGGCGTCGCATCCGAGCCATCGCGCCCCGTCCGACACGGCTTCGACCGGCCCTCGTAGCTAGGACGCGTACGGCGTCCTATCCCTTACGCCCGCGTGACGAAATGCCTCCTGGCGTTCGCGGCATTTGTTACAGGCGCCGCAATGCTTCCCCTCCCGCGGCGCCATGCAGGTCAGCGTCAGGTGCAGCGGCAACGCCGCGAAGCGCGCGATCAGGTCGCTCTTCTGCAGACGCCGGTACGGCGCGACCACCTCGATCTCGTGCGCGAGGGCCTCGCTGAGCAGGCGGCCGTAGCCCTCGAAGAAGGACGGCGTCGCGTCAGGGAACGGGTTCGCGTCGAGCGAGCCGATCGCGATCATGCCGATGTCGTGCAGGGCACACCAGACCGCCGTCACGCCGATCAGGAGGACGTTGCGCCCCGGCAAGTAAACAGCGCTGTCCGGCGCCCCGTAATCCGGGACGCTTTCGCCGGTCGTGCTCCAGTGCTCGCCATAGAGGCGCCGCAGCGGCAGCTCGAGCGCCGTCAGCGGCTGGACGTTGGTGTCGTTCAGCGCGTCGAGGAAGGCACGGAGCGCGTGCTTCTCCCCTTCTTCCCAGGCGAGGCCAGCTTCGACGTAGACGGGGAAGACGATCGCCTCGCCGGCGAGGTCGGCGATGAGGACGGCGCTATCGAGCCCGCCGCTCGCCAGGACGGCGACGCGTTTCACCGTTCGCCCCGGGCCTGGTCGCGACACGACGCGCGGTTGGTCGAGGTCTCCCAGAGGCGCGCCTCGGTCAGGGGCAGGTCCTGCCTCGCACGCTGCGAGCCAGACGAAACGAGCGATGTTGTCCGCCACCCGTGCGTTGACGAACTCCCTGATCCAGGTGAAGTCGGCACTTCGCCTCGGCGACGACGCGTCGGACGACGGCCCGGTGGACGCGACGTGTGCCGGCGACGGCGGCGCCGCGGGCCCGCAGGTCGGCACGAGCCCCGTACCGGGGAGTGAAAAAAGCTCGTCAAAGCGCTACCCAGTATACACACAAGGGCCGTCTGCTAGGCTGGTGTGTCGATGAGCGACGCGCCCTGGTACGAGAGCTTTTTCGGCGACAGCTATCTCGACGTCTACGGCCACCAGTTGAGCGCCGAGGGCGCGGAGCACGAGGCCAGCTTCGTCGAGCGGGCGCTGGCGCTGAATGCGGGCGAGAGCCTGCTCGACCTCTGCTGCGGGCCTGGGCGCCATGCGCTGCTGCTGGCACAGCGCGGCCTGCACGTCACGGCGGTGGACCTGAGCCAGCCGTACCTCGACGCGGCGGCGGCTGAGGCGAAGCGCCGGGGCATCGAGATCGAGACGGTGCGCGCCGACATGCGCACACTGGGCTTCGACGGCCGCTTCGACGCCGTGATCAACATGTTCAGCTCGTTTGGATACCTGGAGTCGGAGGCAGAGGACGCGAAGGTGCTGCGGGGCGTTGCGGCGGCGCTGCGGCCCGGCGGCCGCGCCCTCTTCGACCTGATCAACCGCGAGTGGGTCATCAGAAATCAGGTGGCGGACGAATCGCGCACGGGCGCGGACGAGACGGTCTATCTCGAGCACCGCGAGCTGAACCTCGTGACGAGCCGCAACCACGTGACCTTCACCGCGGTCGCGCCGGATGGCAGCCGCCACGACCTGGACGGGCACCACATCCGCCTCTACACGTTGACGGAGCTGATCGGGATGCTCGAGACAACCGGTCTGCGCCTCGAGCGCGTATACGGCGGCTTCGACGGCGAGGTCTACGGGGTCGACACGCGTCGCATGATCGTCGTCGCAACGAAGCCCTAGCAGTCCGCCGCCCTACCCTTGCGCGAGCCGGTTACTCTGCGCCGCGTCGGGCTCCCACTGCAACGGGCTGGGCGTCTCCCGGGTCAAACGGGGGAACCCATCCAAACCCTGGGTGCCGGTGTACATACTGACAGGAGAGTAGGAGCCCTCCGCGGGCCGGACCGGCTCCGCGACCAAAATCGACGGAAGGAGAACATCCCATGAAAGCGTCCAAGAACACCGTCGGCAGACAGAACGATCCCACGACAGTGAGCGCTGCAAGGCGTCGCATGTCAGGTGCGTGTCTCGCGCTCGCCATCCTCGCGCTCGCCGCCGGTGCCCCGCGCGCAAGCTACTTCGGCGCGTCGTCGACCCCTCCGGTGAGCAAGTGCTCCGACTTTGCGTGCGAACAGTGATACGCCGACCGAACGAAAGGAGTGGTGGCATGATCCAGAGAGTATGGGGATGGGTTCTTCATCCTCCGATGTCGGGACCGCGCGCGACGATGGTCATCCGCATGATGGCGGGAGGGGTCTTCTTCTGGGAGGGGATACTGAAGTTCGTTTACGTCAACCAGGGCGTCGGGCGATTCACCAAGCTGGGCATGCCGATGCCCGAGACGCTCGCCCCCGCCATCGCCGTGCTCGAGATCATGGGCGGCCTGGCCCTGATCGCCGGCTTTCTCACCCGCCCTTTCGCCCTGCTCTTCATCGGCGAGATGATCGTGGCCATCCTCTCGACCAAGATATCGATGTACCTCGGCACCTCGCCTCTGCCGCTGCCCCCTGTTCCCCCGCAGGTTGGCATCTGGGCCGTCTTGCACGAAGTCCGCTCGGAGTACGCGCAGATCATGAGCTCCATCTTTCTCCTGATCTCGGGCCCGGGTCCCTGGTCGCTCGACGCGTCGCTTCTGTCCGGCGAGGAAGCGAAGCGAGACCGCTTGGTCGAGGCGACCGCTCGGCGTCCACTCGTAGCGGGGAGACGTCCGCCGGAGGCAGAGAAAGAGTCTTGGTCTGACGCTCGCCGCGTCGTCGGGCGCTAAGGAGACCGCGGCGCCCGCGCGAGCGGCGGGCCGCACAGTTCAAGGGGGCCACCACGGTGGCCCTCTTCGTTTCTGGGCGACGGTGCGTGCGGGTGTCAGCACGCTACCTCGCATGGCGACGGGTATGCTGCTCCTCGGGGTTCCGTGCTGCCTTGTATCTTCAGTTTCGAGGCTGCCGAGCCTACCGAGCACCATCGCGAACGAAGGAAGGATCACCCCTCTACCAGGCCGAACAATGATTCGCAGGCATCGCGTCACCAACCGCCCAACTCTGCCGGGCGGGAGTGAGCTGCGCATCGTCGCGCTCACCGCGCGAGGGATGCGCGCCGAACACCAGCGCGCGTTCGACGCCGGTTGCGACGACGTAACGTCCTCCCTCACTGTTCCCCGGAGGCGTCCGCCGAGGCCACTCCATTCTCCGAACTGAGCGTCGTGAGGATCGTGCACGTGGAGAGGGAGTCATCCACGTAGGCGAACACCTGGGCGCCGTCGCGTCTCGACACGCCCAGCGCGAAGGCGGAGCCCAGGTTCGGATCGACCGAGTACTGCCGCACGAAGCTTCCACTCCTCGTGAACTCGACGATCTCGCTGGGTTCGGTCGGGTCCTGGCTCACATTGGGATCCGCGTTGGCCACCAGCAGGTCCCCGTTCGGCGCGAAGATCAGGCCGAGGGGGCCGTGCAGATGGGCGGCGTCCTGATAGACGACGGTTCCCGTTCCGAGGTCCGTGTGAGTTCTTCCGGCGCCCCGGAGCGCGAAGATCGTGTCGTCCTTCTCGGACGCGACGAAGAGGATGTCCTGGAGAGCGTCATAGGCGAGCCCTGCCGGACCAACCACGACGGCCGCAGTGTCGGGGCCGAATCCGTAGCCGGATCCGATCTTCAGGATTTGCGCACGGTCGGGCTGCCATTCCCGAATGTCACGTCAAGGCGCGTGACGGTCCCATCGAACACGTTGGAAACGAACAGCTGTGCCCCGAGCCCCTGATCATTGATGGCCAGGCCCCAGGGGCCATTGATCAGCTTGGACGCACCGAACGTCGTCACGACATGCCCGCTCGCGTCCAGTACGTACAGCCCGCCGGACGCCGCCGTGCTCGAGGTGCCGTCCTGGGTGAACACCGACCCGGCGAAGACCAGTCCGGCGTGCACGACACCCAGGGCGTTGGTGAAGCCGATGGGAGGAGTCCCTTGGAAGAACAACCCCGTCTGGCCGTTGTTGGGGTCGATGGTGATGATCGTGCTGCCCCGGCCCTGGAGGCTCGTGTCGTTGAAGTTCGAGACGAGCATCTGGCCGGGCTTCAGGACGCCGCCGGACGGAAAGACGGCCGGCACGAAAACCAAGCCGTAGGGATTGAGATCGCCGTTGGCAGGAGCCGTCGAGACCTGCAGCGGCAGGAACGGCCTGAAGGAGTCGAACTCGGCGTGGACGGGGGGGCTGGATAGAAGGGCCAGCATCGTACCGAGCGCCGCGAGGACACTGACCTTGCGGTTGCGTGCAGCGGTGTTCGTGACGGTCATGGGCTTCTCCTATCCGGAAACGACTCCCCCCGACCGCTTCCGCTACCAATCCCGAGCTTTCCGCGCTCGCCTGCGCGGCCTCATGCATCCGGCGTGCCTGGATGATGGCTCCCGATGTGGCCGCTCACGGGTTCCCGAGCGAGACCGGACGCCACAGTGCGGTGGCGAAAACGGACTCAGATCGCAGGTGCGTGGTTCCCGGCGGAGCCCTGCGAGGAGGAACTAGAGGCCGGGCGCGCGATTCGGGCTGAGCCGGAGCCCGGCTACGTCTTCGTCTTCGGGCAGCCGGTGACGGTCGTCCGGCCGGGGCCGGTCGGGTCGGCCCCCGGGGTCCAGGTTCCGGTGCGATGCCAGGCCGGCGACTTCTTGAAGCAGATCGACCAGAACGCGTAGGGCGCCGATGCGCGGTCGCCATTCTGGTCGAGTTCGATCTTCCCCGTGATGCCCTTGTAATCGTCAGCGGCGTTCGTGAACGCGGAGCGAAGCGCGGCGGCGTCGGCGTTCGCGCCGGCTGCCACGAGCGCGCGCACGCCGACCCGGACCGCCTCGTACGCCGCCAGCCCGAACGCATCGACGGTGGCCTTGGCTCGACGGGTGATCTGCTTCAGCAGCGCGTGGTGACGGTTCTCGGCGCCCTTCGGGAGCGCGACCAACGGGCTCGGGAAGCTGCCGGTCTTCTCGGCGAACGCGACGGCCTGGGCGTCATCGACTAGCTGCTTCGCCTGCGCCGAGCCGTCACCGCCGTACCACGTGGCCTGGTCGAGGCCCTGCACCGATCCGGCGGCGGCCAGGACGTCGGCGACCTCCTCGACACCGGCCAGGTACACCGCAGTGTCGCCGCCGGCCTTCGCCACCTGCTGCGCGACCGCCTGGAGCGCGGCGCCGAAGTCGGTGGTGTTCGGCGCGTAGCTGAACCCGTCGGTGACCGTGATGCCCTCGGCGGTTGCCGCCGCGCGCACGGAGTCGGCCAGACCCTGGTTGCCCCGATCGTTGCGCCAGAGCGGTACGATCGTCTTCTTGCCGTCGTTCTTGATGAGATCGACGGTCGCGCGTCCCTCGACGTGGTCGGTCGGGACGAATCGGAAGATCATGTCGTTGGGGATCCCGAGCGACGACGCGGTACTGCCCTGGGACACCACCAGGACGCCGCGCTGGTTCGCGGCGTCCATGATCGCCGCGACCTCACTGCTCGACTGCGGCCCGATGATCAGCTTCACGCCCTCGCCCGCCAGCTTGTCGAAGCCGGCCTTGGCGCGGTCGGGATCCTGCCCGGTGTCGACGATGTCGAGCGTCACGTGCGCGTTCTTCAGCTGGTGGTTGAGACGCTTGACCGCGACCTCGAGCGCGGCCCGGCTCGTATTGCCCAGCGACGACCCGGCGCCGGTGATCGACAGCAACGCGCCGACCCGGACCTCCGTCTTGCTGGACTGCGCAGGCGCCGACAGCGTACCGAGTGCAAACACGGACGCGAGCGCGACGACCGCGCCATCGGCCAAAGGACGGCGGAGGACGCGAAGAATGCGGCTTTCTACACCACCGCGCCGCTGCGCCATACCCTGGTCGTTGCCGGGGAGTGGCCCAGCTTCGGGGGGCGGGTTCCCCCCGCCCACGGTCTCCAGGACCCGGCTAACCTTTCGCCCGGCGTCGGCGCCAGCTGCTGCGCTGGGGCACAGTTGGGGCACAGTCGGTACTCCGGAGCCGCCGCTTGCGCCCCCCGGAGCCCTTTGATCGCGCCGTTCCGCACTCTGCGCCCGTAGCTCAGCTGCATAGGCGCGTTTCCGCGTCGTGAGCGGCTCGCTCCCGGCCGTGCCGGCGGCTTCAGACCCGATTGCCCGGAGTGTGGTGTGGAGAACCTGAGCCAGCATCGCGACATCACGGCCCATCTCGACGATCCGGCCACGCTCGAACGGCTGTATCGCGAGGACGCGGAGGCTTTCCGGCGGCTCTCGACGAGGCCTACGCCCTCCGCCCGGAGCACCCCGTCCTGCGGGTCTGGAAGGCCCGGTTCGACGCGCAGACGGTGGTGGTTACACCCGCCGAGACGCCGGCGCCGCGCGGCAGCCCGACCGACGTCGTGCTCGTCGTCGTCTTCTCCCTCATCGCCTTCGGCTTCGCCAAGCTACCCTGGCTGGTCGCGGGGATCGATGCGAGTGCGTACCTGGGTCGCAACGGCGGCTTCCTCGCGACCATCCCACTCGCGCTCTGGGTCGTCAACGCGCGGGCGACTTCGGCCCGCGCGTCCACGCTCGTCGTCGTGCTTTTCGCCGGCCTCCTCCTCCACGCCAACCTCGCGCTCGACCGGCCGGGTGACGCGAACGTCCTCGCCTCGACCCTCAAGGTACGCCACGGTTTGCAAGCAGCCTGCAAGCAAGGTCAGGTGCGAGCAGGGGGGCTTGCCCCGGACCGTCGCGCTCCTCTAAGTCGGCGCCGAAGAAATGCGCGAAGGAGGGTAAGTGCATGAGGCAGCATCGGGTGGTCGCGATCATCCTCGCAGTCGGAGCGTGCTGCTGTGGCGGGAGAATGCGGCCGCAGCCGGGTACGCCGACGCCGGCGCCGGCGGCTCAGCCGCCGATCTTCACGGGATACTCGGAGCTCACGTGGAACAAGATCATCCCCGAGCTCGGAGCGAAGTCGCCCGAGATCGCGATCCTCCACGTCGACCAGACGACCCAGGCGACGCAGCTGATGATCCGGACACCGGCCGCGATCCACGTCCGCAAGCACTGGCACAGCGCCAACGAGACCCACACGATCATCCGCGGGACGGCGACCCTCGCGTGCGACGGGAAGCGGGCCAAGCTCGGCCCCGGCGCGTTCAACTTCATGCCCGCGAAGATGGTCCACGAGGTCTGGCTCCCCGCGGGCTCGTTGACGTTCATCACCGTCGATAGAGCTTGGGACATCAACTGGGTGGAAGGACCGTCCACGGCGGCAGACCTGGCGACGTCACCGTCGCGGCGGGCTCATCGACGCCGGCCTCCTCACGCCGCCCCTCGAACTTGAGAGGGTCCTACAAATTTCTCCTTCGCGCCGCTGACACAGAATCAGCGGGTTCGATCCGGCGGCGGGGGCGGATATTCACCGCGACACCTCATGCGATCCG
>Ga0209808_1001149_pt1 | contig 13535 bp, 15 predicted proteins | sample GraSoiAngelo_157_FD_186171 | JGI IMG/M metagenome (GOLD analysis project Ga0209808, IMG submission 186171) | Grasslands soil microbial communities from the Angelo Coastal Reserve, California, USA - 14_1009_16_20cm (SPAdes) (version 2) | ecosystem: Environmental > Terrestrial > Soil > Grasslands ...
AGGCGTACTGCTGATCGCGGCGTGTTTCGGCTACTTGGCGGATAGTCTTACGCCGTTGCTTCTGCCGAGTTACGCGAACCTCGTGGGCCGAATCGCGAACATCCCGCTAACGCTGGGCGAACCAGCGTAACCAATCCGACAGGGAAGCGAAGCGACAGGCACGATTGCAATTTGGCAGTGTCGTTCGCGCAACGGAAGAATGCCGCGAAGAAAGAGGTATATCTTCAATCGAGATCGCGGCAAGGGATCTGCGCTTCGCCCTCCGCATGCTGCGCAAATCTCCCGGATTCGCGGCGGTCGCCATCCTCACTCTTGCGCTCGGCATCGGCGCCAACACCGCCATCTTCTCGGTCATCAATTCCGTGCTGCTCAGCAATCTTCCCGTCAAGGACCCGCAACAGCTCGTCTTTCTCACAAATCCCGACGAGCAAGGTCTCGAAATCGGCTTCGCCGATGGCAACCGGGATTTCGTTACCTATCCCGAATTTCAGCAATTGGAGCAGAACAATCAGGCGTTTTCCGGCGTGCTCGCGGCTTCTAACTTCACCGCCCGCATCTCTGTCGAACTCCAAACCGCCGATTCCGCCGCGAACGGCGCTCCCGCGCATATCAGCCTGATCAGCGGTTCCTACTTCTCTGTTCTCGGCGTGACTCCCATTCTCGGCCGCGCGTTCGGACCTGAAGTCGACAAGCTGCGCGACGCGAATCCCATTGCCGTGATCAGCTATGCGCTTTGGCAAGATCGCTTCGGCGGCGCCCGCGACGTGATCGGCCGCAGAATTCGCATCCTGAACACCTCATACGAGGTCGGCGGAGTCGCTCCGCCACAATTTCACGGCGAGACCGTGGGTGCCAATCCTGACATCTGGGTGCCGCTCACGATGCAGAGCGAAGTTTTCCCTGGGCAAGATTACCTCTCAGAGGAGACGAGCCCATTCCGCAAAACCGAATGGTTGCAAGCAATCGGCCGTCTGAAGCCAGGAGTCACTTTGGCTCAAGCCAAGGCCAGCATCGAAGTCGAGTTCCACCAGATGATTGAAGCGCAAACCGGCGGGATGTCTGAGGAAAAGAAACGACAATTCCTGAATCAGCACCTTGCCGTCACGCCCGGCAGCCACGGCGCCTCTACCCTCCGCGGCGATTTTGGCAAGCCGCTGCTAATCCTGATGGTTGTCGTGGGCCTGATTCTTCTGATCGCCTGCGCGAACATCGCCAACATTCTCCTGGCCCGCTCCGCCGCGCGTCAGAAAGAAATTTCCATACGCGTAGCTTTGGGCGCCAGCGGGTCACGCCTGTTTCAACAGGTGCTCACCGAAAGCATCCTGCTCGCCGCCATTGGCGGTGCAGTTGGCCTGCTCCTGGCCCAATGGGCCGATGCTGCTCTGTTGCGCATGGTCTCAACCACGTCAAATCAGGTTCGCCTCGACGTTCATCCCAACACGGCCGTTCTTGCGTTCACCTTTGGCGTCACATTGCTGACTGGAATTCTCTTTGGCCTTACTCCCGCCTTTCAGGCGACGCGGGTGGATCTGAAGGCCACGTCCCGCGGCGTAGCAGGCGCCACTGCTCGGCCGGGCCGGGTGCCCACGGGCAAGATTCTCGTCGTCGCGCAGGTCTCCCTGTCGCTGCTGCTTCTCGTTGTGGCCGGGTTATTCGTGCGCAGCTTTCGCAATTTGTCAGAGACGCAGCTCGGTTACGACCGCGACCATTTGCTGGAATTCTTTGTGGACCCACTCTCTTACGGCTACCGCCCTACCGAGATCCCTGCACTCGACCAGAGCATTCTGCTTAGAATTGATGCCATGCCCGGCATCGGTGGCGCGACTCTAATCGATAATCCCCTGATGAGTGGCCGGGATTCCAATTCGCCCATCACCATCGAAGGGCAGAAGCCATTGCCGGGTGACAATGCGGATGCGCGCTGGGACATGGTCGGCCCCCATTTCTTCTCAACCACCGGAATCCGCATTCTCGAAGGCCGCGAAATCACCGACGGCGATAGCGGCAATGGACAGCGCGTTGGCGTGATCAACGACACCATGGCCCGAAAATTTTTTCCGCAGTCCAACCCAATTGGTCAGCGGGCGTTTGTCCACACCACATCGGGCCAAGCTGCCTTTATCATCGTCGGGGTGGTTCAGGATTCGAAACAGCACGGCGCGAGAGAGAAGCCATTTCCGCGCTTTTACGTTCCTTATTTCAACCCTATCGGCAACGACTGGACAGCGGGGGCTGCGATCATCGTTCGCACAGCTCGCGATCCTTCCTCGGTCTCGTCCGCGATTCGCAATGTGGTGAAGCAAGCGGCCCCTAATCTGCCTACCATCGCCGTGGAGACCATAGACCAGCGTCTCGCTGATTCGCTCGTCACTGATCGCATGATCGCCGATCTCTCCGGCGCATTCGGCATGCTGGCCGCCATCCTCGTTTGCATCGGACTCTACGGAGTCATGGCCTACGCGACGTCTGGCCGCACCAACGAAATCGGCATCCGCATCGCTCTGGGTGCGCAGCGCAGCGGCATCCTATGGCTCATTCTTCGCGAATCGTTGCTGCTCGTGCTGATTGGAGCCGCCATTGGAGTGCCGCTGGTTTTCGCCGCCGGCAAGTGGATTTCCAGCCTGCTCTTCGGCTTGCAACCAGCCGACCCGGTCGCGCTAGCGTTCGCGATTGCACTGATGTTCCTCATCGGCGTGCTGGCCAGCTACATCCCGGCCCGCCGCGCCACCCGCGTCGATCCGATGGTTGCCCTGCGGCAGGAGTAGCTTGCGAACTATATAGCCCCTGAGAAATCAGCGCGATTGGACGATTAGTCGGCAAACAGGAAGTAATTCGGTTCCTTCCGGATTGCCGTCACTCGTCCGAAATCGGCGCCACGCACCGAGACTCCAATTTCGCACGGCGATGAGCTTGTGGTGCTTACTCAATCTGCCGCACCTGCTTCTGAAACGCAGCTCCGGCGGCTGCCAGCACCATGAGTCCTCCAGCGAGCAGAAACATGAGCTTCAAGCTCCACGCAACCAAGAATCCTGCAACCGCGAGGGAGATGGGGGTTATTCCGTAGGAGGCAAGCATGAGCACGCTAGCAACTCGCCCGCGCACCGCAACATCGATCCGCTGCATGACCCAGGCGCCGATGTGGATGTTGACCATTCCCGCTGCTGCGCCCATGACCAGCAGTACGCTGGCCATGCTCCACACTTTCCCCAGCAGGCCGATGGATCCCAAGCAGACACCCAACGCCAACGACACCAGAAGAATCATCACACCGCGCTGGCGAATCTTCCAGACACCGGCCAGTAGCGCGCCTAGCAAACTTCCCGCGGCCACCGCCGAGATCGCAATGCCGTACTCGGCAGGCGAACCGAATCTGGTCTTGCTCAAGTACGCCAGACCAATCGAAACCGGCCCGGCAATGCAAAAGTTCAGGATGGTGACCAACAACATCAGCGAGCGCAGCGGCACATCTTTTCCCACGTAGGCGATTCCCTCCGCGATCGAGTGCAACATCGCTTTCCGGGCAGTCTGAGACTTAGGTGGGTCCGGCAGCTTCCACAATGCGCCAATGATAAACAGGAAGCTAATCGCATCCGCGAAGAAGGCCCATGCGACGCCCAGCGTTTTGATCATAAACCCGGCTGGAACTGGACCAACAATGGTGGTCATCTGCGCCGTGCTTTGGCTGACCGACCTTGCCGCGACCAGTTGTTCCCGCTTCAACAGCGAGGGCATGTAGGCCGTCTGGGCAGGAACGGCAAATGCATCGGCCACGCCAAAAGCAACCGCCAGAGCGTATAGCTCCCAGGTCCGCAAGACGCGCAGCCAGACCAGAACAGCGATCACCGTGACACAGATAGTTCGCGCCATCGCCGTGGCAATCATGATCTTGCGCGCGGACATGCGATCGCTGACGGCGCCGCCCATGAGCATGAGCAGAGCGCGCGGAATGGCGCCGGCCATCATGATGGCGCCCATGACCACGGCGGAGCCTGTCTGCTGCAAGACAAGCCATGGCAAGGCCACCAGATAGAACTGGTCGCCCAGCAGCGAAATTGTGCCGCCGATCAGCCAGAGGCGATAATTCGGGTTGCGCAGCGGATGCTCGACGGCTGTGATGAGCACATTTGCAGTGGAAACGGTTGCAGCAGCCATAAGAGCCTCCTCAATGCGTTTACCGGTGGGGCAAAGCCCCCCAAAAGCATGTGCCGGCGCGAGCTTGCTTCGCATAATGTAAATGTAAATTTACATTTACATTGGTGTCAAGCAGTATTTTACTGAGCTCCAGGAGGAAGCCGATGGCCAAGAAGACACTCGAACCACAGCAGGCGCGCAGCAGGGAATCCACACGTAAGCTTTTGAAGGCCGCGGCGGAAGTGCTCGGACAGCACGGAGTTGAGGGCACCACCATTCCGCGCATCGCCCAGCACGCCGGGTTGACCCCGGGGGCCGTCTATCGCCGTTTCCCGGACAAGGACGCGCTGCTGGAGGCTGTGGTCATCGGCATCCTGGAGCGGCAGGAACAGAGGTTGCGCATAGCGCTTACGCCCGACATGGCCCGCCAGATTCCTCTGGCCGTGTTTGCCGAGCAGCTTGTCAGCAGTATGCTCGTCAGCTACCGCGCAAACGCCGGCCTGTTGCGTGCGCTCCGGCAGTTCTCGCAGGGGCGCTTTCACACGCCGTTTTGTAAGCGAGTCGCCAAACTGGAGATGCGCAGCATCCAGCACCTCGTGGAGTTGTTCTTGCTGCATCGGAACGAGGTCAAGCACCCCGACCCGCCGCTCGCCTTATCCTTCGCCTTGATGACGCTCACCAGCACTCTCGTCGAACTCATCCTGGCCGATCACGATTTGAAGTACTGGCAGGCCGTCATTCCCAAGGATGACCAGTCACTCAAGCGCGAGTTGCTGCGCTGTTTTCTGAGCTACTTGGGCATCGAGCAGAAGGGCTCTTGAGCGCTGCACTAATAGCGACGGCCCCCGGCCCACGCCAGGTTCCCTCCCAAAATCGGGCGAATAAGCCTATCCCCAGAAGTGGCCACCATCATAATTCGATTTCAAGCCACTACGCGGTAACACGCGGTTTGTCGGCTCTTACCTAATCCCGGTTACTTCACCCGGCCACTCGTGCCGGTGATTCGACAATGGGGCGCGAAACACAGAGTTGATGGCGTCATTTGGATTGACTTGCGTTCAAATTTCGAGGATGAGACAGGAAACCCATTTACGGTGGAACAAGCCCGAGACTATCTCCTAGGGCTTCCAAAGTCAGCAGCGGATCGAGCCGCGCCGGTACATTAACAATGCACCGCCAGAGGTTGACACACCGCTGCGTCGGCAATGCAGGAAGCTCGTTGGCTGTAATCTGGTTCCAACTTGGTTCCAACGAAGGGCCGCTAAACCGGCGTTTTTTCGGTATAAGCGGTGCCGATTCAACGGTTTTGAGGTTTGTTAACAGCCGAACAACCAACTTCATCAGAACGGAGTTGGCCATAATCGAAGGAAATCAGCAAGTTATGACTAAACCTGACGAATCACTTTCTCCTTCTTTATTCACCTTTCGTTAGCGTTTTGCCGCCATTCACCACGATTAGTATTACGCATTATAAGAGTGCGCCGCTTCTGAGGTAAGTTTTGAGCGTTGGCCTCAAGAAGAAAGGAGCACCGGATAATGGAAAGTACGAAACTGTAGTTGCGACGGTGAACGTCCTCGACATTCGGAGAATCGCTTGGTTTTTCCGGATCATGAGCATCTGCCACTTCTCTACTTTCCACTTTTCTGTCGAATTCTGTCCGATCCTTGCTATGGCAGAAACGCGGCAGTACAATTTTGCAACGTCGAAAAGCCTGGCCCTTCGATTTGCTAAGAATGCTCCCTGCGTTCGAGGGAACATGCAAACCTGAAGGAGGGTTCCCATCATGCCAGTCACAAAAGAATTGACAATTCGAATCGAGGATCGACCCGGGACTCTCGGAAAGGCCTTCAAAGCCCTGGGGGACCGTCAAGTGAATGTTCTGGCATTCCAATCGTCGCATTCTCCGGAAGGAAAGGCCCTGGTTCGCTTCGTAGTCGATAATCCGACTACAGCCAGAAAGGTGCTTGATACTGAGCACATAAGCTACACAGAAGCGGAAGTCGCTCAAGTCAGACTTCCGAACCGTCCGGGCGTGCTGGCAGAAGCTGCTTCGCGTCTCGGCGAAGCCAACATTAACATCAACTACGGATATTGCGGGTTCGAGCCAGCCTCGAATGCACCGGTGCTGGTTTTTGGCGTTGCAGAGGTTGGCCAAGCGGTCAAGATCCTAGATCAAGCCGCGACCGCCGCAAAGGCTTAAACCAAGTTTGCGCTACATTCCGCGGGCCGCCGTTGACAGGATCCGGCGGCCAGTAATTATTACGAAAGCATCCCATCCAGAGGTCATAGGTCCCGCAGCCCCAGGCGCGACACATGATGGAGCATATCCCCACGCTACGGGTGAATTGGGTGTGATAGTTGCGTGCGCGAGCGCATGAAACAGCTGGGCGGCCGCCTGGAAGTCAGCCCGGAAAGCTCGGACACATCAGTGACTGTTATATTTCCGTTTGGGAAAGCTTCAACGCGGCAATCCAAGCAGACCCACGACTGATGCCATAACAGGCCAGCCGTCTTTCACCAGACAGTTTGGGTGGAAGAGCGATCCTCGGTCACCTAGGAAACACCTGAAACCATCCATCTTGCAGAATTTGAACAGGTGCAGACGGGGGGGGCCACAGTCAACACAACTACAAGGACTGTGATTCCTTTAGTTAGCGCTCGCCTCCGTCAGGGAGCAGGTCCTCTTGCGCGGCTCGCTGTGGTTCGACAGGCAAACTCTAAGTGTGCAGTACCCACTTTGGACCTAGCCGACAAACGCCTACCCTCTGCCGATCACTCCAGGTAGACGGCCCCACATTCATATTCTAGCAAGCCCTCGCCCGCTCGATTGCGCGAACTTACGATCCTTGCGGGCGCGTAAATATTGGGAGCCTTGGAGCTGTAGGGTACCGCTATTTCTACGCGTGATCCCTCCGGGTATTGGGTCGCGCTGTAGAAGCTTAAGCCTCCAAGCGCCAACTCTCTGACGACAACAACTTCGTTTCCACGAGCGGGATGCCGAACGCATCCAACCGCCTCCACTTGAATACGACCGTGGGACCGTCGGTTTTGCGTTCCAGGGGGCACAGCGGCAGACCCCGTGGACCTACGGCCATGGGGGCGGTTCCAAGTGGTCCAGCCACCGCAATTCTCGCAGATCCGGGAGATGTAGTGGTGGTGGAGGAAGAGATCAGCCTCAAACTCGTTGAGGTAAGATACCTCCGTTCGGTCGCAGACAACACATCTTAGCAAGGCCCGCAGCACCGCCTTGTGCATGCCGACAACGGTAGGAAATACAACGCCTAAGGGGTTTACAATGGCAGCGTCGAGCATCGTCACCCCAAATACATAGCCCTCGGGTCCCCCCGCAATGCGGCCTACGACTCGAGCCGTTGCCTTTTTGCCAACTCCATCGAGTCGCTCGATTTTGATGATTTCGCCAGCGAATAAGTCCCTGTCCACCTTGATGGTAGCGCCTTGCCGACTAATGTCTATTGTCTGTCCTTCTTCCGAGAAATCTTTGCCCTGTCCGCGAACACCTGAGACACGAATGGGTAAGGTCAAAAACACACGGTCACTTTTGCGGTGATTTCTCTCCTGAACGGGAGAAAGGGCTTGCCCGGCTCCACCGGTGTACTGACTGGATTCGTTGCGGGGATTGCTGGCCATGGAGTAACACCGGAAATGCAGAACTAAACGGCCCTCCAGTTCTTCATCCCAGCAGAGCGGAAAAGTATAGTCCCGCTGACTGCCTCACGGCAATGGGGTGAAACCTGGATTTCGGAGCGGGTGATTCCCTTATAGCCTGCCTGTACATAATCTCGGCTGCAAATTTCAATGTTTTGCATGATTACCTGATGGGAGGAATTGCGGTTCCGTACGAAAACTAGGGATCAGTGATGCGTGCCCCGATTCTCTGCTTGCCCTCTCGTTAACACAACGGAGTGGAAGACTAACCGGAGTGGTTACGGCATATTCGCGACCTGGTGGACGCATCGAATATGGCCTGAGCCAGTGGACAGAAGTCAGCAGACACTAATTGCGGCGGTGAAAGGGCTTCCGTCAGACTGCGGGCGGGTCACGAGCAAACCGGAAACTGACCTCTACATACCCGTGCTGGATTGAGCTGAGATTCTCCGAAAGAGCAGAAATGACCTTTTTTGAAATAATATCCAAAAGAATTGGTCACCTCAGGAACCGTCTGTGGTAGAGTGACGCATCTCTTAAATCCATTCAGCTTGGCCGGGTTGGCTCGCTCCTGACACAGTCGCAAGGGAGCAGGAAGAACCACGGTCCCAGCTAACGCGAAAGAGGAGGGTAAGTCCGTGTGCAGATTGCTCTGCAGAACATTGCAATTGGCGGCGCTGGTTGCGGTTCTCTTGGGAACGTCGCCGGCCAAGGCCCAAGAACCCGTCATTCAAAGCTCGGATTTTTTCGTAAACACCAGTGACAATATCTCGATTCATGTGCATCGAAAAATTGCCGCGAATGGCAAAATACCGGTCCTGCTCATCCATGGAACGTGGTGCGACGGCCGCGTTTGGGATTTTCCCGGACGTAGTGTGATGGACTACCTCGCGGTTCGTGGTTATGACGTGTACGCGCTAGACATGCGCGGCATGGGCCAGTCGGTCTATTCGGCCAACTATTCCACTATTTCCCTTGAAAGCCGCCTGCAAGACGCCATAGGTGTCGTCAGCTACATCGTCGCCAACACAGGACGAGCGCCGGTGGTGATCGGCTGGAGCCAGGGCGGGGTCATCACAGGAATGCTGGCGTCTTATGCGGCAGTTCACGCGCCGCAGCTGGTTGCGGGAGTGGGATTGTTCTCGGTAGGCGAAGGTCCTTTCACAGTGCCAGCGCCGTTCCAACAGCCGATTCAGGTTTTGGTGAACACCGCGATTACGAACGGTACGTACAAGTTTCCTCTGACTCCCAGCGAGTATTTTGCGGCGCTTTTTGGCACTGATCCCATCACGAACATGCCTACGATTTCGTCGGGCGCATTTGCTACTTACCTCACACTTACTGAGCCGGATGCCGTATTCGTGATATTGGAGGAAGCGGGAGCACTGCCTTTCTTCGCAACCTCGCCCCCTACTCCGGCCTGGGGGACGATTCAGGTACCGGCGCTGGTGGTGGACGGGGCGCTCGATCCGCTCGTCGGTACAGACCACGCACAAGTGCTGTTCGACGAGCTCGGATCGGCCAAAAAACAATTGATCGTTTTTCCCCGAAACTCGCACGGCTGGTTCCTGGAGAACAATTTTGCTGCCACGCAGCGCGTTCTCGATAGGTTCTTGGCGCAGTTCAACTAGGAAAGAACGAAACCATCATGAATCCCGATGCAGAGCAGGGTCTTTCAGAAACTTAAGGAGCGGAAGCTCAACCTGCGCCAGCGCATCGAGAAACTGCTGCGCGAGATGTTCGAGGGCCACGAGAAACTCCTGGGGGTTACACCCCGACTAGTGGCCGGTTCATCGTCAGCCGCGGGCTCCAGGGGATAACGAGGATTCAATTCGCTCTTACGCCGTGGATATTGCCCACGCCCACGGTACGGGGCTCGGGCGCATCTTTGTTCCGATTGGCCGGGAGCGGGGGTTGCAACGCCGTGTATCTGTGGGACTTATTTAGGTAGCTGATTTTCGATCCCCACCGCCCCTACCAATCACCCCATTCGCTGAGAAGGACTTAGCGATTTCGCGAGGCGGCAAAAGGCGGCAATAAGGAGAAACTCGGTCAGACCGTGCGCGCCCCATCAACGGCAAAGCCGCGATCCGGGCGGGCTGGTTGAAGCTGATCGGCAGCCCGGGGTTCAACATCGACTGGCAGATTGACAAATTAGAAGTCGGCCGGGGCTGGTGACCTCGCGTTTACGATCTATACCTACCAGTTGGCTCTTGAGGGTCCGAACGGCAAGCCGATCGCCGACCACGGCAAGGATATGGCGATTTGAAGGAAGCAGTCGGACGGCACTTGGAAGATGATAGCGGACACTTTTAACTCAGATCTCCCCACAGTAGCTCCAGCGAAGACTCCTGAGACCACGCACCGCAACGCCAAACATCGGCCGGAAAAGAAACATCGTAAGACTAGATAGCTCGATCCCTGCGAACAACGAACAACAGGAAAATCTTGTCTTGCCGCCGGGCGGCATCCATAACGCGGTAACCGGTAACGTAGGTTCCGGTAAGAACTGTCTTACGTTTTCGCCCGTCGGTACGCGCTCGAATGAAAATCAGGTAAAGTACAAAATGCAGTGGGGATTGGCATGAAACGCGTATCTGGAAAAGTGGAAGCCTTCGAGCTGACAACGGATGAATTGTTAAAGCGTATGTCGAAAGAGCAAGCCATTATTTTCATGCAAGACATTCTGCGTCGGATGGAAGAGTCATTGGACGACCCTGAGGTTCCCGCCGCTAAAATCAGACTGGAAAAAGTCCTAGAAGCGTTGAAGCGGTCTTAATCGTGAGCTTGTGTCCTTTGAAAATCATGTTTCCATTTACCCGAACAGTGCTAATCTTTTTCATTGCCGGTCTCCTTTTCTACTGCGCCTTGAGCGCGTCGATCATTGGGAACGTATCGCATCCCGCGAAAACCTGGAAGAGCAAACCTTCCTGGAGAGGTCTCGCGCGCCGATTTTTGCCTCTCGATCAACTGGACGGAATTCTCGAGGCGGACGTACGCCACAGAGCCTTCTATTCCAAAGATTCTTTAGCCGTCGCCGTGCTCGAAGAATCGATACCCATGTAGCGCTCAAACAAAGGCATGAATCTGTCCTGAGCACATTGCATGTGTCATTTTGCCTGCTAGCGTAATACCAAAGGCCTAAAAGCATTATGCGACCTTTTTCCGAATCCAGTGCGGCAAGAGTGGATCCAGGAAGAAATATGCATCTTTGTAGCGATCCAGGATGTCTTTCGAGTCAAGCGATTGGAGTGCCTTTTGGACGCTAGACGCGGGGCCTAGGCGAAAGGTACTCCGGACCGACTGGGCGTAAATCTCAGATGGGCCGCGTTCGGCGAGTGCCTGTAGTACCGCCCGCTGTCCAGCCGAAAGCTGCTCCCAAACGAGCTCGTAATAGCTGGATTGACCGTCGACCAGAGTGTGGATAACTGATTGGAGATCTGAAGCATCAAGATCACGCTTGTCCCTCAGCTCTGCATAATCCCAAAGTTCGTGCGCGATACGCTGCACATCATATGGGATCAAGTCGGCAGCGGTTAACAGGGCTTCCATGGCGTGCGCCTCCAGCTTTCTCCCCCTCTTCCCGAACTGTCGAGCGATGAACTCTTTCCAGTCGCTCGCTGGTATTTTGTCGAGAAACATCTGGGGGCCGGCTTTGTGAAACGGGCGCTTGGCGGAGAGCATTTCCTTCATCAAGGAAGGTTGAGAGCCAGCGAAAACATACCCAACTTCTCGCTGTTCCTGAACTTGGTTGCGTATGGCATTTTCGACCGAGCCGCTGTCAAATTCCGAGATCTGTTGAAACTCGTCGAGACAGATCGCCATGCGAAAGCCGCCGTTCTTGGTCAACTCACCAGGCATCGCAAAGACTTCTGGCGCGATCGGAGTAGGGTCGAATCCCGGTCCTTTGCCAAGGGAGAGGCCGACCTCACCCGTCGTCATGTTGTAGTTGATATCGGGCTTCACGTTCCTCCCGAATCTCGTGACCCAATCCTTGACCCGATCCCAAGGACCCGCGGCGCGCAAGACCTTTTCCGCAAATTTTTCCAAGAACTGCGCGTAGCTCGCGTAGCTGCTCACCGTCAAGTTAACGGTGTGGACGTGCCTCTTTTTCAGCTTGAGAAGCGCCAGTGTGACGAGGGAGCTTTTTCCGAAACGTCTGGGGGACAGCAAAAGTACCTTTTGTCCATCAGCCAAGTCTCGGACGAGTTGGCTGAGTTCGCTTGCCCGATCAACGAAATTCGGCTCCTCAATGATCTCGCCGAAGATGAACGGATTTTCGGGACTCGTCATTACGCCTATTAGCGTAACGCCATTTGGTGTAACAACACAAGGCCGAGTCCTATGCCAAAAGGCGTAACGCCAAACGGCGTATACAGGGATCCGCCAGGAACCTCGAATACGGCGCACGATCCCACTGGGCGTTTGCCGCACGAAAACCGTAGCGCGCCAGCGCCTACGGGATTATATGCGGCGAGAAGCCATCAATTCGACCGAGGCGTTCCGACAGAATACGGTTCCCGGAATCACCTTCCGGCAGCAGGCCGAATGGTGGATCGCTTCGCTTCCCGCTCGAAAGCGTCGTCCAGTGAAACCCGCTACCATCTCCGGCTCGCGGGATGCACTCAACGCGTGGCTCTCGGTCTCATGGAAGAGCTTTATCCGCTCATACCGCGACGTTTTGGTGGGGATGGACTTCTTCACGACGGAAGTCCTAACGCTCAAAGGGTTGAGGACCTACGATGTGCTGTTCTTCATCCACTTGGAGACTCGCCGGGTGAAACTGGCAGGATTCACGCCGCACGCGGATCAGGAGTGGATGGAGCAGCAGGGGCGAAACATCACGATGGAGGAGTGGGGATGCCTGAAAGGCTGCCGCTATCTGCTGCATGACCGAAATGCGAAGTTCTGCCAATCATTTCGGGAACTGATCAAGACGGGAAGCGATTGCCAGCAAGGAGCCCGAATTTGAACTCGTACGCAGAACGCTGGGTCAGGTCGGTCAAAGAAGAATGTCTGTCGAGGCTGATCCTGGTTGGAGAATCGTCGCTGCGGCGAGCGTTGCAGCAATATACCGTACATTACCACGAGGAGCGACAACCATCAGGGCAAAGGCAATCGGATCTTGTTTCCTTCGGGGTCGGAGGCAAGAAGGAACATCGGAGCAGTGCGGTGTCGAGAACGACTGGGCGGCCTGCTGGAGTATTACGAAAGGGAAGCGGCATAAAAGCCCGACGGGACAGCGGGGCGATGGGGCTCACTTTCAGCACATATATTAAGGATGCCGGGAATCTCCACTTGCAAAAGCGCTGCCGGGCCTGATTTATCAGCAACGTGCGCAGGGCAATGATTTCTGGCTCAGGGCAGCGACCAGGACAATTTTTTTCACCATAGTGTGCTGCAGAAGCATACGGAGAAGGAGTTCATTATGAACTAATCAACCGTGTGAATAAGCTACGCGAGAGATGAGGGAGGGCCCCTCGGGATCGGCTTTCAGGAGCAGATCTCAAGCCGCCTCCAAGCTGCTGTGGTAAAGAGCCATGGTGGTGAGCATTGGAGGAAAAGCGCGGGAACAAACTCGTGCAGGTGAGCATTCGAGAGACGAACGAAAGTGAACCCTTCGAGGACGCGTCGTTAAAAACTCTAAGCGTCGTCAAAACCAGGAGCGTATGGTTCACCTGGGACAAGTCCGTTGGATGCCTGACGACTGAGCGGACGGCGACCGGCGTAGAGAGGG
>Ga0209808_1001150_pt1 | contig 13533 bp, 10 predicted proteins | sample GraSoiAngelo_157_FD_186171 | JGI IMG/M metagenome (GOLD analysis project Ga0209808, IMG submission 186171) | Grasslands soil microbial communities from the Angelo Coastal Reserve, California, USA - 14_1009_16_20cm (SPAdes) (version 2) | ecosystem: Environmental > Terrestrial > Soil > Grasslands ...
CGCGGATTCATCCTCGCCGGGTTCCCCCGAACGGTCCGCCAGGCCGAGGCGCTGGATGCTCTGCTTGTGGAGCTCGGGCGGCCGCTCGACGCCGTCCTGTATCTACAGGTCGACCGGGAGTCCCTGCTCGAGCGACTCAGCCACCGGGCCGAGGTCGACCAGCGCAGCGATGATCGCCCGGATGTCATTGCCCACCGGATCGACGTCTTCCTCGACCAGACGGCGCCATTGATCGATCACTATCGCCGGCAGAGCAAGCTCAGGCTGATCGACGGGACGCAGTCCCCCGAGCTCGTCGCCGCCGCCATCGACGACGTGATCGGCTCGCTGGCGGACCCGACCGGGCCTTCCCTTCGGGGCTGACCGCATCGTTTGGCGCCGGCCAAATTGGGCATAAACCTAACGTCTCGCAGGTTGTCCCTGTCGAGAGCATCAAGGAGAAGCAACAAATGCCTGAACTAAAAACCGAATTCATCCCACTTCTGCCCCTCAACAACGGAGTCGTCCTGCCGAATATGGTGGTCACCATCCCGCTTGAGCGCGAGGAGGCGCAGGCCGCCGTCGCCGCCGCGAAAGAAGGAGACCGCCTCGTTCTGCTCGTTCCCCGAGTCGAAGGCCGCTATGCCAGCATTGGCACCGTCGCCAAGCTCGAGGATTCGCGCAAACTGCCGAACGGCATCGAAGTCGCTATTTTCCAGGGGTTGCACCAGGCCGCCGTTGGCAGTGCGGCTGCCGGAACCGGCCCGGCACTGCGCGTGCTGGCCCAGCCGGCCAGCGATGTCAACGCCCTATCCGAGACGTCGCATGTCCTGGCCCGCGAGTACAAGGCCCTGATCGAGAACCTGCTCGAGCTGCGCGGCGCAGGCGAGGTCATCCAGATGGTGCGCGGCATCGACCGTCCGACCCAGCTCGCCGATCTGGCGGGCTACTCTCCGGACCTTTCGCTGGAGCGCAAGGTCGAGATCCTGGAGACGCTCGACGTTGAGGCGCGGCTCAAGAAGTTGATCGCCTGGACCCGCGAGATTCTCGCCGATGCCTCGCTCAAGGACAAGATCCGTAGCGAAGTCCAGGAAGGCATGGAGAAGCGGCAGCGCGAGTTCCTGCTGCGCCAGCAACTCGAAGCGATCAAGAAGGAACTCGGCGAAGGCGACGGCGACGTCGCCGCCGAATATCGCAAGAGAATTGAAGACGCCGGCATGCCCGACGCCGTCCGTAAGGAAGTCGAGCGCGAGCTCGACCGGTTCGAGCGGACCAGCGAGCAGAACCCGGAGGCCGGCTGGATACGGAACTACCTCGATTGGATGCTCGACATCCCATGGAACAAGCGGACCGTCGACCAGTTCGACGTAGTGGAGGCTCGCCGGGTGCTCGACCAGGACCATACCGGACTCGAGGACGTCAAAGATCGAATCATCGAGTTCCTCGCCGTGCGGAAGCGGCGAGACTCGCGCGGCCTCCAGGTGATCGGCGGCCGGGGCTCCGGTGCCATCATCACGCTGGTCGGACCACCAGGCGTCGGCAAGACGTCGCTTGGTGAGTCGGTAGCGCGCGCCCTGGGACGCAAGTTCACGAGAATTTCTCTTGGCGGCATCCACGATGAAGCTGAGATCCGTGGACACCGGCGAACCTACGTTGGCGCGCTCCCGGGCCGGATCGCCCGTGCCCTCAAGGAAGCCGGCACCCGCAACCCGGTGATCATGCTCGACGAGATCGACAAGGTCGGCAGCGACTGGCGGGGCGATCCCTCGTCGGCGTTGCTCGAAGTGCTGGACCCAGCGCAGAACCACTCGTTCCGGGATCACTATCTCGAGGTCGATCTGGATCTTTCCGAAGTCCTGTTCATCCCGACGGCGAATGTCGCCGACACCATTCCGGCGCCGCTGCTCGACCGGATGGAGATCATTCGGCTCGACGGCTACACCGAGGAGGAGAAACTGGCCATCGCGAGGGATCACCTGCTTCGGCGGCAGCTCGACCGCAACGGCCTCACGCCGGAAGAGGTGACCGTCAGCGATGAGGCGCTGCGCCGGATCATCGTCGACCACACCGGTGAGGCCGGCGTCCGCAACCTCGAGCGCGAGCTGGGGCGCCTGCTTCGCAAGGCCGCAACCCGTATCGAGAGCGGGCAGCTGACCGCCCCCGTTCAGATCGACGGTAAGGACGTTCGCGACTACCTGGGGCGTGCGAAGTTCCATCCGGAGGTGGCCGAACGGACCGAGGTGCCCGGCGTTGCTACCGGGCTGGCCGTGACGGGCATCGGCGGAGAAGTCCTCTTTATCGAGGCCGCCGCCATGGACGGGCAGAAAGGCCTGACATTAACCGGGCAACTGGGTGACGTCATGAAAGAGTCCGCACAGATCGGCCTCTCGTATGTGCGGTCGCACATGACCGAACTGGGCATCGCGCCGGGCTTCGAAGAGAAGGCGATCCACGTGCACGTGCCGGCGGGCGCCATCCCGAAGGACGGGCCCTCAGCCGGCGTCACCATGGTGACGGCGCTGGTCAGCCTGTTCAGCGGGCGGCCGGTGCGCAGTAGCGTGGGCATGACCGGCGAGGTGACCCTGCAGGGTAAGGTCTTGCCGATCGGCGGAGTCAAGCAGAAGCTGCTGGCGGCTCACCGTGCCGGGCTGACTGAGGTGATCCTGCCCCAGCGCAACGAGGCGGATCTCGATGACCTGCCGCAGAGCGTCCGGGACGCGATGACGATCCATCTGGCCAGCGACGTTCGCCAGGTGCTCGACTGGGCCCTGGACGCAAAGACCGTACCGCTGACCCAGGCCGCCTAACGGCGCTGTCATGAGCGGGGCCTTTGTCAAAGAAAGTGATTCGGCGACGAGCGGATCCCTGGTCGATCGCTTCTACCAGGGACTGCTCGGGCTCAGCGATCCCGCGAGAGCCCTGATCAGCAAGCGGCAGCAGCAAGCCTGGCTTCAGGCCAGCGACCAGATCGAGCAAGCGCGCGAAGCAGCACGCGAAGCGCTCGGTGCCGAATCCTACCGCGAGATCTTCGAGAGCGCCGCCCAGCGCGCCGGAGATCCGCCGCACAGTCCCACCTGGTGGGCCGCGGGTGATGCCGCGACTGCTCTCGCGGCGCGGCGGCGGCTTGCCTCGGATCCTTTCGCGGTCCTGGTTGGGCCGCTCGGCGTCGCGCTGCCCTGGCTGAAGGACGCCGGGAAGGCCGGCTGACTCGAGCCCTCAGCCGACGCACATGTACGCCGCCGGACTTGACTGACAATCCGGGCAGGTAGCCATGGGTCGAGGCTAGCAGCCCACTTTGACAGCTGTCTGTCGAGGTCCGGACCCATTTGCGTTTTTGTCTGAGCGCGAAGCGAGCACATCAATAGGTTATTGACAGGCAGCTGTCAAAACCGGCGTTCATCATCGAAGCATGGCCGCATCAGGCAGCGTTATGGAGCTGAGAAACAGCCGGGTGCGGGCCGCCGCGCTGCAGCTCGAGGCTGCCGTGAGGTGCATTGCCGCTTGCGTTCAGGAAGCCGAGGGCCCCCGGCTTGGCGAGCTGCTGATATTGATCCGGGAGGCCGGCGTTGATCCGTTAGAAGCAGCGTTCGCCACCGGGGTGCGCCGCTTTGACAGGTCCGGCGAATACGCTGCCGACGGCGCGCTGAGCGTCACTGCCTGGCTGAAATGGAAATGCAAGCTGTCGGGAGGCGCTGCCGCCGAGCGAGTTGAAATCGGCAGACAGCTCGAGCGCCTGCCAAAGACCGAAGAAGCGTTTGCGCGGGGCGACCTGGGCTACCAGCACGTCGCGGTCATTGCTCGGACCGCTGAGAACGTTGGCACGGCAGCCGTGCGAACCGAAGAGCGCATCCTCCTCAAGGCGGCGCTAACGATGGACCCCGGCCAGTTCACGACGGTGGCCAAGAACTTCGAACATCGCGTCGATGCCGCGGGCGCGCTGGCGGAGGCGAACCGCGCTTACCAGCGCCGCTACCTGCACATCGGAGAGCCGCAGGACGGCGTCATCCGGCTGGACGGCTTGCTCGATGCGGAGGGTGGCGCAACCGTGCGCACGGCGCTGGCTGAACTGATGAAGCCGGTCAAGAATGACGATCGCAGCTACGGGCAGCGCGGTGCCGATGCGCTCGTCGAACTCTGCCGCCAGCGGTCCGGCAGCACGGGCGACAGCTCGGGCCCGCGACCGCAGCTGATCATCCGCGCCAGCCTGGACACGCTGGCCGGAATCTCGGGCGCGCCCGCCGGCGAATTGGAAGCCGGCGGAACGGTGCCTGCGGAAACCGTACAGCGCTATGCGTGCGATACCGCACTCATACGAATGACCGGCCGGACCGAGCTCGAACACGAGCGCAATCAGGCCAGCCGTACCATACCGGCCTCGACGCGGCGGGCGCTCGAAGCGCGCGACCGGCGCTGCGTCTGGCCGGGCTGCGGGCGGCCCGCGGTCTGGTGCGATGGACATCATCTCGTCTGGTGGACAAAAGGTGGCAAGACGGCGCTCACCAATCTCGCCTTGCTTTGCCGGCCGCATCATCGACTGGTTCATGAAGGCGGCTGGTCTGTCGAACGCCGAAAAGAGCACTGGCTTGTCCAGCCACCGGGGAAGATTCCCGTCAGGGTGCTTGCGCGCCGAGAGTGAGCCTGGTTCTGCGTTCAGCCTGAGGGCTGGGCAGCTTCGGCGAAACCCTGGAACAAGCGCCGCACCCATATCAGGTCGTCGATTTCTTCTGGGTGCCACTGAACGGCTATCCAGAAGCGTCGTTCCGGCGATTCCATCGCCTCGATGATGCCGTCGTCGGATTTCCCAGTGACCCGTAATTTCGCCGCCGCGGACTTTACGGCCTGGTGATGCAGGCTGTTCACCTCGATGCTGGTCTCATCGATCAGCTGCGCCAGCCGAGAGTCGGGATCGAGCCGAACCCGGTGTATCAGGGCCGTTCGGGCCCGGCCATCGGCGTCTGAATGCTCGACTGTCGTGGCGCCCTGGTGACGCAGGTCCTGAAAGAGCGTTCCGCCCAGGGCGACATTCAACAACTGCTGGCCGCGGCAGATCCCAAGCGTCGGCAAATCGTCGTCAAAGGCCCAGCGCGCCAGTGTCAGCTCGGTCCGATCACGCTCGGGCTCGACGATATTCAAATTATCCATCGGCTCTTCGCCATATTCCTGCGGCGCCACATCGGCGCCGCCCGGAAACACGATCCCGTCCAGGCGCTCGTAGATGGCGCGCAGCCGAGCCTGATCGTCGATCAACGGGATCAGGACAGGGGCACAGCCGGCCGCGACGAGCGCGCGGACGTACGTCTGGTTGACGCCAAAGCGCGCCGGCTTCACACCCGGCGGAATCGCCAGCGTCGGCAGGCCAATGACTGGAGGCCTCGTCAACTCGTAAACGTGAATGCCTTGAGCCGGATCGCCGGCACGCGCGATGCCCCGATGTACTCGCCGATCTGGAGCTTGGTCGTACGGCTCAGCGCCAGCGTCCCGTTCAGCGCATCCAGGATGCTCTGGGTAAAGCGAAGATCTTTCACGGGCCGGGTGATGCGGCCATTCTCGATGAGGAACGTACCTTCGCGCGTCATGCCGGTAATGATGGACGCTTTCGGATGCACGATGCGTACATACCAGAATCGTGTCACCCAGATACCTCGCTTGATGTCACTCAAGAGTTCCGCCTTGGCCGTCGTGCCCGGTTCCATGAACAGGTTGACAGCAAACGGCCCCTCCGTGTTCGGGGCGGGCAGGCCATGGCCGGTCGATTGCCGGCCGGCACGCTGCGCGGTGAGCTGGTCGTAGACGAGGCCACGTGCCACGCCGCGGGTGATCAGGTCCACTCTCTGTTTGGGGACGCCTTCAAAGTCGAACGAGACAGGTAAGCCGCTCAGATCGAGCGCATTGTCCCAGATGCTTACATTTTCCCCCGTAATGCGTTCGTCCAGCCGCATGAAGCTGCGTTCTTCCTGAGCGGCCAGGGCGCTGAAGCCCATGAAACTCATGAACTCCAGCATTTCCGCCACCGCGTACTCCTCGAGTACCACCTCGTAGTCGCCGGGCTCCACTGGCTGCGCGTTCTGGTTGCGCTTCGCCTTGTCGATGACTTCGGTGGCCAGCTCGTCCCTGTCGAGTTCCCCAACGTCGACCGCACCGCGATCGGCATAGCCCGACCCGGCATCACCCATGATTACGGCGTTAACCGTTGCCTGGGTCGATCGGTGATGGTGGAACACGCCGAGCGAATTGGCGATCGCCAGCTGCCCCGCGCTGGTGCTGTAGGCGCCGAAGGCTTTGAGCCCGGCGTGGCCGGCCTTGACGCAGATCGCTTCGACGAAGTCGGCCCGCTCTTCGGGCGTGGCGGCCGCCGTGGCATCGGACCAGGCCTCAACCGGCTGAGCCGGCGCCGGCCCTGGCATCGGCACGACCTCGCCCTTGGGTTGCAGGTCGGCGATGGCGATCGCCCGATTGAGGACATCTGATGCTGCCGCCTGGTTCATCTGGTTGATCGAAGCCACCCCAGTCTTGCCGTCTTTGACGACTTTTACCCGAACGCTGACATTGCGTTCAGCAACGTTCTGGTGGATTCCATTGTTGGCGAAACGCGTCAGGGCGCTGTCCCACTCCGTCACCATCACCTCGGTCTGCTGCGCCGGTGATCGCTGGAGCACGCCAGAGATAAAGTCCTTCAGTTCGCCTGTGTCCGTTAACCGCGATACCTCCATGCTTTTCATTTGAGGATCCCCACCCTGACGTTCTGGAAGCGGGTGGGAGCCGCGCCATGCGCCACGTGGGCGACCTGCGGGGGCTGTCCCTTGCCGCAGTTCGCCAACCCCCACACCCGCCATTCGGATTTGCCGGCCACGGCATCGCACGAGTTCCAGAACTCCGGCGTGATCCCCGCGTAGGTGGCGTTTTTGAGCAAGCGCCCGCGTTTGCCATTCAGGATCTCGTAAGCCAGCTGGGTGCCGAACTGGAAGTTCAGTCGCTTATCGTCGATGCTCCAGCTGCGGTTCGTTTCCATATAGATGCCGTCCTTGGTCTCGGCGATCATTTGCTCCAATGACGAATCGCCCGGCTCGAGGTTGACATTCGTCATCCGAATCAAGGGGATCCGATTCCAGCCGTCGGCTCGCATCGTGCCGTTACTCTGCTGGCCAAGCACGCTGGCCGTTTCCCGGGAGGTCAGATAGCCGACGAACAAGCCTTCCTGGATCAGAAAAGATCTCTGGGCGGGTACCCCCTCATCGTCCCAGCCGAAGGTGCCCAGCCCGGTCGGCGTCAGGGCGTCGGCCGTAATCGTGACTTTCGGCGAGCCGTACTGGAGATGCCTGAGCTTTTCTGGGGTCATGAAACTGGTGCCCGCGTAGGCCGCCTCCATGCCAAAAACACGGTCCAGTTCAGTCGGATGCCCGCAGGACTCGTGAACCTGAAGCGCGACCTGACTGGCATCCAGGATGAGCGTCTTGACGCCACTCGGACATTGGTCTGCCGAGAGCAGGGCGACAGCTTCCTCCCCAATTCGCTGTCCGTGCCGGTCGAGTTGCAGCGCTGTGATGTACTCGTAGCCGGCCGCACCCTGATGCCGGCCGAACGAATTCGGATAGGACCGATTCTGGACCTCGTCCGGAGACGTCGCCGTCGCCTCGATCCCGGCGCCGCTTTCAAAGAGCTCTTGCTCCGTCAAGGCGCCCTCGGTGGAGGCAAAGACTTTCTTCTGCCGGATGAACTCCATCGAGCCCTCCCGGATGGTGACGCCTTTGACCGATCCCATCGCCTGATCGGCGCGCAACAGCAGCTCGACTTTTTCGCTGAGCGGCACGGTGAACGGATCGCGCTCGACCGGCGTTCGGTAATGACCGCGCGAGGTAACGGGCGGCCCGAGATCGACCGGCACTGAGCGGGCCCGGGCGCTGGCCCGGGCGATGCGAATCGCGCGCTCGACGACAAGTTCGACTTCGTTCTCATCCAGCCGCGCGCTACCGGCGAATCCCCAGGCGCCATCGACGAGCACCCGAACGCCGAGGCCTTCGCTGGCGTCGTCGGAGACGGCGGCCAGTTGGCCATTCTTGACCGTGATGTCCTGTTGGACCCGCTCGTCGAGGCGCACGTCGGCATAGCTCGCCCCTTTCACCTGGGCGGCGTTAAGGGCCGTCGCCACGAAGTTTTTCATGTCTAGAAGATTAGCGAGGCCGCAGGTCCAGCGCCGTGTTCGCGAGTAACTCTACTGGTTGATATACCAGTCGGCGGTCTGGTTCATCCACCAGAATTCGTTGCCCTTATAGCCGCCAAGCTTCTTGTTGTAGGCTTCCACGTCCACCGCCTGATACAGGGGGATCTCCGGAATCAAGTCGGCGAGCCGGCGCTGTGCCGCAATATATTTGTCCTTCCGATCTGACAGCCTGACCGAAAGTCGCGCCTGGTCGAGCGCCTGGTCGAGTTGCGGATCGCTGATGTAGGTCGTGTTTTGACCAGCACAGCCGTTCACATCGGTCGGGATCTGCGAGCTGTGGTAGGCGGTATAGGCGAGCGAGTCCGGCTCAGCCGGGTAGCTGTAATTGTTCGTGTAGAGCGCCAGGTCGAAGTTGTGGCTGTAGATGACGCCACCGCTGGTGCAGGATCCGAACATGCGGCTCGACGGGACGTTCGCAAACGGTTTGATGATCTCGACGCCGATGCTCTGCAGGTCGGAGGCGATCACGATCTCCTGCTCTTCGCGTAGCGGCAAGGTGGTCGTAATCAGATGAAGACGCACGCAGCGCCCCTGCGGATCGGTGCGAAACCCTTTGCAGTCGCCCGAATCCTGGAGTTTGTAACCCGCATCGTCGAGCAGCTTGTTGGCGGCGGCAGGGTCGTACGGGCTATGTTTCGCATTTGGATCAAGGCACCAGGCGCCGGTCTGGATGCACATCCAGGCATCTGGCGGGACGACCGTCTTGCCCAACAGCAGTGTGTCGACGATCTTCTGGCGATCGATTGCCATCAGGATGGCCTTTCGAAGTGTCACATCCTTGAGGAACGTGTTGTGCAGATTGATGTCGACGTGCTCCGACGCGCTATCCAGGATGGTCACCGTGGTGACATCGCTCAGCCGCGACAGCGGTGGTAACAGTGATGGACGCAAATCCAACCCCATGTCAATCGCGTTCGTCCGCAGCTCGTTGAGCTCCTGGTTGGCATCGCTGTCGAACTTGACCCGGATCTCATTCAGGTAAGGCCGGCCACCACCGCCCCACCAACGTGGATTGCGGACCAGCGTCAAATGGTCCCCGGTCACCCATTCCTTGAACATGAATGGCCCCGTGCCGACCATGATCTTGTCGAGGGTGTCCGAGCCGTTATAGCCACCCGGGATGTTCACGGTGACCTTGTCGTGAGTGATGTCACCAGTCTTCGCCCAGACCTGCTCCAGCAGGTGATCAGGCAAGATGCCGTACGGCCCAGTCCCGAGCGTCAGGTAGGCGGCATAAACAATGTGGAAGTGCACGATCGCCGTGTAGTCGTCCGGCGTCTCGACCCCTTCCACCTGGTCCCAGCCACTCGTCGAAACCAGGGGCGTCGGATTCTTGTCCCGGTACTTCAGCCACCAGAACTCAAACGTCGCCTTGACGTCCTTCGACGTAAAGGGCACGCCGTCCTGCCACTTGACGCCGCGGCGTAGCTTCCAGATGACGTCCATCTTGTCGCCGCTCACCTTGACGCTTCCGTTTTCGAGGGTGGGGACTTGCGTGGCCAGCTCCGGCACCCAGTAGTCCGACAGCTTGGGATTGTTCGGTAGCGGGTCCTGGTTGGCCTTTACCGTCAGCAGCCCCTCCATGGCGGGGTTGATATAGGCGCAGGCATGCGAGGCAGCCGCCGTGATATTGCAGGAAAGCAGGCTATCCTGCTCTTGCCATGAACCGACGGTGACTCTACCGCCGGGTTTGACCGCCGTTGGGTTCGTCCCGTTCCCAGGAGCGCAGGCGACCACCAATAGCATGGCTCCGAGCATGGTCAGGCTCAGCCTCCATCGGGGGCGGCGATGCCGGGTGATGGCGCTGATGTCGGGCAGCATTCTACGAGCGCTCGCCGGCAAGCGTCAACGAAAAATGGCGTTTTCTAAGACTGTCTAACAAGGCTCAGTCCAGCCACCAGTCGGCCGCATTCCACAATGTCGTATCGGGCGCCGGGTTGGGTGCAACATTGTGCAGATGCGGGCTGGCCAGCACCACGAGCACGCGCTCGAAGAGCGGCAGCTCGAAGCCGAGGCGCGCGTAGGCTCGCTCGAACGCAGCATACGACCGGGCGCGCTCGACCGTGTTCAGTGAGCTGCGTCCCCGGTCGAGGTTGCGATCGAGATCCGGATTGCTGAAACGACCGAAGTTCGATCCGCGACGCTGGTTTTGGTCGCTCGGGATTTGCGATGAGTGCTCGAGTGGGTACACGCCGTCCGGGTCGGGACCGATGCTCCAGGTCCACAGCCCGGCCTCGAACTGTCCGCGCTCGAGCAGGCCGCCCTCGGCATAGCCACTGAACAGCGCGCCTGGGTGCGCCTGCGTGGCGCTGACGTCGGCACCAAGCTTCCGCCACTGCGCGATCAGCTCATCGCGAATGCCGTCGCGTAATGGGCTGCCCAACGCGGTCACCAACTGGAAACTCAAACGCCGACCCTTCTTACTGCGAATGCCGTCGGCTCCGACGGACCAACCATCGCCGTCCAGCAACTTCCTGGCGCCGCCCAGGTCGTAATCGAGGCCGCCGTCAGGGTCGTGAAACTGGGTCAGAGCCGAAGGAATCGGTGAGTCGGCCAACTGGGCCTGATCGTGGAAGAATTTCTTGACGATGGCCGGCCGGTCAATGGCCAGCCGAAGCGCCTGTAGCAGGGCCGAATCGTTTTTCCACAATGGGGCCTGGCCGGTCAGGGGGTTCGGATCGGCCTGGTTGAAGGTCACCTGTTCGTAGGCGAGCTGCGACCGTCGCTGCACCGTCATGGCCCCGGTGCCGGAGAGGGCAGCAAGCTGGTCATCGGGGAGCTCCAGCGCGACGGCAACCTGGGCGCTGCGGGCGGCCTCGCGCAGCTGTCCCGATTCCGGATAAATCTTGTAAATAATGCTGTCCAGGTGAGGCCGGCGTCCCGACCGTCCCTGCGACCAGGCATCGTTCCGCACCAGCGTGATGTGGCTATCTGGCACGAGCTCCGAGATCTTGAAGGGACCGCTGACCACGTCGGGACGCGCCCAGAAGGGATCCCCGGGTAACTGTTCCGGCGAGACCGCGCCGAGGCGGTGCTCTGGCAGGACGGCCGGAAAGAGCGTCAGATACTTCGGGTAGACCCGATCGAAGTGGAGCGTGAATCGCTGCGGGTCATGAATATCGATCCGGGAGATTGCCGTGTAGCCGTCCGGCGAGAGAACGCCCGGGACTTTCGGGTCAACGATCAGCTTCCAGGTGAAGGCAACGTCGTGAGCCGTTAAGGGCTGGCCGTCCGACCATCGGAGCCCGGGCCTTAGCCGGTAAGTCACGTCCATGGTTCCGCTGGCGTGGTCCCAGGTCACGTCGCCGTTCTGGAGCGTCGGGACCCGCTGGACCAGGTCCGGGACGGGTTGCAGATTGGCATCGAGTCGTAGCAGGCTGGCATAGAGCAGGGCGTCGATCTGGGCCGCGGGGACCTCTTCGTTGAAGAGTGGCGAGAAGTTGGTCGGGCTCTCCCAGTCGCCTACCACCAGGGTTCCGCCTTCGTGGCGGGCCGGCTCCGGCTGATAGGGCGCCGGCAGCGGGCTGGCGGTGCCGAGCGAGAGTCCGTGCACCGACGGCAGAGAGCTGCAGCCGGCGATCAGCGGCAGTGCCAGGGCGAGGACGGCGGCTCTAGATGTTATCGAGGATCTTCCGGCGCTTCCGTTGAAATTCACTCTCCGTGATGGCTCCGCGCTTGCGAAGCTTGTCCAGCTGACCCATGTCGGAGATCAGATCCACGAGAGGCGAGGAAAGCCGCTTGCTCAGATGCCGATCCTCCTTACCGTCAAATTCGGGCGGCCTGGTATCCCAGGTTTTCAGGTAGAAGAGGGCCTTGAGCGCCGTATAGGGGATGCCCAAGGTTTCGATTCGATCTTTCTCAACGCTCATCAGCCGAAGGGTGAGCCCGTGGCTGGCCTGGCGTAACTCCCCGTCCAGATAGCCCTTCAGGACCTCGCCATCCTGGAACCGAATCGCCACCTTGCGCTCGGCACGCGCCTGCTCCTCCGCGCTGGGGGCGCCGGCGGCGAGGGTAATCCGCTTGATCGAGGGCAGCGGGACGAGGGCGCGCTCGTTGTTGCTGGCCTCCGGCATCTCGAGCTCGATATTTGGCTGATTGAGGCTGATGGTGCCCACCTGCCCCTCCATGATCTCGTCGTCGAGAAATCGGACGGTGACGGTGGTGGCTTTTCTGGCCCCCGGACTGCCCATTTGTGGCCCTCGTGGAACTGGACGTCAGCGGCATTATAACGAGCTATTCGCGGAACTCCTGCGAAAAGATCGCGGCCGTGTGACAAAGTTGGAAAATGCGTCTGAGGGTCGTGCAGCCCGCGCAAGAACGGGTGCTATGATTCGCCAGCGACTCGGCGGGAGGGACCTCACGTCGAACGATTTTGCCGAGTCCGGGTGGTATTCACGGTAGTGACGCGAGTTGCCCGGGGGCCCTCGGATCTCGACCTGATACGCGACTACCTCGCAGGCGACGTCGCCGCCTTCGATACCCTCTTCAGGCGCTACCACAAGGCCATCTATGGGCTGACATTCCGGCTGCTGCGCGACCGGCAGTTGGCCGAGGACCTGACCCAGGAAACGTTCTTTCAGATCCTCCGCACCATCCATCGGATCAACGACAGCTTTAATTTCTCGGCATGGATCCACCGGATTGCCACCAACCTTTGCTACGACGAGTTGAGAAGACGGAAGAAATTCCCTGAAGCGCAGGAGATCGATGACGAAGAAAACGAAGATTCTGTACTTCAGGTGCCCGATGCCGATGCCCGCAAGAGCCCGGAGGTCGCCCTCGAAATCAGTGAGCTGCGGGACGCGGTCTGGTCGGTGGCACGCCGCCTACCCGAGAAGTACCGACTGGTCTTAACCCTGCGCGAGCTCCAGGGTTTGAGCTACGCGAACATCGCGCGCAAGATGAAAGTCTCGGAAAGCGCGGTTGAAACCCTGCTGCACCGAGCCCGCCGGCGCTTCAAAGAAGAGTATCTGTTCATGGAAGGCAAAGCGCAGACCGAAGAGTCGCGGTGCCCCACGATCGCTTACCTGCTCGACAATTTCCCACCCGGAACGCTGCGGCGAGAGCAACGAAAGATGGTTGCCCAGCATCTCGATTCCTGTCCCGCCTGCACCGAACGTTACCCCAACCCGCCGCATTTGCAACGCAACGACGTGGTGGTCCAGCTCAACACGGCCGTGATCACCCGGCGGCTGACCTCGAAGGTGCGTCATCCGAAGATCTCATTTATGGATGGCCGCGTGCAGGGCGGTTACCGAAAGCACTAGCTAAGATTGGCCCGATGGCGACCGCGCTGCAGATCGTTTTCGATTGCGCGGATCCCGACCGGTTAGCGA
>Ga0209808_1001152_pt1 | contig 13526 bp, 16 predicted proteins | sample GraSoiAngelo_157_FD_186171 | JGI IMG/M metagenome (GOLD analysis project Ga0209808, IMG submission 186171) | Grasslands soil microbial communities from the Angelo Coastal Reserve, California, USA - 14_1009_16_20cm (SPAdes) (version 2) | ecosystem: Environmental > Terrestrial > Soil > Grasslands ...
ACAGACTGACGAAACAACAAATCCTTCGACCGAGGCATCACCTACTCCGGCCGCGACTGGCGACGCCGGGGCGCCACCGACCGAACGCAACACTCGACCGGCCACGCGAGCGACCTCAAAAAAAGGCGACGATTTACGATATGGAACTCCGGTCCCGGGCAAGACAGGTTTTGTCACAAGTCCGTTCTCACCCCAGAGCGGTTACATCGACGTGCGGGGTTTTGCTCCCGGCACGCCGGTGAAAGATCCTTACACTGGCAAGATTTTTCTGACGCCCTGACTAGACAGAGGTCAGAAGTCAGAGGACAGAAGTCAGCGGCATGCCGAAATATCTCGTCGTCAGCACCAGCGGAAATCCCGACAGCAATAGCCGCCGAATGGGGCGGGTCGCGTTCGCCCATTTACAAAAACGGAAGGTCGATTGCACCTGGATGGACATCAGTGAGATGGATCTTCCGCTGTGCGACGCGGACAAATGTTATCTCAATCAATCAGCGCAGAAGCTGAACAAAGCGGTTGAAACGGCGGACGGTATCCTGATTGCCGCGCCGGTTTACAATTATGATGTTGCGGCCGCCGCCAAAAACATGATCGAGCTGACCGGTAGCTCGTGGGAAGAAAAGGTGGTTGGATTTCTATGCGCCGCCGGCGGAAACAGCAGTTACATGGCGGTGATGGCTTACGCCAACAGTCTCATGCTCGATTTTCGAACAGTGATTATTCCGCGATTTGTTTATGCGACCGGCGACGCCTTTAAAGGCGACGAGATCGTCGACAAAGAAATGGTCACGCGGATCGAGCAAGCCGGGGACGAATTGGTTCGTTTCACACAGGCGTTACGCGGCTAAGCGAGGAGCCACGCCTGGGTTAGTTTTTGGCATGGCGTTCGACGCTCGGGCCTGGTTTCCGCGAGCGACTTCGACTCGGCGGTGCGTTACGACCAGCAAGCGATGCAGGCCTACAACGCTGGTCCGATGAGCCAGACGCTGCAGCAGCATCTGGCGATGTTTAGAGAACATCGCCGCCTGACCTCGCGTTGATCGCGAGTTAGTTTCTTCCGAAGACGTCGCGCAGTTCGTCTTTCGCGCGCTCGAGCGTTCGCTTCCGGTTTTTCGGAAGGTTTTTCCCGGCGCGGTTAATGTAGAAATTCAACATCGACATGGCCGACTGATACGGCTTGGCTTTGCGCCGTTTGCTGTGTTCAGCCGAGCGCTTCAAGGAGAGGGCGATTTTTCGTGGACTCCTGGATCGAAAAACTTTCGGTTCTAAATCCAACGCGTTGCTGTGCTTTGTCACGCGGGCCGACCAGCGTTTGTTTTTTCCTGAGCTCTTTTTCCTCGCACTCATTGGTTTACAAAGAAGTGAGCAAGATCTCCATTGTTTTTACCCTTTCGGGAACCAGCTCCGAATTTCTTCAGGAGTCAGTGGAAACCTTGCCTAGTATTATTTCGCGGTCGGATCTCCCGGCGCGCGTAATTTTTTTGGCTAGAGCGTTTTTGCGATTCGCGTTAGCGAATTGCTAACCCGCCACCCCGGCGAGACCGAGGCGTGCGGCATCGGCTTTGAGCGCGGCGATCACGTTGGTGATGACTTCGTCCAGCGGCATGCCGAGTTGTTCGGCGCCGCGCACGATCTCTTCACGATTGACCGCACGGGCGAACGCTTTGTCCTTCATTTTCTTTTTCACTGCGGCAAGATCGACATCGTGGATGCTCTTTGTCGGCCTGACGAGCGCGACGGCAACGACGAAGCCGCTCAGTTCGTCTACTGCGCGGAGCGTTTTCTCCAACGGACTCTCCGGAGAAACGCCGGAGTAATCGGCGTGCGACAAAATCGCACGGCAAATTTCTTCACTCCAGCCGTTGTCGCGCAGCCACGCCACGCCGACAAAAGGATGGCCTTCGGTCGCGCTCCGTTCCAGATTCGGATGACGCTCATAATCCATGTCGTGCAACAAACCGACCGCTTCCCAAAGATCGACATCTTGACCGCGCAATTGCGCGAAATACTTCATCGAATCGGCAACCGCGTAACAATGCTTTCGCAGACTTTCGGATTTGACCCATTCGTGGAGAATAGCGAGGGCACGAGGGGCGAGGGGCATGGGAAAGAATGAATGGGAAGCGTCCAACCCGCCTACGCCGAAAGCTTCGGCGTGGCAAGCGCTCACTCGTCGCGCCGTAGCGCAGCGAAGGCGGAACATCCAACGCCAAAACTTAATTCAGAAGAGTCGTGTAGTTTGCTTTTGAAGGTCGCGCTCGTTAATTTGATCCACGATGTCCTGTGCGAAGATCGATCCGACGCTGCACCAGGCGCACAAGCCTTCCTGGATCAAAGTCCGGTTGCCGTCGAATCCGGTTTTCTTCTCGACCAAAGCGCTCATTTCCGATCTGCGACTGCACACTGTCTGCGAAAGCGCGCAGTGCCCGAACCGCTGGGAATGCTGGAGCCAGGGGACGGCGACGTTCATGATCGCCGGCGATCGTTGCACGCGTGCGTGTGGATTTTGCGCCGTGACAACGGCGAAACCGCTTGCGTTGGAGGAAGACGAGCCGCAACGCGTCGCGGAAGCGGTGATGCGAATGAAGCTAAAGCATGTCGTAATTACTGCAGTGGCGCGGGATGACTTGAAAGATGGCGGGGCCCATCATTTCGCCCGTGTGATCACTGCGATCCAAAAAATGGATTCGTCCATTATCATCGAAGTACTCGTCCCTGATTTTCACGCCGATGATTCGTGCATTCAGACTGTGCTCGATGCCGATCCCGACATTTACAACCACAATATGGAGACGGTGGAGCGGCTCACGCCGGTGGTGCGCTCGCGGGCGAAGTATCGAACATCGTTGCAAGTGCTCCGACGCGCGAAAGAACTTTCGTCCCGCGGTCGCGGGATTGTCACGAAAAGTGGGATCATGCTCGGCCTCGGCGAAACCGAACCGGAGATTTTTCAAACAATGGACGATTTGCGCGAAGTCGGCTGCCAGGTTCTGACGATGGGTCAATATCTGCGTCCAACGCCAAATCATTTGCCAGTAGTCGAATTCGTCACGCCAGAACAATTCGATCTCTACGGCGAGATCGCGCGCAAAAAAGGATTCGAGCACGTCGCGTCCGGTCCGCTCGTGCGCAGCTCCTATCACGCGGCCGACTTTCATCCGGTTGTCCGCTGAGGATGGAGGCGTCGAAAACCGCGGCGGTCATTCCCGCTTATAACGAAGAGAAGCATATCGGCGACGTCGTCCGGCGAACCCGCCAGAAACTGGACGACGTTCTGGTCGTCGATGACGGCTCGCGAGATAAGACTGCAGATCGCGCGCGCGAAGCTGGCGCGAAAGTGATCGTTCATCCCCAAAATCGCGGCAAAGGCGAGACGATCAAAACCGGATTGCGCCACTGGTTCGAGCGGCAAATCGATTTCGTAATCATTCTCGACGCGGACGGCCAACACCGGCCGGAAGAGATCGATCTTTTTGTTGCGGCTGCGCTTTCGGCGGACGAACCAAAACTCATTCTTGGCAACCGGATGAACGACGTTTCGTCGATGCCGCGCCTGCGACGGATCGTTAATCGCTGGATGAGCGAACGGATCAGCGCGGTTTGCGGTCAGGAAATTCCGGACACTCAGTGTGGCTTTCGAATGTTACATCGACAATTGATTCCCGAATTGCTCGGCGGCGCGGCGCGTTTCGACTACGAAACCGAAATGCTGATCGTCGCCAGCCGGAAAGGTTTCCGGATCGACTCGGTGCCGATCAGCACGGTTTATTCGGATGAAGTGAGTAGCATTCATCCCGTCCGCGACACGCTGCGCTTTTTTAAACTGATGCGGCGCTACCGCCGACTGTAGGGCGGGCGCTCCGCCTGCCGTTTCCAATGGCAAGCGATGCGCTTGCCCTACAATTTCTCAGGGAGATTTGCAAACTACGGTTTTTTCGCCGGGAGTGGCTTGGTGCTTTTGATGATCTCGTCTTCCGGCGTTAGCTTGGGCGCTTTGCCGCTGAAAATCACACGGTTCGGTTTTTCGGCGAGCGAATCGATCAACGCTTTGGCGTGCGTGGTAACCACTTTCAGATTCAACAAAATCACATGCAGCTCTTTCATCTGTTCCTGAATCGATTTGTCGGTCGTGGTGACGAATGTGTCAGCGGTGCCGAAGAGGTGGTCGGCGCCTTTCGAAACGCTCTCCAGGTTCTTGATCACGTTCTGCAAATTATCGACATCGATTTTTAATGAATCGGCCAGCGGCCCGAGCTTGGGCATGAAGTCGCCGAGATCACCATGTAAATCAGTCACGGTCAGGTTGAGATTGTCCAACAGCTTGTTTGCGTTTTCGAAAAGCGGTCCGGCCGCGGCGGTGATTTGTTCGATTCCGTAAGCGGGATGTCCTTCGATCGCCGCGTTGTTGGCCAGCGTTTTACCGCCTGGGGTGCCAGCGGAGAGTGCGACAAATTTCGGCGCGAGCAAAGTGTCTGCGCTCAGGGTCGCGGTTACATCGGCAGGCAGCGGCGGAATCCCGTCATCGAGTTCCACGGTGATAATGACGGCGTCTTTTTTATTGCTCAATTTCGCGCGCTCGGCCGGAGTGAGATGACGCATCGCAATCACGCGTCCGGCCGGTGCCCCCGCGTAGCGAACCTCCGAATGAACTTTGATGCCGGTCACATCTTCGTATTGGATTTGCAATGTGCGCGCCGGTTTTTTCAAACGAAAACCGGAAAGCGCAAACGTGAGCGCGGCGAGCAAGACGATGCTGCAAGCGATGACTGACAGCGCGACGAGATAATCTGAGAGGTTCTTTTTCATCCGGTCTTGCGATGAAATCGGTGTCGCGCTCCGATAAACGGTCGCGGCTTCACGTGTTGATGGTGTTCATGTTCGTCTTGGGAAAGATTTAATGGAATCGGCCCGTCGGCCTGGCCGTTGATGAACTGTTGCACTTCGGGATTCTGGCTGTTGCGGATTTCGTCCGGTGTACCTTGCGCGACAATCGAGCCGTGACCAAGCATGATCATCCGCGTCGCGATCCGAAAGGCGCTGGTCATGTCGTGCGTAACAACGACTGCGGTCATGTGTTCGCCCTGGGTGAGCTTGAGTGTGAGTTGATCGACCACCGCGGTCATGATCGGATCGAGCCCGGAAGTTGGCTCATCGCTGAACAGTAATTCGGGATCGAGCGCCAGGGCACGGGCCAGACCGACGCGTTTTTTCATTCCACCGCTGATCTCGGCCGGTTTGAGATCTTCAAACCCGCTGAGGCCGACCATTTGAAGTTTCTCCTCCACGATTTCTTCAATCTCATCAGCTGAGTTGTCGGTGTGCTGCAAAAGCGGGAGCGCGACATTTTCGCCGACAGTGAGAGAAGCGAGCAAGGCGCCCGATTGAAACAACATTCCGAATCGCCCACGAACGGATGCGATTTCGCGTTCGTTCATCGTCGTAATTTCCTGGCCAAAGATTTTTACCGAGCCGGAGGTCGGTTTGATTGAACCGATAATGTGGCGAAGCAACGTGCTTTTCCCGCAACCGCTCCCGCCCATGATCACGAGTGTTTCGCCGCGGCGAACATTGAAAGAAATGTCATTGATCACCGCGCGATCTCCGAATTTCCGGACAAGGTCGACAACTTCGATTACCGGGGCATCAGGCGAGGGTGACATATTAAGAGTCAGAGATTAGCCCGCGAATCACGCGAATCATACGAATCAAAGAGGTTGTTGTTTTCATTCGCGTTAATTTGTGTGATTAGCGGGCTCATGCTCCAAAGAAAAATATTCCGGTGAGGATCGCGTTCGTGACGAGCATCGCGAGCAGCGCCTGGACGACGGACGAGGTGGTGGCTTGTCCAACACCTTCCGCGCCGCCTTCGACGTGCAGTCCGGCGTTGCATGCGATCGTGATCACGATCCAGGCAAAGACCACACTTTTGATCATTCCTGAATACAAATCCCAGGTGTCAGCGCTTTCGAGTGCACGCATGATGTAGCCGGCGGTGTTAAAACTAAGCGCGAATCGGCACACCGCCCAGCCTCCGAGCACGCCGATGTAATTTCCGAAAATCGTCAACGCTGGAAGCATGATCATCATGGCGAGGAAGCGCGGCACGACCAGATATTGAACCGGGTTGATTGCCATTACTTCCAACGCCTCAATTTCTTCCGAGACTTTCATCGTTCCCAATTCCGCCGCGACCGCGGAACCGCTCCGACCAATCACTATGACCGCGATTAGTACAGGGCCCATCTCCCGCAAGATCGACAACATCACGAGATCGGGCACATAAATCTCCGCTCCCATCTGCTGAAGTGAATGCGCGGCCTGCATCGCGAGGGTTACGCCGATGCTGAACGCGGTCAACGCGACCATCGACGTCGCGCGGACGCCGATGAAAACCATTTGCCGAAAAATCTGGGAGATACTAAAAAACTGGCCGGTAAAAGGCGCGACGAACACCCAGTAAAGCAAACTCAGATTCAGGCGCAGATAATTTTTTAACATCCGGGCGCGTCAGAATGACAAGGCGCACGGAATGACGAAAGCCGAAAATCCGATATCTCCACGGCGAGTCTTCGACCGAATGGCCTCTTAACAGAATTAGATCAGCCCGCGTTTGCGAAAGTCGCCGATGTTGCCGCCGCTGGAGCGCTCGATCATGTCGATCGTAAATTTGAGCAGGCAAACTTCCCAGGCTTCGTCGACGCCTTGGATGATCGCGCTAAGCGGTTCGTCCCGATGCTGGACGTGCGATTTCGTGCGCGCGATGACGGCGTCGATCGGGTCGCGAAACATTTGTTCGGTCACGTCGGTCTTGCGGAACTGAAAACCGTAGCGAAGCACGGCAATGTCGTGCGCGTGCTCGCGCAGTTGGTCGGCGTAGCGTTGCGCTTTCTCGCCAAACCCTTCGAGCAACAATCGACTGAAATGTTCCGGGGTGAGAATCTGCGGGCGATCGGCGTGAATTTTTCCATCGCGCACCCGGACTTCGTTGACGCGATCCATCAGCTCCGAGATCAGATAAAAACGAAAGCTGGTCGTGCCGAAGGTGGCGATCTTCTGCTCGGGCGCGAGGATCACCTGCGTGTTTTCGATCGCGTACTGGAAATCGTCTTCCTTCATTGTCGCGGTGCAATTTAAGACAGCGCGCGTTTCTTTCAATCGAGCGCCGAAGCTTCGAGGGCGCAGGTCGCGATCGCGCGAACGCGACTGGACCGCCAGCGCAGGACGGCTTCGCCGGTGAAAAGGGCTAGGGCGAGCCAGATCAAAACGAATGTGACCAGGTGTCCACGCGTAAATGGTTCGTGATAAAGGAATACGCCGAGAAAAAACGAGCCGATCGGAGAAAGATATTGGAGGAAGCCGACGGTGATGAGGCGAAGATGTCGACTGGCATAGCCGAACCAGAAGAGCGGAACGGCGGTCACGACCCCGGTGCTGATGAGCAACATCGACAACGACCAGCCGGCACGGGCAAACATGAGCGTGCCCGATCGCTGAAGATAAATGAGAAAAACCAGAGCGAATGGAACGAGCAAGATTGTTTCGATGAACAGCCCTGGGATCGCGGCGGTGCCGGATTGTTTTCGGAGCAATCCGTAAAGGCCGAACGTGATGCAGAGCAAGACGGCGATCCAGGGGAAGCGGCCATAATCGAAAGTGAGATTCAAAACTCCGAGCGCGGCGAGCAAGACCGACACAAACTGCAAACGGGTGAGACGTTCACGGAGAAAAATTGCGCCAAAGAGAACGTTCATCAGCGGGGTCATGAAATAACCGAGGCTGGACTCGACGACGCGGTCAGTGTTGACCGCGTAAATGAAGAGGAACCAATTCGATGCTATGGCCAGGCCGCCGGTCAGACAATAAATTCTCTCGCGCGGCGAACGCACATTGGCGATTAGTTCAGGCCAGCGCCGCTGCCAACTCAGCACGATCAAAAGAAAAATTGTCGTCCAAACAAATCGATGCGCGAGAATCTCAGTGGCCGGAACAGCGGCGAGAAGTTTCCAGTAAATGGGAATTAAACCCCAGGTCGTAAATGCGGCGATGGCGGCAATAAGACCGGAAGTTTCGTGCGACTCTTCGGAGCGTTCGCGCTCGCCACAGGACGAGTCCGACCGTTTGGCGGACAAGATCGACATCGTCGAACTCTATCGGTTGTAGAGGCGCTTGTGCCAAGCGCCTGTTTTTTGGTTCGGCGTTCGTCGCTGCGAACGCCGCTATAACTGCTCGGTTGCGGCAACGCGCGGCGAACAGCGCTACTTCGCCGCGACCTGGGTCACGAGCGAGAGAAATGCAACGTAACCCTCATGCTGCATGCTATCGGTCGGGACAAAGCGCAACGCCGCCGAATTGACCGCGTAACGCTGTCCGGTTGGCGATGTGGAATCGACAACCAGATGTCCAAGATGCGCATCGCTGCGCTTGGCGCGCACTTCGATGCGATGCATGTCGTAAGAATTATCGTCCTTTTCGACGATTGAATCTCTCGAAATCGGTTTTGAAAAAGTCGGACGCCCGGTGCCGCCGTCGAACTTGTCGAGCGAACAAAAGAGCGGTTCACCGGTGATAACGTCGACGTAGATCCCAAGTCGGACGTTGTTCCAATACTCGTTTTGAAACGCGGTTTCGGTACCGCTCTCACGGGTGACATGGTATTGGTCGGGCTTCAGGCGAGATCGCAGAACAGAATTGCTCGGGACGGGCCGATTGGGATCAAACCCCGTTTCGCTGGTCAGAGCATGCGACGCGAAAACCAGATAAAAGACTCCCACAATCAAAACCACAGCCACGCCGAGCCCGACGCACATGCTAACTCGCGAAGTATCGTCGCCATTGATTCGAGTGCTGTTCATCTAGTCGCCTCGCCTCACCGATTAAACAAAAAAGAGAGACTTAAGTCACTCTTTTTTTTCGAACGGCTGGAGATATTCCGCGTAGCCTTCGGCCTCCATTTTTTCCACCTGGACAAAACGCATCGCGGCCGAGTTGACGGCATAACGTTCGCCGGTGGGCGAAGCCGGGTCCTTGAAAAGATGGCCGAGGTGCGAGTTGCTTAACTTGGCGCGGACTTCCGTCCGTTGCATGTCATGAGAAGCGTCGACTTGCTGAAAGACGCAATCCGGCGAGATCGGTTTGGTAAATGTTGGTCGTCCGGTTCCGCCATCGAATTTGTCGAGCGAGCTAAAGAGCGGATCGTTGGTGATAACGTCGACGTAGATGCCGGGACGATTATTGTCCCAATATTCGTTTCGAAACGCGGTCTCGGTTCCGTTTTGTCGGGTGACGCGATACTGGTCCTCGGTCAATTTTGATTTCAGAACCGAATCGCTCGGAACCGTTTTGACATAATTGTAATTGCCGGCCTTCTTTTTCTCCGCCTGAATGCTGCTGTAATGAATAAACCCGGCAATGACGCCGATGGCCGCGAGCAGCCCGAGCCATAAGGTCAAATGCGATGAGCGCTTCGAAGGATGATGGATCCGATGCATGTTGAAATTTCGCTGATTCGATTGGGAGCCCTTGGATTTGACGGGCCGGAGCCCGCCAATCATCAAAGTTTCTTAAATGAATCGCAGCCGAATCGAAAGATGGCCTGACCGAAATGGCCAACCGCAGCGATTATTTTTTTTGGTTTTCGAAAAGCGGCAAATATTGGCCGTAGCCTTCTTCTTTGAGCTTTTCGACCGGAATGAAACGTAACGCGGCTGAGTTAATGCAATAGCGCTGGCCAGTCGGGGCAGGGCCGTCGTCAAAAACGTGACCCAGATGCGAGTCGCTCTTGCTGCTGCGGACTTCGGTGCGCTCCATCCCGAGGGTGCGATCCGATTTTTCGGCAAGGTTCTTGTTGTCGATTGGCTTTGTAAAGCTGGGCCAGCCGCTGCCGCTGTCGAATTTATCGAGTGACGTGAAAAGTGGCTCGCCGCTGACAACATCGACATAAATTCCGGCGCGATGATTGTCCCAATACTCATTTCGAAACGGCGGCTCGGTGCCGCATTGCTGGGTGACGTGATATTGCTCGGGCGTGAGCTTCTTTTTCAGCTCCTCGGAAGGCGGCTTGGTCGAAGTTTGATTGGTGGATGATGGATTTGTCATAGAGGTTGACTGGGGGACAGTTTCGTTCGGTTTTTGAGCGCGGGCGCGATTAAGAAAAATCAGGATCCCGAGCAGAGCGACGAAGACGACCGCGCAAAAAATTAACATTCCGCGCGACGAGGGCGGGGGACGTTTCGGTAATTGAATCACACCAAAAAGTTACGTGCTTTAATCCCGCCGTCCAGCCAACCACGAATGGACACAAATGAACGCGTATTCACAACACGATTCGTTTGCACTCCAATTTCCGGTGTTTGAAATTCAGAATCACGCCGACATGCAAATTCGTGATCCGCAGATACACACCCGATCTGTCATTCGTGTGTATTCGTGCTGATTAGTGGTTAATCCTAATCCTGCCGCCCAGCTTCCTGGATCCGGATGTAAGGCCGTAACACGATCAATCCGATCGGCGCGATCGAGGCCGCCAGAGCAAAAATAAACCACATGATTCCGGAGTGGCGCGGTCCGTGTTCCGGACAGAACGCGGCTAGCAACCAACCAGCGGTGCCGACAAGGAGTTTCCCGACCAGGAATGGGAGATAGGCGAGCGCTCCATAGGATGCTTCCTGGCCCGGTGGCGCGATCGCGGCGGCATATTCGTACACCCGCGGCGAGTAGAATGCTTCGCCGACTGAAAATACCGCGAGATAAAGCGCCGACATTACATAATACGGATGAATGCTTCCGTGAACTCCGAGGTAGCCATGGCCGAGCCATTGCCCAGGCGCACTATTCGCCGCCGGCTGAAACCATTCCGTTGGCAACGCCATGATGAATACTCCTGCGGCACAAATCACCCCGCCGAACACGACCATGCGATAAGCCGAGAACCGTTGCGTCAATGCGCCGATCACCGGCACGAGTAGAATAATCAGGATCGAATTAATGGCGGAAAGTCTGCCGACAGGCGCGTGCAGCCCGAGCTCGCGATCGCCAAATTTCGGGAACACGTAATCCATCTGGAGAAAGATGGCTTTGAGAAATCCGATGAAGAGGAAAAAAACGAGCAGCCGGTAAAAACCGGATTGGCCGAGTAGCCGATGAAAGAGACGAGCAGTTTCGACCGCGCTTTGCCGCACGGTGGTCGCGATGCGACTCCAAGATCCGGAAACTGCACGATTCGCGTCGCTACTGGTTGGTCCATCAGCGCTTCGACGAAGGAAGTAGATCACGGGGAAAAGCAAAATCTCGAACGCAAGACTAACGAGAAACAGTTGCTGATGGGTCGTTGGTTCATACCCAAAGAGGCTGAAGCGCAAATCCAATTGCCGGACGTAATCGAAAATGAATCCCGCAGCGAGGTAGCCGATGTTCATGATCACGTAAATCACCGAAAACGAAAAGGAACGCTGGGCTATGGTTGAGTAGCGACGCGTCGCCGCCAGCAATACTGGTGTTCCAAGAGCCTCACCGACCGCGAGGGGCAGAACACCACAAGCAAGCGCCAGCGACGGATTCGTCGTCATTACCATCACGCTTCGAGCGACGGTGCAGATCCCGACACCGAGAAAGAAAGTGCGCCGCAACCCGATCGCGTCGGTTAATGAACCGGCCAGCAACGTAAAGATCGTCATGGCCGGGGCCCAGACCCAACCGACAATCGCTCCCGCCGCCTGGTCGTTAAAGCCGAGATCCTTCGACAGCCACAGAACCATCGTCTTATTCGTGACCGAATAAGCCGTGTAGATGAGGAACTTGATCAAAAACGTGAGCCACAGCTCGCGTTGCGCGCCTTTGAGCACGGTGAACTTCGCCAGAAAACCGCGCTCGATTGGCCCGGCGATTTCTTCCGGCGCGATTGTCTCTTTGATTACTTCGGCCACGATTTCGATCTTGCCTTACAACATTTCCGCTACAAATTCGCGCGCGTCGAACGGCGCGAAGTCGTCGATCTTCTCGCCGGTGCCGATGAAGCGCGTGGAAATTTTCAACTCATCCTGGATCGCAACTACGATTCCGCCTTTGCCGCTGCCGTCGAGTTTGGTCACGATCAAACCGGTAAGGCCAAGAGCTTGATGAAATTCGCGCGCCTGACTGAGCGCGTTGCCGCCGGTGGTCGCATCGACAACGAGAAGAATTTCGTGCGGCGCGGTCGGATCGTTTTTGGACAGAGCGCGTTTCACTTTTTGGAGCTCAGCCATCAAATTGCTTTTGGTGTGCAAACGGCCGGCGGTGTCGCAGAGCAAAAAATCAACCTTGTTGTTCGCCGCTTTCTGATAGGCATCGTAACAAAGCGCAGCTGGATCCGCGCCGTATGGACCTTTCACCATTTCAACGCCGAGGCGATCTGCCCAAATTCCAAGCTGTTCAATGGCTGCCGCCCGGAACGTATCTGCGGCGGCGAGCAGCACGGTATTTCGATCTTTTTTTAAATAATGCGCCAATTTCGCGACCGAAGTTGTCTTGCCGGTTCCATTGACGCCAGCAACAAGAATAACGTTTGGCTTTCCTGAAATCGGCTGAAGGGGTTTCGCTTTTGCCGGCAGGATTTTCGCAATCTCTTCGCGCGCGACTTTAATCACATCCTGGATTCCTAACAGGGACCAGGCTTCGCGCTCCTGAAGCTTGGCAATAATTCGCGTCGTTAGCGCAACACCAAGGTCGGCGCGAATCAACGCGTGCTCCAACTCGTCCCACTCGATCGGTTTGCCGGCGAATTGTTGGGCAAGCGCTTCGAGAAATTTCACGGAACTCGACAGAATTTACAAAATTTACAGGATTAAAAAACAGAGGGGTTGTCGATCTTGCCTTGATTCAAACAATTCTGTTAATTCTGTCTTTCTTTCTGCGAAGAGGAGACCGCTTCGCGCGACGGACGGGTCAGATCTTTTCGGACGCGATCGAGAATGCCGTTTACGAAGCCGCCGGATTCGGCGCCACCAAACGTTTTGGCCAATTCGATCGCTTCGTTGATTGAAACGACCGGCGGAATGTCGTCGCGATAGAGCATTTCGTAGATGGCGAGTCGCAACACGTTTCGATCGACCGCGGAGATGCGATTGAGATTGTAATTTTCACAGTAACGCTTGATGCGCTCGTCGATTTCCGGCAGGTGCGCAATCATTCCTTCGATCAGCGGCTGGGCAAATTCGCGCACGTTCGGTTTCATCGGACAAAATTCCCAAAAGTCGTCCATTCGTTCGGGAGTCTCGCCGTGCTGAAGATCGCGCCAGAAGTGATATTGGATGGCTGCTTCCCGCGCGCGTCGCCGTTTGCCCATATCACTTATTTGTCCGCAACTTCGAGATCACATTTGCGATTTCGACTGCAGCCCGGGCCGCCTCGGTGCCGCGATTGATTTCATTTTCGAGACAGCGCGCGCGGGCCTGGTTTTCGTCGTCAAAGCTCAGGACCGCGTTGATCACAGGGACGCCGTGGCTGATGGCAATTCGTTGCAGCGCGTCCGTCACCGATCGGCTCAAATTGTC
>Ga0209808_1001155_pt1 | contig 13517 bp, 10 predicted proteins | sample GraSoiAngelo_157_FD_186171 | JGI IMG/M metagenome (GOLD analysis project Ga0209808, IMG submission 186171) | Grasslands soil microbial communities from the Angelo Coastal Reserve, California, USA - 14_1009_16_20cm (SPAdes) (version 2) | ecosystem: Environmental > Terrestrial > Soil > Grasslands ...
GGCCCGGCAACGCCGGGGCGCTCCTCTATGACAGCCGGCGTTCGGAGGCCCGGCAACGCCGGGGCGCTCCTCTATGACAGCCGGCGTTCAGAGGCCCGGCGAAGCCGGGGCGCTCCTCTATAACAGCCGGTGTTCGGAGGCCCGGCAAAGCCGGGGCGCTCCTCTATAACAGCCGGCGTTCGGAGGCCCGGCGAAGCCGAGTCGGAGCTGGGTCGCTCTCTTACGGACTTTGGGCGGCGGGGGGGCTCACGTACGTGACCAGCACGAGCGGTGCGCCGTCGGCCGGGGATTGGTCGGCGGGCACTTCGGCGCGCCGGCGGTCGCTCACGTTGGCGACGATGAGGAACGCGACGATCATGACGACGGCCACGCCGACGCCGACCAGGAGGAGGATCGTTCCGATCTCCATGGCCTCGGCGCGGGCGGGCGTCACCGCGGTGAGGAGCAGCGCCACCACCAGGACGAGCGCGATGATCCGGTAAGGAGTCATGCCCTTACCGTAGCACCCACTCAGTTGGCGACCGTCACATTGACGGAGCCCGTGCCCGTGGCTCCCGTCGAGTCACGCACGCCGACCGTCGGCGTGCGGGGGCCGTTGTCACCCGTGGTAGTGGACCACGGGATCGAGACCGGCCCGGAGCTCGTGGTGGTCGTGGTGGCCAGCGTGCGGCCCCCCTCGCTGAGCGTGTAAGTCTTCGAGCCGGCGGCGGCGCCGTCCACCCAGATCGTGAACCAGACGACGCCGCGCACCGTGTCGCCATTCCTCGGCTGGGTGATGAAGACGCTGAGCGGCCCCGGCGGCGGCGGCGTGGTGTTCCTCACCGTCACGCCGCGCGTCGCGCTGGCCGTGCGACCGGCGCCGTCCTGCACGGTGAGGCCGAGCGTGTGCGCGCCGTCGGCGATGGAGGTCGTGTTCCAGGCAAACGACGCGGTGGTGGCCGAGCCGGACGTCCCGAAGACCCGCGCGCCGTCGACGGTGAGCGTGAAGGCGATGGGGGTGCCGCTGGCCCCGGTCTCCGACATGTCGACGCTGACCGTCCCGCTGACCGTCGCGCCGTCGGCCGGCGCGGTAAACGAGGCGGTGAGCGGCGCAGGCCCGCCGCCGCCACCGGCGTTCTGCACGTTGAACGCGCGCGTGGTGCTGCCCGAGTTGCCCGACGCGTCGCGCACGGTGGCCACCAGCGTCTGCGTGCCGTTGGCGACGCGCGTAGAGTCCCACGGCAGCGTGACGTGGTTCGAGGCGTCCGTGCCGCTCACGAGCGTGACGCCACCGATGGCCAGCGTGAAGGTGCGCGTGCCCGCCGAGGCGCCCTCGACCCAGACATCCGACCACACGGTGCCGGTGACGGTGGCGCCCGCCGCCGGGCTGGTGATGAACACGTTGAGCGTGCCGGTGCCGCCGCCGTTGTTGCTCACCGTCACGCCGCGCGTGGCGGTCGCCGTGTGCCCGGCGCCGTCGCGCACGGTCAGACCGAGCGTGTGCGCGCCGTCGGCGACGGTCGTCGTGTTCCACGCGAACGTCGCCGTGGTCGCGGTGCCGGCCGCGGTGAAGACCTGCGCGCCATCCACCGTGAGCGTGAACGTGATCGGCGTGCCCGACGCGCCGGTCTCGGTCATGCCGACGCTCACCGTACCGCTCACGGTGGCGTTGGCAGCGGGACTCGTGAACGCGGCGGTCAGCGTGGTGCCGTTCTTGATCGTGACCGCGCGCGTTGCCGTTCCCGTGTGCCCGGCCGAGTCGCGCACCGTCGCCGTCAGCGTCTGCGGCCCGTCGGCGACCTGGCGGCTATCCCAGGCCAGCGTGGCGTGGTTGGTCCCGGTGCCGGTGGCGAGCACGGTGTCACCGATGCTCAGCGTGAACGTGTTCGAGGCGCCGACGTAGTTCTCGGCCCAGACGTCGCTCCAGACGGTGCCGCTCACGGTGGCGCCCTCGGCGGGGGAGGTGATGAACACGCGGACGTCGGAGGGCTCGAGCTTGGCGACGAATCCACCGCCCGGACTTGCCTGATAGGGGCGGACGGTCGGAAACGAGGTCGACGACGTCGTGCCCGTGAGATAGACGATGCCCGTCGCCGTCGCGCTCAACGCGGTGACGCTCGTCTGCGCGTCGGCGAAGTAGGTCGAGTACACGAGCGCGCTTCCGTCGGAGTTGAGCTCGGTAACGAAGTTCGACGCCGTGCTGCCGAACTGGGCCGACAGGGGATTCTTCTGGGGAAAGTCGGTCGACCGGGTCGTCCCGGCCACGTAGATGTTCGCGGAAGCGTCGAGGCCCAGCGCGGTGGCTGCGTCGTCGCCGCCGCCGCCCAGATAGGTCGAGAAGATGAGCGTCGAGCCGGTCGGGTCCAGGCGTGCGACGAACGCGTCGGTGCCGCCGGCGAGTGCCGGTTGCATCGCCTTGAGCGTCGGCAATCCGACGCCGGCCGTGCCGGTGATGTACGCGTTGCCGTCGCCGTCGACGGCGATCGCCCGGGGCCGGGTGCTCTCGTTACCGAAGTACGTGGCATAGGCCAACGCACCGTCGGGGGCGAGCTTGGCCACGACGCCGGCGCCCCGCGCTCCGCCCGTCGTGGGCTGGAAGGCGCCGGGTGTCGTCGGGAAATCCGTCGTGCCGGCGATGCCGGTCACATACGCGGCGCCCGCGCGATCAACCGCCAGTCCTCGGGGCTCGAGACTGCCGGTTTGAAACTCGACGACGTAGAGGAAGCGCGAGAGATCCGCCGCGATGGCTTCGACGACGGTCAGGAACGTGCCGCCTCCGCCGGGGGTGGCATACGGGGGACGCGTCAGCGGGAAGCCGCCATAGACGTCCCACGCGGTCGCGTAGATGTTGCCCGCGGCGTCGATGCCGATCCCGCCGGGGGTCACGGAGCCAACGCCGCCCATCGACGTCGAGAAGAGCAGCGATCCGCTGGGGCTGACCTTCAGCACGTAGGCGCCGACATCGCCTTGCGACTGGGGCCGGCCCGAGGTGAGCGGGTTCACGGTCGGGCACACGAAGACGGCGCCGGAGCGGTTGTAGGGGCAGGTGCCCTGCATGTACGCGTTGCCCGCGGAGTCCACGACGATCTGACGGACGCGCATGTCGCCGAACGTCGCCGACCAGAGCAGGGTCGAGCCGTCGGCGCTCAGCTTGAGCAGGGCGTTGAGCGTCGTCACGTACATGTTCCCGGCGCCGTCCACGCCGATGCCGGCGCCGCCGGCGTTGAGGTAGGTCGCGTACGTCACGACGGGATCGATGACGAGCGGCCGGGCGCGGTCGTATGCGCCGATGTCGAATGCGACGTGCCGTCCGCGGAGGCGGAAGCGGCCCTCGACGCGCGCGCGTCCCTGCGGGGAGTCCTGGTAGACCACCGGAGCGTGCAGGCGCAGCGCCTCGCTGCCAGTTGCGATGATCACGTCGTCACCGTCGAGCCTGACCGTATCTGCGCCGGCAATCTCGAAGCGGATCCGCCGGGGATCGGCGCCCGCGGCGACGACGAAGTCGAACTCCGCCGCGCCATGCGTGCCGTGGAACACGAGGTCCGTGCCCGGATAGACGCCGCGATAGACGACGCGGCGATACATCGGCACGTCGCGATGCCATGCCGCGGGATCATTGCCGGTCACGTAATGCGCCTTACCCGGCAATTCGTCCTGGGCCGTGAGCGTCGGCGCCGCCGTCGTGCCGGCCATTCGCAGCCGGATCGTGCGGCTCTGACGCTCGCCCGTCGTCGGCGTGAGCCGCGCACCATCCGGTGTCAGCTCCAGCCGCATCCCGGGCCCGCGGCTCACGTATCGGACGTCACCAGGCGCCTGACCGACGTTCGGCTCGAACGCCAGCGGGAGGCTCGAGACGTGGGCGCGCAGCCGGGCGTCGTCGGCGGCGACGGGCCCGACCAGGGCACAGAGCGCGATGAAGATGGAAAGGGCTGCAACGTGAGACGTGAGCTTCACGCCCGCCCTCGCCGTATTGCGGTATCTCGGGCAAACGACCCTACGTGTGGGGTGCGCCAACAATAGGACCATGACTCACAGCAGATAGGATGCCAGCGATCTTTCGAGCGCCGCGCGAGCGAGTCGGATTAGTAGCGGAACGGAATGGGGTACGGCCGTCCGAAGGGCCGGCCGTCCTTGACCGTCAGCACCGGCACCAGCTTCTTCGTCCCCGACTTCTTGTTCTGGCGAGTGTCCACGAACTCGACCGCGGGCCCGTCGCTGTAGTCGAAGATCGCCACGTCTGCGGGCGCGCCGATGGCGAGCGTGCCGAGCCCCGGCACGCGTCCGATGATCTTCGCCGGCTCGAGGGTCGCGCGCTGCACGACCTCCTCCAGCGGCAGGCCCAGCGCGAGAAACTTCGACATGACCCACGGCAGCGTCGGATAGCCGGGCGTGTTGATGGACACCGCGTGGATGTCGCTCGAGATCGTGTCGACCTGGCAGCCCTGCATCATGGCCGGCTCGCAGACCGTGAAGTCGAAGGAGCCGCCGCCGTGGCCCACGTCGAAGACGACGCCGCGCTGCTTGGCCGCCTTCGCGGCGGGGATCAGCTGGCCGTTCTGGACGATGTTGTTGCCGGCGCCGCTGTAGGCGTGCGTGAGGATGTCGCCGGGCCGCAGCAGGTCGAGCACGTCGGCGAGGCTACCGGGCGCCGCTCCGATGTGACACATGACGCGGAAGCCCTTGCCGGCTAGCTCGGCCGCGCGCCGCGCGCGGCGGAGCGGCTCGACGCCGTTCTGACCGACGACGTTGTCGGTGATCCGCACCTTGACGCCGAGCACGACGTCCGGGTTCTCGGCCAGCGCCCTGGCGCACGCGTCCACGTTGGCGTAGTCGATGTTCAGCATCTCGCCCGGTGCGAGCCCGCCCGACAGCCCGATCGACGAGATGTGCACGAAGGCGAAGAGCCGCGTGCGCGCCTGGCCGATCACCCAGTGCTTGAGGGCGCCGAAGTTGTTGGCGCCGGCGTCGCCGGCGGAGACGCCGGTCGTGGTGGCCGTGATGGGCACCAGCTCGTCGGCGGGCAGGCCGATGGCGCCGATGAGCGGCCCGTAGTGCGTGTGCAGGTCCACCAGCCCGGGTGTGGCCAGCCGGCCGGCGGCGTCGTAGCGCTGCGCGCTGCGGTCGGCCGCGATCGGCGTGGACGACAGGGCGGCGATCTGGCCGTTCTTGATGCCGATGTCGCGCTTGCCGCGCAGGCGCTGCGAGGGATCGAGCACGTCGGCGTTGGCGATGACGAGGTCGTACTTCAGCGTCGCGTCGGCGGGATCGAAGCCGCGCGGCGCCGGTCCGGCCTGGGCGAGCATGACGGGCGCGGCCGCCGACGCGCCGCTCAGTGAGGCCCCGGCCACGACCGTGCCGGAAGCGAGGAAGTCGCGTCGCGAGAGATCCATGGAGTCCTCCTATTTCCCGCCGAGGCGGAAGACCATCTGAGTGGGGCGGACGAAGCGGAGCGCGGCCACGAGGATCGCGAGCACGATCGCCATGTAGATGACGGCCATCGCGTCCACCGAGTAGATCGGCCGCATGCCGGCCGCGAACACCGCATAGTAGAGGGCGACCACGAGCGTCTGGGAGCCCGCGCCCGAGAGCAGGAAGGTCAGCTCGAAGTTCGCCACCGTGTTGACCAGCACGAGCAGCCCCGCCGTCAGCAGCCCCGGCAGCGCCAGCGGCAAGACCACGCGACGAAACACCTGGCGTGGCGCGGCGCCGTGCACGCGCGCGGCCCACTCGAGGCTCTCGCTGATCTGCTCGACGAACGGCAGCAGCACGAAGATCGCCAGCGGCAGCATCGGCACGAGGTTGGCGAGGATGACGCCGCCGATGGTCCCGCCGATCCGATAGCGGTAGAGCGACGTCGCGAGCGGGATGCCGTACGTCATCTGGGGAATGAGCAGCGGCAGGAAATAGAGGAGCAGCACGGCGTTCTTTGCCGGGAAACCGCGCCGCGCCAGCACGTAGGCGGCGGGAAAGCCCAGTAGCAACGCGAGCGCGGTGACGGTGACGGCCACCGTGGCCGTCACCGTCAGCACGTCGTCCAGCTGGAACTCGCGCCACGAGTACGCGTACCACTCGGTCGTGAAGGCGCCGGGCAGCGGCGTCGCGAACCAGCGCTTGGCGAGCGAGGAGACGACGACGTGGCTCACGATGCCGACGAGGTTCAGCGTGAAGCCGAGGATGAAGAGGAAGACCGCCAGCCGCCACCCGCGAGCACGCGTCATCGCTTGCCGGCGCCGACGGTGGCGACGCCGGTGGCGGCGAGGCGGCCGCGCAGCCCGACGACGATGGCGAGGCCCAGCAGCTGGCAGAGGCCCATCACGACGGCGATGGCCGAGGCCATCGACATGTCGGAGTGCTCGAAGGCCTGCTGATAGGCGGCGATGGCGATCGTGCGCGTCTGGCCCGCGGGCTGCCCGACCAGCACGGCGGAGGGAAACACGCCGAAGTTCATCACGAACACGAGCGCGAAGGCGATGGCCGCGCCCGGCGCGATCAGCGGCCACATCACGCGGCGAAAGACGGCCCAGGGCCGGGCGCCGAGCACGCGGGCGGAGGCCTCGAGCGCGGGATCGATGCCGGAGATGTAGCCGAGCAGCATCAGGAAGCAGAACGGAAAGTGTTGCACGAAGAGCGCGATCATCACGCCGGTGTAGTTGTGGGTGAGCCGCGGCGGGTCGCCGAGGCCGAGGGCCTGCAGCCCCTGACTGAGCCAGCCCTTGGGCCCGTAGAACCCGTTGATGCCCTCGGCGACGAGCACGGTCCCGAGCGCGATCGGCAGCACGAGCAGCGCGGTGATCGTCCGCTCCGCCCAGATGCCGCGGCGCATCGTGTAGGCCACGGTGAGCGCCAGCGCCACGGTGACGATCGTGTTCGGCACCGCGATCGACGCCGTCACCGCGATCGTTCTGAGCTGCCAGGGGTCGCCGAAGAACGCCAGGTAGTTCGCGAGCGATGCGCCGGGGGCGCCCTGGGCGGGGTGCAGCGACAGGAACACGCCGTAGGCGAACGGGTAGACGAACATCGCGAGCAGGTAGATCACCGAGGGCAGGACGAGCACCAGGAGAGCCGCGCGCCTCACGCGAACACCGCCTCGACGGCGCCGACGCGCTCGAACTCGGCGCGGATGCGGTCGCCGCGCGCGATGGGGAACTGCCGCGTGAAGGAGCCGGTCATGATGTGGTCGCCGGCCTTCAGTCCGCGGCCATAGGCGGCGAGCTTGCCCGCGAGCCAGGCGACCGAGCGCAGCGGATGTCCGAGCACGGCGTCGCCGCGTCCGGCGCCCACCTCGGCGCCGTTGACGCTGACCCGCACGCCGATCGCCGAGAGATCGAGCTCGTGGGTCAGCCGCACCGGGGCGCCGATCACGAAAAACTTCTGCTGCGCGTTGTCGGCCAGCGCCAGCGCCAGCTGGCTGGTGAAGTCGCCGCGCGTCTCGATGATCTCCAGCGCCGGATGACAGCGGTCCACCGCGCGGGCGACGTCGTCGATCCCGAGCTTGGCGCCCGCGAGATCCCGGCCCAGCACGACACAGATCTCGTTCTCGAAGCCCGGCTTGCGGAGCGCGTCGTGACGGAAGGCGTGACCGCTCGGGATGCGCCCCTCGCTCAGCAGGCAGCCGAAGACGGGCTCGTGCACCTTGAACTGCTCCTGGATCGGCTTCGCCGTGAGCCCGACTTTCCAGCCGACGTGCGTCACACCCGCCGCGCAGCGGCGCGCAACGAGACCGAGCTGGATGCGGTACGCATCGTCGAGGTCGAGCCGATTCTCCCAGGCCGGCGGGAAGAAGACGCCGCGCTCGCGCTCGGCCCAGAACTCGTCGATCACCCCGGCCAGCGTCGCCCGGTCCATGCTCATGCGGCGTCCTCTGGCGGCAGCAGTACCACGCGCGTGGCATCCAGCGCGAGCCCGACCACGCTGCCGACCTTCGGGGCCGTTGGCAGCCGCGCCTTGAGGACGGCGCCGGACTCCAGCGCGACCTCGACGTCGTATTCGCGGCCCTGATACTCGACGAGACGCACGGTGCCGCGTGCCACGCCGGGGCCGCCCGCGTCGTCCGTGAGGCGCAGGTCCTCCGGCCGCACGGCGGCGAGCACGGCGCCTCCCGGCGGCAGGTCGCAGCGCCCGCGCAGCCTGAGCCCGCCGCCCTCGGCGGTCACCATGCCGTCGGCACCGCGCGCGGTGATGCTCAGCGGGAGCACGTTGCGATAGCCGACGAAGTCGGCGACGAAGAGGTTGCGCGGCCGGTCGTGGATGTCGGCGGGCACGCCGACCTGCATCACCCGGCCCTCGCGCATGACCACGATGCGGTCGGAGAGCGACAGCGCCTCCGCCTGGTCGTGGGTGACGTAGATGGACGTGAGCCCCAGCCCCTGGTGCAGGCGCTTGATCTCCGCCCGCATCTCCAGCCGCAGCTTGGCGTCGAGGTTGGACAGCGGCTCGTCGAGCAGCAGCACGCGTGGCTCGATCACCAGCGCGCGGGCGATGGCCACGCGCTGCTGCTGGCCGCCGGACAGCTGCGCGGGATACCGCGTCTCGAACCCCGTGAGCCTGACGAGCGCCAGCATGCGGCGCACGCGCTCGCCGCCCTCCGCGCGCGGCACCCGCCGCACGTCGAGGCCGAACGCCACGTTGTCGAAGACCGACAGATGAGGGAAGAGCGCGTAGCTCTGGAAGACCATCCCGAAGCCGCGGCGCTCGGGTGGCAGGGGGTCGAGGCGCTCGTCGTCGAGCCAGATCTCGCCGGCGCTCGGCGCCAGCAGCCCGGCGAGCAGGTTGAGGGCGGTGGACTTGCCGCAGCCCGAGGGGCCGAGGAAGGTGACGAACTCGCCGCCGCGCACCTCGAGCGCGAAGTCGTCGAGGACGTTCTTCGCGCCGAAGTGCTTGCTCAGCCGGAAGCGCAGGCGGCCGATCATCCCCTAGAACTTCTTGATGCGCTGCGCGCCGACCTCCTTGTCCCAGCGGTCCATGGCCGCGATCAGCTCCTTCACCGGCAGTTGCGGGACGATCTTGTACTTCTTCTCCATGTCCGTGTACTCCGGCCGCCAGTGCTCGGCCACGAGCTTCTGGATGTCGGGCGGCGCCTTGTCGAGGGTGGCCGCCTTGATCGACGGGCCGATGAAGGCCTTCCACGTCAGCACCTGCTGGTCGGGGCGCCGCATGAACTTCATGAGGTCGAGGACGATCTCCTGCTCGGCGGCCGACACGCCCTTGGGGATCGCCCAGAAGTGGCCGTCGATCACGAACGACGTGTTGGGCAGGATGAAGATCTTCGAGTCGGGCGGGATGGTGCCCTCCGCGCGCGGCTTCATGTCCCACTCCATGATGCCGGCGATGATCCAGCGCGTGCCCTCGGCGAACTCCTTGAGCGTGATGGCGGTGCCGGTCGGGTAGTACTCGACCGACTCGCCGATCTCCTTGAGGAACGCCCACGTCTTGTCCCAGCCGGCCACGGGGTCATTCGGCTTCTTGTCGCCGAGGATGAACGGCAGGCCACACAGGATCGAGCGGCCCGGGCCGGAGTTCGCGGGCCGCGCGTACATGAACTTGCCGGGGTTGGCCTTCGCCCACGCCTTGAACTCGTCGACGCTCTTCGGCGGCGCCTTCACCTTCGCCGGGTTGTAGATGAAGACGGGGCCGCCGTTGTTGACGACGGAGGGCAGCAGATAGCCTTCGCCTTCGGCCTGCAGCACCTTGCCCGCGTCGGTCAGCTCGTCGGTCGGAAACAGCTTCGCGTACTGCGGCAGCAGCTTCACGAGCTGGCCGTTGTTGGCGAGCACCGAGCCCGCGTCCTGGCCCACGAGCAGCAGGTTCACGTCCACGCGCCCCGCGTCCTGCTGCGCCTTGATCTTGGCGGGCAGCTCCGGCGCCGGCGCGCGCTGGAAGGTGACCGCCTTCACCTTGTCCGGGTTGGCCTTCTGGTAGTTCTCGACGATCACGCGCGTCGATGAGAGGTCGCCCGAGACGTCGATGAGCGAGAGGGTGATCGGTCCCTGGGCGTCGCCCTGACGCGCCGGGAGGACCGCGCCGGCGACGACGAGCACGACGGCGGCGGCCGCGAGGATGCCGAGACGACGCTGGCTCATGACGCTTCCTCCTTGAGAATTCGCGGCGGATGGTACCATGTCGCGCCGTACCCTCGGGGGGACACGAATGAGCGAGAGACCGATCCGCGTGGGATTCGTGGGCGCCGGACGCAACACCCAGAGCCGGCACATTCCGGGCCTGGGCAAGCAGCCGGGCGTCGAGCTCGTCGCGGTCGCCAACCGCTCGCGCGAGTCCGGCGAGCGCGTGGCCAAGGAGTTCGGTATCCGCCGCGTCGAGGGCGACTGGCACGACGTCGTGCGCGCGCCCGACGTCGATGCCGTCTGCATCGGCACCTGGCCGTACACGCACTGCGAGATGACGGTGGCCGCGCTGGCCGCCGGCAAGCACGTGCTCTGCGAGGCGCGCATGGCGATGAACGCCGCCGAGGGGCGGCGCATGCTCGAGGCCTCCCGCAAGGCGCCGCATCTCGTCGCCCAGCTCGTGCCCTCGCCGCCGACGCTCGAGGTCGATTCGACGCTCACGGCGCTGCTCGCGGACGGCTATGTCGGCGATGTCCTCGCCGTCGAGTTGCAGGCCACGCGCCAGCCGTCCTTCGTCGATCGCGAGGCGCCGCTGCACTGGCGCCAGGACGTGGCCCTCAGCGGCCACAACATTCTCACCATGGGCATCTGGTACGAGGCCATGATCCGCTGGCTCGGCCCGGCCAGGCGCGTGAGCGCCGTGGGCAAGGTCGCCGTGCCGCGCCGCCGTGACGAGAGCGGCGCGCTGCGCGAGGTGACGGTGCCCGACCACGTCGACGTCCTGGCCACGCTGGCCGGCGACGCCGTCGCCCATCTGCGCTTCAGCGCGGTGACGGCGCTGGGCCCGGCCAACGAGGTCTGGATTTTCGGCAGCGACGGCACGCTGCGGCTCGAGGCCGACGCCAAGCGCCTGTCGGGGGCGCGGCGCGGCGACAAGGAGCTGCGCGAGATTCCCATCCCCGCCGAGCGCCGGATCGGCTGGCGCGTGGAGGAAGAGTTCGTCAACGCCGTCCGGGGCCGGGAGAAGGTGGCGCTCACGACCTTCGATGACGGCGTCCGCTACATGGAGTTCACGGACGCGGTCGCGCAGAGCCTGGCTCAGGGCCGCTCGGTGGACGTGGCCGTCCTATAATCGTCCGGCCTCCCTCCTGGCAGAGATCCTGCACAGACGATCCGATCATCATGAATACGAGGTGGCGGACCGCCCGGATGCTGATGCTGGTCTCCGGCGCCACGTTGCTGGCCATCCTCGTGTGGCGCAACGATCCCGAGGCCATCCTGCACTCGATCCGCCAGCTTTCCTGGCGCCTCCTCATCGTCATCGCCTTCCCGTTCGCGCTGGTGAATGTCTTCGACACCCTGGGCTGGCGGTTCGCGTTTCGGAATGACCGCGTGCCGTTCGGCTCCCTGTTCTCTGCCAGGATGGCGGGCGAGGCGTTCAACCTCACGACTCCCACCGCGTCGGTCGGCGGCGAGGCGGTCAAGGCCTGGCTGATCCGACACCACGTCCCTCTCCACGAAGCGTTGCCCTCCGTGATCGTCGCCAAGACCACCATCACCATTGCCCAGGGCCTCCTCCTGGTCGTCGGCCTGCCCTGTGCGTGGGCGCTGCTGCCGCACGACTCGCCGCTGCTGCGGGTGATGTTCTGGCTCCTTCTGGTCGAGGTTCTGGCGGTGGGCGGCTTCGTGGCCGTCCAGGTCGGCGGCCTGCTCGGCCGCGGCGGCCGTGCTCTGGGCCGGTTTGCGTTTCTGGAAAAACTGGCCGGCGGTCTCGGACGCCTGGACGACTCGCTCGCCGTCTTCTATCGCACCCAGCCCGTACGGCTGGCGCTCTCCATCTTCTTCCACTTCCTCGGCTGGCTCGGGAGCGCGCTCGAGGTGTGGGTGGTCCTGCAGCTGCTCGGCGTGGACATCAGCCTCACGGCCGCGCTCCTCGTCGAGGCCTTCAGCACCGCGGTACGCTTCGCCACGTTCATGGTGCCGGCGAGCATCGGCGCGCTCGAGGGCGGCCACGTGGCGATCTTCACGGCGCTCGGTCTCGGCGGCACCACGGGGATGTCGTTCAGCATCGTGCGCCGCATCCGCGAGGCCACCTGGATCGGCGTCGGCTTCCTCGCGCTGGCGGCCTACCGCGGCGTCGTGGCGGCGCCGGCGACGGCCGAGGAGCACTGAGCCGTGTGCGGCATCGCCGGCTTCGTGGCTCCACCCGGCGTTCGCGCCGACCGCACGATGCTCGAGCGCATGGTGCGCACGCTCGCCCACCGCGGTCCCGACACCTTCGGCTATCACGTCGATGGCCCCGCCGCGATCGGCATCGCGCGGCTGCGCGTGATCGACCTCGTCACCGGCGATCAGCCCATCGGCAACGAGGACGGCACGGTGCACGTCGCCCTCAACGGCGAGGTCTACGGATTCGCCGCGCTGCGCGCGCACCTCGAGCGCGGCGGCCACCGGTTCCGAACGGCCTCGGACACCGAGGTCATCGTGCACGCGTGGGAGGAGTACGGCGAGCACTGCCCCGATCACCTCAACGGGATGTTCGGCTTCGCCCTGTGGGACCGGCGGCGCCAGGTGCTGTTCCTCGCCCGCGACCGCATGGGCGAAAAGCCGCTCTACTACGCGAAGGTCGATGGCTGGTTCGTCTTCGGCTCCGAGCTGCGCGCGGTGCTGGCGCACCCCCACGTGGGCCGCGCGCTCGATCCCGAGGGGCTTGCACGCTACCTCGCCTACGACTTCGTGCCAGACCCGCACACGATCGCCCGTGGGGTGCACAAGCTGCCGCCCGGCCACGCGCTCACCGCCGGCGACGGCAAGGTGCGCGTCGAGCGCTACTGGGAGCTGCCGTCACGGCCCGAGGACGGCGACGAGACGACGTGGCGCCGCGAGATCGTGCGGCGGCTCGACGACGCGGTGGCGCTGCGGCTCATCAGCGACGTGCCGCTCGGCTGCTTCCTCAGCGGCGGCATCGACTCCACCGCGGTCGCGGCCAGTGCCGTGCGGCAGAAGCCAGGCCTGCGCACGTTCTCGGTCGGCTACGCCGAGCGCTCGCACGACGAGCGCGGCTTCGCCCGTCTGGCGGCCGAGCGCCTGGGCACCGTGCACGAGGAATTGCTGGTCTCGGCGGCGGACGTGGCGCCTGTGCTCGAGCGCCTCGGCGTGCTGCTCGACGAGCCGATCTCCGACATGAGCTTCGTGCCGCTCTATCTCTTGTCGCGCTTCGCGCGGCGCAAGGTCACGGTCGCCCTCACCGGCGACGGGGGCGACGAGCTGTTCGGCGGCTATCCGGCGATGGCCGCCGACTGGTGGCATCGCGCCTGCGGGCGCCTGCCGCAGGTCGCGCGCCGCGGGCTGGTGCGGCTGGGCGACGTGTCGCTCGCCCCGGAGCCGCTGCGGATGTTCCTCGGTGCGCTCGCGTACGCGCCCGACGCGCGCAACCAGGCCCTGCTCGGCGGCCTGCCGCCGGAGCGGCTGGCGGCG
>Ga0209808_1001158_pt1 | contig 13485 bp, 15 predicted proteins | sample GraSoiAngelo_157_FD_186171 | JGI IMG/M metagenome (GOLD analysis project Ga0209808, IMG submission 186171) | Grasslands soil microbial communities from the Angelo Coastal Reserve, California, USA - 14_1009_16_20cm (SPAdes) (version 2) | ecosystem: Environmental > Terrestrial > Soil > Grasslands ...
GGAGGAGATCAGGTCGGCGGTGAAGTGGCCCCGGGCGTCGAGCGGCGCGTTCGCCTGCGCGATGGTGTGCTCCTCCTCCTCGAGCGCGGAGAGGTAGGTGATCTCGTCGCTCACCCGCCCCTCCTTGACGCGCCGGTAGGGCGTCTCGACGAAGCCGAACTCGTTCACGCGCGCGTAGGTCGAGAGCGAGGCGATGAGGCCGATGTTCGGTCCTTCCGGCGTCTCGATCGGACACACGCGGCCGTAGTGGGTGGGGTGGACGTCGCGCACCTCGAACCCCGCACGCTCGCGCGTGAGCCCGCCCGGGCCGAGGGCGGAGAGGCGGCGCTTGTGGGTGATCTCGGAGAGCGGGTTCGTCTGGTCCATGAACTGCGAGAGCTGGGAGGACCCGAAGAACTCCTTGATCACGGCCGACACTGGCTTGTAGTTGATGAGCTCCTGCGGCATCAGCGTCTCGATGTCCTGCAGGCTCATGCGCTCCTTGATGGCGCGCTCCATGCGCACGAGACCGATGCGGTACTGGTTCTCGACCAGCTCGCCGACGGCGCGCACGCGGCGGTTGCCCAGGTGGTCGATGTCGTCGATCTGGCCGTTGCCGTTCTTGAGCTCGATCAGGTAGCGGACGACCTCCAGGATGTCCTCGCGCCGGAGCGTCCCCTGGTCGAGGGGGACGCTCAGCTTCAGCTTGTGGTTGAGCTTCAAGCGCCCGACGCGCGAGAGGTCGTAGCGCTCGGGGTTGAAGAAGAGGTTGTTGAAGAAGGCGGTCGCCGTCTCCGGGGTGGGCGGGTCGCCCGGGCGGAGCCGGCGGTAGATCTCCAGGATCGCGTCCTCGGGCTTCTCGATCTTGTCCTGGAGGAGCGTGTTGCGGAGCGAGGGGCCGATGTGGGTGTCGTCGAGGAAGAGGACCTCCACCTTGTTGATGCCGCGCTGGCGGAAGACCTCGAGCTTCTCGTCGGTGATCTCCTCGTTGGTTGCGAGCAGGACCTCGCCCGTCCGCGGGTCCTTGACGTCGTGCGCCGCGACCCGGCCGAGCACCTCCTCGAGGGCGATGGGAATCTGCTCGAGGCCCGCCTGCTCCATCTGCCGGAGCGCCGCCCGGGTGAACTTGCGGCCCTCCTTGACGATCAGCTCGTTGCTCTGCGGGTTGCGGAGGTCGCGGGTCGCCTTCACGCCCACCAGGTGGTCGGGCACGAAGCGTTTCGCGGCCTTGCGGCCGTCGAGGATGATGGTGTCCTTGCGGTAGAAGTGGTTGAGGAGGTCCTCGGCGGTCATGCCGAGCGCGCGCAGGAGCACGGTGGCGTGGAACTTCCGCCGCCGGTCGATGCGCACGTAGAGGATGTCCTTGGGGTCGAACTCGAAGTCGATCCACGAGCCGCGGTAGGGGATGATGCGCGCGGAGTAGAGAAGCTTGCCGCTGGCGTGCGTCTTGCCCTTGTCGTGGTCGAAGAACACGCCCGGCGAGCGATGGAGCTGCGAGACGATGACCCGCTCCGTTCCGTTGATCATGAACGTCCCGTGGCGGGTCATGAGCGGGATCTCGCCGAAGTAGACCTCCTGCTCCTTGACGTTCTTGATGGAGCGAACCCCGCTCTCCGGATCGACGTCCCAGATGACGAGCTGGACCGTGACCTTGAGCGGGGCGGCGAACGTCATCCCCCGCTGGTGGCACTCCTCCACGTCGTACTTGGGCTCGGAGAGCGTGTAGCTCACGAACTCGAGGGAGGCGGTCTCGTTGAAGTCCTTGATCGGGAAGACCGACTTGAAGACCGCCTGCAGCCCCTGGTCCTTGCGGACCTCGGGGGCCACGTCCTTCTGCAGGAACTCCTCGTAGGAGCGCTTCTGGATCTCGATCAGGTTCGGGATGTCGATGATCTTCTTGATGCGCCCGAACGTCCGCCGGAAGCGGAGGTTGTTCGGAACGCGGGATGCCGTCAACGCCGTCGTACTCATCGCGACTCCTGTCCTCTCACTTCAGCTCGACCGAGCCGCCCGCCTCTTCGAGCTTCTTCTTGATGGCCTCGGCCTCGGCCTTCGGCACGCCCTCCTTGACCGGCTTGGGCGCCCCGTCGACCAGGTCCTTGGCCTCCTTGAGGCCGAGCCCCGTGAGCTCGCGCACGACCTTGATCACCTGGATCTTCTTGTCGCCCGCCCCGGCGAGGACGACCGTGAAGTCCTCCTTCTCGGGTGCGGCCGCGGCCGCGCCGCCCCCGCCCGCGGGGCCGGCCGCGGCCACGGCGACCGGCGCCGCTGCCGACACGCCGAGCTCCGACTCGAGCTCCTTCACGAGCGTCGCGGCGTCCATGAGGCTCATGTGCTTCAAGAAGTCCTTCACCTGCTCGCGCGTCACGTCCATCGCATTGCCCTTCCTTCCGGCTGGAACCGTCGTCTGTATGCCACCTACGAGGCCGCGTTCCCTTCACCCGCGCCGCTGCCGGCGCGCTTGCCGATCGCGTCCACCAGCCGCGCCACGCGGGCGGCGGGCTCGTTCAGCGTGCGCAGGAGCTGCGTGGCCGGCGCCTGGAGGACGCCCAGGAGCTGCGCCAGCAGCACCTCGCGCGCGGGCAGCGTCGCGAGCGCCTTCACCTCGGCGACCGGAAGCACCTGCCCATCGAGCAGCGCGCCCCTGAGCGCGAGCTTGGGGAGCTCCTCGGAGAACTTGACCGCCAGCTTCGCGACCGTGACCGGGTCCTCGAAGCCGAGGATCAGCGTCAGCGGGCCCTCGAGCATCGGCCCGAGCTTCTCGTAGCGCGACCCCGTGACCGCCCGCCTGGCGAGCGTGTTCTTCGCCACCCGGCAGCGGCCGTGCGCCCCGCGCACCGCGCGCCGGAAGCGGTTCATCTGTCCCACCGTGAGCCCGCGGTACTCGGCCAGCACGGCCACGGTCGCCCGGCCGAGGTCGTCCTGCAGCTCGCGGACGCGGTCGATCTTCTCTGCCCGCTTCATGCTCCCGTCCTCACGCAGCGGCGCGCACGGTTGCGGGGTCGATGCGGATGCCCGGCCCCATGGTGGTGGAGAGCGCCACCGACTGCATGTAGTGGCCCTTGGCGGCCGCCGGCTTGGCCCGGAGGAGGCTCGTGAGCAGCGCCTGCGCGTTCTCGAGCAGGCGCTCCGCGCCGAAGCTGCGCTTGCCGATGGCCACGTGGACGATGCCCGCCTTCTCGACCCGGAACTCGACCTTGCCCGCCTTGATCTCGCGCACCGCCTTGCTGATGTCGAAGGTGACGGTGCCGACCTTGGGGTTGGGCATGAGGCCGCGCGGGCCGAGGATCTTCCCCAGGCGGCCGACCACGCCCATCATGTCCGGGGTGGCGATCGCGGTGTCGAAGTCGAGCCACTGCTGCTCCTGGATCTTCTTGGCCAGCTCCTCCGCGCCGACGTGGTCCGCCCCGGCGGCCTCCGCCTCCTTGGCCTTGTCGCCCTTGGCGAACACCAGCACGCGGACGCTCTTTCCGGTCCCGTGTGGCAGGACGACCGTGCCGCGCACGTTCTGGTCCGCCTGGCGGGGATCGACCCCGAGCTTCACCGCCAGCTCGACCGTCTCGTCGAACTTGGCCGGGCCCTCGGCCGCCGCCTCCATCAACGTGCGGATCGCTTCGTCGAGCGGATAGCGCCGCGCGCGGTCGATGCGTGCGGCGGCCTTCCGGTAGCGCTTGCTTTGCTTCGCCATGGCGTCGCCCCTAGACCACGTCGAGGCCGAGGCTGCGGGCCGTGCCCTCGACCGTCTTGACCGCCTGCTCCAGGCTGGCCGCGGTCAGGTCGGGCATCTTGATGCGTGCGATCTCCTCGACCTGCTGGCGCGTCACCTGCCCCACCTTCTTCTTCCCCGGCTCGGCGGAGCCCTTCTCGATCCCCGCCGCGCGCTTCAAGAGCACCGCCGCCGGCGGCGTCTTGGTGATGAAGGTGAAGGACCGGTCGGCGTACACCGTGATGATGACCGGGATGATGAGGCCCGCCTGCGCCTGCGTCTGGGCATTGAACGCCTTGCAGAACTCCATGATGTTGACGCCGCGCTGGCCGAGCGCCGGCCCGACCGGCGGGCTCGGGTTCGCCGCCCCGGCCGGGATCTGCAGCTTGATCTCCGCGATGACCTTCTTCATGCGCGCCTCACGCCTTCTCCACCTGCACGAAGTCGAGCTCCACGGGGGTGGCGCGCCCGAAGATGCTGATCAGCACGCGCAGCTTCCCCTTGTCCGGCTTCACCTCTTCCACCACGCCGTTGAAGTCCTGGAAGGGGCCGTCGACCACCTTCACCTGCTCGCCCTGCTCGAAGAGGACCTTGGGCTTCGGCTTGACCGCGCCCTCGGCCATCTGGTGCGTGATCTCGCGCACCTCGGCCTCGGAGATGGACGGGATGGAGCCCGGGTCGGTCGCGCCGCCGAGGAAGCCGGTGACCTTGGGGGTCGACTTGACGATGTGCCAGGTCTCGTTGTTGAGCTTCATGTTGACGAGGATGTAGCCGGGGAAGAATTTGCGCGACGAGGTCTTCTTCTTCCCCTTGACCAGCTCGACCACCTTCTCCGACGGCACCAGGATCTCCCCGAACAGATCCGGCTTGCCGAGCCCGCGGATGCGCTCCTCGAGCGCCGCCTTCACCTTGTGCTCGTAGCCGGAGTATGTGTGCACCACGTACCAGCTCCGCTCGTCCTCTCCGGTCATGTTTGCTTGATCGCCCACTGAACCAGCCAGGCCAGCACCGCGTCGACCACCCCGAGGTAGAGCGCCACGATGACGACGCCGATGATCACGACCACCGTCGCCGCCTGCGTCTCCTTGCGGTTCGGCCAGTGCACCTTCTTGAGCTCGGCCCAGCACTCCTCGAGGAACTCGCGGGAGCGCGTGACCGGCTGCTTGAGCGATTCGAGAGCCTTCATGGTATCGGGACGCGGGTCAGGCAGGATTCGAACCTGCAACCCCCGGATTTGGAGTCCGGTGCTCTAGCCGTTCGAGCTACTGACCCGGCAAGCCGGGACCGCCGCCCGGCGTCGCGCTCCTAGACCTTCCCCTCCTTGTGGAGCGTATGGCTCCGGCACGCCGGGCAGAACTTCTTGAAGGCGAGCTTGTCGGTGGTCTTCTTCTTGTTCTTCGTGCTGGTGTAATTCTTCCGCTTGCATCCGTCGCACACGAGCGTGATCAGATCGCGCATCTGGCTCTCCCGGCACCCAAGCCCACGACCGGATTCGAACCGGTGACCTCTTCCTTACCAAGGAAGTGCTCTGCCGCCTGAGCTACGTGGGCGGGAGGCTGACCGCGAGAGCGGTCACGCCAGCCGACGGGGTCTGGGGCGCGCGGCGGGAGCCGCGCGTGGGTTGGTTCGCAGGGCGCGAAGCGCCCGAGCACTGGACGGGCCCCCAGCTCGATAAGCGGGAGACGGGAATCGAACCCGCGACCCCGAGCTTGGAAGGCTCGCGCTCTGCCACCTGAGCTACTCCCGCGCTTCATGATCTGGTTTGTCCTTCGCATCGCGAATGGAGAGGGGAGGATTCGAACCTCCGTAGGCATTCGCCGGCAGATTTACAGTCTGCTCCCTTTGGCCACTCGGGTACCTCTCCGCATCGGTTCCGACGCGCCCGCTGGAGCCGATGGTCGGAGTCGAACCGACGACCTGCTGATTACAAATCAGCTGCTCTACCCCTGAGCTACATCGGCGGGCCGCACCAGCCGTCCAGCGCGCACCGCCATCCCAGACTTTCCCGCGCAACCTCCTCGGCCGCGTTCCGGGCCGTGCGGGACCCGGACGGCAGTGCCGGGGAGCACGTACCCCTCCCTCAGTGACCGAAACGCAACTTCTTACCTTCACTCCAGAAGGCTGTCAAGGAACGGCGGCGGGCAAACGGGGTTATGAACTGACCCGGCGAGCGGTCAGCTCGTAGAGCGCGATCGCGATCGCCACCCCGACGTTGAGCGACTCGACTCCCGGGGCCATGGGGATGGAGGCCGTGAAGTCGCAGGTCCGGTGGACGAGCGGCCTGAGCCCCCCACCCTCCCCGCCTGCCACCACCGCCGCGCGCGTGGGAGGCTCCAGGTGCGCGAGCGGCGTCCCGCCCCGGGGCGAGAGTCCGACCAGCCAGAAGCCCGCCGCCTTGAGCGCCTCCATCGCCCGCACCAGGTTGGGCACCTGCGCCACCGGGAGCCCGAAGAGGAGGCCGGCGGATGCGGCGGCCACCACCGGCGTGACGCCGACGCTCCGATCGCGGGGCAGGACGACCCCGCCCACGCCGAGCGCGCGCGCCGTGCGCAGGATGGCCCCCAGGTTGCGCGGGTCCTGGAGGCCGTCGAGCGCGAGCGCGCTCGGGCAGCTCGGGTCGAGGAGCCGCTCGAGGGGCGCGTAGGTGAAGGGCGGCGCGACCGCGACCGCGCCCTGGTGGTGGGGCGAGCCGGCCAGCCGGTCGAGCGCCGGGCGGTCCGCCGCCTCGACCCGCACCCCGCGTGCGTGCGCGGCGGCGGAGAGCTCGGCCTCGCGCGGCCCCCGTCCGAGGCAGAGCCGATCGACCGGCTCGCCGCTGCGCACCAGCTCGAGCACGGCGTTCGCCCCGTAGACGACGAGCGGCGCCTCCGCCCGGCTTCGGGTTGTCCGCGGGCGGGTCATCGGATACACCGCGGCCGTGGGTAAGATCGTGCACCGTTACGTATTCCGTGAGATCCTGGTGCCATTCCTCTTCGGGCTCTCGGTGTTCACCTTCATCCTGCTGATCGCCCGCCTGCTCAAGTTGATCGAGCTGGTCGTGACCCGCGGGGTCCCCGTCCTGAACATCCTGCGGCTCCTCAGCTACATCATGCCGGCGTTCCTCGAGGTCACCGTGCCGATGGCGATGCTGCTCGCCATCCTGGTCGCCTTCGGCCGCCTCTCCGCGGACTCCGAGATGGTGGCGCTGCGCAGCTCGGGGCTGAGCCTCTATCAGCTGATCGCGCCGGTCGCCATGGTCGCGCTCCTCGCCACCGCGGCGACCGCGGCGCTCTCGATCTGGGCCCGACCGTGGGGCAACCGCGCGCTCAAGACGGCCCTCTTCGACCTCGCCCGCACGCGCGCGAGCGCGGGCATCAAGCCGCAGATCTTCAACGACGACTTCCCGGGGCTGGTGATCTACGCCGAGATCATCGAGGCGACCAACGACCGCCTCCACCACGTGCTCATCTCCGACGAGCGCGACAACGCCCAGCACAACACGATCTTCGCGCGCGAGGGGGCCATGGTCTCCAACCCGGCGACGCAGGCGGTCACGCTCCGCCTGCGCGACGGCTTCATCCACACCACCGACGGACGCGCAGGCACGGAGTACCAGACCCACTTCCAGTTCTACGACGTCAACCTCGACCTGCGGCAGATGCTCGAGGGCGCGCGGCAGCGCGAGCGCGACCCGAAGGAGCTGACGCTCGGGCAGCTCGGGCGGGCGATCGGCGCCAAGCGCGCGGCCGGGCTGCCGTTCCTCCCGGAGCTGGTCGAGTACCACCGCAAGTTCTCGATCCCCTTCGCCTGCGTGGTGTTCGCGCTGGTCGCCGTGCCGCTCGGCGTGCAGCCGGTCCGCGCCGCCCGCTCGCGCGGCTTCACCGTGAGCCTGGTCATGATCTTCGCCTACTACGTCCTCCTCTCGGTCGGGCAGGCGCTCGCCGAGCAGGCGCTCCTGCCCGCGGCGGTCGGGCTCTGGCTCCCGAACGCGACCTTTGCGGCGTTCGGCGTCTACCTCTTCGGGCGCGCCGCCCGCGAGCGGACGCTGGTCCAGCTCGAGCGCATGCAGAGCGGGCTCGTCGCCCTGCGCGACCGGCTGCTCGGGCGGCTCGGCGCGGAGGCGGCGCCGTGAGAGTGCCCGGGCGCCTCCTGCTCCCCGTCGTCGGCCGCCATCTCGTGCGCGAGTTCCTGGCGGCGTTCGCGCTCAGCCTGGCGGCCTTCGTCGTGATCTACGTCACGGCCGAGTTCTTCGACCGCCTGGACGGCTTCCTCCGGCACGACGTCGCGAGCGGGACCATCGTGCGCTATTTCGTCTTCAAGCTGCCGCTGGTGGTGACGCAGGTGACGCCGTTCGCCGTGCTGGTCGGCGCGCTGGTCGGCCTGGGACTCCTGGCGCGCCAGAACGAGTTCGTCGCGCTGCGCGCCTGCGGCGTCAGCGTCTGGCAGATCACGACGCCCCTCCTCGTCCTCGCGGCCCTGATCAGCGCCGGCGCCTTCGCGTGGAACGAGACCGTGGTGCCGTACAGCGCGCACCGCTGGCACGAGATCGAGAACCTCGAGATCAAGCGGCGCGGCCCGGCGAGCGTGTTCGCAGGTCGCGAGGTCTGGTTCCATGGGCGCGCCGGCTTCTACAACATCGACCGGGTCTCGCCGCGCAAGAAGACGCTCTGGGGCCTCGCCGTCTACCAGCTCGACGGCGATTTTCGACTCGCGCGCCTGATCGAGGCCGACTCCGCCACCTGGGACGGCGCGCGCTGGCAGCTCGTCGGCGCACGCACGCTCGAGTTCGCCGCGGACGGCGCGCGCGAGCAGCGGGCCGCGCCGCCCGGCTTCACCATCCCCGAGACGCTCGAGGACTTCCGCGCGGTGTCGGTCGAGCCCGAGGAGCTGAGCTACGGCATGCTGCGCCGCCAGATCAAGGACCTGCGCCGCAAGGGCGTCGACACGTACGAGAGCCTGGTCGACCTGCATCTCAAGCTGGCCTATCCCGCGGCGAGCCTGATCATGATGCTGCTCGCCGTGCCACTCACCGCGGCCGGGACGCGCGTCACCAGCTTCGCCGCGAGCGTCGGCGTCGGATTCGCCGTGGGCTTCGCCTACTTCTTCCTGGTCGCCTTCACCCGCCCGCTCGGCCAGACCGGCTCGCTCCCGCCCGCACTGGCGGCGTGGGCCGCCAACGCGATCTTCGCGCTGGTCGGCAGCTTCTACCTCCTCGGCGGGGAGTAGGGAGGCCGGCGCCGAGAGGCGCCGAGCGGCTTCAAGGCACCAGCGCGGGCGCCTCGAGCCCCGTCGTCTCGGACAGGCCGAGCATCACGTTGAGGCACTGCACCGCCTGGCCCGACGCTCCCTTGCCGAGGTTGTCGATGGCCGTCACCACGATCGCCTGACCCGAGGCGGCGTCCCAGCGCCAGCCGATGGCGCAGCGGTTGGTGCCCCGCACCTCGCGCAGCTCGGGCGGCGCCTGCTCGCCGCGCAGCACGACGAACGGCTCGCTGCCGTACGCGCGCTGGAAGAGCTCCTCGAGCGGCGGCCGCCCGCCCGCGACGCGCACGTACATGGTGCAGAGCAGGCCGCGGCTCAGCGGCAGCAGGTGGGGCACGAGGAGGGCCCCTCCGGCGGCGCCCGCCGCGCGCAACTCCTGGTCGATCTCGGGCCCGTGCCGGTGCTCGCCGATCGCGTAGGGCCGGAAGTTCTCGTTCACCTCGGCGAAGAGCTGCTCCGCCTTGACTGCCCGTCCGGCGCCGGTGGTGCCGGACTTGGCGTCGATGATGACGGGCTCGCGGAGCAGCCCGGCACGCGCCAGCGGCACGAGCCCGAGGAGCGCACCGGTGGGATAGCAGCCGGGGCACGCCACGATGCGCGCCTCGCGCAGGCGCGCCCGGTACAGCTCCGGGAGGCCGTACACCGCCTCCGCGAGCAGCTCGGGCGCCGGGTGCGCGGTGTACCAGCGCGCGTACACCGCGCGGTCGCGGAAGCGGAAGTCGGCGGAGAGGTCGATCACCCGGCGGCCGCGCCGCACGAGCTCCGCCACGACCGGCGCGGCCGCCCCGTGGGGCAGGGCCGTGAACACGATCTCGGCGGCCGCGGCGGCCTTCGCGGGCTCGGGCGCGCGCAGCGCCGTCTCCACGATCCCGGTGAGGAAGGGGTAGACGTCCGCCGCGCTCCGGTCGCGGTACTGCTCCGAGGAGAGGAAGGCGAGCTCGACGGCCGGATGCCGCGCGAGCAGACGCAGGAGCTCCACGCCCGTGTAACCGGTCGCGCCGAGCACGGCCACCGGCACGCGCGTCGCCAGCGCGCGGCTCGCCTCCATGGGCGCGCACAGTACGCGACGAGGTCGCGGGGCGCAACGACGCGCGCGCCGCGACGGCGACTCAGCGCTTGGAGTACTGCGGCCGCTTGCGCGCCTTGTGGCGCCCGTACTTCTTGCGCTCGACCTCGCGCGAATCGCGCGTGATGAAGCCCGCCTTCTTGAGCGCCGAGCGCATCTCCGGACCGGCCTGGAGCAGCGCGCGCGTGATGCCGTGGCGGATCGCCACCGCCTGTGCCGACACGCCGCCCCCCCGCACGCTCACCTCGGTGCGGTACTGGCCCGCGGTCGAGGTGACCTCGAACGGCTGGTGCACGATCATGCGCGAGGTCTCGCGCCCGAAGTACGCGTCGAGCGGGCGCGCGTTCACCACGATCTCGCCCGCCCCCGGCTGGAGGCGGATGCGGGCCACGGAGGACTTCCGCTTGCCCGTGGCCCAGATGACGGAGACTCGTTCGGGACTCATCGGCTTCTCACCTGCTCTCGGGGAGCGGCACCGGCTTCTGCGCCTGGTGCGGATGGTCGGGACCCGCGTAGATCTTGAGCTTGGTCGCCAGGCGCCGGCCGAGGCGATTCTTCGGCAGCATGCCGGCCACCGCGTCGCGCACGAGGCGGATCGGATGCCGGGCCAGAACCTCGCCCGCGCGCGCCCGCCGCACCCCGCCCGGATAGGTGGTGTGGCGGATGTACACCTTCTTCTCGAGCTTCTCGCCCGTCAGCCGGATCTTGGCCGCATTGACGACCACCACGAAGTCGCCGGCGTCGAGGTGAGGGGAGAAGCCCGGGTTGGTCTTCCCGCGCAGTACCGACGCGACCCGCGACGCGAGGCGGCCGAGGACCTTGCCCTCGGCGTCGGCGACGTACCAGCGCCGCGCGGCGCGCGCCGCCTCGGTGCTGAGGCTCCTGGTGGTCCGTGTGATCGACATCGACGATCAGTCGGAAGGCGGCGACGGGACCCGCGGACAACCGTCGCTGCCGGGGTCCCGCCGCAAGTGGCGGGGCCGACGAGACTCGAACTCGCGACCTCCTGCGTGACAGGCAGGCGTTCTAGCCAACTGAACTACGACCCCGTGAATCCCGCAGCTCGGCACCCGGTGCTCCTAGCGTAGCGCCGCGCTTCTTGCAATCGGCAGCGGCGCGCCCCCGCCCGGTCACCGGCTGGCCGCCGCGGGCGCACGTGCGGCGAGCCACCGCTCGACGCTTCCGACGAAGCGCGCGGGCTCTTCGAGCTGCGGGACGTGGCCGACGTCCGCGAAGAGCTCGAAGGACCAGTCGGGGCGCAGCTCCGCGAGCCGGCGCGACGCCGCGGGTGCGACCAGGCGATCCCGGTCGCCCTGGACGAGCAGCGTCGGGGCCGTGATCCGCTGCACCATCTCGTCGAACCAGGACCGCCGCGCGAGGAGGGCGATCAGCGAGCGGGCGGCCTCCATGAACGCCCGGCTTGCCCACGGCATGCGCTCGAGCCGCTCGCGCGCCAGGGCGACGTGCGCCTCGACGACCTCGGGCGCGACGCGCGAGGCATCGGCGCAGCAGAGCGCGAGCGTCGAGCGCACCTGCCCGGCGGGACCGAGGAGGCGCGCGCGGCAGCGCAGGGCGAACTCGCCGAGCACCGGCAGCGCGTAGAGGAAGAGGGCCGCCACCCTGCCGTCCATCCGGGCCTCGGCGGACCGCGGCTGGGCAGGCGCGACCAGGACGAGCCCCGCCACCCGCTCCGGGGCGAGCGCCGCCTCCATCATCGCCACGAGACCGCCCATCGAGTTCCCGACCAGAACGGCCGGTCCCGCGGCCACCCCCTCGAGGAAGCGATCGAGCAGGATCCGGTTCGCGTGCACGTCCGCCGAACGCTCGCCGAGCGGCGTCCGCCCGAAGCCGGCGAGGTCGACGGCGAGCACGCGCGCGTCTCGGGCGAGCGCCGGCGCGACCGCCATCCAGTTCACGTGGGAGCCGCCCAGACCGTGCACGAGCACCAGCGTCGGGCCCGTGCCGCCGAAGTCCGCGTAGTGGACCGGGCCGTCGAGATCGATGGTGCACGAGCGCATCGGCCTCGTCCGTCAGGCCCGCGCGGTGAGCGCGCTGATGCGGTCGACGATCGAGGGCCAGACGGCGCGTGGAAGGTCGTGCCCCATCCCGTCGACGACCAGGAGCTCGGCACCAGGTACCGCCTCCGCCGTGTCGAGGCCCGCTTCCACCGGAACGAGCGGATCGTCGCGGCCGTGGATCACCAGGGTCGGCACTCTGACCGCAGCGAGCCCCTTCCTGCGGCTTCCCGAGGCCAGGATGGCGACCAGCTGACGCGCCACGCCGGCGGGATGGAAGCAGCGGTCGTAGGAGCGGGCCGCCAGCTCGCGCACGCGCGCCTCGTCGAACGGGAAGCCCGGGCTGCCGATGGTACGGAACACCTGCACCGCCCGCTCGACGTTCGCGGCACGGCCGGCGACCACGGGCAGGAGCAGCACCGCGGCGGCCTCGGGCCGCGCCGGCGGCAGCGAGCGGTCGCCCGTGCTCGACATGATGGAGGTGAGGCTCAGCACGCGCGTCGGGTGGGCGATGACCATGGCCTGCGCGATCATCCCGCCCATCGACGCGCCCACGACGTGCGCTGCCGCGATGCCGAGCGCGTCGAGGAGGCCGACGGCATCGGCGGCCATGTCCGGGAGCGTGTAGGGCGCGTCGACCCGCTCCCCGAGCAGCGCCGCCTGCATGGCCGCGGCCGCGTCGGGCATGCCCGCCCAGTCGCACTTGGTGGACAGGCCGACGTCGCGGTTGTCGAAGCGGATCACCCGGTGGCCGCGGGCCGCGAGCGCCGCGCAGAGGTCGTCGTCCCAGAGGATCATCTGCGCCGCCAGGCCCATGATGAGGAGCAAGGGGCGCCCGTCCGGCGGACCGAAGGTCTCGTACGCGATCTCGATGCCGTTGGCGGGTGCGGTGGGCATGCGACCGTCCCTCGCAGAGCTTGCCGGCGCAGGTCAAGGTCTCGCCGTTTCATCCGCAGCGGGGTGTGAACGTCCTCAGGGGGTTCTGGAGGCGGCTATCCGCCGTTCCTCACTTGACGACCAGATAGGGTCTGGTCACAACGTGTGCGCCACCCACTGGCGTTCGCATGCGAGCGAGGAACTGGTTGCGTTCTTTCCGGAAGGCTGTGCGACCACTGCTCCGCCCGGCACGCCGATGGGTCTGGTCGCCGCACGAGATTTGGAAACGCGCTATCCTGCACGAAGTGGCCTGGTGGGACCACTACCTCGCAGTGAAGAGAGACGAGGGTTATGTGTACAGGACGGACCCCGACGCCGTGCTTCGGAGCCCACTCGTAATCCGCGCCTTGGAGCGGATGGGCAAACCCGACGTCGCGATCCTCGACGTCGGCGCAGGCGCGCTCACGAACCTCGGTAAGACCTATCCGGGCTACCGGCTGCGAATCATCGCCGTCGACCCGCTCGCCGACCACTACGATGAGCTCCTCCGAAAGCACAGCGTCTCGCCTCCCGTTCGCACCATCCGCTGTGAGGGCGAGCGG
>Ga0209808_1001166_pt1 | contig 13424 bp, 10 predicted proteins | sample GraSoiAngelo_157_FD_186171 | JGI IMG/M metagenome (GOLD analysis project Ga0209808, IMG submission 186171) | Grasslands soil microbial communities from the Angelo Coastal Reserve, California, USA - 14_1009_16_20cm (SPAdes) (version 2) | ecosystem: Environmental > Terrestrial > Soil > Grasslands ...
CATCGTCGGGTTGTCGATCACCACATCCCATTGCCGATTTTTCAGCGCGTCGAGATTACCATTCCGATCGCCGACAAGCTGCTCGACTTCAGAAGGCAATTCGCCGGGGTGCGTCTTGCCACGATTAAAAGTGGTCACTTTGTGTCCGCGACTCATCGCATATTTCACCTGATACGGGCCAGTGAATCCGGTGCCGCCGAGTATGAGTATGCGCATCGGTGTCGGTGTCTTCTCTGCAAATAAAGATGTTGGAGTTACTCGCGACGCAAGCGCAGTCGCGGTGGATATTTTTATGAAACGACGGCGATCCATACAGGCATATAGCGCCTGTAGGGCAACTGTGCCAGATGCCATTGGCGTTTCACAGAATGGAGCCAGCGGGAACTGAGCGACATCGACGACAAGCCCGCACCGTGAGCGAGTTGGCGCAAGCGAATCCAACGCCCTACAGTGGGAATCGTGACGCGACGTGAAGCTGCGAAAGTGATTGGCACTGCTACGGCGGGTCTGATGTTGCCGAATGATGCGTCGCGGGGACAAGCGAAAGCCGAATCATCAGCGATGTTGACACGCACCATTCCTTCCTCTGGCGAGAAACTACCGGTGATCGGGCTCGGAACGTGGAGGGCGTTCGATGTCGATCTTACCTCGGATGTCCGCCGACAACTCGAAGACGTTCTGTCGATGTTTGTGAAGCTCGGCGGCCGTGTGATTGATTCATCGCCAATGTACGGTCGCGCTGAGGAGGTGATCGGCCAGCTCACTTCTGCGCTCGCCATTCGGGACAAGCTGTTTCTTGCGACTAAAGTCTGGACCCGGGGCAAGCAGAGCGGAATTCACTCAATGGAACGTTCCATGTCGCTTTTGCGCACGAACCGAATCGCTTTGATGCAGGTGCATAACCTTCTCGATGTGAACACACAACTCGCAACCCTACAGGAATGGAAACAACAGGGCCGCATTCGCTACACCGGAATCACTCATTACGAGTCCGGAGCTTTGAGCGAAATAGAAAGACGAATGCGGAGCCAGAAGTTCGATTTCCTGCAGATCAACTATTCGCTGATGGAACCTGCAGCCGAGGAACGCGTTCTGCCATTGGCGCAGGAGCGCGGCGTCGCCGTGATCGCGAATAGGCCATTTGGATCCGGCGATCTCTTCGGCAAAGTGCGTTCGAAACCGCTGCCGGATTGGGCGGCGGAATTGGATTGCCGCTCGTGGGCTCAATTCTTTTTGAAATGGATCGTAGCAAATCCAGCAATCACGTGTGCCATCCCGGCGACGGATAAATCGCGTCACCTGGAAGATAATATGCAGGGTGGAATTGGCCGGTTACCCGATCCAAAATTGCGCCGTCAGATGATAGAATTCGTCTCATCGTTATAGGTCCGCGACGCCCGTTCGTACATCCCGAGCAAGTCAAATCAAAAATTTTCCCTTCGCTAAAAAAATCGGTTGCGACCCTGACCGATATACCCGATAGAACGCGCGCTTTATGCCAAAACTTCTCACCCTCAGTTTTGTAATGCTAGGATCCATGGCAATTTGCCCGCGTCCCGCAATGGCGCTGCGATTCTCGGCGCCGACTCCAAAATTCAATTACACCGACGCCTCCGGCAAAAAACAATCGGTCGACGTTGTCGACAAGTATTATCCGAAGAAGATCGTCCGGCCGATTGCCAACGTAGATGCGCAGATTGATCCGAAATTGCGCCGGGCCGCCACCATCGCCGAGGAACGTGCACGTGCGCACTCGCTGTCCAAGTGCTGGCGTTTCGTAAAGGAAGCACTGGTTGCTTCGGGCGTAGTGAAATCGCGGCCGCAAACACCCCTTGCGAAACAAGCTGGCCAGGAGCTGGTGAACAATTACGGATTCAAAAAACTGCCGGTCTCGAATCCATATGAAGCGCCTGTGGGATCTGTGTTGGTCTACGGCGCCAAGCGTGCGGCTGGTCATGTGGAAATCCGGACCGAGACTGGATTCGTCAGCGACTTTCGTTCAAAAACGCCATCGCCCCGCCCGCTGATTGGCGTTTTCGCGAAGAGCTAAGCGCTGCTGTTTGCGCGATCGCCAGAACACGAGCGGCGTCCATTTTCGCTGGTCAAGTCATCGATAGCGCGAGAACTTCTGCGGATGGCTCAGCCCATCCGTATCGCCATGTGGTCTGGTCCGCGAAATATTTCGACCGCCATGATGCGCGCGTGGGGCAATCGGGACGACACTCTCGTTATCGATGAACCGTTTTACGCCTATTACCTTAAGGTGACAGGCATAGAACATCCCGGCGCGGACGAAGTAATAACAACCGGCGAAACCGATTGGCGGAAAATTGTGACGGACCTCACCGGCCCGATCGCGAACGGAAAGCGGATTTTTTTTCAGAAACAGATGACACACCATCTGTTGCCCGAGATAGATCGCGAATGGCTTGGAGCTGTAACTAATTGTTTCCTAATTCGCGACCCGCGCGAAGTGATTAACTCCTACGTCAAAAAGCGAGAAAACCCCGCGCTCGAGGACCTCGGTTTCGTACAGCAGGCAGAGATTTTTGATTTCGTCCGAACACGCACGAATGCCGTTCCGCCCGTTGTCGATGCTAAAGACGTACTCCAAAATCCAGAGAGAACGCTACAACTGCTCTGCGAAGCTGTCGGCGTCGAATTTAGCAAGTCGATGCTTTCCTGGCCGTCGGGCTTGCGTCGCACCGACGGCATCTGGGCCTGGCATTGGTACGGCGAGGTGGCAAAAACGACCTCATTTCAGCCGTATCGTCCAACCCCGAGCGACGTTCCGGCGCGATTGCGTGAGATCTGCCAGCACTGCTGTGAATGCTATGAGCGGCTTTGTGAATACCGGCTGTATTGAGGATCTCGCACAAAGAACACAACGGGCACACAGCCATTGAAATAAAGTTTTTCTTTGTGCCCGTCGTGGACGTTGTGTGAGGTAATTCAGATGCTTCAAAAATTCGACGAGCGAAACAGCAACCTGATCGTGAACATTAACGGAGAGTTGGTGCATCGCGACGAGGCCAGGATCAGCCCCTTCGATTCAGCGGTGCAAGCGGGTGACGCGGTCTGGGAAGGGCTGCGACTCTATGACGGCCGGATCTTCAAGCTGCACGAACACCTCGATCGCCTCGAGCGGTCAGCCCGCGCACTTTCGTTCGAGGAAATTCCGGCACGCGAAAAAATCATGGACGAAATCAAACGCACCCTCGCGGCAAACAACATGCGCGATGGTGTGCACATCCGGCTAACGCTCACACGCGGCGTGAAGGTCACCTCTGGCATGGACCCACGACTCAACCAGAGTGGGCCAACATTGATCGTACTCGCCGAAAACAAGGCGCCTGTTTACACCAAAACAGGATTAAGTCTGATCACGAGCAAGATCCGCCGCCCGCCGGCGGACGTCCTGGATGCACGTATTCATCATGCAAACTTGCTGAATTCGATTCTGGCAAAGATCGAAGCGAATAATGCCGGCGCCGACGACGCGCTTATGCTCGACACGCGCGGGTTCGTCGCCGAAACGAACGCGACGCACGTCTTCATTGTGCGTAACTCCGATGAATCGCGAGCAAGCGGCGACTTGGCAACGGGCCGCGTTGTAGCGTGTCCCGAGGGCATAACTCGTGCGACCGTGATTGAGATTTGTGCTGCCGAAAAGATTCGTTGCGTTGAGGCTGATCTGTCACTTGTAGACGTTTACGGTGCGCATGAAATTTTTTGCACCGGGACGATGGGCGAACTAGCCGGCGTGATCAGGATAGATAATCGTCAGATCGGCGACGGGAAAGTCGGGCCGATGACCAAACGCCTAAGCAATCTTTACGTGAAGCGGACTGCGACGGAGGGCGTGCAGGTCATCGATCTGTAGGAAGTTTAGTTGTTTTCCTTACAGCTGTTGCGCTGGCTCAATAACGCCAGCCAGGATCGCGACAGGAATGGACGTGTAGCCGATAAAAAGGAGCCAGGCGAAGATTCGGCCGCCTAACGCGAGACGCGGCGTCAGTTTCCTGTCATTAAATCCGAGCGATTGAAAGAAACTCGACGATCCGTGACTGAGGTGAAGAGCAAGCAAAAAAAGGCCGAGGACGTAAAAAGCAGATACGTAATAATTTTGGAACCCATACACCATCATCGAATAGACGTCGTAATGTCCGAGAGGATCGGCCTTAAGCAGACCAAAACGAGGATCCGTGACGCGCACTGTGAAATGCGCGATGTGGTAAACGATAAACGCCAGCACGATCAACCCGCTCATCACCATGTGACGCGAAGCGAACGTTGCTTTGACGTACTCACGGTCGACGTAGGCCTCCGGTCGCGCACGGCGGTTTTCGATCGCCAGTTGAATGGTCACGTAAATGTGAATGATGACAGACACTAGGAGGAACAAACGGATTGCCCAAAGTAAAGGGCCGAGGTCGCGCAGGTGTTGCGAGTAACCGTTGATCCAATCTGGACCTAGAAAAATCTGCAAATTGCCTAGCAGATGTCCGATAACGAAAAGAATCAAAATGATGCCGGTGACGGCGACGATCATTTTTTTCCCAACGGACGAGCGATAAAAAGCAGCGAAGATATTCACGAGAGGATTTGCCGCAGCGTCATGCGCGCGGCACGCGCTTTGAGATTATGAATGCTGCCCGGAGCGTCAAGGCTGTAGGGGTTAGCACACGTTTCAGAGTTCTGATACGGCTCCTGGCCGGTGGTGGAATAAGCAATCTTTTACTTCAGTTTACCCGAGGATATATTTGCCGGCCTGATGCCGAACAGCGAAGAGCCTCAGACGGTTTTCCAGGAGATCGTTGGATTTAAGGAGGAGCGTTCAGCCTTTGCAAGCGGGCGCGTTGCTACGATGACCCGCGGGGCTAATTTCTGGTCGCGTTTTCTGAGCCATGAATGGTCGTCGGCTGCGCTCTATCTATTTTTAGATGTGGTGAGCTGGCTCGCTATTTATCGAGTCGCAGGGTGGTTTCGATATGACGCGTTTTATGCCACGCCGTTTCAGTTCTTCGTAATCAACCTTATTCAGCTCTGTGTGATTGTAGCGGCACTGTACCTTGTTGGCGGTTACGATAGGACGGTCGAGAAGCTGACCCTCGGTTATGCAGCCGAGCACATTCTTGCGGTCACCGCAGCTGGGTTGGTCAGCGCAATGCTGATTTATTCGGCGGCGACGTTCGATCAGACGATGAAGCCGAGCCCCGGTGTGCTGCTTTTGAGCTTCGCTCTTTTTTTTCCCCTCTCGCTGGCTTACCGCCGCTGGATTCGGCAATATTTGGTCGCGAGCAGCGTTGGCCGCTCTTTCTTGGTCATCGGAGGCGGCGCTACGGCGGCGCATTTTTATGAGGCTTACAAGAAATCCGCAAACGGCCAGCAGCTGGAATTCGTGGATGTAAATGAAGAGCACGTGGGGCAACCCATTGCCGGTGAGGGATCTCCGATCGTGCAGGGAAATCTCGCGTCGAAATTGGACGACCTCAGTAACCGCTACAGCGGCATTGTGCTCGCTGAGCGAGCGAGCTCCCTGAATACCCAATTGCTGGAGCGCCTTGTGCACGCGCAGTTCCAGGAAACACGCGTTTACACTTTGGAATCGTTCTATGAAACTCAATGGCGTTATCTGCCACTTGGAATCATCGATCCGTTCTGGCCGCTGCAGACCGGGTTTCAATTAGCGCGCACCTCTCCCTATCACTACCTCAAACGCCTTTTCGACGTCGTTGCCTCGGCAACGGCACTAGTCATTTGTTCGCCGCTCTTCATTCTTGTTCCGTTCCTCATCTGGATAAAGGACGGCGCTCCGGTCCTATTCAGGCAGGAACGAGTCGGCCGCGACGGAAGACATTTCATTCTTCTCAAATTCCGGACCATGCGCTGTCGTACGCATCATCCGGATGAAGATATTTACACGCGCGAAGGCGATCCTCGAGTGACACGTGTGGGGCGATGGCTACGCAAGCTTCGGGTCGATGAATTGCCGCAGCTCTGGAACGCGCTAAAAGGCGACATCAGCCTGATTGGCCCGCGGGCCGAGTGGAGCAAGTGCGCCGAACGCTATGAGCAAAGCATCCCATTCTATCACTTTCGCCACCTGGTGAAACCGGGAATCACCGGGTGGGCGCAGGTCAATTACCCCTACGGCGAGAGCGACGAGGACGCCGTCGAGAAGCTAAACTACGATCTTTACTACATCCGGCATTACTCGCTAAAGCTGGATGCCATGATCGTGTTAAAAACGTTGTACACAATGCTCTTTGGCAAGGGACGCTGAGCAGAGCACTACTGGTGATTTTTAGCACCCGCTTGATGAAATTATGCCCTTCGAAATCTCCTAGGTGATCTCAATCATCTTCCGCAAGGCATCTCGCTGGATCTTTTTTGCTGCCCTTGCCTATGCTCCATGGGCGTACGGCGCCACAACGTCGGCAAGTCTCAACACAACTAACTGGGTATTACTCGTTGCGCTCGTACTTTGGGGTGCCGAATTACTCACCGGTGGGCGGCGTCCCGATTTACCGCCGTTTGCTCTCATTCTGGCTGGCACCCTGGTTTGCATAGGAGCCTGGATGGCCCTGAACGCCAAGTCCATCTACGACTCAGAATTCTCGTTTTTCGTACCGCTGCGGAATTTTGCGCCGCCTTTAAGCGGCTCCGTCGATTATGCAAATAGTGCTGCATGGATGTTGCGGGGTGCATTGCTGCTCGGAACGATATTATTCGTCTCCGACCTGTCCCAGAGTAGCCGATGGTTGCTGCGGCTGTGGTATGTCATTGGCGTGGTCGGCGGCTCGATAGCATTTCTAGGTTTGCTACAGAAAGCTACCGGAGCGCAGATGATCTTTTGGCAACCGCCACCGCCGCCAGAATATGGGGTTACGACGTTTTTCGCCACTTACTTTTACCACGGCAACGCCGGTGCCTTCCTGAACCTGGTGTGGCCATTGAGCGCCGGGCTCGTCATCCGGGCTTTTACGAGCCAATCTCAGCCGGGCATGCGTGCGCTATGGACAATCGTTCTCATCGTAACTCTTGCGGGAGTTGCGGCGAATACGTCACGAATGTCCCAAGTGGTCGCGCTTGTATTGCTGGTCGTCATTGGTCTACGTTTTGGCCCGGGATTGTTACGAAGACTACCGGGTACGCAGAAGAGCGTCGCCATGGCCGGTGCAATGGCCCTTGTTTTGGCGCTGATTGCGTTGGTTCAAGCAACTCATCTGGAACAACCGCTTAACCGGTGGCAATCGGTGAGTGAACAAATTCCTACCGATGCCCGTTGGCAAGCTTCGCGCATAGCGCTCAGCGCGCTGCCTAACGCCGGATTTTTCGGGTCTGGACCAGGCACGTTTCGCGTTGTGTTCCCAGGCTACAACATCGGATCCGGCCACACAGTTCCGGGAAGCTGGAGGTTTTTACACCAGGATTACCTGCAGACTGTGCTGGAATGGGGATGGCTGGGAAGCAGCCTCTGGGCGTTGCTCGTCTTCGGCGGAATCGCGGTCGGAATTCTTAATTACAAGAGGTATGGCACGCGAGACTGGATGCCGAGAAGACGCGTGATGCAGCCTTTGGCTATCATAGCCCTGGCGGGAGTGGCGATGCATGCGCTGGTCGATTTTCCATTTCAAATAGGGTCGATTCAACTGTACGTCGCGACGTATCTGGGTGTGTGCTGGGGAAGTAGCTTGTGGTACGACAAGTCAGAGGTCAGACGTCACCGTTCAGAGGCCGTGGTCAGGAGTGAGCGCTGCTAAATCTCGGCTCCGTTCCCTTCGTGATCGGAGCCGGAGCCACGACCGTAGGTCCGAGAATATGCTCCTTCCTCCTTACCATAACCATGTGACGAGTAGTGGTAATAGTAACCAACCCCGCCGCTCCGCCGCAAACGATTCAAAACCAGACCAGCTGGGCGGATACCTGATTTTGCGAGCAAAGAAGTTGCCCGCCGCACTGCCTGGAGCGGTGTTTTTGCCGCTCGAACCACAATGCACAACGTCTGAACGTGTGGCGTCATCAGAAGGGTGTCGCTGACTGCCAGAATCGGAGCGCTGTCGATTACAACCCGATCGAAGAGCGTGCCAGCCTCGGCGATCAAACGCCCAAAGAACGGGCCAGCAAGAATTTCAGCCGGATTGGGCGAGCGGCGCCCACCCGCTAGGACGGAAAGATGACCTCCGGTCGCGGTGTGAATATTTCGTGTCACGGCAAGGTTCTCGTCGATGATGTGGATTTCACCGGCCGGAATCTGGCGCGCTGCAGAGGCTACTTCGGCTTCACCCAGCAGGCAATCAATGACCCCAGGCTCGCCGTCCCCGTCAGAATTATTTTTGGCGCTCGGGAAACGAAAGATCTTGTGCATAGTTGGCCGGCGCAGATCGCCGTCAATGAGAAGAACCCGATAGCCTTGCTGAGCCAGCGCAAGCGAATAATTCGCGCTGGTGAAACTCTTTCCTTCGTTAGGCACCGCGCTGGTGAAAAGCGAAACTTTCCGCTCTGCCTCCGGGCCCAAAAGCGCGAGCGCAGCTCGTAAATTGCGGAACGCTTCGGCCGCAGGGCTTTCAGGAGTTTCGACCACGACCCGATAATTTGAACTGCCGAAAGCTCTTCGGCTTTTTCGTTTCAGACGGCTGACAGGCCCTTGATCAGTCGTCTCCGGGACAGCTGCGAACACCGGCAATCCAAGTGTGTTTTCCGCCTGGTCTACGGTTTTGATTGAACGATCCAATGCGTCGGCGCCAAAAACGAATGCCAACCCAACAGCCAAACCTCCCAGCAACCCCAGAAAGATTGTTCTGGTTGGACGCGGACTGGCAGGTGATTGCGGAAGCGGCGAATGCTCGATCACACTGACAGCGTTCGCCTTTACGTCTTTGCTTAAGCTCGTCTCTTTGATTTGACGAAGGACGCTTTCGTAAAGGGCACGGTCGGTTTCGGCCTGGCGCGCCAACTCTTGCCACCCGATCGCTGTCCGATTCAGGGCGACGGCGACACCCTGCTGGTCCTGCAACGCTCTGTTGAGGCTGGTCTCTGTGGCCTTGGCCTGCTCGATCGCGTTGCGCAGTATGGCTGGTTGCGCCAGCACGGCTTCGCGAAGCTTATCTTTCGCGTCGGCAAGCGAAGCCTTGGCGGCAATCATCTTGGGATGCTTATCCTTGTAGCGAAGCGCGTAAGTAGTAATTGAAGCTTCGATCTGTCTTACGGTGCGCCGCGCCTCGATCACCATCGGAGCGGCAGCGATACTCGGGATTTCAAGCAAGGCGTCGATGTTATCTCGGTTTTGTTGGATCTGCTCGAGCTCCCCTTCAAGCCGAATCCGCTCAGCCTTCGACGCGGTAAGTTTGTTGTTCAGGTCTTGCAGCTTGTCTTCTACAAGGCCGCCGCGCGGTCCGCCGCCGCCCGCGCCTGATCCCTGTTGCGAACCCGTAGCAGCCGTGCCGCCGCCAAGCTGCAAGGCGTCGGGATTCTTCGCTTTGTAGTCAGCGACACCCGCTTCACTCTTTTGAAGATTTGTCTTCAGTCGTTCTTCTTCGTCAAGCAAATACCGCAACGCCTCTTCACTGAGCGAGGCGCGCCGCTCGATTGAATTGCGGATGTACTCCCGCCCGACTGCTTCGGCAAGGCGCTGGGCCATCACCGGATCAGGATGAGTCACGTACAAGTCGATGAGGCGCGTTCCGCGGCGGACCGCTGGCCTTATCATGCCGGCCATCGCACGTCCTAATCCTTCTTCAAGCGGCGTAAACGTTGTGCCGCCACTTGGGTTCTGAGTCTTCACTCCGGACTGCGACGTTTCGGTGCGCTGCGGCGGGCTGGACTTCTTATCGACAACGACAGTTTGACCTAAAAGCGCGCGTCCACCGTCCGTCGCCAGACCTTCGGACCGCACCACTCTGGAGAGCAGAGTCTGGTTTGTTAGATTCTGTTCAATAGTCCGCAACGCCTCCTGGCTGGCCAGAAACATGGAGCGCATATGCGTTGTGGAATCATCAGTAGGCAGGAAGCTTGGCTCCTGGAATTCTACTTCTAGCACGGTGTGGCCTTGGTATAGCTTCGGCGTCCGCGCGAGATAACCGAGCGCGAAAAAAAGGCCGGCGAGAACGCAGATCGCCACGATCCAAATGCGTTCCACAAGAGAATGCCAGAACCGGCGGAAATCGAACTTCTGCTGTCCCTCGGCGTAGTGGCCGGTCAAATCCGATAACACCGGCTTCTCCAAATTTGTGGAAACGGGCGTGCCGATCGAAGATTGCGCAGGATCAATCACGGCGGAGTATCGGCTGCAATCATACACCAAGAACTGCGCCGGGAAAGGTGTACGGCGCGAAAACTCTCGCGGCTAAAAAATACTTTCCCCGACGGTGATGGTATCCCCCGGCTCGACGCGAAAACCTCCGCCGCCACCCTTATTGAATTTCTTGGCATTTACCTTGAAGACTTGGTCGCCGTTCGCAGCCTGTCGCCGCACGGTTATTCGTTCCGGCGCAGCGATACGCGTATATCCGCCTGCCAATGCGATCGCTTCCAGCAGATCGATACCGCCTGGGCTGGACTCGGGCATTTCATAGCTGCCTGGCCGACTGACCTGCCCCAGGATCGAGAACCGCCGCTTGGCGTAGCCAAGTAGCATCACGTTTACCTTGGGGTTCACCAGATAATCGCGACCGTACAACTCGGTAAGCTTCGAAGCCGCCTGAGTCAGCGTTAAACCCGCTAAATGGACCGAGCCCAGCAATGGCACACTTAAATTGCCCTCGGGATTCAATCGTCCGTTTGTGCGCAAATCGTCTTCGCCGAAAACTTCGACGCCGACGTAGTCGTTCGGACCTAAGACGTAACCCGCCGGCGCACTGGCTGCGCCTCCCGGAGGAAAGGCTGGTCTGGCAGCCGACGATGTGTTCGGCGATCCAATGGCCTGCGAGGCCCCGCTGCCTGGCGCGATTTGCCCCTGAAGAGAGCCCACCAGCAAGCACAATACGAGCGCAATGAACGACCAGCGCGCATGTTCCCCAGTTTGCAAACAGCTGAAACCCTCTTTAGAACCTAACCGTCGCCCGAACACCCACCTGATTGTCATAGAAGCTGAAGAAATCGATGTTGCTCGTGTCCTGGCGGTGCAGGTAGTATACCCCGGCGCTCAGCCACCTAGTAATCAGCACGTCAAGGGACGGCTCGATAAACCAGTAATCATCATTCCGAGGCGCGCTGACATTCTCGGCGGCAGCGAAGTAATTTGAGTTTTCATAGCCACCGCCCAAGCCGAGGTAAAAGCGACGGAATAATCGCTGCTGAAATCGGCCGACAACATAGGTGTTCGCAAAATCTTGAGCGCCAAGAAATCCAGAATTGTAAATGCTCCGCCCGGCCGCCAAGTTAATCGTTGTTCCTTCGAATGGATGATGCGTGAGCCCGACTTCGAACACGGGGGTGGTGTATGTACTTCTATTGCCGTCGAACTGGCGAAACTCGGCACCCGCTGAGGCATACAAGCCCAATTTGGCCGTCGCCTGATAATTGAGGCGCGCGTTCACCTGCTCGAAAGTTTGGTTTGGAGTCGGCTCATCCACCCAGTTGTACCCGAACGTGCCACCAACGCCGACGGACACTTTCGGAAGCCAGCTGTAATAAAGGTAAAGGCCGCCCGACACCGTGTAATTACTAATGTTATTTGGGTAGAAGTAGATGTAGGAATCAAATTCCCCCTGCAGGAATAGTTTGCCAGTCAAATCGTATTGTGCCCTCAACCGGGTGTTGAAAATGTTGACTCGGGTGGGCGCGCTCGCATCGAGATTTGCCCAGAGACCGGTCGTATCGATGATGCTGTTGAGATTTGCCGAGTCAAGCAGCGCGATATCCTCGAACAGGCTCAACCTCAATCGGCCGGTGCTATATCCGCCTTCGAGATGAATCAGCTGGTTAAATGCGTCCTGATCCGAGTGATTGACAAACAAAATCGCGCTGGGCATGTAGTCCAAGCGCAAATAGCTTCTGCTACGCCCCTCAATATCGCCAGCCCCAATTGTGATCTCTGGCTCAATCGCGAAGTAATAATCAGACTTCCGATCTGTGTGACTGATGAAGATATTGTCATCCCACACACCTCGGACCGTCAGCTGCAAAGCGTAATGAAAGCGACGCGGTTCGCCTGAGGACGGCCCTTCACCTGTCCCAACATTCTTCGTGCTGAACCCGCCGTAGGGGCCGCCTGCTGCCTTTGCCGGGACAACGCTTGCCTGCGCTGTGGTGTAGTTTGTTGAAGAAGACCACGGATTTGCCGAAGAGGGAAACGCCTCCTCTGAAGAAGGCAACAGGGCCGTCGACGAGGGCAATGGCTCCGCTGGAGTAGAGGGTAAAGGTTCCGGTGCAGAAGACAGTGGCGCTGTCTGCGTCGATGACGCTGGCTCCGGGGAAGGGAGCGACGGCTCCGACCAAGGCGGCAAGGCTACATCTTCAGTCGATTCCTGCGCTTGTGCCGCAAGAACAACTGCGAAGAAGATTGCTGCGACGAGCATCGGGACCCGGCCGGAGACCAGGTGGGTGATCTCGACGGCAGGGGATGCTACCTGGCGGGCCGCAAAGGGTGCGAAGCGGCGAATGTAGACGGCACCCGGGCGCACGGGCGCGAGCGTAGAGTGCCGGCCATTACGGCGTCAATTAAAAAAAGTCCCAGTAAAAAATAAGGAATAGGGAGCAGCTTTTGCCTTCCGGAGGAAGTCATCGGTGCATGTGAAGACACCGGTGTTTAGCAGGAGAAATTTGCTTTGTAGTTGTTCACATAAGACGTTTTGCACGGTTCGGCAGGGCGCTTTCAACGACATGTCAGAGCGCAAAAAGACGCTTACAATCAACGAAATTTATCACTCGATTCAGGGCGAGAGCACCTGGGTCGGTTGGCCGTGCGTCTTTGTGCGCCTCACATTCTGCAACCTCCGTTGCAACTATTGCGATACCGAGTACGCGTTTTACGAGGGGATTAAAAGAAGCTTGGACGAGATTCTGAACGCGGTCGCGGCGTATCGGTGCCCTTTAGTCGAAATTACAGGCGGAGAACCTTTGTTGCAGAAAAATGTGCTGCCGCTGATGTCAATGCTCTGTGACTCGGGTTACACGGTGCTCCTCGAGACCGGCGGTGCGCATGACATATCGAACGTCGATCCGCGCGTGCACCGCATTATGGATTTAAAGACCCCGGGGAGCGGCGAAGTGGACAAGAATCTTTGGTCGAACATTGACCACCTCAACGCTGGGGATGAAGTGAAATTCGTCATGGGCTCGCGCGAAGATTACGAGTGGTCGCGCGATAAAGTGCAGCGTTACGATCTTCCCTCCCGCTGCCGCGCCGTGCTCTTCTCGCCAATTTTCGGGAGGATCGACCCACGCCAAATCGTGGAGTGGATTCTGGCAGATAAGCTGAA
>Ga0209808_1001176_pt1 | contig 13388 bp, 11 predicted proteins | sample GraSoiAngelo_157_FD_186171 | JGI IMG/M metagenome (GOLD analysis project Ga0209808, IMG submission 186171) | Grasslands soil microbial communities from the Angelo Coastal Reserve, California, USA - 14_1009_16_20cm (SPAdes) (version 2) | ecosystem: Environmental > Terrestrial > Soil > Grasslands ...
TTTGCGCGGCCGGCGGTAACGACGTCGAGACGGACTGGCAGGCCTACCTGGCCGGGATCTACGGCGTCTGCCTCCGCGACGTGACGCCCGAGGCGATCGCGCGGAAGGCGCGCTTGGTCTCCTCTCTCTGCGAGCTGCTCGTGCTCGTGCGGCCCGCCGACCCGGAGTGGCGGGAGCGGCTCCGCACCGAGGTGGACGAGCTCGCCGAGCTCGAGCGCGAGTTCTCGCCCGACTACGACCGCAGCGAGGAGCGGTTCGGGCGCAAGCCGACGCGCGATCTGATCGTGGCCGCGGCACGCGAGCGTTACCCGGACGTCTTCTCGCGCGAGCGGAGTTGATGCTAGGGGGCGTACTTCGCCAACGTCAACGCAAAGGCCACGTTCGCGACGACGGCCGCGACCGCGATCACCGGCTGCCTTAGCTGGCGCGGCCCGTCGGCGACGGCCCAGTAGACCGGGAACGCGAACAGGGCCTGCCGCGCGAAGCTCGTCACCGTCCCGGAGAGAAACGAGACCGCGATCACGGTGGTCGCGAAGAGAGCCCAGGGGCGATAGCGTGGGCCGAGCCACCAGAGCAGGCCGACGGCGGGGACCGCGATCGCCAGGACGACGCTCTGCATGCGGGTTTGGGTCGTCTGGGCACCGAGGAGGAGCGCTCCCACGACGAAGGCGTAAGCGAGCGCGGCCGCGTGCCACCGGCTCGCCCAGCGCGCGACCACGACAACGAGCGCCGCCCCGACGAGCGCCGCGGCGACCAGAAGCCCGGCGTGGACGTCGAACGCGTGCGCGAGGTGGCCCGGCCACCTGGAGAGCCGGCTCGGACCGTTCCGCTGCCAGATCGGGAGCTCTTGCGCGTGGATGAACGCGCGTGGATCGCCGCTTCGCTGCCAGAAATAGATCTCGACGGCGGCGGCTGCGGCGAGCGGTGCACCGGCGGCAACTGCGCGGGCGACGGTCCCCCGGGCGACGAAGAAGAGCGGAATCGCGATCAGGACGCCGGTCGGGCGCGCGGCGGCCGCGACCGCTCCGAGCACGCCGGCGAGGTAGGGGCGCCCGCGCAGCACGAGCGCCGCCGCCCAAGCGGCTGCCGCGAGCGCCACGACATCCGGGTAGGCGAGCAGCAGCATGAACGAGCCCGGCCAGCAGGCAAGCGCGAGCGCCGCACGCCGCGCCTGTCCGGATGGAGTCGAGGCGGCGACGCCGAGGAAGGCGAGGCCGCTCGCCGCGACCACGACCGCGAAGGCGGGGGCCCAGTCGGGAATCGAGCCCGACGCCCGCAGGACGAGCGGCCAGAACGGAAAGAACGCGTAGACCGGGCCGCCCTGACCGTGCGGATAGCCATGTGCGGCGACGCTGTCGTACCAGCCGAAATCCCAGGTGAAGAAGGGCCAGAGCGGCCCGCCGTAGTGCGGCCAGTTGTGGTGCGGGTCGGAGATCGCCCCCGCCTCGACGCCGCCGATCACGACCCCGAGCACGGCGGCGAGCCACACGGCCCAGACCGCACCGGCTGCGAGTGCGGAATGCCGCTCGACGGCGGTCAGGATTCGCTCGCGTATGGCCAGCCGCGCCGAGAGCTCGTCCGCGGCAGGAACGCGCTGCGCCACGGGCCGAGGATAGCGCCCGGGCGCTCGACCCAAGCCGCACCCGAGAAATCCGAGTAACAGTCTGTTGCGGTCGAGCCCTTACGCGGCGTCTACTTCGACGCCCTCGGCGGCCTCTTCGCGGCCGAGTTGCTTGTCCCACCAGACGGCTTCGCGGCGCTGGAGCTCGGTCTGCGCCTTGCCGACGTAGGTGGCGAGCTCGGCTTCCTTCTGCGTCAGGTGCGCCTCGAGCTCGGCAAGGGCCGACTCGCGGGCCTCGATCTTGTCGGTGCGCAGGTCGATGTCGGCATCCAGGCTGGCCTGGCGCTGGTCGACCTCGCCCTCGCGCTCGTCGAGCTCGCGGATCCGGTCGCGGATCGCCTGCTCCATCGAGGCAAGGCGCTTCTCCCGCCGCTCCTGGCGCTTGGCCTGCGAATCAGTGAGGCCTTCCTGGCTCGTCAGCGCGGACTCGCGGGTGGCGAGCTCGCGTTCGCGCTCCTCGAGCTGCGCAGCCCGTTGCTCGAGATCGGCGCTGAAGCGCGCGTCGCGCTGTGCATGCGCCAACTCGGCCTTGAGCCGGTTCAGCTCGGCCTCGCGCGCAGCAAGCTCCACCTCGCGCTGGTCGAGAGCGGCCGAGCGCGCAGCCGCCTCGCGGACGACTCCCGTCTTGTCGGTGTACTCGCGTTCGAGCGCTTCGAGCTCACCCCGCAGCCGCTCCTGCTTGAGCAGCAGCTCAGCCTCGCGCTCGCCCAGGGCCTCGTCCTTGGCCGCGACGCGCGCGCCCTCCTTCTTGAGGTCGGCCTCGCGGGACACGAACTTCCGCTCGCGCTCGGAGACTTCCTTGTCGCGGGCCCGGCACTCGTCCTCACGCTTCGCAAGCGCGCGCTCGCGGCCTTCGAGCTTGACGATGCCGGCCCGCTCGCGCGCCTGGAGCTCGTGTTCGGCCCGGGCGAGCTTCTGCTCGCGGTCGGCGAGCGCCTTCCGCTGCTTCTCGAGCTCGCTCGCGAACTTCGAGCGGTCGCGGTCGAAGCTCTTTAGCTCCCGGAGCTTCATCTCGGCCTGTTCGTGACGCTCGGCGGAGAGCTGCTGCTCCCCCGCGAGCTCCGCCTGGAGCTCCGCGAGCCGCGCGTGTTCGGCCTCGATCGTCTGGCGCTGGTCGCGAACCTTGCGCTCGCGTTCCTCGAGCTCCGCCTGGAACTCGGCGAGCTTCGCGTCGCGCTCGTCGAGAGTGGACGCACGGCGCGCCAGGCCCTGCTCGGACTCGGTGCCGGCCTCGAACACCTCCTGCTGCTCGGCGAGGGCGGCCTTCAACTCGTTCTCTCGCGCGCGTGCGGCGGCGAGCTGCTTGCGCAAGTCTTCCGTGGCGCCGTCGGAGACCACCGTGAACGGCTCGGAGTCGGCGGGTCGTGCCGTCAGCTCGAACCGGAGCTCGACGTTCGGCTGAAGGTCGGCGGGCTTGGCCGCGTCCGGCTCTTCTCGCCTGCGCTCGAGCTGTGCGCGCAGGCCGGTACCGAACTCCTTCTTCTTGGTCTCGCTGGTGTCTCGTTTCTTGGGCGCCATTTGTCTTCTCCTAGAAGATCTTGCTTAGGTTGAGGAACGCGGGGCCGAGGATGACGAGGAACATCGCCGGGAAAATGAACAGAACGGTCGGGATGAGCATCTTGATCGGCGCCTTCATCGCCTTTTCCTCGGCGGCGGCCTGACGGCGCTGGCGGGTGTCGGCCGCTTGCACACGCAGGATCCGGCCGAGCGAGATGCCGAGCTGGTCGGCCTGGATGATCGCGCGTGTGAAGCCGGAGATCTCGGGCGTGTCGGCGCGTTCGGACAGCTTCTTCAGGGCGTCCTGGCGCGACTCGCCGATCCGGATCTCGTTCAAGGTCAGGCCGAACTCCTCCGTCAGCGGCCCGTCCATGTGGTCGATCAGCTTCGAGATGGCTCCGTCGAAGCCGAGGCCCGCCTCCACGCTGACAGCGAGCAGGTCGAGGGCATCCGGAAGCTCCGCGCGGATCCCGTCGCGCCGCTTGCGGGCGCGCATGCCGACAACGAAGTCGGGAGCGAGAAAGCCAACCCCGCCGAGCATGGCGCCGAAAAGCAGGATGCCGGCGCCACCCACTCCGGCGCCTCCGAAGATCATGCCGAGGACAAGGCCGCCGATTCCGGCGGCGGCTTTCGCGGCCAGGAAGCCGGTCGGCGTGACAGTTCGCCCGAGTCCGGCGGCGAGCAGCCGGCCTCGAACGCCGTCAAGAGTCGTCTTTGGGTGGATCCGCAGGACGAGCTTCGCCAGGCGGTCCCGCGTCGGTCCGATCACACGGTCGCGGAACGGCTGCTCCCGCTCGCCGAGGGCGGCGCGGATCTTGCCGTAGTTCGCGGCTCGGTGGACCGAGATTTCGCGCTCGCGGGCGGGTGCAGTGGCGGCCTCGCCGACCAGGTAAGCGGCGGCGGCGAGGAAGAGGACGGCGAGCAGGATAAATATCACTGGGTCACCCCTTGAAGGAGACGATCTTTTTGAGGATGAGTGACCCGAACGCCATCATCATCAGGCCGAGCACCACCAACATGTGCCCGGCGTGCGAGTGGTAGAGCGGGTCCATATAGGTCGGGTTCAGCAACGTGACCGCGACAGCGATGAAGAAGGGCAGTCCGACCAGCACGTAGGCCGAGGCGCGGCCCATCGCGGTCAGCGAGCGGATCTTGCGTGCGAACTGCTGCCGGTCGCGAACGGTGTCGGCGACCATGTCGAACAGTCCGGCGAGAGAGCCTCCGACCTGCCGCTGGATGTTGACGGCTGTGATCACGAACGAGAAGTTCTTCGAGCCGATTCGCTCGGCAGTCGCCTGGAGCGCCTCCTCCATCGGCCGGCCGAGCTGGGTGTCCGTGAGGACGCGCCGGAGTTCCTTGGCAGCGGGCTCTTGGCCCTCGTCGACAACGCTCTGGATGCCCTGCTTGAAGCTGTGTCCAGCCTTCAGCGAGGCAGCCATCGTGATCAGGAGGTCCGGGAGTTGGTCTTCGAAGGCACGCATGCGCCGCTTGGCCTTGAACCAGACGGCCAGGTAGGGAACGAAGCCTCCGACCAGGAACATCGCCAAGATCGCGAGCGAGCTCCTGCCGGCAAGCGCAGTGAGCAGGGCGAGTCCGAACGAGCAACCGATCAGCAGCCATGTGAACTCGACCGTCCGCAACGGCAGGTCGGCTCGCTGAAGCAGGAGCTGCAGGTTCCGCCACTGGGGGCGATGCCCGAACGTGTTCTCGGTCGCCCGGAAGAGGCCGTTCAGCACCTCCAGCCGCTCGCGACCGACGCGGCGCTTCGACTTGCGGCGCGTCGAATCGATGTGCGGTGCCAGGCGCCGCTTCAGCCACGAACCTTGCAGCGTCGAGGCGAAGAGGATGCCGGCCGCGAGGATGAGCATGGCGGCGAGCAGCGTGAAGAAGAGATCGCCCAGCTTGCCGTAGAGCGGACTGGGCAGGATCGGCGACGGCTTGCTGCCCGCGGCCGCCTCTCCGTTCGGGTCCGGAACGGCGACGGACCGGTGGTCCGAGCCGAGCCTTCCGACGCTCGCCTTCAGGTCAAGCTTGTCGCCTGGACGCGCGGTCGTCAGGTAGCGAACGCGCCACGTGCGCCGCAGCTCCCGGGCAATCGAGCTGTAGATCGCGGTCAGCGCCCCGCCGGCTGCGGCCCCGTGGAAGCTGCCGCCGGTCTGGCTCGCCAGCCGTTTCAGCCCGGAAGCGTCGGCCTTCGAGCCGAAGGCAACCGGATAGACGACCGCCCCCGCGTGGTGGAGCGAGGAGAGCGCATCGTCTTCGGAAGCCCGGCTGCCGACATCGTTGCCGTCGGTGAGCAGGACGAGCACGCGGCCGCCGGGCTGGCTCGCCAGCAGGCGGGCCGAGAGATCGACCGCGTCCCAGAGCGCCGTCCCCGAGTTCGCTCCGATGGCGAGCGTCCGGAGCGCGTTGTCGGCGTCGATCGTTGCGCTCGAGAACGCTCCCTGCTGCGAGGCGTGGCGCCCGAACGTGACCAGGGCGATCCGGTCGCAGGCGGGTTTGGAGGCCACGAAGGCGGTCGCCGCGGCGGCGGCTGCCGCGAGCGGCTTGCCCGCCATCGAGCGGGATGAGTCGAGCGCAAGCACGACGTTCTTGCAGCGCCCGAGGTTGACCGCCTGCAGACCGACCACCCGCCGCCCGTTCTCGAACATATTCGGCGCACGGGTCGAAGCGGTCGAGGTGACCACCGTCGCGCCGACCTGCGGGTAGGCGCCGAAGTCGACTCCGTTCAGACGAACCCCGGCCCCGGCGGCTACCGGAAGCGAGAGGGCGAGAATCGCGGCGCCGGCGAGGACCGTCCGGATCCGCCTCACTGGAAGCTCCCGTAGGACGCGTTCGCGTGGCTGACGTAGCCGACAGACTCCTCGTTGAAGAAGTCGGGCGGCATGACGACGCCGTTCGCGGCCATCTTCTCGAGGAAGTGCGGCTTCAGGCCCGAGCACTCGAGAGGTCCCAGCAGCTTCGTCGCCCCCGGAGAGGCTGCCTGCTCGCGTTCGGCGGGCGGCTTCGCGACGAAGACGTCCTGGAGGGTGATCACGTCTGACTCCATCCCCAGTACCTCGGAGATGTGGGTGAGTCGGCGGGAGCCGTCGACGAGCCGTGTGATCTGAATCAGCAGGTCGAACGCGCTCGCGATCTGCTCGCGGATCGCGCGGTGCGGCAGCTCGACGCCGCCGGTCATCACCAGCGTCTCGAGTCGCGAGAGTGCATCGCGGGGCGAGTTCGCGTGGATCGTCGTCAGCGAGCCCTCGTGGCCCGTGTTCATCGCCTGGAGCATGTCCAGGGTTTCGGGGCCTCTGACCTCGCCGACGATGATCCGGTCGGGGCGCATTCGCAGTGAGTTGCGGACGAGCTCGCGGATGCGAACTTCGCCTTGGCCCTCGATGTTCGAGGGGCGGGCCTCGAGCGGGATCACGTGCTGCTGCTGGAGCTGGAGCTCCGCGGCATCCTCGATCGTGACGATCCGCTCCGAGTTCGGAATGAACGCGGACATCGCGTTCAGAGTCGTCGTCTTACCGGTGCCGGTTCCGCCCGAGATCAGGATGTTCAGCTTCCCGTGAACGCACGCGGACAGGAACTGGGCGGCCTTGGGCGAGATCGATCCGAAATTGATCAGGTCGTCCATCGTGTACGGGTCCCGCGAGAACTTCCTGATCGTCAGCGTCGGCCCGCGCAGCGCAAGCGGCGGGATGATCGCGTTCACGCGGGAGCCGTCGGGCAGGCGCGCGTCGACCATGGGCGAGGCCTCGTCGATCCGGCGGCCGACGGTCGAGACGATCTTGTCGATGATTCGCATCAGATGGGCGGCGTCGACGAACGCGGCAGGCGTCCGCTCGATCCTGCCGCTCCGCTCGATGTAGATCGCGTCGGGCCCGTTGACCATCACCTCGCTGACGGTGTCGTCGTGCAGGAAGGGCTCGAGCGGCCCGTAGCCGAGAATGTCGTCGGTGATCTCGCGCGTGACCTGGCGGCGCTCCTCGCGCGTCAGCGGCGTCCGGTCCAGTGCGAGCTGCTCGGTGACCGCGCGGAGGACTCGTTCCGAGAGGTCCTCGTCGGACTGAGTCGTGAACAGCTGCGGGCCGAGCTTCGCGATGCAGGCGTGGTGAACCTGCGTCTTGAGCTCTGCGTAGGGGTCGGCAACGGCGCGGTTCTCCACCATCGGCTCGCCGAGCGTCGTCTGCCCGGCATGCTCGACGGCGGCGGCCGAGCCGTTGCCGTTGCTCTTGATGCGGTCGGAAAGACCCATGGTTACGTCCTCGCCAACGCGGTCAGGAACTTCTTCCGCTCCTTGGCCACCGCCTGTGCGGTGACGAGTGACTTGGCCAGCTCGCGGACCGAGCGGGAGAACTCAGACTTGCTGTCCGACAGCACGGCGGGGTTGCCGCGGTTGACGGCCAGCGGGACGGCACGGTCGCTGGGGACCTCGTGCCGGACTCCCATCTCGAGCGCCGACTCCACTTCCTTCCGCTGCATGCCGACCTTGGAGTTCGCCCTGTTCAGCACGACCTTGATCCGGTCGGGCGGGAACGAGAGCAGTTCCAGCGTCTGCAGCGAGAGGCGAACGTTCTTGATCGTCGGCACGTCCAGGCTGGTCAACAGGAGCAGCTCGTCCGTGCGATCGAGGGTCGCCAGCATCGGTCCGTGGAAGAACGGCGAGGTGTCGACGACGATGACGTCGTACGACTCTCGGGCGACCTCGAGCAGCCGGGCCAGCTTCGCCTCGGTCACGAGCTCCGCATCCTCGGGGCGCAGAGGCGCCGGCAGGACGTCGAGACCCGATGCATGCCGGGTCGTGTAGCCGGCGAGCTTCTCGGAGTCGAGCTCACCCGGAGCCGTGACCAGGTCGTAGATGGTCTTGTCCGGCTCGATGCCGAGCATGATCGCGGCGTCGCCGAACTGAAGGTCGAGGTCGAGCAGGAGTGCCCGCTTCCCCCAGTGCTTGGCCAGCGAGGCCGAGAGGTTCGTCGACAGCACGGTCTTCCCGGTCCCGCCCTTGGGCGAGAAGACGGTGACGAGTCGACCCTGCCGCCCGCCGCCGTTCGCCTGCTGCTTGCGACCTGCGTGGCAGGCCTTCCTGATCGAGAAGACGACGTTGTCGGTGAGCTGCGGAAGCAGCAGGACGTCGGCGATGTCCGCGTCCAGCGCGTCTTCGAGCAGGCTCGGCGAGCCGCCGGAGGCGAGGAGGATCACGGGGGCCTTCGTGTATTCCCGGATCGCGGCTACATCGTTCGCCGGCAGCGTCGCGCTGCGCGTCGCATGCAGCACGACCTGCAAGTGCCCGCCGGTCAGGGTCGAGGCGCCCTCGAGGACGTTGTCGCTCGAGCCGACGAGCTCGATCTCGGGGTGCTTTCCGAGCGCCTCGCGCAGGTCGGGCAGGCCGTCGCAGACGCCGCTCACGAAGACGCGGATGCTGTCTCGGCCGTTCATTTCCATCTCGTTCGTGCTCATCGAGGACCTCCTACCTTCCGAGGGCACGGCGCGCGCCGCGGCTGAGGCCGTCGCGGAGCACCGTTGCGATGCTGTCGAGGTGGTCGGGGCTGTCGGTTGCGTGCGTGACTGGCCTGAGCTCGAGGTGCCAGGAGCCGCCGGTCGAAGAGTCGCCGTTGGCGAGCACCCATTGGTACTTCTGGGCCTGGCTGTCGGTCATCGCAAGCAGCACGGACGTCGTCTCGTTCGCGCTGCCGGTGAGCTTGCTGCCGGGCGCCGGCCCGCTGGGGGCCGCGAGCACCTTCAGGTCGCGCAAGACGACTCGGCTGAAGAGGGTGTCGCTGCCGCTCCTGTGCGCCGTGACTGCGGCAACCAGGTCAACGTGATCGTTGTCCTTGAGCGTTCCGGCGAGAAGCTGGTTCTGGTCTCCCGCGACCTGGAACGCGCGCAGGTTCCCCCTGAGCTGGCCTTCGATGCCCGTCTGGGCGAGCGACGTGAAGCGCTGAGTGGTGATCTGCTCGCCCGCAAAGGTCTCCTGCGAGGCGACGAGGTTCTTGATCTCGTCAGGACTCGAGATCGACCCCGGTACGACGCTCCGGCGGGGAACCTGCGCCGTGGACGTCATGCCCACGGCGTCGGAACCAGCGGTGCCGACCGGGATGTCGTGCTTCGCGACGAGCACCGTCACGTGGTCCTCGCCCCGCTGCACGTGACGCTTGTAGTTCGTCACGTAAAAGCTGGTTAGGAGGGCCGCGGCGATTGCAAGCGCGACCGCGATCCCGATATTTCTGACTCGATAGGTCATGTCACCTTGTCTTTCTCTGTTCGAGGACTAATCGACTAGTTGAATGGTCTTGGAGCCCCAGTTGGAACCCGATGAATTTGTGGACTGGATCCCTGCCCAAATGATCTTCGTGAACCATCCACGCACCCACCCCTTGCTGCCGTTGGCGTTGTAGCTGGTGACGTGGAAGCCGATCCAGCCGATCACGTTGTATTGCGCGTTCGTTCCGGGACCCGTCAATGTGTCGTAGATCGGGAACAGAACGTCGTCACCGAGGCGGTCTGAGAGCGCATTCTGAAACTTGCTCTCGTTGAAGTTCGCCGAGGGCGCAGAGCTGTACTTGCCGAGCGGCATCATCTTGTCGTAGCCGTGCTCCATCCAGCTCGCCAGGTCGCCGGCGCCGATGTTCCCGCTTAGATCCCCGGTCAGGTCGATCAGGCCGAACGAGCCGGCGGCGTTGCCGTTCCCGGGCTTGTGCAGGTCGAGTAGGTCGAGCTGGGTCGGCTGGCCGAAGCAGGGAATCGGACGCTGTTGTGTGCCGCCGCAATGCAGCGCGGGATGCTGGATGTTGACGACGATCGGCGCGACGTACAGGGCTTGATCGAGCGCGCCTACACGGGCCGTCGCTTTCGAGCCGACAGTCGCGGAGTCGACGCCGAAGAGCTTTGTGAAGATGCCAGGCGACTGGCGCTTGATCGTCACCTTGATCGTGTCGTCGGGGTTGACCGAGCTCGAGATGGCGGTGCCGTCGAGGCCCCCGCCGTTCTTGTCTGTGTAAGAAGAGGCAAGACTCTTCGCCTGGGTGACATCGTCGGGAAGCGCCTGCGCGCCGGCGAGGGCGGCGGCGTCTGCCGTGGACTGGGTGTCGCGGTCGGCCCGGTACCAAGAGCCGAAGTCCAGGACGAGTGCAGCCATGCCGAGCAGGACGACCAGGAAGACCAAGGTGAGGACGGTTGCTTGACCGCGTGCGTTGCGTGGGTTGCGTGCGTTCATTCGACTCGCTCCGTTGTCTTGGTCGTGAGGGATCCCGACTTGACCACCAGGCCGAGGAGGCTGATCGAGTACGGGTAGGAGGCGGTAACGGTGACGTCGCTGCCGGGGTCCCACGTTGAGGACGGCGGAGGAACGGACAGCTTCGACTGGTCGAGGTCGCTGGCTGAGTTCTTGACCGCGGTAATGACTGCGGAGTCTCGGTTCGGGTCTTGGCGGCTCACCGCCGCCCGCCGGGCTCCGGCGCGCGCGGCATCCGTTAGCGTCACGTAGTTGTTGAAGACGATGCCGAACTGAAGGACCGCGAAAAGGATCAGCGCGAGGACCGGCAAGACGAGCGCAAACTCGGTCATCGACTGGCCTTGCTCGCTTCGAATTTGAATTCTCTTCTTCACGGGAATCTGCTCGTTCGTCTTTCTGTTTGGGGGTTGGGCCCCTCCCGAAGGAGGGGCCCCTTTTCCAGAGGAAACTGCCTGGGTATTAGTTGCCGGGGAGGATGTTCGCGACGTTCGTGATCGCGTTCTTGACGTGGGTCGAGAGGAGCGAGATCGCGCCGATCACGACGAGCGTGATCACTGCGAGAACGACACCGTACTCGGCCATCGTCTGACCCTCCTCGCGCTTCTTGAGCGACTCGCTCGCCTCGGCGGCGAACACCTGCGCGAGTGCGAAGAGCTTCAGCATCTAGTTCACCTCCCTTCTACTGGGGCTCGGGCGCACGGGAGTCGCCCAATTTGCAGCTGGATAAGCGGCGTGGGTAAGCCTGTGGGAGGTAGAAACGAGCCTAAAAAGCAGGCGGCTGGAATTGTCGGTCACGCCGGAAAAACCTCCGTAATGGTCTCGGCGTGGCCGCGCCGCCTTGTGGCTCAGTTGCAGCGATCATCGTGTCGCCCCCGCCGACGGCGTATCCCTCGGTTTGATGATTGGTCGTGGATCTCCCTACTTCGGGGGAATGCCGGTCCCCTCCACGGTCGATAGTCAGGTCAGTCCGTACGGCCCGCGGAATCTCGAAGTCACAAGAATCCGCGTCGAAGTGGCGGCCTCGGCGCCCGACCAACGGAGCGAAGGCAATGCCACGAAGGAATTCTTTGATCAGCAGGTTGCGCCACGGGCGTGCCTGGGACGAGTGGGACGAGAAGGGCCACGGGGAAGAGGCTGCGGCGGCTCCCGCAAGCGCGGGTACGAGGCCGCGTTCGCGGCGTCGTCGCGTCGCCGTCGCCGTCACGTTCGCGTCGCTCTTCGTCGCGGGCGCGGCGTTCTCCGCCGCCGCCGGCGACGAGGTGCGCTCGACGCTCGAAGGCGCCGCCGCGAGCGGCGCGGCCGCGAGCGACGGCGCGACCGCCGACGCCACGACGCCCGATGCCACGACCACCGATGGCACGACTACCGACGGCACGACCACCGATGGCACCGCGCCGGCCGTGACTGATCCGGGCGCTGTTCCCACTCCCGCCGCCGACAGTGACTCGTCGCCCGCCGGCGATGCCACAGGAGACTCGGGGGACTCGGCAGCGCCGGACACGGCCGTTCCGCCGGCCGCGGCACCGGTTGGGACCGCTGCCGCCTCGGCCGCCGCAACAGCCGCCGTTGAACAGGCTGCGACAAGCTCGGCCTCGGCGTCCACCTCGCGCCCGGGCAAGCCCGCGGCCTCGACGCGCGCCTCGCAGCGCAAGTTCGTCGGTACCACGCGGGCGCGCACGCACCACTTTCCACAGCGGGCCCGCCCCGCGCGGGCACCGGCCCCCGAGCTCGAGGGCGCCGCGTCCGCGGTCGTCTGGCTGAACCGGCTGCTACCCGACCCGACGCCGCCGGCGCTCCGCTTGAATCCGCGGTTCGCAAAGCACCTCAGGAGCGTCGCCCGCGCCGATCACGTCAGCTGGGCGCTGATGCTCGGCGTCCTTCGGGCCGAGGGCCACAACGGTGCGGTTCCTGCGGGTCTTGCAGGCCTTCGAGACGTCGCGGCTCACATGCCCGAGGCGGGCATGCAGATGTCGAGCCCGTGGGCGGCGATGTTCTCGTTCTCCCGGGACACCTCGTTCGCCGACCGGGCCGTAGCGCTCGCGCACTACTACCGCGCCGTCGGGCTCCGCGCGCTCGTGAACGGGCTCGTCGCCGAGAAGGCTCGCCTTGGCGAGAAGGTGTTGAACGACCCTCGCGTCTCGATCTACGCCGGCGGACGCGGCGACATCGAATCCGGTCGCGTCAACGTCCGCGTGCTCGCAGCGATCGAGTACCTAGCCGACTCGTTCGGCCAGGTGACGGTGTCCTGCCTGATCAGCGGGCACCGGCTCTACGCGCGGCCGGGAGTCATCTCGGCGCACATCTACGGGCTCGCCGCAGACATCAGCGAGGTCGGCGGGACGCCGATCTTCGGCCATCAGCAGCCGGGCGGGATCACCGAGCGCGCCGTCCGCGACATGCTCCTGCTACCGCCCGAGCTGATGCCGAAGCAGGTCATCTCCCTCCTCGGGCTCGGCGGACCGTCCTTCCCGCTGGCCAACCACTACGACCACATTCACATCGGCTATTGACCCGTGGGGGAAAGAGCACGGGGGAAACCCGGTTTCCCCCGTGTGCCCCCTCGTTGTGTTGAGCACGACGCCAACGCGCGCTAGCGCTCCCGGCCGGCGAAGCCGGCCTCCGCGCACGCAGCGCAGCTTTCCCTGGGCGACGCTTAGGAAAAGGCATTGGGTCGTGTCGTCGGCGCCGCGTTGTCGATCGCCTGATTCGTTGCTGGCTTTTAGCCTTTGAGGAACGCGTGATGAAGACGGTTGTGCTCAGAACTGCGGACGGTCGCGTTGTGTGCGAGCGGTGCATGGTTGCCGAGACGCCGCTGGCGCGGATGCGCGGGTTGCTCGGACGGCGCGGACTGGAGGGCGGGGAAGGGCTGCTGCTCCGGCCGGCGCCCTCGGTTCACACCTTCTTCATGCGCTTTGCGATCGACGTCGTCTTCCTCGCGCGTGACGGCGAGGTCATGAAGGTGGTGCCCTCCCTCCGGCCCTGGCGGACGGCCGCTGCGCGGCGCGCGAAGGCCGTGCTCGAGCTCCCCGCCGGTGAGGCCGACCGTCG
>Ga0209808_1001177_pt1 | contig 13383 bp, 10 predicted proteins | sample GraSoiAngelo_157_FD_186171 | JGI IMG/M metagenome (GOLD analysis project Ga0209808, IMG submission 186171) | Grasslands soil microbial communities from the Angelo Coastal Reserve, California, USA - 14_1009_16_20cm (SPAdes) (version 2) | ecosystem: Environmental > Terrestrial > Soil > Grasslands ...
TAGAGCTCTACTACGGCGCCAACAGCCACATGACGGGCACCAACAACACCGTCGTCGAGTTCGCGCAGCCGCGCCAGATGCAGGACGGGCGCACGCTGGCCCTCATCCGCCAGTACACCGGCGTCGACTTCGGCGGCAACCTCGTCATCATCGACGGCGCGCACTACGCCGAGAACACGCAGCCGCTGGCCGCCAACTCCTCGCTCACGGGACCTGCGCAGACGCCCGCCACCACCAACCCCGTGCAGACCATCCCCGGGCCCTCCCCGGGCGGGCGCTTCAATTCGGGCTACCCGCTCCAGGACGGCACCAGCCGCATCCTGGTCAGCTGGAGTCAGTGCCGGCTGCTCGACAACACCCAGACCCCGCCGGCGATCGTGCCGTGCACTCCGAACGGGCTCGCCCAGCCGAACGTGCAGGCGGCGCCGCCGCTCTACAGCGTGTGGATGTTCGACCCGGTGCAGAACACCCTGATGCCGCTGATGCCGCCGGTCGAGGGCATCATGGTCACGGACGTGGCCGTGGCGCAGCCGCACCCGCTTCCCGCCGTCATTCTCGACAAGGTGCCGGGGGTGGACCTCGATCAGAACCTGGTGAACGCCGGGGTAGGCGTCATCGATATAAGAAGTGTCTACGACATCGACGGGGTGGACACCGCCAACCCCAACATCCCGACCGTCGCCGATTCCGCCAAGACGCCGCCGGGCACGCGCACGGCGCGCTTCATCCGCCTGGAGAAGGCGGTTTCGATCCCCGACCGGACCATCGTGAATCTCTCCGCGGCCGCCTTCGGCGCGAGCGACTACATGCTCGAGATCATGGGCTATGCGCCCATCGAGCCCGACGGCTCGGTGCATATCGAGGTGCCGGCCAACGTCGCCTTTCGCGTGAGCGTGCTGGATGCCAACGCGCGCCGCATCGGATCCCCGCAGGGCGTGTGGCTGCAGGTGAAGCCCGGCGAGGTGCTGAAGTGCAACGGCTGCCACACCCCGGCGAGCGCCCAGCGCCCGATCTCGCACGGCCGCGCGGGCCTGTTCGCCTCCGCCTGGGCGGGAGCCGCGGTGGCCGGCGTGCCCTTCCCGCACACCATCGCCGCAGGTCCCGGCGCCTTCATCCCGCAGGCCGGCGAGACCATGGGCGAGGCGCGCATGCGCGTCAGCTGCGCGAACGACAACCCGCCCTGCAAGCAGATGGTCCCGGGCGTCAACGTGACGTACACCGATGTCTGGACCGACCCCGCGCAGGCCACGCCCGGGGCGCCGATCAACTACCGCTACGACGACGCCACGCAGTTCATGACAGCGATTCCGACCAGCGCGGTCTGCGTCACCGCCTGGGCCGCCAACTGCCGCATCGTGATCAACTACCCGCGCCACATTCAGGCGTTGTGGGATCTGTCTCGTCCCGCCGTGGTCGGCGGGATGGTGGTCGATCACACCTGCTCGCAGGCCGGTTGTCACAATCCGACGAATGCTGCAGGTGCAGCGCAGACTCCGGCCGGCAATCTCGATCTGACCAATTCCGCCTCCACCGACGTGCCGCAGGAATTCACCTCCTACCGCCAGCTGCTGTTCCCCCATAACACAGTTATCATGGGCGCCCCGGGACCGTCCGTGGGTCCATACCTGAATGCGGGGAGCGCGAATGGCGGGCTGTCGGCCCAGTTCCTGAACCGCTTCGCAACGGGTTCCGGAAGCACGCATGCGGGCTGGTTGAGCCCCGCGGAGCTTCGCTTGTTGTCGGAGTGGGTGGATATTGGCGCACAGTACTTCAACAACCCATTCGATCCCGCCGTCCCGGTCAACTGAGTGCAGGGCGGATTGCATCGCGCGGCTGCGCCAGGTCGCGCTCGCGAGCCTCGTCCTGCCGGCCCTGCTGCTCGCGCCCGCCGTCGCCCGCGCGCGCGAGTACCTGCAGGTGTTCGTGGCTCAGCCGTACCTCGAGCTGCACACCGGCCCCGGCCGCGGCTATCCGGTGTTTCATGCCGTGCCGCGCGATGCGAGCGTCGACGTGCTGTTCCGGCGCACCGAATGGTTCAAGGTGCGCACCGAGCGGGGCGTCGAGGGCTGGGCCTCCCAGGCCGAGATGCTGAAGACCGTGCTGGCCGACGGGTCGCCGTTCGTGTTCAGTCTCGGCGACCGTGCCGGCTTCACCTCCCACCGCGGCGAGATGGGCCTGTTCGCCGGCGCCTGGGGCGGCGCCAACTACTTGTCGGGCTACGCCTCGCTGTCCTTCAACCCGCAGCTGGCGCTCGAGGGCGCGGTTGGACAGTTCCTCGGCCGCTTCTCCAACGGCGTCACGGGCGATCTCGGCCTCACGCACGTGATCGTGCCCGAGGCCCGCGCCTCCCCGTTCCTCATGCTCGGTGTCGGCGAGGTCCACACCGAGCCCAAGGCCACGCTGGTGCAGGCGAGCAACCGCACCGAGTCGATGGCCTACGTAGGCGGCGGTGTACGCTTCTATCTCGCGCGGCGCTTTTTCGTGCGGGGCGAATTCAAGGCACACTGGATCCTGACCAAGCGCAACCGGAATGAGGAAGCAGACGAATGGAAACTGGGATTCGCATTCTTCTTCTGACGGCGCTGCTGGCCGCGCTCCCCGGCTGCGCCTCGGTGCGCGACTGGTTTCACCAGCGCGCCGAGCGCCGCGCCGAGCGGCGCGCCGCCGAGGCGCAGCGCACGGAGCCCCGCGAGAGCGAGCCCCCCCAGGAGGAGAGCGCGCCACCGCGCGTCATCGAGCCTGAGGTCTCGCGGCGCAAGATCACCGTGCCGCGCATCAGGAGCTCGAACGTCGAGCTGGGGCTCAACTACGGGGCGCTCTCGATCGAGGACTTCGGCACTAACCCGGTGTACGGGATCACCGCCGGTTATCACATAACGGAGGACTTCTTCTTTCAGGCCGAAGCCGGGCGCTCGCGCGGCGGGCGCACCAGTTTCGAGACGCTCGGCGGCAACATTCAGCTGCTTACCGAGTCTGAGAGGCGCTTCACGTACTACGACCTCTCACTCGGATACAACTTTCTGCCGGGCGAGGCCTTCATCGGTCGCGGCATCGCCATGACGAACGCCTTCTATCTCCTCGGCGGCATCGGCGGCACCGATTTCGCCGGGGATACGAAGTTCACGGTGAACTTTGGCGCCGGCTACCGCATCGTGCCGGCCGACTGGCTGGCGGTGCACGTGACCGTGCAGGACCGCGTGTTCCAGTCGAGCCTGCTCGGCAACACCAAGCTCACCAACAACCTCGAGGCGCGCATCGGTACGACCGTCTTCTTCTAGAGGGACATCCGATGAAGAACCGTATCGCAACGCTCGCCGCCGCCCTCGCCCTCGCCCTCGCCGTGCCGGCGCCGGCGCCGGCGGACTCCGTCGGCGGCCGGGCCCCCGCCCCGCAGTTCACCCTCACCGGCCGCGGCGGTCGGGACGTGAGTCTCGCGCAGTACCGCGGACAGGTGGTGATGATCAATTTCTGGGCCAGCTGGTGCGGCCCCTGCCGCCAGGAGATGCCCTTGCTCGAGAGCATCTACAAGAGGTACAAGAAACTCGGCTTCACGCTCCTCGGGGTGAACGTGGAGCCGGACTCCAACGCGGCGGATGAGTGGCTGAAGGACACCCCGGTGAGCTTTCCGATCCTCTACGATAAGGACAGCAAGGTGAGTAAGCTGTACGAGGTCGCCGGGATGCCCTGCACCGTGATCATCGACCGCAGCGGCAAACTGCGGATACTCCATCGGGGCTACAAGCCCGGCGATGAGAACGAGTATCTCGACAGCATCCGGAGCCTGATCCGGGAGTAGCGACGGCGCACGCCTCAAAGGGGATGAGCGTGAGGGTGGCGGTGAGGCTGGCATCGAGAATCCTGCTCGCGGCACTGTCGCTGGCGCTGCTCGCCTGCGCGGCGCCCACTCCCTGGGTCAAGCCCTACGAGCGCGAGCACTTCGCCGATCCCATCATGTCCTTCAATCGCGACCCGGTCTCGAGCATCTACCTCGATCACGTGTTCGAGTCGCGCGAGGGTGCGCGCGGGGCCACGGGTTCCGTCGGCGGCGGCTGCGGATGCAACTGAGGGCCGGCGGAAGCGGCGTGCACGGTGGCTCCGCTCGGGCCCTGAGTCCCTTCACGCGCACGCTGCTGGCGCTCGGAATCGCCGTCGCCCCGGCGCTCGCCGGGGTGCTGCCCGAGGACCGCGCGGATGTGATGTGGCACCTCTACAAGGGCGGCGACATCACCATCCAGGGTCCCTCGGTGCTGGTGCGCAAGAAGGTGGGCGACAACCTGTCGCTTTCGGCGAACTACTACGAGGACATGATCTCGAGCGCTTCCATCGACGTGAAGCTCTCGGCGAGCCCGTATCACGAGACCCGCCGTCAGGAGAGCGTCGCCGCGGACTATCTGCACGGCAAGTCCACCTACAGCGCCGGCTTCATCACCAGCAAAGAACCCGACTACAAGGCCAACACCGAGTATTTCGCCGTCAGCCAGGACATGTTCGGCGACCTGACGACGCTGACCCTAGGCTACCGCCGTGGCTGGGATCGGGTGTACCGCGACATCAAGGCCCCGCAGGGTTTCATCGAGAACGATCCCACGTTCCACGAGCGCGCCGATCATCGCGGCTATTCGCTCTCGCTCACCCAGATCCTGACGCGCAATGCCATTCTCGGCTTCAACTACGAGCTGCTCACCGATCAGGGCTATCTCGCCAATCCCTACCGCAAGATCCGCTTTCTCTCGCCGGGCCAGGGCGCCGGATTCACGCTCACCGACCAAGTGTACCCGACCACCCGTACCAGCAGTTCCGCCTCCCTGCAGCTCAAGTACTACCTGCCGTACCGCGCCGCGCTCACCGGGCAGTACCGCTTCTTCCACGACACCTGGGGCATCACGGCGCGCACCGCGGAGGTCGATTACACCCACCCGGTGCGCAAGCACTTGATCCTCGACGGGAGCTTTCGCTACTACCACCAGGGCCCCGCCGACTTCTACAGCGACTTGTTCCCGCGCGCCAACTACCAGAACTTCATGGGACGTGACCGCGAGCTGGCCGCTTTCAACAGCTACACGGTAGGCGCCGGCGCGTCCTGGCTGTTCGCTATGCCCTTCGTGCCCGCGCTGGGCAAGAACAGCATCAACCTGCGCGTCGATCACCTGATGATCGACTACAGCGATTTCCGCAACGCGCTGCTTGCCGGCACCTACGGCGCCGGCAACGAGCCGCTCTACAAGCTCAACGCGAACATCTTCCAGGTGTTCGTGTCGATCTGGTTCTGACGCGGTTGGTTTGCGAAGCGCACCGCGCGCGCGGCCGAGGGTTGCTGAACCGGCGCTGAACGCGACCTGCGCGTGTCAGAATCACAACAGGGCTGCGCGGCGATGGGCGAAGTGGGTTAAGCTTCGCACCCGTCGTTAGCGGTTCGTTCGCCGCCTGTCGGCCAACGGCGACAGTCAGGCGAACAAAGGGGATATTCATCATGCGTATCCGCTCTACTCTCTCCACGCTGCTCGCGGCGGTGCTGCTCGCCGGCGTCGCCAACGCGGCCCACGCGCAGGCACGCGAGCAGGGGCGCCTGCTCATCGCGAGCGAGGTGCTTGAGGAGATTCGCAACTCCCGTGACCAGTCGATTCCCGAGCGGCTGCTCCAGCGCGCCTATGCCATCGCGGTCATTCCCGACCTGACCAAGGTCGCCTTCTTCGCCGGCGGGCGGCGGGGCCACGGCGTGCTGGTCGTGCGCGACAAGCAGGGGCGCTTCAGCAACCCGGTGCTCATCACGCTGACGGGCGGCAGCTTCGGCTGGCAATGGGGCGTGCAGTCCACCGATATCGTGCTCGTCTTCACCACAGCGAAGGGTGTGGAGGGCATCACCGGCGGCAAGGTGACCCTCGGCGCCGATGCCTCGGTCGCCGCGGGCCCGGTCGGACGCCAGGCGGAAGCAGCCACCGACGCCACCTTCAGGTCGGAGGTCTACTCCTACTCGCGCAGCCGCGGCGTGTTCGCCGGGATCGCGCTGGATGGCAGCGCGCTGACCATCGACGACAAGGCGGACGCCGCCTTCTACAAGCGACCCGGAATCATGGCCAGCGACATCCTCGCCGGCAACGTGACGACGAGCGACGAGTCCGCACGGCGCTTCCTCGCCGCGGTGACCTCGAGCGTGGGCGCACAGCGCACCACGCTCCAGCGCTCGGCGTCCGCGGCCCCTGACCCGGCCGCGCCGAAGCCGCAGGCAAAGCCGGCACCGGCCAGCGCGAAGTCGTTCCCGCTCTCCGACGCGAAGCCGGGCGAGGAGCCGAAGTAGAGGCGACGGGCTCAGCCCTCGAGGCTCGAGGTCACCGGCACCGCTGCGGGGGCGGCGGCGCCGGGTGGCCCCGGCGACGCTACGAGTCTGCGCTGGAACTCGCGCCGCAGCAGCGCGAGGCTGGTCAGGGCCTGCAGCGTTACCGAGGCGACCGACAGGTACCACACCTGCATGAGCGTGAAGTGCGGCCGCGTGGACAAGAGCACCGCGGGCAGCACGAAGGTGAGCAGGCGGGCCCCCGAGCTCGCGAGTGACGGCCAGGTGTTGCCGAGCGCCTGGAACATTCCCGAGCAGCTGAAGATGAGTCCGGTCGCGAGGAAGTTCCAGGCGATCACGCGCAGGTAGGTGGCGCCGACCTCCACCGCGTCCGGCTGGCGCGTGAACAGCTCGATGAACCACTCCGAACGCCACTGACAGAGGAGCGTGAGCGCGAGCATCAGCGCGCTGCTGAGCGCCGTCGCCTGGCGGAACGTCTCGCGCACGCGCTCGTACCGGCGTGCGCCGAAATTCTGTCCGGCGACCGGCGTTATGGCGAAGGCGAGCGCCATCACGGGCAGGAACAGCCCCTGCATCACGCGCCCCCCGACGCCGAACCCCGCCTGCGCCGCCGGCCCGAAGCCACGGATCACCCAGTAGATGACGGCCAGGATCACGAACAGCATGAAGAACTCGCCCCCCGCGGGCAGTCCGACGTTGAGAATGCGCCGGATGAGCGCCGGGTGCGGCCGCCACTGCTGCGGCTCGAGCCCGACGTAGTGCTCGAGGCGCGCGAAGTAGACCCACAGGAACACCACGCCGACCGCGATCGACACGCTGCTCGCCAGCCCCGCGCCCGCGGCGCCGAGCGGATGATGCGTGCCCCAGCCGCTGATCAGCACCGGCGCGAGCAGCGTGTTCAGGATCACCGTCAGCATCTGCACCATCATGGTCGGCCGCACGATGCCCGTGCCACGCAGCGCCGAGCCCATCGCCACCAGCGCGAACTGCAGCGCCAGCCCCGGGGTGTACCAGTAGAGATAGGCGGTGCCGGCCGCGACCACGTCCGGGTCGGCCGCGATCGAGCGCACGTAGGCGCCGCCCGCCACGAAGCCCGCGACCAGCGTGAGCACACCGCAGATCGCCGACAGCAGTACCGACTGGTTGAACACCAGGTTCGCTTCCGCCTGGTCCTTGCGGCCGACCGCGTGCGAGACCAGCGCCACCGTACCGACGCCGAGCATCTGCGTCAGCGCGAGGATCACGAAGCCTGCGGTTCCCGCGCTGCTGACGCCGGCGATCGCCGCATCCCCGAGCCGCGCCACGAAGTACAGGTCCACCAGCAGGTACAGGGTCTGGAACAGCATGCCGATCGCGATCGGCAGCGCCATCGCCACCAGCGCGCGCGTGATGGAGCCTTGCGTCAGATCTTTCATCGCGTCCCCCGAGTCACCCGCACCGGTCAGGGCCCAGCGTTTCGCCCAGGCTTTGCCGGTGCTGATTCCCCCGGTGCATGTTGGCATGCCTGCCGCCCCTCATCCACAGAAGCTGGCTCTCGCTGCGGCGGCGCGAGGCCAGGAGGGTGCATGGGCAGGCCCCGATCGGTCGTGCTAGATTTGTCGCATGAAGGCAGGGGGCGGCGCAGCGCAGCCGGTGGGATCGCTTGATTCCGCGCTCGCCCACGCGCTGGACCTGATCGAGGGGCAGCCAGCGCTCGCGCTCGAGCAGGCCACCGAGATCCTGAAGACCGTTCCCGGGCACCCGATCGCCACGCTGCTCGTCGGCATGGCGCAACGGCGGCTCGGAGATCCCGCCGCCGCGCTCGACACTCTCGAGCCGCTGGTGCGCTCGCAGCCGCAGGCGGGAGCGGTCCATTTCGAGTGCGGACTCGCGCTCGCCGACGCCGGCCAGGGCGAGGCGGCGGTCGGTTTGTTGCGCCGTGCCGTCGAGCTGAGTCCCGCGCTGCCCGGAGCCTGGCAAGCGCTCGCCGACCACCTCACGGCCATCGGCGACACGGCGGGCGCGGATGCCGCCTACGCCCGGCACATCAAGGCCGCCACGCGCGATCCGCGGTTACTGCGACCGGCGGCGGCATTGTGCGAGAACGATATACCGCTCGCCGAAACACTGCTGCGCGAGCACCTGTGCGAGCGTCCGACCGACGTGGCAGCGATCCGCATGTTCGCCGAGGTCGCCGCACGGCTCGGCCGCTATCAGGACGCGGAGAACCTGCTCACCCGCTGCCTGGAGCTCGCGCCGGGCTTTCACGGCGCGCGTCACAACTACGCGGTCGCGCTGTTCCGGCAGGGCAAGCATGCCGCGGCGCTTCCCGAGATCGAACGGCTGCTGGCCATCGAGCCGCGCAACCCCAATTATCGAAGCCTGCACGCCGCGGTACTGGCCGGGGTCGCCGAGTATGCCCGCGCCATCGACATCTACGTGCAGGCGCTCAAGGAGTATCCGCGCCAGGCCAAGATCTGGCTGAGCTACGGCCACGTGCTGAAGACCTCCGGCGCGGCAGGCGAAGGCATCGGCGCCTATCGCCGCGCGCTCGAGCTCGAGCCGCGCCTGGGGGAGGCATGGTGGAGCCTCGCCAACCTCAAGACCTATCGCTTCGATGCCGCCGATATGGCGCGGATGCGCCAGCAGCTGGCCCGTGGGGACCTCGCCGCCGAGGACCGCTACCACTTTCACTTCGCACTCGGCAAGGCGCTGGAAGATGAGCAGCGCTACGCCGACTCCTTCGAGCACTACCGGCAAGGCAACGCGCTGCGGCGCGCGCAGCTGCACTACGACCCCGAGCGAATCGACGGGCACGTCAAACGCTCGAAGTCGCTCTTCACCCGCGAGTTCCTGGCGCGCGCCTCCGGTCAGGGCGCCCCGGCGGCCGACCCGATCTTCATCGTCGGACTGCCGCGGGCAGGCTCGACGCTGATCGAGCAGATCCTCTCGAGCCACCCGCGGGTGGAGGGCACCATGGAGCTGCCCGACGTGCCGGTGCTCGCGCACGGCATCGGGACGCAGGCGACCGACGGCGGCCCCCGCTACCCGCAGGTGCTCGCGACACTGTCCCCCGGACAGCTGCGCGAGCTCGGGGAAGAATATCTGGCGCGCACACGCATCCAGCGCAAGACCGGACGGCCGTACTTCATCGACAAGCTCCCCAACAACTTCCTGCACGTCGGCTTCATCCACCTGATGCTGCCGAATGCCCGCATCATCGATGCGCGCCGCCACCCCCTCAGCGGCTGCTTCTCGGCGTTCAAGCAGCACTTCGCGCGCGGCCAGAACTTCACCTACGATCTGGCGGAGCTCGGCGCCTACTACCGCTCCTACGTCGAGCTGATGGCGCACTTCGATGCGGTGCTGCCGGGGCGCGTGCACCGCGTCTTTTACGAGCAGATGGTGGAGAACACCGAGGGCGAAGTGCGGCGGCTGCTCGAGTACTGCGGCCTGCCCTTCGAGCCCGCCTGCCTGCGCTTCTACGAGAACGAGCGCGCCGTGCGCACCGCGAGCTCCGAGCAGGTGCGGGTGCCGATCTATCGCGAGGGTCTCGAGCAGTGGCGCCACTACGAAGCCTGGCTCGAGCCACTCAAGCGCTCGCTCGGAGCGGTGCTCGAGCGCTATCCGCAGGTGCCCGATTTCACTGACCCGCCACACGACCGCCGACCACTACAAAGCCAGTAGTCCATGGGGAGATGACATGCAACGCAGCCGATCTCGCGAGCTGGAGAGAATCGCCATCGCCGACCGAGGGGCCCGCGTCTCGCGCGCCCCAGTACTGCTGCGGCGCGCGCCGATAGCCGCCGCCGTCATGGCGGCGATACCCCGATTGTACGCCGCCGAAGCGACCGGAGGCCTCGAAGAGGTGGTGGTGACAGCCCAGAAGCGCACCGAGAATCTCCAGAACGTGCCGGTCAGCATCACGGCACTCGGTACCGAGAAACTGCAGGAGCTCGGGGTGCAGAACTTCGACGACTACGTGAAGTTCCTGCCGAGCGTCGCCTACCAGACCGGCGGGCCGGGTTTCGCCAAGCTCTACATGCGCGGAGTCGCCAGCGGCGACAACGCCAACCACTCCGGGCCGCTGCCGAGTGTCGGCGTGTACCTGGATGAGCAACCGGTCACCACCATCCAGGGTCCGCTCGACATCCACATCTACGACATCGAGCGCGTAGAGGCGCTCGCCGGACCGCAGGGCACGCTCTACGGCGCGAGCTCGGAGGCGGGCACGGTGCGCATCATCACCAACAAGCCGGACGCTTCCGCCTTCAAGGCAGGCTACGCTCTCACGGGCAACACGCTCCGTGGCCAGGGGGGCTACGTCGCGGAGGGCTTCGTGAATGTCCCCGTCGGCAGCAACGCCGCGGTTCGGCTCGTCGGCTGGTCGGAGCGCGACGGCGGCTACATCGACAATGTGCCCGGCACCCTCAGCTATCCGAGCGATGGGTGCCTCTCGAACTTCAGTCCGCCCGCCCCGGGCTGTCAGGTCTCACCGGTGCAGGCGAAGAAGCGCTTCAATCCTACCGAGACTTACGGCGCTCGAGCGGCACTCCGGGTCAATCTCAGCGACAGGTGGACCCTGACGCCCACTCTCATTGGGCAGAGCACCCGGCAGGACGGCACCGCCTTCGGGGATCCGGGCATCCAGGGGGTTCTGACCACACAGCGCTTCTACCCCGACTCCATTTCCGACCAGTGGTGGCAAGCGGCGCTCACGGTCGAGGGCCATGTCAGCAACTTCGACATCACCTACGCGGGCGGCTACCTGCGCCGCAACGATCACACGGTGTCCGACTACAGCGACTACACGCTGCTCTACGACCGGAACACCACCTACATCGCCTACTTCGAATCCAACGTCGCGCCGGTGGCCGGTCACACGATCAATCCGTCGCAGTGGATCAACGGCCGGGATCAGTATCGCAAGATGAGTCATGAGTTGCGGGTGACGACGCCGAAGGAAAACCCGCTGCGCTTCATCGGTGGCCTCTTCTACGAGCGCCAGGAGCACTACATCCTGCAGGACTACATCATTGACGAGCTGCCCGTGTCTCAGTCCGTCACCGGCTGGCCGCACACCTTCTGGCTCACCGACCAGATCCGCGTCGATCGCGACTATGCGGTGTTCGGCGACCTCAGTTACGACCTGGCACCGAAGTGGACCGCGTCGGTGGGCTACCGCTTCTTCCGCTACGACAACTCGCTCGACGGGTTCTTCGGTTTCGGCCTGAACAATCCCTACAACTCGTCGACCGGCGAAGCCTCAACGCTGCAAACGCGCGGCGTCGACTGCGTGAAGCCCGGTATCCTGGGCGGGCCCTGTGTCGACCTGTCAAGGGCGGTGAAGAAGAACGGCTCGACGCCGAAATTCAACCTGACCTGGAAGGTCACTGACAATCACATGGTCTACGCGACCTTCTCGCGGGGGTTCCGGCCCGGTGGCATCAACCGCCGCATTCAGATACCGCCGCAGGCGCCGCTCGCCACGTACGAGCCCGATTATCTGACCAACTACGAACTCGGCTTCAAGACGAGCTGGCTGAACAACCACCTGCGGCTCAACGGTGCATTCTTCTGGCAGGACTGGAAGAACTTCCAGTTCGGGTTCCTGGGTCAGAACTCCTTCACGATCATCCGCAACGCAGGCGCGGCGCGCATCAAGGGCGCGGAGCAGCAGCTGGAATGGGCTCCCGTCCAGGGACTCTCCTTCAGCCTGGGAGCGACCGAGCTCGATCCCAAGCTCACCAAGGACTTCTGTCTCGATGTCGACCCCAGTGGCCAGCCGCTGCCGCTCACGAGCCCACCGCCGCTCGTGACCGCGACTTGTCCGGCGACCGACGCGGCCCCCCGTGACACGCAGCTGCCGATCGTCCCGAAGTTCAAGGGGAACCTCACCGCGCGGTACGCCTTCCCGCTGGGCGGCCAGGTCGAGGCCCACGTGCAGGGCGCCTTCGACTACCAGAGCTCGACCCGTGCCGAGCTCGTGCCTTACGACAACCTGCTGGTCGGCACTCAGCCTGCTTACGGATTGCTCGATGTCGGGGCCGGCATCGCCCGAGGCAACTTCACTGCGGAGGTCTTCGCCAACAACGTGCTCGACCGGCGCGCGGAGGTGTACCGCTTCGCGGAATGCACCGTGCAGCTGGGGGGCACGCCGATCTGCGGCGGGAAGCCTCTGGCGGTGATCGGTACGCCGCGCACCCTCGGCATCCGTTTCGAACAGCGCTTCTAGTCGGAGGCGGCCAGGGCGGCGCGCGGTGCATTCCGCGGGTGCACCGCGCTGTCCTGCGCGGCTTCTCCTGCGGCCGCACCCTATTTAGAGGGATAGCCGGGCGGGGCCCGATCGGCTTCAATTGGTTTCTTCCCGTGCAGGACCTTCTCCTCTGAACGAATCGACCTCCACGCTCGCCCGCATCAGCACCGCCGGCGGCACTGCCTTCGGCATCCTCGCCGCGATCAGCTTCTGCCACCTCCTGAACGACATGATGCAGTCGCTCCTGCCGGCGCTGTACCCGATGCTGCGCGGCTCCTATCGCTTGAGCTTCACGCAGATCGGACTCCTGACCTTCACCTTCCAGTTCACCGCGTCGCTCCTGCAACCGCTGGTGGGACTGTTTGCCGACCGCAGTCCCCGGCCCTATTCGCTGGCCGCCGGCATGGGTTTCACGCTCGCCGGCCTGCTGCTGCTTGCCTTTGCCGACAGCTACGCGCTGCTGCTCGTCGCGGCCGCTCTGATCGGCACCGGCTCCTCGGTGTTTCACCCCGAGTCCTCGCGCGTCGCGCGCATGGCCTCCGGCGGCAAGCACGGGCTGGCGCAGTCAGTGTTCCAGGTGGGTGGCAACCTCGGCACCTCGGCGGGCCCGCTCCTCGCGGCTTTCGTCGTGCTGCCGCGCGGGCAGTCGAGCGTCGCGTGGTTCTCGCTCGCCGCGCTGCTGGGCATCGTGCTGCTCATCAACGTCGGGCACTGGTACAAAACGCACGGCATCACCCGCCTCCAGCACGCCGTGCGCGCGCAGCCGCACGCCAGATCGCGGGCCCGCATTCTCCTCGCCATTGCGGTGCTTCTCGCGCTGGTGTTCTCGAAGTATGTCTACCTCGCGAGCCTCACC